>CAEZUG010000013.1_pt1 | contig 19281 bp, 19 predicted proteins | sample 7264411 | NCBI WGS metagenome assembly CAEZUG01 (sample SAMEA6813824, study PRJEB35770) | uncultured Actinomycetes bacterium | biome: Freshwater; feature: Freshwater reservoir; material: water | place: Czech Republic | collected 2016-04-20 | depth 0.5m m | reverse complement strand
GTGTTATCGCGCAGAGTTCTATAGTGATCCATAACAGCTGGCGTTGATGGTGCAGAGTGGTGCGAAACTTCACCAAGATCCCACGAAGGCATCTCACCTAGCAGCGCCCAAGCTGCCTGTTTAGCTGCACCATCGGCGACGTATTCACCTGCTGGTGGAACAACTACTTCGCGTCCTAAAAGGGCACTTGCAATAACAGGGATTGCTGGATTTTTAGCAGCTCCGCCGATAATCAAAACTCTGTTAACACTTACCCCTAACTCGATGAGGGCATCAACTGCATCTGTTAAGCCGCACAACATGCCCTCAATCATGGCGCGTGCGATGTCAGATGGGTTTGAGTTATTCAGATTCATTCCAGTAAAGGTTCCAGTTGCATTCGGGCGATTAGGTGTTCGTTCACCTTCAAAATATGGCAAAAGCGTTAATCCATGTGCACCGGGTATTGATGTCAATGCCAATTCACCAACATCGTTATGTGATACTCCTAAGATGCGTGTTGCCGCATCTAAAATTCGTGCAGCATTGAGCGTGCAGACAAGCGGTAAGAAACGCCCGGTTGCATCGGCAAAGCCTGCAACTGCTCCGCTTGAATCATGGGTTGGTGTATCTGAGACTGCAAAGGCAGTCCCACTCGTTCCAAGTGAGATAACAACGTCGCCCGGTTGTGATTGTAGACCAAGGGCTGCAGCGGCATTATCGCCGGCACCGGCAGCGATTGGAATACCCGATGTGGTCACACCTCCGAACTCATGGGGAAGAATTATTCGAGGCAACATCACTTCGCTATCGTGGCGAAGTGCAAGACGGAGAATATCTTCACGGTAATGCGATGTCGTTGGATCGAAATAGCCAGTTCCTGAGGCATCACTTCGATCGGTAAATAATCTCTCTAGGTTTTTCCCACCTTGTAACTGCCATGACAACCAGTCATGGGGGAGTGCAACTCCAGCGACCCTGGCAGCATTGTCTGGTTCGTTATCGGCCATCCAGCGTAGTTTTGTTGCAGTAAAGGATGCGACTAAGACTGAGCCAACTTTTCTTGCAATCTCGGCATCTCCACCCTCTTCACGATTTAAATCAAGGGCAGCTTGTGCCGAGCGAGTGTCATTCCATAAAAGCGCGGGACGAATTACGCCGCCATCATTGTCGAGTGCGACCATTCCATGTTGTTGCCCAGCAATTGAAATCGCAGCGACACCATCTAATCCACCGGCGTTGACTATTGCGGCATCAAGGGCCGATTTCCAAAGCGCGGGATCGACTTCGGTGCCATCGGGATGTGGCGCACGTCCCTCTCGCAATAACTCACCTGTATGGGCATCACGAATTACCACCTTTACCGATTGGGTCGATGAATCCACGCCGGCGATGAGTTGTCGATTAGCCATAGCGCAAGGCTAGACTGTCCTAGTCAGCGTTGACCACAGGTAGGGCGAAGAATGATTGACATAGCCCTTCGTTAAAGATTCTTTCGTAGTGGAGTTTAAAATGCGTATTGGTGTACTTACTGGTGGTGGAGATTGCCCAGGTTTAAATGCTGTTATCCGTGCCGTTGTCCGCAAGGGCGTCAAAGAGTATGGACATGAGTTTGTTGGTTTTCGTGATGGCTGGAAAGGCCCACTTGAGGGATTAACCATGCCTCTGACTATTGAAACGACTCGAGGAATCCTGCCTCGTGGTGGAACAATTCTTGGATCTTCACGCACTAACCCTTTTAAGATCGAGGGTGGAGTTGAGAAGATTAAAGAGAATCTAGCTAAAGCTGGAATTGATGCACTCATCGCTATCGGCGGCGAAGATACTCTTGGAGTCGCAACGAAACTCGACTCACTCGGCGTTAAAGTCGTTGGCGTTCCCAAGACAATCGATAATGATTTAGATAATACCGACTACACATTTGGATTTGATACTGCAGTCAATATCGCAGTTGAAGCGATTGATCGTTTACATACAACGGCCGAGTCCCACCATCGCGCATTAATCGTTGAGGTCATGGGTCGCCATGCTGGCTGGATCGCTTTGCATGCAGGTCTTGCAGGAGGGGCTGCATGTATCTTGATTCCAGAGCAGAAATTCTCAGTCGATAAGGTCTGCGAATGGGTCGAGTCTCGATTCAAGTCTCACTACTCTCCGATCATCGTTATTGCAGAGGGTGCAATTCCTCAAGATGGCGATATGGCGGTGAAGGATCAGAGCCTTGATTCATTTGGCCACGTTAAGTTGGCAGGAATCGGAGATTGGCTCGCTCAGCAGATCGAAGCGAAAACCGGTAAAGAGGCGCGTACCTCTGTTCTTGGACATATTCAGCGCGGCGGAACTCCTACGGCCTTTGATCGAGTGCTTGCTACCCGCTTTGGTTTACATGCGATTACCGCCGCTCATGAGGGGGATTGGGGCAAAATGGTCGCACTTCACGGCACAGACATAGTCCGAGTCCCGCTTGCATCGGCTACTGAAAAACTTAAATTGGTTCCAATTGAGCGATACAAGGAGGCCGAGATTTTCTTTGGCTAATCGCATCCCGCGACAACCTAGAACTCTCTACTCTTATCCTCATGAACTCATCGCTGGATACTCTCTTTACACCTGGCCTAGTTGCCGCCCAGCAACCTAATTGGCCGGGCGGGCCAGACGGTCCAGCGATTAAAGCAGCTGTTATAGAGTTGAAATCTTTTCCTCCATTGGTCTTTGCCGGTGAGTGCGATGATTTAAAGGCACGCATTGCTTTAGCCGCCGATGGTAAGGGTTTTTGGTTGCAGGGCGGGGATTGTGCGGAGACATTTGCTGCGGCGACGGCTGATTCAATTCGAAATCGCATTAAAACTATTTTGCAGATGGCCGCGGTATTGCAGTACCACTCAAGCCTTCCCGTCATAAAAGTTGGTCGCATGGCTGGCCAATTTGCAAAGCCTCGCTCAAATGATTTGGAGACTCGAGGAGATATAACTCTGCCTGCATACCGTGGAGATGCCGTCAATGATCTTGAATTCACTGAAAGTTCAAGGACGCCCGATCCACATCGCTTGGTCCGTGTTTACAACACTTCGGCGGCAACGCTTAACTTAGTGCGCGCATTCACCCAAGGTGGTTTTGCAGATCTTCGACAGGTTCATGAGTGGAACAAGGGATTCATCCGTGATTCATCGGTAGGCGTGCGCTACGAACAGATGGCCAGTGAAATCGGGCGGGCCCTAGCTTTTATGAAATCTGCTGGCGTTGATCCAGAGTCATTTAAATCTGTAGATTTCTTCTCGAGCCATGAAGCTCTCATATTGGAGTATGAAAAGGCGTTAACTCGCATCGATTCTCGGACCGGGGATCCATACGATGTATCAGGCCATTTCATTTGGATTGGCGAGAGAACCCGGCAGCTAGATGGCGCCCACGTTGATTTTGCCTCTAAAGTGCGCAATCCAATCGGCGTAAAACTCGGACCTAAGTCAACGGTTGATGATGCGCTAGCCTTAATTGATAAGTTAGATCCAGATCGCGAACCAGGCCGACTAACCTTTATTACTCGCATGGGCGCCGGCAAAATTCGCGAAGCTCTACCTGCACTCGTCGATGGAGTTACAAAGTCGGGCGCAAAAGTTCTCTGGGTCTGTGACCCAATGCATGGCAATACCTATGAGGCGCCATCTGGATATAAGACTCGAAGCTTTGATGATGTTATGGACGAGGTAAAAGGCTTTTTTGAGGTCCATAAGGCGCTTGGGACTCACCCAGGGGGCGTTCACATCGAGTTAACGGGCGATGACGTTACAGAGTGTGTCGGCGGGGGAGAGCAGATTTCTCACGAGGATTTGGCTACTCGATATGAGAGTGCATGCGACCCACGTCTGAACCATGCACAATCTCTGGAGCTCGCATTTTTAGTTGCCGAAATGTTACGTCAGCGCTAATTTAGGCTTGTGTCCTTACTAGTTACTAGCTTAAAAACGCCTATCGGCACATTGAATCTATTGGCCAATGACCAGATTCTTATTGGGACAAATCTCTCTGATATCTCCGCCTTTAGAGCACCAGATGCGAAGAGCGTGAAATCTATTCCTGTGATTTCAGATCTGATAAAAGATTATTTCGATGGGGATCTATCTGCAATTAATGCCATAAAAGTTCAACAGGACGGTCCACCATTTTCACAGGCGGCCTGGAAATCTATGCGCAGAGTCAACGCTGGAAAAGTTATTTCATATGCCGACTTGGCCGATAAAGCCGGCTCGCCCGCGGCAGTTCGTGCAGCAGGAAGCGCGTGTGCAAATAATGCAATTATGTTGGTTGTTCCTTGCCACCGAATCGTAAAAACCGGTGGAGCACTTGGAAACTATGCCTACGGCGTGGATAAAAAAGAGTGGTTGCTAAGCCACGAGGGCTTTCTTTAAGATTTCAATCGCTTCAAGAGATTGCGCGTCATCAAAGTCCATGTGTGTAACTAGGCGGGCATATTTAGGACCAAGTGCACTAATCCAAAGACCTGCGTTTCGACAACGCGTTGATAACTCTGCAGCCGTATAGGGCATAGTTGTTAAATCTAATCCAACTATATTCGTGTGAACCCCAGATGGATCGATCAAGCGTGAATCTACTGCAGAGATTGCATTTGCTAACTCTTTAGCTCGGCGATGATCATCTGCTAAGCGATTAATATTATTATCGAGGGCGTAGTGTCCTGCTGCAGCCAAGATTCCGACCTGACGCATACCAGCGCCGTATCGTTTGCGCCAAACCCGGGCTTTGCTTATGCGCTCTTTAGTAGAGAGCATCACTGAACCAACTGGTGCACCTAAACCCTTGGATAGACAGACGCTAATAGTGTCGAAGTAACCACCGTATTCAAGAAATGAAATACCACTAGCAGTGTGAGCGTTCCAAATTCGGGCCCCATCTAAGTGAAGAGCAATTCCCATTTCATCGGCGCCGTTACGAAGTTTTGCTATCTCGGATATCGGTTGCACGGTTCCGCCACCAAAGTTGTGAGTGTTCTCAACTGCTATCGCTGTTGTCGATACGAGATAAGGTCCTGAATCTGGTCTGGCCATTTCTAAGGCAGCGGATGCGTTGAGTAAACCTTGTGGATTCAACCATGTCCGTGTTGTTATTCCGCTAAAGACAGCGGCCGCACCAAGTTCTGCGCGAACAACATGCGAGTTGGCTTCGGCAATGAGTTCTTCACCGGGGGCCACAAGCATGCGTATCGCCAGTTGATTAGCAAGGGAGCCGGTCGGAGTGAATAATCCCGCCTCTTTTCCAAACATTTCAGCTACTCGCTCCTCTAGAGAGTTAACTGTTGGATCATCGCCATAAACATCATCGCCTACTGGGGCCTGCGCAATTGCATCACGCATTCCTTGAGAGGGACGGGTGACAGTATCTGAACGAAGGTCTATGGCCATGTACGGAGCCTACTTCTCTTCTTTCATGACTATCAAATACATCGCCGTCACGACCATGGTTCCACCGATTGAGCTTTGCACAGTTAATCGCTCTCCACCGAAGAGGAGTGCAAAGAGTGCTGCAAAGACAACCTCCATTGTTAAAATGACTGCAACTTTAGTTGGACTCATATGTGCCTGCGCCCATGTTTGAATAATGAATGCAATGGCGGTTGCAAATACGGCCGTGAAGACAACTACTCCCCACACACCTGCATCTGGGGGAGGCGAATAACCACTTGGAATAGATGCGATTGCAGCCATGACTGCACACATCGCCAACTGAACAACGGTCATTGCGTAGGTGTCACGACCAGAGCTCCATTTACTCAAAGTAATAATATGAAGAGCCCAGAAAATAGCACTAATGAAAACTAGAAACTCGCCCATCCCAATTGAGAAGCCACGAACAGATAGAAGGCCAAGACCAATAGTTGCCACGGCGATACAAAGCCATGTGAATCGACTGATCTTCGTCTTAAGGATGAGCCACGCTAATAGGGGAGTTATTACAACATAAAGCCCAGTAACAAAACCTGTGATTGCAGCGCCAGTTCTAGCTAGCCCCAGTGTTTGAAAGATATAGCCAAAGCCTAGAAAGATTCCGGCAGTCCCAGCTCGAAGCAATAAATCTCGTGTCAAGAGTTTTAATACTTGTGGTCGGATAATCACCATGACAAGTACGGCAAGGCCGAAACGTGTAAAGAGGAAGTTATTTACACTTTGGCGCTGGATCGAATCTTTCATAATCACAAAAGACCATCCCCATGCCATAGCAACTGACAGGAGCGCCCATGGCGCAAGCTTCATCCTATGTAAATGTTGAGTGTTTCTCACTTCTTATCACGGAGCGCCTTCAAAAGTGCGACTTCAATCGTGTGCTTTTCCTCCATGCCAGGTGTCTCTAGTACAAGAGGAACTCCAGCGGCGGCGGGATGAGCAAGCAATTCCGCAAAGGGCTCTATTCCGATATGTCCATCGCCAATATTTTGATGACGATCCTTAAGCGCCCCACAGACATCCATTGAATCATTGGCGTGAATTAACTTGAAACGCTCGACTCCGGCAATTTCTACAAGAAGGTCAAGAGTCTTGCTCATACCGCCTTTGACGGCGATGTCATGGCCTGCAGCAAAGACGTGGCATGTATCTAAACAGATTCCCACCTTCGGATGATATTCAAGTGCTTTCAAATAGTTTTCAAGATCATCTAACTTCTTCACGAGTGATTGACCTTGTCCTGCCGTTGGTTCGAGCAGAAGAAAGGGTGCATCATCGCTTAAGGCGTTTAGAATTGGCATCATTCCTTCGTGAATCTGCTTCCATGCTTGATCGACGTGGCTTACATCAACTGCAGAGCCAGTGTGAATAACAACTCCCAGAGCGCCGATATCTACGCCGCGACTCAATGAATAGGCAGTTGAAGCAAGTGAGTTCACATATGTCGCCTCAGTAGGCGAACCCAGATTAATGAGAAATGGAGCATGCACGTAAGTGTGGATATCTAGTTCGGCGGCTTTGATTTTAAAAGCTTCATCTAAATCTGGCTTAGCCGCTGGCATCGCCCACATGCGGGGACTTGAGGCAAAGACCTGTATGACCTCTGCGCCCGTAGTTTTGGCATATTCAATGGAACGTTTAGCCATTCCTCCGGTAGTTGGAGTATGTGCGCCGATACGTGAGCGTTGCTTAGGCATCGGCCTACCCTACGGTAATAGTGACCGTGCTGCCACGTTTAACTTTTGTGCCCACTATAGGCGAAATATTCGTGACCTTTTTGAGCTTTTTAACACCGAGTTTCTTTACCACAACCTTGAGCTCTAAATCCTTGAGTGTCTTTGTTGCCAAGGTTTCATCAAGCGAGAAAACATTTGGGATATAGACGAACTGCGTTCCCTTTGAAACGACTAGTTGCACTTTTGACTTTTTCGGCACATTCGTATTTCCTGCTGGCAACTGCGAAACAACGGTGCCAGCCAGAACATTTTCATCGAAGGCAAAGCTTGTCTCTACGTTAAGACCAGCCTCAGTTAACTCATTGAGTCCCTGTTCACCACTCTTGCCAACGTAGGATGCAATTAAAATTGTTTCAACGCCCTTGCTCACAACAATATTGACAATCGAATCCCGCTTAACTTTTGTTCCAGCGACTGGTTCGGAGGAGATAACGAAGCCCTTGGGGATTTTATTGCTGAAGATTTCAGTGGTGGTGCCAACAGTTAGCGGACTCTTTAAAATTGTTGCCGCTGCGGCCTCAGGTGTAAGTCCAATTAGAGATGTAAATGTGTATCGTTCGGCGCCCTTAGAAATAATTAATGTAACCGAATCACCGGTATCGACCCGGCCTCCACCCGGAGGTGAGGATTCAATGATCGTTCCGGCCTTTATATCTTCACTGAATTGCTTTTTTATAACTACATTTGTGAGCCCAAGGGGAGTAAGTGCGGTAAGAGCTTCATCATAAGAGCCACCGACAGTTGAGGGAACAACGATTCGTGAGCCGGGACCCACGAGTGTGTACCAACCTCCGATTCCTAAAGTGATAGCAAGGGCAAGGGCAACTTTGCGGTTTCGCCGAACTCTTTTACTGGTGCGCCTCTTTTTCTCATCTTTTCGACGAATCTCTTTAGTTGTCTCTTTTACTTCAATGCTCGGCTCGGGTGCAATAATCGGTTTTTGCTTTGTTCGTGATTTCTCGCGAATAGGCTCAACGGGTAAATCCAGTTCTAATTTCAACTGATTCTTTTTCGGATCCAACTCACCTTGAATGACTTCAATTGCGCTAAGAAACTCACCGGCATTACGAGGGCGCTTATCTGGATCTCTATTTGTTGCTCGACCAATGAGATCATCTAGAGCCTGGGGGATTTCCTTGCGTTTGGAGCGCAGTGATGGAATATCTTGATTAACATGCATATAGGCAATCTGAATTGGAGTATCCCCGATGAATGGTTTTTCACCAGTGAGCATTTCAAATGCAACGATTCCAACTGCATAAACATCACTTCGTGCATCGGCCACACCGCGCTGAACCTGTTCAGGAGATAGATATGAAACCGAGCCCAAGATGACACTTGACTCAGCTGTCATTGTTGAACCGATTAACTCGCCGCGAGCCAAGCCAAAGTCAGCGATCTTAATGCGGCCTTCTTTCGAGATCAAAATATTCTCTGGCTTAACATCTCGATGAACGATTCCGAGAGAGTGTGCGGCAGAAAGCGCACTCAAAATTGGTGCAAGAAAATTAAGAGCATCTTTGATTTCAAATCGACCGCGCTCATTCAGGTATTCACGCAGCGTATCTCCCTCAATTAGCTCCATGACTAAGAAGACTGCTGGCACGCCATTTTGATTCCAACCTTGATCTTGAACGGCAACAATATTGGGATGGGAGAGGGCTGCGGCAGCCTTTGCCTCACGTATGAAGCGACTAACAAAGGCATCATCTTGGGCTAAATGAGGGTGCATGATTTTCACTGCAACTTTGCGATCTAGGCGCGTATCGATCGCCTCATAAATCGAGGCCATTCCACCATTGGCAACCTGGCGAATTAATTGATAGCGGTTATCAATGAGTTCACCGGATAGATCTGACATGGAACCAATTTTATGCAAATACGCATGAAGGAAGGGCTCGGGGCGCGCCCAATCTGCCTACGAAGTAAGAATATGGTTGGCATTGGCGCGAGTTTGATCACGCAGAAAGTGTGCATCTTGATCGAGTTGCCATTGGCGCATCTGGCTTTCAATTTCATATCCATCACGTTGTAAAACTCGAGCCAAGCCAACCTCAGCTTCGATATCGAGCCAATAGATGTTAGCGCCCGCGTCGCGGACTACTTGTTGGCCTGCCCCAACTCCCTCAATAATTAAAATATCACTGGGATCGATAGTTTGGGAGAGATCAAAGCGCATCGTTGCCCAATTAAAGGTTGGGAATGAGAATCGGCTGTGAGCGGCAAAGGCCTCAATTATGTCGGCGAGTCTGGATGTTAATCGATGATCAAGAGCGTTTTCCCAACCGGCATATAAATCATCCATGTGAATGAGTGCGACGGTTTTAGTGGATGAATACTCATCGAAAAACTGGGCTGCCAGAGTTGTTTTACCAGCACCGGCCGGACCATCAATGGCTATAAGAGTCATTCCATCGCTTCCATCCAATTACAGCAATCAATGTAAATGCCAAGTACAAAACTGCGGTGAACCAGTAGCCAAGCACGGCATATTGGATTGTCCCCACTGCATCTACTATGAACCACAAAACCCACGATTCGATCTTCTCGTAGACCATCAGTATCTGCGCAATTAAACTTGCAACGAGTAGAAATGCATCAGACCATGTTGCCGCAGCACCTAGATGAGATAGAACTGGCGTCAGTAAGGATACTGAAACCAGTGTTGCGCCCGCCCACATCGCTCGATTGCGATGAGACAAGGCACCAGGTGCCGCCCCTGTCGGCGCCCAGTCACGCCAACCCCAAACTGCGGCCACAATAAAAACAATTTGTAGTGCGGCACTTGCATAGAGCTCTGCTTGATAAAAGAAGATCATATAGAGGGCGCTACTAGCGGCCCACCATGGCCATGTGATGCGCTTGCCAGTTGTACCAAGCCAGACTCCAATAAATGAAGCTATCACCGAAACAAATTCCAATATAGAAACGTCGTAGCCCCATGCAGTAAAGAGAGTTGATGACATCAAATGATTCCCTTCCAGATCCGCATTACCGGATTGGTCAAACGGTCGGTCTGAATCTCAGACCCTCTCAGCCTCTGTCGGCTCCCGTAGTTCGTAGAGTAGCGTTAACCTGTGGGAAACTTTGGGTATTTAGCGATGATTGTCTTCACAATTTTCGGTTCTTTCTGGCTGGAGCTCTTTCTCAAAGTGGGTGTTCTCAGAAGAATTAAACGTGCCCTATTGGCAATTGCTCCAATAGCTTTAATTTTCATCATGTGGGATGCCTATGCCATTCGAAGCGGGCATTGGCGTTTTGATAAGTTTCAGATTCTTGGCTTGTATGGCCCTTTTGGTATTCCACTAGAGGAGTATCTATTTTTCATTGTGGTTCCTATCGCGGCAATAATGACAATTGAGGCTGTACGCACTGTCAAAAAAGGTTGGCGGGTATAGCAATGACGTACACGCAGTTGGCGTTGAGCGCCGTTGTATGCGCAGTTGCCTTTGATATCTATGTTGTAAAAACCCGCCTTGTTTTAAGGAGAGTATTTTGGACCTCTTACGCAATCATTATCGCCTTCCAGTTGCTGACTAACTGGTGGCTCACTTCGAAAAATATCGTTATGTATGACGCTGATGCGATTGTAGGCATTCGAATCGCGTCCGCTCCAATAGAGGATCTACTCTTCGGTTTTGCTTTAGTTCTAGGGGTTTTAGCTAATTGGATACGGTTAGGCGCTTTAAATAAGCAACGCTAGCAACTCGTATTCGCTTGGCAGTTGAAGTTTTTGCACGTTTATTGAAAATGTCATAGCCAATCTTTTCGACCTCATCGACGATTCCACAGTACAAGGTCGATGCAGCTTCAATGCATGGACGGCTCTTAGCCTCCAATAGCGCAATACCAGGCTGCGCCTCTCTCTGGAGTTGACGAACTCGTTCAATTTGGAATTTTAAAGCTTCGATAATTTGAGGTGTCAATATCCGTTCCTCTAACATTTCTCGTGTAACACCAAATTGTGCTAGTTCGGTAATCGGCAGGTAAATTCGTCCTCGATCTAAATCTTCGCCGACATCTCGAATGAAGTTGGCAAGTTGAAAAGCTATACCCAGTTTTTCTGCACACTCATAAGCGCCATCGTCAAGAACTCCTAAAACTGGCAGCATTTCAAGGCCAATAACGGCGGCAGAACCATAGACGTACTCCAACAAATCCTCATAGGTCTGGTATTCCTGGACAGAAAGATCCATGGTCATTGAATGTAGGAATGCCTCGAAGTGGGCGTGCGGTATATCGAATGTATTAACTGTGTCGATTAAGGCGCGGCCGATTGCATCATCGCTAACTCCACGATCTAGGTCGGCTAATATCTTTTCACCCCAGGTGTTTAATGCATGTGCTTTCTCTTCAACAGATAACTCCGATGCTAAATCATCAACTATCTCATCGGCATATCGTGCAAAGCCATAAAGGGCGTGGACATAAGGGCGTTTGGCTTTTGGAAGTAATAACGTTGCTAAGAAATACGTCTTGCCATGTAAGGCGTTGAGACGTTTGCACTCTGCGTATGAGGCCTCAAGCTCATCCATTTATTTAACTGGCCCCACGATTCGCTCGGCGGCCAGACGCCCTGAAATCAACACCATTGGTACTCCGACGCCAGGCTGTGTTCCAGATCCTGCGAAGACAACATTTTCAATTCCAGCTGCCATATTTCGCGGTCTAAAGGGCCCGGTTTGAAAGAAAGTATGCGCGCTAGCAAATGGAGCGCCGCGCTCCATTCCCTGCCGTTGCCAGTCCAGAGGAGTCGTGAGGACCTCGGTCTCAATTGCATCTCCAAAGCCTGTATATCCGCGCTGTTCGAGAATTTTAACCATGTGATCTCGATAAGGCCCTGCCTGAACATTCCAATCAATATCTGCATCTAAGTTGGGGGTGGGAAAGAGAACATAGTAAGAGTGCTTACCTGGTGGGGCTAACAATGGATCATCCTTTGAAGGAATTGTGACTAAAACACTTGGATCAGACATCAATTTCTTTTGTGTTATTAACTCATCAAATACGCCATCCCAAGACTCTCCAAAGTGAATGTTGTGATGTGCTGCAAATTCATATTTCTTAGATGAGCCAACCAACATAGTGACACATGATGGGGAATAGTTAAGCCGCTTGACTGAGAGCGGAACCTTTCCCAACAAATCGCGCCAGGCAACTGGAAGATCAGGATTGAGAATTACCGCATCGCATTCGATGCGCTGGCCATCTTCGGTAACAACTGCCTTTGCTCGGCCGTTGATAATGTCGATCTTTGAAACAGTTGTATCGTATTTGAACTCAACACCGTGCTTCTGGGCGGCAGCGGCAAGGGCGCGAGGCACTGCATGCATTCCGCCCTTTGGGAAAAAGACTCCGTTTACCGAGTCCATATAGGCGATGACAGCGTAGATTGCTAGCGCCTGTTGCGGGCTAACGCCTGCATACATTGCTTGAAATGAATATACCTTCTGTAGGCGAGGGTCTTTCATAAATTGATTTACTTTTGGTGAGAGTCTGCGAAATCCTCCCAATGCAATAAGTCGAGCAAGATTAGGAGTTAAGAGATTAAAAGGGCTATCAATATTTCTATCGATGAAATCATTCATCTCGTATTTATATAGTTTGGTTACAAAATCCACATACTTTGCATACCCAGCAGCTTCGCTCGGGCTAATCTTGGCAGCAATCTCGGCTTCCATCTCTTGCGTGTTTGCATGAACATCGATCTGCGATCCATCGGCATAATATGCTCGATACAGAGGCGAGACTGGCATCAGCTCTAACCAATCCTTCATATCTTCACCAACGCAGTTAAAAGCATCTTGGATAAGCGATGGCATAGTTAAAACAGTTGGGCCAGTATCGAAGGCATATCCATCTTTATTTAATAAACCATTTCGCCCGCCAGGAACGGACTCTCGTTCGATAACAGTTACTTTTCGACCGGCTCCGGCTAATCGAAGCGCTGCGCTAAGTCCAGCTAAGCCCGCACCAACTATTACGACGTGATCTGTTGGTCCTTTAACACGTGCAACCATCTAGTTATTTCTCTTTGTTGCAATTTTGGCAAGCTCAAGAAGCAAAGGATGCGCCTTTTCTCCTATGAGTTCACTCTCTGCCGCGCGCAAGGCCTCATCAGTCAGGCGAGCGATCATAGCTTCGAGCTTGTCTTTGGCACCGGTTGCGGTGATGATCTCCTGCAATACAGAGACACCATGTGCATCCAAATCTGATGATCCAAAGAATTTTTTGCTCTCAGCACGCATCGAATCTGTAGATTCTAATTCAGTCAGTGCGATCAAAACAGTTCGCTTACCTTCGCGCAAATCATCACCTGCTGGTTTCCCAGTCACGAATGGATCACCGAATACTCCGAGTAAATCATCGCGATACTGAAAGGCCTCACCCAATGGCAGACCATAGGCAGATAGAGCGGCTAATAGTTCGGGAGTTTGGCGACCTGTCAGTGATGCACCAATATGAAGTGGTCGCTCTATTGTGTATTTACCTGATTTGTAGCGCGCTATTTTCATTGAGCGCTGTAGGTCTGTCGACTTCTGAGTTTGCTCATGTATATCCAAGAACTGCCCAGCCATTAGTTCAACACGCATCTCATCATGAATCGGTAAGACATCTCGGAGTTGCGCCGATGTAAGCCCTGATGCGTTAAGCATTTGACTCGACCATACAAGGGCTAAGTCGCCTAATAAAACAGCTGCGGCCAGTCCGTAAGCGGGTGCAAAACCCTCTAGTTCATCCTGTACATGCATAGATTCGAAGTGACGATGTATTGAGGGTTTGCCTCGACGAGTATCTGACCCATCCATGAGGTCATCGTGAATGAGGGCGCAGGCCTGCAGAAGTTCCAGACTGGCGATCGACTTTATTTCAGCGGTTGATATTTCGTCGCTAACGCTGACGTATCCGCTGTAGGCAAATAGTGGGCGCAGGCGCTTTCCGCTATCGAGAAGAAATGAAGACAGAGCCATAGAGACCGGTGCAAGTTGGCTCGATATGGAGTGCAGATAATCGGCCTGCTCTGTCAGAAAAGCTGATAGCTCTATCTCTACGGCATCACGAATCTCTTGCAACGTTGCCTTGGCCTCAGTACTCACTCCTTAACGGTACCCTCACTCAGTGGTAGTCCGCACTTCGTATTCATTGGAATTCTTCCCCCCGAAAGACGAGGAGGGGGAGGCTCGATTGTGGGCCGCCCTCGAGGCCCTTGAATTCATAGCACCTGAGTTTATTTCTGTGACTTATGGCGCTGGAGGCTCAACTAGAAATCGAACCATTGGCGTAACCGAAGAGGTGAGGCAACGCACAAAGATTCCAACTGTTGCTCACCTGACATGCGTGGGTTCAAGTCGACAAGAGATAATTTCAATTCTGCACATGTACCGTGCCGCCGGAATTAGAGGAGTGTTGGCACTACGCGGTGATCCAGTTGGAGGTCCCCGTGCACCGTGGACTCCAATGCCCGATGGCTTCACTCATGCCGATGAGTTGGTCCAACTCATTCACGAGTTCGGTGGCTTTGATATTGGAGTGGCAGCATTTCCAGATGGACATCCATCATCAAATGGCGATGCTAAAAAAGATATCGATGTCTTATTACGTAAAGAGCATTTAGGTGCAACTTTTGCCACGACACAATTTTTCTTTGATGTATCTAAATGGGAACAACTTGTCTATGCACTTCAGGCGCGCGGCTCAACAATGCCGATAATTCCGGGAATCCTTCCCATTACTAACGTCAAGCAGCTACAGCGCATGGCCGAACTCGGGGGAACAGATATTCCACCGGCAGTTTCGAGCGCTTTTTCTGCGGTTGAAGATGACGTAGATGCTGTTCACGCCTTGGGCATCGAGCTAGCGAGTACATTGTGCGAAGATTTGCTCCGAGCTGGCGCACCCAGCCTTCACTTCTATACTATGAATAGTGCAACTGCCACCAAAGAGATCTATAGGAATCTAAACAATGCTCACTAAAGAGGCCTTCAACGCAAAGTGGAGTACCTTGCATAGTGATGCGCCGATAAAAGGCGCAGTTGCTTGGTGGCTCAATATCTCCTATCGCTTTGGTTTGATCGCCACACTGCTTCGTATCTCCCCAAATGTTTTAACACTTCTTGGGCTTCTGAGCGCGGCGATGACAGCGATCACAGCAACTTCATGGTGGGCAGTTCTTTTTCTTGTATTTTCACTCTTTTGCGATGGAATCGATGGCAGCGTTGCGATATTTCAAAAGCGTGAGAGCGCATGGGGAGCAACTCTCGACTCTGTTGTCGATCGAATCAGCGAAGCTTTTTGGCTGTATGCCCTTTATGTCATTGGGATTCCTGCTTGGCTTGCCATTGCTCTATGGAGCATCGCTGCATTCCAAGAGTATGCGCGAGCCAAGTTAAGCTCATTGGGTGTTCGCGATATCGGTGTTGTAACTCCGGCTGAGCGACCTGTGCGCGCGAGCTTTCTTTTCGTAGTTCTCATCATGAACCAGCTTGAACTATCGGGTGTCGTACTTTTATCATATGGATTTCTGTTGCTACAAATAGTTAGTTTTATCGTTGTGGTGCGTTATGCGCGTTCCCAATTGCATTAGCAACTAATTCACCACTCATTCCAACTAGAGGTAAACCACCACCTGGATGTGCCGATCCTCCCACACAGTAAAGATTCTTAATTGGTGAGCGGTTCTTTGCCCTCATAAATGCAGCTCGTGCTCCATTACTAGAAGTTCCATAAATAGATCCCCCTGGCGCATTCACCGTGCGCTCCAAATCCGCTGGGGTTCTAATTGTTAAAGACTCTAAGCGATCGCGTACTGGAATCCCGCGCGCTTCAATCTGGTCGATAATGCTATTGGCATAGCTTCGCGCAAAGCTTTCATCGCTCCAATCAAAGCCGTCTGGGCCATGGTGCGGTGCATTGACGAGCACTGACCAACTTTCTAAGCCTTCACCTTTAACCATCTGCGGATCATCTGGTGCACAGATATAGATCGTTGGTTTTTTGACCGGTAGTTGAGTGCTGAAAATTGCATCGAACTCAGCATCGTAATTTTCGGGAAAGAGAATTGTATGGTGATTGAGCGTAGAGGCGCCGTCCTTTCTCAGCCCTAGAAGAAGTGAAAATCCTGCGATAGATTTTTCAGCCTGCGCTAAATTCTTACGCACCCTGCGCAGCTTTCGCTTTTCTCCTTTGATTAGTTGCTTATAGATAAGGGAGGCATCGGCGTTAGCCACAACCGCATCGGCAATTACAACTCGTCCATCGGCTAGTCGAACACCTGTGGCAATGCCCTTTTCAACGGTGATCTCTTCGACCTGCGAGTTGAATTCAAACTCAACACCGACATCTAAAGAACGTTGGTGAACGAGCGTTGCCAAAGTTCCGAGTCCGCCAGAGATATGCCAGGCCCCAAAGGCCTCTTCAACATAGGCAATCGTGGCCAGAACTGCCGGAGCCTTACGTGGATCAGAGCCGCTATATGTGGCATATCGATCAAGGATAAATCGAAGATGCTGGTCGGGCAGAAGCTCATTGGCAAATGTTCGTAGGGATTTCCAAGGCGCAATCGTGAAGATATCTCGAATCAAAGTCTTACGTTTTAGAAGCGAGAGTGGTGAGCGCAGCTCTGATTCAACAAAAGGTTCGCGCGAAACATCCCACATCTTTGTAGCACGTTTCATCATCTGATCCCATTGATCGGCGGCATCGCTGCCATAGGTATCACGAACGGCGTTAAGAGTGTGATGGCGGGAGAGATTGGCGAACTTTACATTTGTTCCATCGGTAAAACGGTAATCAAAGGAGGGATCAACTGCCTTTATTTCGCAGAGTAATCCAAGTGGCTTACCAGTTCGGATGAAGAAATCTTTATAGACCGCCGGCAATGTCAATAGTGATGGTCCAGTGTCGAATGCAAACTTTCCAATCCATTCGGTGCGAAGCTTGCCACCGTAAGTATCGGATGCTTCAAAGAGCGTAACTGAGTGACCACTTCGAGCTAATCGAGCAGCGGCGGTCATGCCACCCATGCCGGCGCCAATGACAACAATCTTCATACCGGACGACCCTTCCATTGGATATCTCCACGCATGAGGTATGAGTAAAAAATGAGATATATAAGCAATGTACTTGAGATTGGGTGCAAGAGTGAATCGATAATTCTTGTACGAGCCCGATTAGCACTCATCATTCGCGAAGCTACTATGAGTACAAAAGCGAGCCAGGCCCAGGCTGAACCCACCAGGGCAAAAATGATAGGAGCAATTCCTGTAAGAAAAAGAAAGAAGATAGCGCACAGTGATCCGAAGGGCGATCCAAAAGCGTGACGAAGTGATTTGCCATATCCTGCCTCAATCTCACTCCAGGATGAATACATTCGGCATTCGGCGATGCTGGCACCATTAACAACAACACCATGAGAACCTGTTTTCAATAGTTGCCGCGCCAGAAATACATCATCTAACACATCGGCTTTGACCGATTCGTATCCACCAACTAGAAGGAGTGCTCTTTTTCGAACAATAAAGAACTGGCCATTGGCAACGGCCATAGATGAAAATGATGCCTTCTCTGCGATGCCAAGTAGCAGCGTAGACATCCAGGACCATTGCAAAAGTGGCTGAATGAGCCGCTCACTCAAACTATGAGTGATTTGCCGGGGATACGGTGAGAGAAAATCCAATCTCCTCGACTTCATTAAAGTAATCGACTTATTAATGGCATCAGGTGAGAGTCGAACATCGGCATCGATAGAGACAATTATTTCACCCCTTGATGCTTCAAGCAGCTGTTGAAGCGCCCATGTTTTGCCAATCCATCCAGGCGGCAAAGGGCTGCCCTGAATAACCTTCGCATTTGTATGGCGAGATAGAGCCGATGTGAGCAGATCAAAGCTCTCATCCTCAGAGTTGTCATTTAAGAATAAGTACTCAACATTCGTAAGCGAGTTCTGAGAAAGCAATGAGCTCACAAGCCCAGATATGTTTTCAGCCTCATTACGAAGCGGCACAATAACGCTGACGAACTCTGTAACCTCGCTAGAGAGATTTGGAGTACGAATTGTAAAGAAATTAATGATAGAGATAATGAAAACTGCAAAGGTAGGCAGAACTATTGGCCACAGCATATGTATCTAGGGGCGTCCTAACCAGCGCGTGAAGAAATAAGGGGTTAAGACCGCTCCGAAAATAGCTCCGGCAAAAAGTGCGATACCTGGGCGATGAAAAAAGAAGAGATTTCCGATAACTCCTGAGAAGAGAATCCAAATCAAGTAGATATCTACTGCAACGAATGAGGCACCAATCTTTCGACGCTCACGGGGGAGTATCACATGCAGAACTGCCATCAAAGCCATTCCAGTTAGTAGCCAGCCAAAAGTATTTGATAATGGAATCTCAGGTTGAAATGGTACATGTGAACCATTAACCACCCACGTCCAACGTCCAGCTTCGACCATGAGTGGATCTAGAAACAAATCCCAGGCCGCGAGTACAACTCCGCCATAGAAAAAGACCCAGTTACCGGCAATGCGCCTTGAAAGAACCAATACGGGATGGGCCATCATGATCCACGCGAAAGGAACTACCAATGGAACTTCGTAAATTCTTAATCCAAGATCAGGTGAGTATGTGTACTCGCCGAAAGGCCAAGTGGTAACAACGCCGATGTGTTCAACGATAAGGGCAAAGAAAAATGTAAAGACAAGGTATGTGAGTGCATAACGGGCACCGAATGCCAGCAGTGCATGCAAGAGCATTGCGCCGGCGCCCCAATAAACCACGGCGATTGTTATTAAACGCAGTACCTCACCATTAACCAAGGGATAGATAATCTGGAGCGCAATGGCAATTGATAAGACAGCGATCAACAATATGTTTAAGCGTCTTGAGATGCCTCGGCGGCGATTCCTGCGCGGAGCATAGTGACGGATCGACATGGCCGTTAGTCTGCCCTATAAGAAGGCTTAGTTATTAATTGAGCCACGCATATCTTTAACAGCAAATCTGGAAAAAAGCTCCTCTGAGTACCATTTGTACTTTTTTGTCGCTTCAATCGCAGCATTATGAGCATCGCCGCGGTAGGCAAAGTTTCGCAGCGCAGCGGGAGATTCCCAGATT
>CAEZUG010000012.1_pt1 | contig 19394 bp, 19 predicted proteins | sample 7264411 | NCBI WGS metagenome assembly CAEZUG01 (sample SAMEA6813824, study PRJEB35770) | uncultured Actinomycetes bacterium | biome: Freshwater; feature: Freshwater reservoir; material: water | place: Czech Republic | collected 2016-04-20 | depth 0.5m m | reverse complement strand
GGGCCGCTACTGCACCGCGTCCTAGAGCAACTCTTATCCGATGCTTATTGGGGCGACTTAGACCTGTTACTCATTGATCTTCCACCTGGCACGGGCGATCTTGCAATCTCACTTGGCCAATTGATTCCAACCTCAGAGATTCTAGTTGTAACGACACCTCAGGTGGCAGCAGCTGAAGTTGCCGAGCGCGCAGGCCGAATTGCGCATCAGATTCACCAACAAGTAGTCGGAGTTGTTGAGAATATGTCTGAATATATGGATCCAACTACTGGCGTACTTGTTTCACTATTTGGAAATGGTGGCGGAGAAGAGACTGCAAAGCGTTTGTCGCAATTAGTTGGAAGCGATGTTCCGCTATTGGGCAAAATTCCCTTCAGTGTTGATCTTCGCGAGGGTGGCGATGCCGGTGTTCCAGTTGTAATTTCAGATCCTGAATCAGCCAGTGCTGTCGAACTTTATGAAATAGCAGAAAAACTTATTAAGCGAAGCAAGTCTTTACTCGGAGTTCGCTTGGGAATCGTGCAGTAACTCGGAATTACTCAGTCTTAAGGGTACCTTTCTCTTATGAGTGGTGGCCAAGAAGTAGAAGGTGGACAACATATTCGGGACCGCCATACAGCGATCCCAGGAAGACCTGATCTCATTAGATTGAGCCTTGGAACGTTGGGCGTTGGCACCTCTGGGCCTTTGATTGCAATGAGCACAATGTCAATTCCAACCTTAATATTTTGGAGAAATTTAGGCGGCTCGTTGGTAACTCTTCCTTTTGCTCTGCGTCATCGAGCAAATCGAAATGGCGTTAAGTGGTCTGTCATTGCGGGGATACTTCTTGCAGCACATTTCCTTTGCTTTTTTCTAGCGATGCGCTGGACAACAGTTGCCGCTGGTACCGCACTCGTGGCACTTCAACCGATCTTTGCTGCAATCTTTGTAAAGATGAGCGGTGGACATATTCCATCTAAAGCCTGGTTTGGAATGGCCGTAAGCTTCTCTGGAGTATTACTGATCTCAGGAGTAGATCTAAATATCTCAGTACGTTCATTTATAGGTGACATTGCAGCGCTAATCTCGGCCGCCCTCGCCGCCCTATACATAATGGCTGGATCTAGAGCTCAGCGCACCGTAGAAACCACAACGTATACGACCATCTGTTACTTTATCTGCGCAATGACTGCGCTTCCTTTGGTGATTGTATCGGGCTACTCACTTATCAATTTCACCGCGCGAGAGTGGTGGATTCTTGCCGGATTGATTTTAGGTGCTCAAATTCTTGGACACACAATGTTTAATTCAACATTAAAGCGTGTCTCACCGGCAGTTGTTTCACTGATCATCTTCTTTGAAGTGCCTGTGAGTTCAGTGTTGGCATTGTGGTGGTTAGGTCAAAAACCACCTCTCGGAATCCTGCCTGGTATCGCACTGATATTAACTGGATGCGTGTTAGTTGTTACTCGAACGCGAAGTACGCAAGCGGAGATTACGCCGTGATCGATCTTCATACCCACACAAATAATAGCGATGGCACCGATAGCCCTCGCGAACTAGTAAATAAAGCGATTTCACTTGGCATGAGTGTTCTTGGAGTTACCGACCACGACACGACTCAGGGTTGGCAAGAGGCCATACAGACCGTGCGCGGAAATATTACTTTGGCACTAGGCAGTGAGATCTCATGCTTAACCGATGATGGAATCAGCGTGCATATGTTGGGACTGTTATTTGATGGCGGGCATAAAGAGATGCAGACCATGCTTGAAGAAACTCGGGATGGACGTTTACCCCGAATGCGGAAAATGATTGAAAAGATGCGAGCAGCAGGAATAGAGATTTCGATGGATGATGTTGAGGCTGCGCGTCCACCTGGAGCAACGCTAGGCCGACCGCATTTAGCCGATGCATTAGTCAATAAAGGAATAATCAAATCTCGCGACGAGGCATTTCAAGGAATGCTCAATAATGATTCAGTTTTCTACGTCTCACACGCAGCGCCAACCCCTGTGGAGGCAATTCGAATGATCGCACAAGCTGGGGGAGTTTCAGTTATCGCTCACCCATTTGCATCATTGCGGGGGCAGATTCTTCAAACGTCTGACTTTGCCGATTTAGTAGCTGCGGGCCTGCATGGCATCGAGGTAGATCACCGTGATCAAAACCCTGATGAGCGCGCAATACTGCGAAATATCGCCAATGAATTGGGTTTAGTAATAACTGGGGCAAGTGATTACCATGGTAACGGTAAACTAAATTCACTAGGTGAGTACGGGACCGCTCCTGAACAATGGGAAAAGTTAGAATCACTTGCCGATCAACGAAGGGTGGTTAGAGCATGAAAGTAGTTCAGATTAGTGCCATCACCTTTGCAATCCAATCTTTTGTAACTCTCTTTGTGATTATGGATCCGCCAGGTGCGACGCCTATATTTTTAGCTCTCGTTGCCCATAAGTCTCCCAAAGAGCGGCGTATTTTGGCGCTTAAAGCGGCGGCAGTTTCATTCTCTGTTATTACTCTCTTTGCATTATTTGGGCGTTTTATTCTCAGCTACCTCAACATCTCAATGGCCGCCCTTCAAGCTGCCGGAGCCTTACTTCTCTTACTTATCTCACTCGATTTATTAACAGGTGGTACCGGTGGAGGAAAGAGTGAGAGCTCTGATGCCAATATCGCTCTAGTTCCACTTGGCACGCCACTTCTAGCTGGTCCTGGCGCCATTGTTGCAACGATGATCTTTGTTCAGAACGCCAACACCACATCAATGTATGTAGGTTTGATTGCTGCAGTCGTCGGGGTTCATATTGCGATTGCCGCCGTACTCATGGCCTCTACAACTATTTTAAAGGTTATTAAAGAGGCTGGAGTCACGTTGGTTGCGCGCATCGCTGGCTTATTACTTGCCGCTATTGCCGTTCAAATGCTTGTTGATGCGATCCGAGTATTCGTCGCTGCTTAGCTGTCTTTAAACTTCTTAGTCCGTGTTCGAGTGCGCTCTACTTTTTCCTTTGGAGGCGTGACCTTACGAGGTGCGACATCGCGACGTGGAGTTGAAGCGCCCTTGCTTTCTACGCGAACAACGGGTTTAGCCTTAACCATACGTCCAGTTGAACCTGTAGGAATATTGAGTACTTCAAAGAGATGCGGTGAAGAGGAGTAAGTCTCTTCGGGTTCAGCTAAACCAAGTTCAAGTACTAGATTAATCATCTTCCAACGTGCAAGCTCATCCCAGTCAACAAAAGTAACGGCAATTCCATCTGCACCCGCACGCGCAGTACGGCCAATGCGGTGAACATATGTCTTCTCATCCTCTGGGCATTGATAGTTGATAACGTGCGTAATTCCCTCTATATCGATTCCTCGAGCGGCAACGTCGGTTGCTACTAACACATCTGATTTACCTGCTTTGAAATCTCCCAAAGCTTTTTCGCGTGCACCTTGACCTAAATCTCCATGAATAGTGTCGGCTCTAAAGCCACGCTCCAGGAGATCATCGGCCGTCTTTTGGCAGGTGCGCTTTGTGCGACAGAAAACAATTGTCGGTCCCCGTCCATCGGCCTGTAAAATACGGGCGAGCATTTCAATTTTATCCATTGCATGTGCGCGAAGAACGTGCTGTTCAATGCGGCTGACTACTGCGCCTTCATCTTCACTATCTTGCGTTCTGATGTGAATTGGCTGATTCATAAAGCGTCTAGCTAAAGCGATTATGTCGCCAGGCATCGTTGCCGAGAAAAGCATCGTCTGTGTGCGCTTAGGAGTATTTGCCAAGATCTTTTCAACATCTGGCAGAAAGCCAAGATCGAGCATCTCATCGGCCTCATCAAGGATAAGGCGAGAGACTTCCTTTAACTTCAACTGACCTTGGCGAGATAGATCTAGGAGTCGCCCCGGTGTTCCAACAACTATTTCTACACCAGCTTGAAGAGCCTCAATTTGCGGCTCAAAAGCGCGACCACCGTATACGGCAAGAGTTCGAATTCCTCGGTTACTTGCTAACTCTTCAATATCTCGCGTGACTTGGGTGCATAGCTCTCGCGTTGGTACAACGATTAACACTTGCGGCATTCCCTTAGTTGCAAAATCGGCCCACTCAGGATCCTGTGGAGCAATCACTCGCTCTATGACGGGAATTCCAAAAGCTAGAGTCTTTCCCGTTCCTGTTTTTGCCTGACCTATGACATCGCCATCGCCAAGAGCGATAGGCAGAACCATCTCTTGAATTGCAAATGGTGCAATAAAGCCATGGGCATGCAAAGCCTCAATGGTTTCTGGGCGAAGAGGAAGTTCGGCGAAGGTGAGTGACACTAAGCAGCGCCGAAACCGACTCGACGCGATGCGGATTCGCCGACTTCGACGAACCCAATCTTGTCTGCCGGGACGATAATTTCATGACCGCGAACATCGCTTAGAGTCAGTGGCTTACCCGAAGTGAGCGCCTCTGTGACGGCGCTCTTAATATCAGTTGTACTCATTGCGCTCTCGAAAACGATGTCGCTGGCAACGCGGGTAACAGCGATGCGAACTTCAGATTTTACGGCGACTTCATTCTTCTTAACACTCATAGGGTTAATCCTATCGGCCTTTTAATTGCGAGGAAAACCAGAAATACCTCTCCACATGAGGTTGTTAACGAGCTCAACTGCTTGTTCGCGAGTCAGTGTGCTGTCTCGATCCAACCAATGACGTGCTGTGACTTGGGCATATCCAATCATTCCGACTCCGAGGAGCATTGCCGCCTCTCTCGGAAGTCCCGTATCGATTGAGATAACGGCACTGGCTGCGGCCGCGCAGTCATATGTCATGCGATTAAGACGCTCTCGAACCGATGGCTCGACGCTCATATCACTTTCAAAGAGCAATCTAAAGGCTTCACCCTCTTTTTCGATGAAGGCAAAGTAAGCATCAACCGTTGCGTGCACGCGATTAGCATTATCTGGTGTCGATGCAATCGCTCTTTGTATTTCAAAAACAAGTGAGTCGATATGAAGATCTAAAACCGCTAAGTAAAGCTCAAGCTTAGATGGAAAATGCTGGTAAAGAACTGGCTTACTGACATTGGCTCGGTCGGCAATTTCATCCATAGCCGCAGAGTGATAGCCAGCAACCGTAAAGACTTCAAGGGCTGCCGATAGCAGGAGTGCGCGACGCTCGTCTCGAGGCAAACGAGCTTTATTTGTAGCGTCTGCAGTTGTCATTAGAGTAATCGTAGACGGCTTTACATGATTTGCGCCAATACGTAACCCCAAAAAGTAGCGACATGAGGGTGGTTACGGCAGAATTAGCGCCTTATGAAAATCCCTCCACTCGTTGAAATAGGCGAACCTCTCAATAGCGATGAAGAGCGAAGGTATAGCCGTCACCTCGTTATTCCGCAGTTCTCTGCGCAGGGTCAGGCCCGCCTCAAGAACTCCAAGGTAGTGTGCATTGGCGCTGGGGGATTGGGATCTCCAATATTGATGTACTTAGCGGCGGCCGGAGTTGGAACAATCGGGATTGTTGAATTTGATACCGTTGATGAATCAAATCTACAACGTCAAATAATTTATGGATATAGTGATATTGGTAAAAGTAAAGCAGAAAGCGCTAAATCAAAGATTGTCGAAATGAATCCGCATGTAAAGGTCATAACTCATGAAGTACGTTTGGATAATTCAAATGTTATTGAGATCTTCAGTGATTATGATTTGATAATTGATGGGACCGATAATTTTGCGACACGATATTTAATAAATGATGCATGTTTTCTTTTGAAAAAGCCATATATCTGGGGATCCGTACTTCGCTTCGATGGACAAGCTACTGTTTTTTTCTCCGAGTACGGTCCATGTTATCGATGCCTACATCCAAAGCCGGCAGGGGATGCCCCTAACTGTGCTGAAGCAGGCGTTCTAGGAGTTCTCTGCGCATCCATTGCATCGATTCAAGCGACAGAGGCGATCAAACTCATATCCGGAGTTGGTGAGTCGCTGATTGGATCTCTTGTTAATTACGACGCATTGACTATGAGCTATCGAACTATAGATATTTCAAAGGATCCTGAGTGCGCGCTTTGCTCAGATAACCCGACCCAAGTGGGCCTACTAGATGATTATGATGCTTTTTGCCTTCCAGATAAGCCATCGCAGATTACCGTTGTTGAACTCAAAGAGAAGATGGATAAAGGCGAAGACTTTCTATTAATTGATGTACGCGAACCGCACGAATATGAAATTGTAAGAATTCCTGGCTCGATTTTGATTCCGCTTTCCAATTTCATAGATGGAAGTGCTATATCCACTCTGCCAAGAGATAAGCAGATAATTATGCACTGCCGCTCTGGCGTTCGATCAGCAACATCGCTTGGAATACTTAAAAGTGCAGGTTTTAGCGATGCAACACATGTTGAAGGCGGTGTCCTAGCATGGGCGCAACAAATCGATCCGACATGTACGGTGTACTAATGAAAGATTCATACGCGGGTTATCGAATTCTCTTAGTGCACGCCCATCCCGATGATGAGACGATTAATAATGGTGCGACCATGGCCTTATACGCAGCACGCGGGGCCCAAGTCACACTAGTTACCTGCACACGGGGCGAAGAGGGAGAGGTTCTTGTTCCCGGACTCTCACACCTTGCAAGCTCGCATGAAGATGGACTTGGAGCGCACCGCGAAATTGAGCTCGCCAAAGCGATGACTGAATTGGGTGTGAGCGATCACCGCTTCCTAGGCAGTTATCGCGACAGTGGAATGATGGGCACTGATTCAAATAATCGCCCCGATGTATTTTGGCAGGCTGATTTAGATACTGCTGCACAGTTACTCGTGCGCATCATCGATGAAATAAAACCACATGTTTTGGTCACTTACGACGAAATAGGTGGCTATGGACACCCGGACCACATCAAAGCCCACCTAGTTGCCATGCGCGCAAGCGAACTTTCCAAGTGGCAGATTAAGAAAATCTATTGGAACACAATGCCAAAGTCGGTGATAGCAGCTGGCATCGCGGCGATGAAAGAGATTGGCTCTGACTTCTTTGGCACAGATAATGTCGATGACATTCCCTTTGCAAAGGACGATGTATTTGTTACAACCTTGATCGACGCTAACGAATACGTTGATGCCAAGATGGCAGCGATGAAAGCCCATGAAACTCAGATCGCACTGGATGGTCCATTTTTCGCACTTTCGAATAACTTGGGTCTTCAAATATGGGGCCATGAGTACTACACGCTCGTACGAGGAGAAAAATCGCCACCCTTTGATGAGCAAGCTAGAGAGAGTGATTTAACCTCGGGGATCTCTCTCTAATGCGCTTTATCTACAGCGTAATTTTTGGCGCAGCATTGGGTGCGGGCTCAGTTTTTTTACATGCATCTCTGCCACCGTTTGGACTTCTTCTCTCTCTGGCAGCAACGTGTGCGGGAATTTGGAGTATCGGTCGGTTGTGGGGAGGTCGCAATTTTCGAGTTATTGCATCTCTGGCGTGGATCGCTGTTGTGCTTCGCGCCGGTTTTCCAGGTGCAAGCGATGAATACTTAATCGGGGGGAGCACGGTAGGAGTCTCACTCATTAATGGAGGATTTCTTATCCTAATTCTTGCCGTATTGCTTCCGGCTTAGCGCCAACTCCACTCTTGCCCAGTTGCACTGTCGTTAATCTCTAGTCCGGTTGCCTCTAACTCACTTCTTAATTTATCGCTCTCGCTCCATCTTTTTTCCAAACGCGCAGTAAGTCGGGCAGCCAGGAGATCTTGCTGTTCCTTAGAAATCTTTTCTTGCGAATTGGCTCGAGTTAAGTCAAGAGCCAGAACACAATCGGCGTAGATAAATATTGCACGTTTGTCAGCATCTGCAATCTCGTTACTTTTTTCAACTTCCCGAAGTCTTTGCAGTGCACGTGGAGTATCCAAGTCATTCTCCATAGAGTTCAGAAATTCACGATCTATCAGATACTCAGAAGATTCTCCCCACTGTGCAGTTTTCTTACGCCACTTATTCAATTGCGCATCGGCGATCTCAAGTGAGTCCCACGTTAAATCCATCTGTGAACGGAATCGATTTTCAAGAAAACATAGACGCGCAGAAAGTGGATCTAAGCCCTTGGCGATGAGATCTGAAAGCAAAACTACATTCTCGGCACTCTTCGACATCTTGCGACCTTCAAATAAAAGATGCTCTCCGTGAACCCATAAATCAACAGTCTCAGTGCCAATTACAGCGTTCGACTGAGCTCTCTCATTTTCATGGTGGGGGAAACGAAGATCTATACCACCCACATGCACGTCGACGTGCATATTCAAAAACTCCATCGACATTGCCGAGCATTCGATGTGCCATCCAGGAAAACCTTCTCCCCACGGAGAATCCCAGATCATCTCTCTACGCTCTCCCGCGCTTTTCCAAAGCGCCCAATCTGCGTGAAAACGCTTGCCACTCTCGTCGCTGTATTCATAGCGATGGCCTGGTTTTAATAATTCCAACCGGTTGCCACTTATCTGACCATAACCTTGATATGCACGAGAATCGAAATACACCGAGTGATCCTCGCCAATGTAAGCATAACCGTCGGCTAAAAGTTTGGAAATCATGTGGATCATCAACTGAATTGATTCACTTGCACGAGGATATTTTCTGGCAACCTTGAGGTTAAGTCGTGATAGATCTTTATGGAAATTCTCTTCATACTTTCGGGCGATTTCAAAGGGATCCCTTTGTTCAGCGGCGGCTTGAGACAGGATTTTGTCGCGATCGACTACATCTTCAGACATATGACCAACATCGGTAATATTTTGTATTAGATCAACCTCGCCTCCAGTAATCTCAATAGTTCGACGAATGAGATCTGAGAGTACGAAGGTTCGAAGGTTGCCTACATGTGCATCGCGATAAACCGTCGGCCCGCAGCAGTACATGCTCGTTCGCCCGTTGATGGAAGAGACTGGCTTTACGGTTCGAGTCAGCGTGTCATAGATGGAGAGTGTCATGTCTTGGCAATGACTTCTCGCCATATAAAAATATCTTCATGAGCGAACTCAATAAGCCTGCCATGTCTATTACGCAGAGAGTGCGTACTCTCTAATATTCCGACTATGTCACGGAATCCGCCATCTGGATCATGCAGGCGTATCGTAAGGCGTTTGCCTATTAGGGGCTCAAATCGCCTTTGGAGCTCACTTGCCATGGCACAACGATAAACCTTTACTTCAATATCGCGCGCGGGAAGGTCTATGCGATTAGAATCATCCCAGTCCGATTTATTAGTACCTGGAGGAAAACGTGACCTACATAATCGCAGAGCCATGCGTCGATGTGAAAGATAAATCCTGCATCGAAGAGTGCCCGGTGGACTGTATTTACGAGGGCTCGCGAATGCTCTATATCCAACCCGACGAGTGCGTCGACTGCGGTGCCTGTGAACCTGTCTGTCCCGTTGAAGCGATTTACTATGAAGATGATGTACCACCACAGTGGAAAGACTCACTCAAGATTAATACTGAGTTCTTTGTCGAAATAGGTTCTCCAGGCGGTGCAGCAAAGATGGGTCCAACTAATACCGATCACGCACAAATAGCCGCACTTCCCCCAAAGAGCGAGTAACTCTCTTTGCGCGAGCAGCTCCCAGATTTTCCATGGGATGCATTAGCACCTTTTGGAGATATTGCGCGCAGCCATGTTGACGGAATTATCGATCTTTCTGTAGGCACTCCAGTTGACCCAACTCCAGAGTTCATTCAAAAAGCCTTTCGGGAGGCATCTAACTCCCCGAGTTATCCAGTAACTGCCGGAACTCCAGAGCTTCGCGCGGCCATAAGAAAATGGGCATCAGATCGATTGGGAGCATCAGGTGAATTTGATGTGCTTCCATTAATTGGTTCGAAAGAGTTAGTGGCATGGCTTCCAACCATTCTTGAATCAAAAGAGGTATTGATTCCTCAAATTGCATATCCGACTTATCACGTAGGAGCATTGATCGCGCAGGCACGGTCGATCCCAGTCGATATTGATGCCGCAATATGGCCTACCGCGGATTTAGCATGGATAAATTCGCCATCTAATCCAACAGGCAGAGTTCACAGCACTGATGAAATTCAAGCCGCGATTAACTGGTCAAGGCGCAACAGTGCAACTCTGGTTTCAGATGAGTGTTATTTAGAGTTTGATGACACTGCTACTTCTTTCTCAGTGCTATCGCAGACTGGTGGAAACAATACAAATATTCTGGCGCTTCATTCACTCTCTAAGCGCTCGTCCATGGCTGGGTACCGTGCCGCTTTTATGGTGGGCGATCCCACGCTTATCGCCCGAATCCGCCAGCTTCGCAAGCACGCCGGAATGATGGTGCCATTGCCTGTACAAGAAGCAATGACCATTGCACTCGCAGATGACTTACATGTATCTGAGCAACGTGCTCGTTATAACGCAAGGCGCAATGCATTACGTCCTGCCCTAGAGGCCGTTGGTTTTCGCATTGAGTTTAGCGACTCTGGTTTATACCTCTGGTGCACGCGCAACGAGGATGCATGGGCAAGTGTCGAATGGTTAGCTCATCGCGGAATATTAGTCACACCTGGCAGTTTTTATGGTGCTGCAGGCGCACAATTCATTCGTTGTGCGATGACGGTTACCGATGCGAAAATTTTCGATGCAGTTTCGCGCTTGAAGGCTTAGAGCGATGACCGTTGGAATTCTCTTGGTTGGAGGCTTTGGTACGCGTCTCATGCCGCTAACTAAGCAGACTCCTAAGCCCATGCTCACGGTCGCTGGTCTACCCGTTACAGAACATCAATTGGCCATGGCCCGTAACGCCGGAATAACCACTGTCGTACTTGCTACTTCCTATTTATCTGAACTTTTCATTCCATACTTTGGTGATGGCGCTAAGTGGGGAATGAAGTTGTTATATGCCGTTGAAAAGCAACCGCTCGGCACGGGCGGGGCAATTGCTAATGCTGCAAAACTTCTAGATAGCAATGAATCGGTAGTAGTTTTTAACGGTGATGTTTTAAGTTCACACAATTTGCATGAACAAATTCGTCAACACGAAGCAAACTCTGCCGATGTTACTTTGCATTTAACCGCCGTTGAAGATGCTCGCGCCTATGGTTGTGTTCCAACGGACTCCGATGGACGGGTAACTGCCTTCTTGGAAAAGATGGATAAGCCAATCACTAATACTATTAATGCCGGCTGCTATGTTTTCAATCCGAAAGTTATTCAATCAATTCCACTGGATACAGTGATCAGTGTTGAGCGTGAAATTTTCCCCGGCCTTATCGCTGCCCATGGCAAAGTATTTGGTTTTATAGATGACTCATACTGGTTAGACATAGGAACCCCTAAAGCTTTATTAAAAGGCTCGCGCGATTTAGTCAGTGGGCTAGCCGATGCCAGCGCATTGAAATTTGCAGATGTTTCTATCCATACTAAACAGGCATTAATAATGAAAACAGCTACTGTCGATAGCAGCGCTATTATTGACAAGGGATCATGCATTGGGGCCGGGGCGATAATCGGGGCTGGAGCCCATGTCTCTGCATCAATCATCGACAGCGGAGCCATAGTCGGTCAGGGTGTTGTGATTAATGATTCATTCGTTGCAACAGGGGCAATGGTGAGTGAAAATTCACATATAAATGCCGCATTCGTCACAAAGGACGAGATTCTCGCTATTCCTGCCTAGTTTTTCTCAAAATAGCCTGGTGTAGGCGCTCATTTCACTTGACATATTCGACTTACACGCGTGTAATTCACTCTTAAGTATGTCTTTTCCAAGAGGGATTAGACACAAAGCTATTAAGGAGAATCGGTATGCCGATCCGACCTGAAGCCACCAGCTCCCAATCCCCCACAACTGGTCCAAAAATAACCCTAGCCAGCGGAGAGAACATCGAACTCTCTTGGCAGGAGCGCTCACTCTGTGCTCAAACCGATCCAGAGGCTTTCTTTCCTGAAAAGGGTGGCTCAACGCGCGAGGCAAAGCGCGTATGCCTTTCATGTGATGTTCGCTCTGAGTGCTTGGAGTACGCGCTAGCACATGATGAGCGTTTTGGAATTTGGGGCGGACTATCCGAGCGCGAACGTCGTCGCTTAAAGCGCCGCACTGCGTAAGTTCGCAGCCTTTCAAAGGTTAGAACTATGGCTGCACAAGCCTCGTTAGATCGTCATCGCGTCAGCGCGATTATCGTTACACACGACGGACAAACATGGCTACCTGAAACCGTTGCAGCTCTTACCTCTCAAACTCGAGCTATCGATATTATTATTGCTGTAGATACGGATTCTCAGGACAAATCTCTACAGTTATTAAAATCGGCACGCATTCAAGTTATTAATGCCGAGCGTACGTGTGGTTTTGGTGAAGCTATTTCATTGGGAGTCGATTCGTTAAAACCTCGGCATGGTGATCTAGTTGAGTGGATTTGGTTGATTCACGATGACTGCGCACCGGCACCCACTGCTCTCGAATTTTTATTGGATTCAGTCGAGGAGCGCCCGCAAGTTGCAATGGTGGGCCCAAAATTATTAGGTTGGCATGATCGCACTCACTTACTTGAAGTGGGTATAAGTATCGCCGGCAATGGTGCAAGGTGGACAGGATTAGAGCCACTTGAATATGACCAAGGCCAGCATGATGGAATTCATGATGTTCTTTCGGTTAGCACGGCAGGCGCTCTGATTCGAAGAGATATTTTTGAAGAGATCGGCGGCTTTGATAAAAACTTAGCCCTCTTTCGAGATGATGTGGATTTCGGTTGGCGGACACGAGTTGCTGGGCACACTGTAATTGCAGCGACAAAGGCAGTTGTTTTCCATGCCCAGGCTTCAGCAACTGAGCGACGCACCATCGATGTTGAGGGTGCTCTCTTGCACCGGCCACTCCTTCTCGATCGTCGTAATGCTGCCTATGTACTTCTAGCTAATTCATCATGGTGGATGATTCCATGGCTGGCATTTCAACTTCTGAGCTCGGCCATGGCGCGAGCTATCGGCTATTTATTAGTAAAACTGCCTGGGTATGCAAGTGATGAACTTCTGGCTGTCGCGACTCTTCTCATCAAGCCAGGTCTAATTTTTAAGGCACGCAGAGATCGAAAAGCTCATAGATTTGTTTCATCTCGAGTTGTCGCATCGTATATTCCTCCGCGATGGTCGCAGTTACGGATTTCAACTTCACGACTTCTTGAAGGGCTTCGCTCACGATTGCTTCCGGATATTAGTGGACCATCCCAATCGGTTCTTGACTCCGTCGAAGATGAAGATTTGCTTATGCCGACAAAAGGCTCTCGTTGGTTCAATGTATTTCGCAAACCAGAAGTGTCAGGCTTCTTGTTCTTAGCCGTCATTTCTTTGATCGCATCACGTATGCGCCTCGGTTCATTAATTGGTGGCGCGTTACCTGCTTCTCCGAGTGGTGCTCGTGATTTATGGCGTAGCTATTTTGAATCCTGGCATCAAGTTGGAATGGGTAGCTCGCAAGCCTCACCTCCATGGATTGCAGTTCTCGCAATTTTGGCCACTATTCTCTTTGGAAAAGCGCCACTTCTCCTCACGCTTTTCTTTCTTCTAGCGCCGCTTGCGATGATGTGGTCAATTCTCAGGCTCTTTAGAAAGCTGACTCAAAATTCTTGGATCAGTTTATCGGCAAGCTTTATCTATGCGATTTCACCCGTAGCAATTGCGGCAATCAACTCTGGTCGTTTGGCAACCGTTGTTGTTCTCATTCTCGCACCTCAGATTCCAATCCTTCTGATTAATTGGAAAGAGATTGAACTTCATACCTGGCGCCAAATATTTGCACTTACTTTAATTTTTGGACTTCTGTATGCATTTACTCTAGTAATTTTCGTAATCATGACGGGTCTTGTTATTTTCGCTGTGTTTGGCGACTATCGAGGCTTTGTTGTAAGCGGTGATCGGCCCCTGTTTTTAGCCCGCCTTAATAGGCGTTTAGTGCTCCTTTTGACGCCCTTTCTACTCACCGCCCCTTACTCCTTCGAGGCGTTGATTTCGCCATCGAAGTTTTTAAGTGAGCCTGGAATATCGCTGCCAGGGGGAGGAGCAGACTTGGTGCTCCTAGGTAATCCTGGTGGAGTTGGCTCATTGCCCTGGTGGCTCATTAGTCCGATGTTGCTCATTTTATTAGTTGCATTGTTTTCCTCAACTGTGGCCAAGGGTTTTGCCATATATGGAGCTGGATTCTTATCTGCAGCGGTTCTCTTCTCGTCTCTATCTATCTCTACACATGGAAACTCAGCTCGCGAGAGGGTGTGGGTTGGTACTTTTCTAGTAGGAGCAACTATCGCTTCAAGTGCCGCCGGTGTCGCAATTCTTGATCGAATTCGCGCAGTCTTAGTTTCAAGTAATTTTCATTATCGCCACATTTTGGCAGCTTTACTATTGCTCGTTACGGCCCTGTATTCAATAATGACAATAGGTTGGTCGATTTCTGCTGGTGCGACATCGCCCGTGCAAAGCAGTAGGTCAACGGTAATGCCGGCATTCTTAAGTGCCGAGAAAGATACTAAGACTCTCGTATTACGTGAAGTTGGAAGTATTGGTAGTAAGAGCATTCAGTATTACATTTCGCGGGGCAGGGACATCTCACTCGGGGAACCAGATGTTGCGCCACGCCAAACTCAGCGCTTAGCAGTTGCAGCGCAAGAGCTCATCGATGGCTCTGGAATCTCGAGCAGTAAGACCTTTGCAGATTTTGGAATTAAGTATGTATTTGTAAAATCGCCTTTCGATAGAACTGTTATCCGTACTATCGATGGACTAGGAGGCTTCACGCGCGCTTCGGCCACAACAAATGGTGTTGTTTGGCGCGTTCAAGGTGTCACCGGGAGATTAATTCTTGTTGGAGCCGATGGCGAGCGAACACTTCTTGAGACTGGAGAAGTTGGTGCGCGAACCACAGTCGCACAACCAGGAAGAGTGTTACTAACTGAGAGCTACGATCGCTCATGGCAGATATTTGAAAATGGCTATCGGCTTGAGCGCGTTGAAAGCGAGGAGGGCTTACCGCTATTCATTGCAACTGAATCTGGAGAAATCTCGCTCCTGCACGATGGCACAACTCGCCGTGCATGGCTCTCATTCGAGCTCATTTGCTGGATCTTTGTGATCGTCTTAGCTACACCATCGGGACGCAGAAAACGTGAAATCTCCGAGAAGGAGCTTGCATGAAGCGAACGATGTATGCCCTTCTTGCGCTAGTTCTCTCATTTACGCTGGCAACTCTGTTGACTGCAACGACGAAGAGTTCGGTTTTTTCAGAGAGCTATCCAGCCGTGGTTTGTCCACCAACTTTAAATGGCCTCTCCTCTCAAATATCACTTTCATCGCGCAAAACAGCCTTTCAGCGCCTTAGTAATCGATCCACCAAAACAATTCCTTTCAATGTCCTGAGATATCGTGTATCGAAAGATTCACTTGTCATTTCAGCTACAGGTGTGACGCCGGTGGTTTGGCAGAGTCGTATTGGAAGTTGGGCTGGTGGGGCTATATGTTCTGGACCCACATCATCACAGTGGTTTGTTGGCGGAAGTTCAGATGTTACAAGCCGTGGACGACTGATGGTTATTAACAGCGGATTGAGTGAGGCTATCGTCGATGTGCAGGCATATTCTGAAAATGGAAAACAACCGCTCGTCTCTCTTAACCTAAAGTCCAAAAGTTATACCGTTGTTAATCTTGATTCTTTAGCTACCGGAGATAAATCCTTAACGGTTCACGTTCTCCCGCGCTCCGGGAGAATTAACGCCTTTATGATTGATGAACTAGGAGCAGGCTTAAAGAGCTTAGGCGGAGATTTAGTTAATCCAATTACCTCGCCCTCAACGATGTTAGTTATTCCAGCTATTCCAAATCAAACCCCCAAAAAAGGTCAAAAAGCTAGTGGCTCTCACACTCTTCGAGTTCTGTCCCCGTCGGATATAGACGCTTACATCACCGTTGAACTCTTGTCTGCAGACGGTAGATTTATTCCCGTCGGATTTAACTCACGAAGAATTTCTGCTGGAGTTGTTACAGAGCTGACGTTGTCACCAAAGATTTCAGCCAGCGCCTTTGCTGTTCGCATTAAATCCGATGAGCCAATAGTCGCTGCAGTTTCATCGAAGGTAACGGTTAAGGGACGCAAAGACTTTGTCTGGAGCACCCCAACGCCAGCTCTTGTACCGATGGCAATGGCAGTTACTGGCCTGACGCCTCTCATCGCCTTTGCCTCAGATTCAATCGCGGTAAAGGTTGAGGTTACTTACCTCAATGGAAAGAAAACTTTGGCTACCATCAAAGGCAGCGATATCGCTACATGGCGAGTTCCCAATACTGCACGCTCTATTACAATCATTAAGGCGAGTTCACAGACCTATGCTGGTGCGCTGGTTACATCGGCCAATGGTTATGGATATCTACCGATTTCACCGGGAAGCCTTTTGACACGGGTCGAAATTCCGCGATCAAACATTCGAGTTTTAATTCCTTGATAATCCCAAAGAATGCAGTGACTGCCCACTAATCTTGCAGGTATGAGTTCACAGGCAAAGTTAGGGCGCGGTTGTTCTCGCGTAGGTTGTCGCTCAATAGCGACGATGACCTTGACCTATATCTACGCCGATTCGACGGCCGTGGTTGGGCCACTGGCAACTTTTAGCGAGCCGCATGCCTACGATTTATGCCTCATGCATGGCGAACGATTAAAAGTCCCGCACGGGTGGAGTGTTATGAAGCAAGAGCTATCCGGAGAGGAACAGGGACCATCTGACGATGACCTTATGGCAATTGCCGATGCCGTACGTGAAGTAGCAAAGATGCCTAGCTCGGGCGAAAAAGAAGAGAATCTAGATAGCGATAACTCCCAAACTCAGATCGGCCGTAGAGGTCATCTTCGCGCAGTTCCATCTTAAGAAATACTCATGAATCTCGTCCCTAATATTTTTAAGGCCTACGATATTCGTGGGCTTGTTGATTCTGAGATAACTCCAGATTTTTGCTTTGCAACAGGATTAGCCTTTGCTCGATTCTTACAGCAAGAACGAGAGCCTGCGACCGTAGTTGTTGCTCAAGATATGCGTCCTTCATCACCGGCATTAGCCGATGCATTTTCTTCAGGTGTTACATCTACAGGTCTCGATGTGATTCGTATTGGTCTTGCTTCAACGGATATGTTGTATTTCGCATCTGGCAAGCTCGGACTACCGGGTGCAATGTTTACCGCAAGCCATAACCCAGCTGCTTACAACGGCATCAAGCTTTGTTTTAGCAGTGCGCGCCCGATAGGAAAAGAGTCAGGCCTTCAAGTTATTGAAAATTATGTTCGTCAAGGTTCGCCCCTTGAGATTCGATCTGTGGGTGTTGAAACTAAACGCGACATGCTTGAAGAGTATGTCGATCACCTTCTCAGCCTCGTTAATTTAGCTTCAATTCGCCCATTAACTATCGTGATCGATGCCGGAAATGGGATGGCTGGGCATACTGCCCCTGCAATTTTTGCTCGACTCAACTGCACAGTAATTCCACTATATTTTGAACTCGACGGCAACTTTCCCAATCACGAAGCCAATCCCATTGATCCAGATAATCTTCGTGATCTACAAAAAGCCGTTAAAAAACATAAGGCCGATTTAGGCCTGGCCTTTGATGGCGATGCCGACCGATGTTTTCTCGTTGATGAAAATGGAGTTGCCATAAATCCATCTGATCTGACTTCTCTGATAGCTCACCGTGAGTTGCTCAAGCATCCAGGGGCCACGATTATTTATAACCTAATCTCTTCCAGAGCTGTTTTAGAGGTAATACAAGAAAATGGCGGAACGGGATTACGTAGCCGCGTCGGTCACTCTTACATTAAAGCGATGATGGCCGAAAGCGGAGCCAACTTCGGGGGTGAGCACTCTGGCCATTTCTACTTTAAAGAGTTCTGGCGCGCCGATTCAGGCGCTTTAGCCGCCATGCATGCAATTGCCGCTCTCGGTGAATCGAAGAAAACAATGTCAAAGATTATGGCGCCGTATCAGCGTTATCTTTCAAGCGGTGAAATTAACTCCACCGTCCCAGATGCAGCGGCAGCGATGTCACTTGTTGAAAATACCTTCAGCTCTCGCCCTGGAATTGAGATTGACCATCTCGATGGCCTGAGCGTGAATGCGCCCACATGGTGGTTCAACCTTCGCGCCTCTAATACTGAGCCTGTTTTGCGCCTAAACGTCGAGGCCAAGACGGCCGCTGCGATGAATAAGTTACGTGATGAAGTTCTCGCACTCATTCGCGGCTAGTCAGCGCCCTCATTACTCGCTTTTAAGCTCCGGGCGGTAACCTAAGGCCCTACAGACTCGTCCATAAAGGAGCTTTTCGTGAATTCACCAGTTACTGCAACCCTTCCACGCCATGACATCGCCGATGCCTCTCTTGCATCCCAAGGCCGAAAGCGCATCGAGTGGGCAGAGCGCAATATGCCAGTCCTTGCTCAGATTCGTGAGCGCTTTGAAAAGTCACAGCCCTTTGCCGGCGTTCGAATCGCTGCATGCATGCACGTCACAACTGAGACTGCAAACCTTATGCGAGTTCTAAAAGCTGGAGGAGCCGACATCGCCCTCTGTGCCTCAAATCCATTATCAACTCAGGACGACACTGCAGCGGCCCTAGTTCACGAATATGGAATCTCTGTCTTTGCACGCAATGCAGTTGATCGCGACGGGTACTACACACACATCAATGCTGCTTTAGATATTGCACCTCACCAGGTTTTCGATGATGGCTGTGACCTCGTTAATACTCTTCACACAACACGTAGAGAGTTAATTGCAAATATCGCTGGCGGTTGCGAAGAGACCACAACTGGCGTTATCCGCCTAAACCAGATGGCAAAAGATGGCGCACTTGAATTCCCAATGATCGCCGTTAATGACACAGATACAAAGCACATGTTTGATAATCGCTACGGAACAGGTCAATCAACACTCGATGCCGTTTTCCGCTCAACTAACTTCCTGCTTGCAGGACGCATTTTAGTTGTTGCCGGATTTGGTTATTGCGGTAAGGGTGTTGCAGAGCGTGCCAAGGGTATGGGCGCCGATGTTGTCGTTACCGAAATCGACCCAACTAAGGCACTTGATGCAATGATGCAGGGATTCCGCGTCATGCCAATGATTGATGCTGCAAAGGTTGGAGATGTATTTATTACTGTTACGGGTAACCGCGATGTACTTCGCGAAGAGCATTTCCAAGTAATGAAGGATGGGGCCATCATGGCCAACTCCGGACACTTTGATATTGAAATCGATGTCGCATGGCTCGAGCAAAACTCAAAGGCTAAGAATGCGAAGATGCGCCACCAGACTGATGAATATGTATTGGCATATGGACGTCGCCTACTACTACTTGCCGAGGGCCGTTTAGTGAACTTAGGCGCAGCCGAG
>CAEZUG010000011.1_pt1 | contig 20082 bp, 20 predicted proteins | sample 7264411 | NCBI WGS metagenome assembly CAEZUG01 (sample SAMEA6813824, study PRJEB35770) | uncultured Actinomycetes bacterium | biome: Freshwater; feature: Freshwater reservoir; material: water | place: Czech Republic | collected 2016-04-20 | depth 0.5m m | reverse complement strand
CCGTGACAGGAGGGTTAGTGCTTTCCTGAGCCGACATTAGATGCTGGTTCAAGAGGGTTAAGGGTAGGCCTTAGAGGCCTCAAAGAGTAAATCGAAGGCCGAACCCTGTGGATTTCGCGCCTGTAGAGCTCGTTTTCCGAGGGTCCAGATTAAGAAAAGGCAGGCCGCTATTCGAAGGATTGTGAGCCCGGCATAGCCGCCGGCGGCAAGACCAAAATTGGCGCCCGTGAAGAGAGCTAAATGCTGCCAGATTGCAATGTGATAAATAATTTCTCCGCCCTGCCAAACCCAGAAAGCAGGTAAATCTTTTGTGTGTGTAAGTGCAATTACGGCAAGTGGTGTTAACCATAAAACATATTGGGGTGAGTAGACCTTGCTGGCGATCATGACCGTTGCAAGAACGATAAATGCAACTGATGCAAGCGTTGGGGTTGATCGCACTTCAAAGAGGAATATGGCGATGGATGTTATGCCAATTAGTAATAGCAAGATGGATAAGTAATTTAGATTAGTTAGGTCAAGGCCTAGTTGGCTAAGTGCCAACCACAATGAACCCCAATCAGCACCTCGCTCTAAATTAAGTTTGTAAAATCTCCACCACCCCGTTGGCGTTGTTAGTGCAAATGGCAGATTGATTGCCAGCCATATCCCACTAGTTGTTGCTAAATAAACTACCAAATCTTTAATGCGATTCTTTCGCCAGAGAATAAATGCAATAGGAAGAAGTAAAAAGATGGGAAGAAATTTAGTAGAAATCGAAATACCGATCGCTATTGCGCTATACAAGTAAGCGCTGCGATCGAACCAATAGATTGCAAGCATCATTGTAATAATCGCCCAGAGATCCCAGTTGATATAGAGAGATGCAATCATCGCTGGTGCCACTGGCAACAAATAAGCAAACTCGGGTTTCATCTTCCTGATGAGCAAAACTAATCCAACAAAGAGGATTGCCAAGAAAATCACATTTACATTGAAGTAGGCGATAGGGGAATTAACTAAAGCCGCCGTTACATACATGACCATTCCTGTTAGGACTGGATATTCAACGGCATTCGTATCGCTGGCATAGGGCCATTCATTTTTATCTAAGCCGCGCTCGCTAAAAAGTGATGGTAGGTCGCTATAACAGGCGTGAATATATTGATCTGGCGTTGCCCAAGTCGTGCCTTCGCAGGACGAAAACTTTGCAAAGGAGATCAATGATGCAAAGAGTGCAAGAGCAATGGCTACTTTTAATCGCATGGGAGTTATGGTGTGCGAGTTTGTACGCCGCCCGAAGTCATCACAACGGGTTCAAGACCGCCGATACTTGACGGTGCTGGGAAGTCCATTACCTCTTGTCCTTTTAGCGCACCCTTCATAAATGCCGTCCAAATCTTTGCAGGAAAAGTTCCGCCGGTAACAGATGTAAGTCCGCCAATTCCATTGAGGGATTCCGATGCGCTGTCGCGGAAGAATGCAACGGATGCCGCTAATTGTGGTGTGTAGGCACTAAACCAGGCCGATGCATTTGATTGTGAGGTTCCTGTTTTTCCAGCTGCCGGGCGGCCTAACGCTAGAGCGGCAGCGCCTGTACCTCCAGTTACAACTGCTTTAAGCGCATAGGTTAGATCTGCCATAACCTCTTTTGAAAAGACTTCCTGTGTTTCAGGCTTTGCCTCATATAAGACACCCTTATTTGGCCCAATTACTTGGGTAACCAAATATGGCTTGGACTTAATGCCTTGTGCAGCGAAAGTTGCATATGCATTTGCAACATCGATGACGTGAGGACTTGCAACACCGAGTACAACTGATGGTGTTGGCATCATTGCAACTGCTTCTGGAATACCTGCCCGTCTTGCAACATCTACAACGGCCGTTGGACCGACTTGAATTCCGAGTGGAACAAATACGGTGTTAATCGAGTGTTTAGTTGCAAATAATAAATCTACCTGGCCCCAACCCTCATTACCGTAATTTGATACCTCATAAGGCTTACCGGCATCGTCGAATACTTGTGGTGAGTCACCGTTCCACATTGAAGTCAGCGGAATTCCCTGTTCGAGCGCGGCAACGATTGCAAAGGGTTTAAATGTTGAACCAGCTAATGCAATTGACTGTGTTGCATCGCTGAGTTGGCGCGCCAAATAATCCCGGCCGCCATATAAGGCAACGATTTCACCGGTTCCGGGTCGAATTGCAACTAATCCAATATGTAAATTGTCTGGAGCTTTAGATGGGTAGAACTTATTAACGGCATCAACTGCTGATTGTTGCGCCCTTTGGTCGAGTGTTGTTTTAATAACAAGCCCACCGACTAACAATTGATCCTGACTAAACCCAAGCTTTGCTAACTCTTTTTGTACCGCTTCAATAATGTGCCCCTTTGGACCACTTAACTGTCCAGATGTAGAGCGAGGCGCCACGGTCGGCAACTTCATCTTTGCTGCATCTTCTTTACTAATCCAACCCGCGTCAATCATGCCACTCTTTACATATTCAAAACGGGCAATCAATCGCGCTTCATTTCCCTTTTTAAATGCGGGATCATATAAACCTGGAGATCGCAATATTGATGCAATAACTGCGGCTTGAGAATTGGTTAACTGATCGACGTTACGGTTGAAATACTGTTGTGAAGCGGTCATCACTCCATATGAACCGCGACCAAAATAGATAGTGTTTAAATAACTCTCAAAGATTTGGTCTTTCGATAATTGATTCTCTAGCTTGATGGAGATGACAAGCTCTTTAATCTTTCGTTGAATCGTCCGGCTTGGTGTTAAAAATGCCGTCTTTGCATACTGTTGGGTGATAGTTGAACCACCTTGTAGGGATCCACCCTTTAGATTATTAATAATTGCACGCGCGATGCCAGTAACACTGAAAGCACGGTTGGAGTAAAAGCCACGATCTTCGGCGGCAAGTACTGCATGGCGAACATTGAGTGGAATTTTTGCAAGCGGAACAATTTGGCGGTTTTGTGTTCCTACTCGACCAATTTCAGCTCCGTTTGAGTATTGGATGATTGTGGACTGGCTATTGACGTAGGCATTTGCATCTGGGATTTCAACCGTGAAATAGGCCAAGGCAAAGAGAACCGCGGCGGCGATAAAGCCAAAACCACCTAGAAAGACCGTGGTTCTGATGAGGAATTTGCGGAGCATTACTTAAGGCTACCGTGCTGCGTAATCTTCGTCCTCTAGGGTGCGTACTTTGCGGGGCGCCTTGCGTTCACGCCCATCGCCTAAGATAAATGAGGCGCATAAGTGGTTCCACAAACAGTCTTTGCAAACCTCCACGATATAAACACGAAACTCGCCGAACTCGCTCTCCATCTCGTGGAGCTCCTTCGGGGACTTAATGCGACCTGAGTACTGCCCGAGTTGTTCGCCAAAGGTATAGCGAAGCTCAACAAGCCCATTCTTTTTACATACCGGGCAGTTGCGAGTGGTTTTTTCGCCATGCCATTTAGCTGCTCGCACTAAATAAGGGTCGGCGTCGCAGGCATCAACGGCTCCACGGAAGAGGGCCAGCAGGGTCGCCCTCTTGTCGAGTGAATAATCGATGTACGAACGTTGCGACTTCATAGATGATAAGAATAAACCAACTTCTGCGACTACGCTCTTTCTTATGGGTTTTATTGATTTACTCAAGCACCCCAGATTTTCGCGATTATTGGCGGTCCGCTGGAGCGGGCAGGTCACCGATGGGATTTTTCAAAGCGCCCTTGCATCATTTGTGCTCTTTTCCCCCGATCGCCAAGCAAATGCTCTCAGTGCAGCCCTTGCTTTCGCTGTAGTCCTATTACCTTATTCAATCGTCGGCCCATTTGTCGGAACGATTTTAGATCGAATCTCCCGGCAGCGAGCGTTATTTTTCTCAAATCTCCTTCGTAGTGTCAATTTATTACTTGTTGCGCTGCTCGTTTTTAGCGGAACTACTGGATTGGCTTTAACAATCGTTGTTCTCGTTGCATTTGGAATCAATCGATTAATTCTCGCCGCTCTATCGGCAGGTTTACCACTACTCGTGGATTCGAATTCCTTAGTGACGGCAAATGCAATGGCAGTTACTGGAGGCTCGGTACTTGTCGTTGTAGGTGGTGGTATTGGTGTGGGTGTTCGCGCACTTGTTGATTCGCTGGCTATTGCTAACCATGCCGATGCGCTTTTAATTTTGCTTGCAAGTGTCGGTTACCTCGTTGCCGCCTTATTAACAACCAGACTTAAGAAATCCGAGATTGGCCCGCAAAGGCATGAGATTCATGCTGCCAGCTTTTCTCAGGGTTTTAAAGATATGCGCGAGGGTTTTAGTTTTCTTGCAATTCACTCAGATGCCGCGCGAGGAATTCTGGCAACGGCTGTTCATCGCGGTGGTTTAACGGCGCTTACATTGACGGCACTTTTACTCGAGAGAAATACTTTCAATGATCCATTACTTCCTGAAGATGGTTTGAAAGGTTTTGGTTTTGCTCTCTCTTTCGCCGGCTTAGGTGTATTTCTTGGTGCCTTCCTAGCACCCTTCGGTGTTAGGAAAGTTGGGCGACATCGCTGGATGAGGTTCGCCCTCTTTGTAAGTGCTTTTTGCCCACTTATTTTGGCAGCGTCGCAAACTCAAATCGCATTAATCGCTACCGCTTTTTTAACATCCTTCTTTGGGCAAAATCTTAAAGTTACCAATGATGCTTTAGTGCAATCAAAGATTGATGACTATTTCCGAGGGCGCGTTTTTGCCGTCTATGACGTTGTAGTTAACGGGGCAATTGTTTCGGGTGGGATTATTGCGGCGTTGCTACTTCCACCATCAGGTGTTTCTTCAGCCGTTCCGCTCTGTGTTAGTGCGGCGTACTTACTAGTTGTTGTGCGATTACTTCGCACCTCTGTTTTTCCACCAGTTAAGTAGCTCAACGGTGGCTTTTTCTTCGCCTATTTGACCTTGATCCAGGCGTAACTCCATCAAGAAATCCATGGCCGCGCCTACCTCGCGAGATGGCTTCAAATTAAGCAGGGCCATAACTTGAGCGCCGTCTAAATCTGGTCGGATCTTAGAAAGCTCTTCCTGTTCCATCAATATATCGATGCGTGCTTCGAGTGAGTCATAGACACCAGAGAGTCTTGTGGCCTTTGCTTTGTTCCGTGTTGTGCAATCGGCGCGAGTGAGAACATGTAGATGGGTTAAGAGTTCACCGGCATCTCGAACATACCTGCGAACAGCCGAATCACTCCATTCGCCATCTCCATAGCCGTGAAAGCGCAAATGAAGGGCGGTTAAAGTCTCTACCGCTTCGACTGTGTGGCTATCAAAACGAAGCTCTTGTAATCGTTTCTTAACTAACCGTGCGCCAACAACTTCATGGTGGTGAAAAGAAACTCCACCGCCATCTATAAAGCTACGTGTCTTAGGTTTGCCTATGTCATGTAAAAGCGCCGCTAGTCGAATAACTAAATTTGCTCCGCCAAGTCGCTCCTCTTGCATAATTGCCTGCTCTAAAACCGTAATGGAGTGCTCATATACATCTTTGTGGTGGTGGTGCTCGTCCACTTCAAGGCGTAGTTTTGGAATCTCAGGAATAAATATTTCGGCTAATCCTGTATCGACAAGAATTGTTATTCCTTTACGGGGATTAGGCGACATAAGAATTTTAGTTAACTCGTCCCTGACGCGTTCAGCAGAAACAATGGCGATTCGTGAAGATAAATCTTTTATCGATGAAACAACGTCGGTATCAATCTCAAAATCGAGTTGGCTTGCAAAACGCGCAGCGCGCATCATGCGAAGTGGATCATCATTAAAAGAATCACTTGGTTTTCCTGGTGTGCGCAAAACCTTTTTTGCTAGATCTGCTAATCCGTTAAATGGATCAATAAACTCTGGTTCTTGGCCGGTGAGTTCAAGGGCCATTGAGTTAACAGTAAAATCGCGGCGGGCTAAATCTCCGAGAATTTCTTTTCCGTATTCAACTTCGGGTTTGCGTGAATCGGGATCGTACTGTTCGCTTCGGTATGTCGTTACTTCAACGGTTGTGTCCCCGCGTTTACCTGCAACAGTTCCAAATGCAATCCCCGTCTCCCAAACATTTTCTGCCCATGCTTGCAAAATCTTTTTACTCTCCTGTGGAAGTGCATTTGTTGTGAAATCTAAATCATTTCCGAGGCGACCTAAAATTGCATCTCGTACCGGCCCACCGACTAGAGCCAAAGTAAATCCTTTGGCCTTAAATGCCTGTGCGAGTGAGCTGGCTAGAGGCGCGCGTTCAATGAGGGAACGGATCGCTAACTCGCCTGCGGCACCCAATGCACTAGTCACAATAAGTAAGATTAGAGCAGTACCCTTGCTTCATGATCCCGGCACCTGGTGCGGGCAGCGACGGTATTAAAAAGAAGCGGAAGCGCAAGCGCCCCGCCAATCGCGGCCCCCAAACACAATCTCCATCCACCACCGTTAAAGCGACCAAACCTGCCGTTAAGAAGGTGTACTCAAAGCGCGTTGATGAGGTCAGCGCTGGTGGATTAGTTATCGACTCAAGCGGGACGCAGGGCCTTCTTATCGGACGAATCGATCATAAAGATGCAAGCGGCCTTCGATTGCTGTGGTCACTTCCAAAGGGCCATATCGAGGAGGGGGAAACGCCTGAACAGGCAGCTATTCGCGAAGTTGCCGAAGAAACTGGAATCACATCTGCAATATCTCGATCGCTCGGCGTGATTGATTTTTGGTTCATGGCCGGCGGAAAGAGAATTCACAAAACCGTTCACCATTTTCTTTTCTCTGAAGTCAGCGGTGAGTTAATGGCGCAAATAAGTGAAGTTGATGAAGTCTCATGGTTTCCATTAGAGGAGATTATTGATCGGCTTGCCTATCCCGATGAAAAGAAATTGATAGCTCGTAGCGGTGAATTGAAGATATGAAAAAACTCATAAGTATTTCTTTATTATGCTTTTTCATAGCTGCCCCTTTACCGTCTGCCACCGCAGATGTTTCGATTGTGCGTCTTACAAGCACCATCCATCAAAACTTTACAGGTGAGTTTAGGAATGATGAGTTGTCTCAAGAACTAACACCTTCGGGGAAATTGGGGCAGTTAGTTTTTGTCCCACTCAGTAGTTCAAAGACTTGGATTATCGATCCCGCTCTCATTGATGAGGTTATTGCGATGACTGGTGATTACAAGTTAGCTACGGAAGCTACGCCGATCGGCAAAGATATTGCTAGCTCTTGGTTAATACAGTTAAAGAAAGTTTCCGCAGCCAATGACGTTGTTGCGCTTCCATATGGAAACCCAGATGTTGCGATGGCTAAAAACTTGGCCCCCAGTGAATTAAGAATGTATTACACCTATGGAAAAAGCGCTTTAGAAATGGGCTTAAGTCGTGCGGTAAGAAGTGAACCCAATGGAAAGTGGTCTAAGGGCAGCTCAAAGTTGGACCCTTTACAACGCAAAGCCTATGGCCAGGCGAGAAAAGATTTAACGCGTTTATCAAGAGTTGTTGCCTCGCCAGAGTTAATGCAGTTGCGTGTTCATTTAGCGCGTCTATTAACTCCAGGACTGAATTCAGATGACCGGGCATATTCTTTATATAACGCACGCACTGCAGTTGACGCCCAGCTTCATAGATTACGAATAAACCCCGGGAAGTACCAGCTCACAACAGAGAAGACAGCCCTGCCAGTAACGGTGATAAATGATTTCCCAGTTGAAGTAACGGTCAATATAAAGATGCTAGCTATGAACACTCGCGTCATTGTCGATAGCTTCACTGAGGTGACGCTAGCTGCCAATTCAAAGCGTCAGTTGGAGCTCAATGCCTTTGTGATCGCACCAGGGCAAACCATAGTCTTTGCCCAAATGACCGATAGTTTGGGAGGCGATGTTGCAGCCCCTGCGGTTTTATCGCTCAACGCCACGGTTATTGATCCACGCCTCACGTGGTTTACCACTGGTGCCGCGATACTTCTCTTATTGGCCGCAATAACCCAAAGTGTGCGCCGAGTACGAAAGGGACGTCACAATGAAATCTAACGAACTCTTTCGTGCCTCAGGGATCATGGCCCTTGGAACTATTATCTCTCGCATCACTGGCTTCATCCGTGGAATTCTCATTGTTGCCGTTTTGGGCACCGCTCTCCTTGCCGATACTTACAACGTTGCAAACACAATGCCGAATATTTTGTACAACTTACTCGTTGGTGGCGCCCTCACTGCAATATTTATTCCGCAGTTGGTGCGCTCTTTCGATCACGAAGATGGTGGAGATGGTTTCGCATCGCGTCTAATCACCACAATCTCGCTTATTTTATTAGCGCTAGTCGCTATCGGGGTGTATTTTGCACCGGCTTTAGTTCGCTTATACGCCCCTGAGTTTTTTACTACGGGCTTTGGGGCTGAAAAGGAGATCGCGATAGCTTTCACACGCTATTGCTTGCCGCAGATTTTCTTCCTCGGTCTCTTCACTATGTTGGGGCAAGTAGCCAATGCACGTGGCTCTTTTGGTCCATTAATGTGGGCACCGATTGCTAACAACATTGTTGGTATCGCACTATTTGGTGGTTTTTTACTTATAGCCTCCGATTTAACAGTTTCAAATATTACTTCAACGCAGATTCAGATTCTTGGTTGGGGAACTACTTTGAGCGTTGTTGTACAGGCGCTTGTTCTGTTTCCAGTTATCAAAAGGTTGGGAATAAAACTACGCCCACAGTGGGGTGTGGCCGGCCTTGGTAAGTCTTTTGGTTTAGCTGGGTGGACTCTTCTCTATGTTTTGATTTCACAACTTGGTTATTTAGTAACAGTCAATGTTGCAACAAGTGCTGCGGTGCGAAGTGCTCAAGAGGGCATAACTCGTGGCGTTGGCTATACACCTTATACATACGCTTACTACGTGATGTTGCTGCCGTATTCAATCGTCACTATCTCTATTATTACCGCAATCCTGCCGCATCTTTCTCGCTTAGCGTTAGCCAAAAATAATGATGAGGTGCGGGCGCAGTTAATTCGAGCAATCAAACTGGTTGGTGTAATTACAATTCCAAGCGCGGTTGCCTTTTTATTCTTTGGATCTTTTATTACTGAGGTTATTTTTGTTGGCATCCCAGTAGGCGATGCCCGCTATATTGGTTATGTTCTCTCAGCTTTGAGTTTTGGTCTTGTGGCTTTTTCTATAAACTTGATTTTGATCCGGGGATTTAATGCTTTTGAAGATACTCGCACTCAAGTCATATCGATCTTTATCATCAACTTAATCTCTGTCGGCCTTTCTTATCTATTTCTTCATCTTCTACAGAATCAATGGGTCACTGTGGGTCTTGGAGCGGCCTTCTCAATTAGTTATCTTGTTGGTCTGCTTATTACGCTCTCGCTCTTGAAAAAACACACTGGGCCGATCAAGGTGAGGGATTTCCTGGGTCAGCATCTGCGTTTAATTGGGGCCTCTGTCGGAGTAATGGCCCCATTATTCGCACTTACTCAGTACATCTCCTGGGTTGGGGTTGAACTCTCACCAATCGCACGGGCTGGCGAGTTATTGGTAGTTATGGTCATGGCTTTTTTTGGTTATTTAGTTGCGGCAAAGGCAGCTGGCGTCGAAGAGATCTCAATGATTGCTCATTTGAGGGACTCGGTGGTCGGCCGCTCCAAGGATGCGGAATAAAGTAGGTGCTGGAGATGTTTCTAAGGAGTGAGCGTGAGTGAAGTCAGAGATCTTGTCGTTGTGGGTTCTGGACCTGCAGGATACACAGCTGCAATTTACGCAGCGCGTGCGCAGTTGAATCCAGTTATTTACGAGGGTTCTGTGACCGCCGGTGGCGCACTCATGAATACGACTGAGGTTGAAAACTTTCCTGGTTTTGTTGATGGCGTAATGGGTCCCGACTTAATGGACAACATGCGCAAACAGGCAAAACGTTTTGGCGCCGAATTAATAACTGATGACATAGTTGAAATGGATTTACTTGGAGATATAAAAACCCTCAAGGATGGCTCTGGAAATACTATTAAGGCTAAGTCTGTAATCCTTGCTACGGGTTCGGCCTATCGAGAAATCGGATTAGTAAATGAAAAACGATTATCGGGGCACGGTGTCTCTTGGTGTGCGACTTGCGATGGCTTCTTTTTCCGCGATCAAGTAATTGCAGTTGTTGGTGGGGGAGACTCCGCTGTTGAAGAGGCGACATTCCTCACTAGATTTGCAAGCAAAGTAGTATTAATTCACCGTCGCGATTCACTACGTGCATCAAAGATTATGGCAGAACGTGCTGCCGCCAATCCAAAGATTGAATTTCTTTGGAACACGGAAGTAATAGATATTCTTGGCGAATCTAAGGTATCCGGCTTAAAGCTTCGCAATACTGTCGATGGTAGCGAAAGCGAGCGCGATTTCACCGGCCTCTTTGTCGCTATTGGCCACGTTCCTCGTAGCGAACTCATTGGTTCGCAGGTGGTTCTTAACTCAGAGGGTTATGTTGAAGTTGATGGGCGATCAACTCGAACAAATATTCCAGGTGTTTTTGCGTGTGGAGATCTCGTCGACCATACGTACCGCCAGGCAATTACCGCTGCAGGCTCGGGCTGTCAGGCGGCCCTTGATGCTGAAAAATTTCTATCTCACCACTAAAGTTCACTCATTACGTATAAGAATCTGGAGAATATCGATGGCTACAACGAACGTTACAACTGCAAGTTTTGATGCTGAGGTTTTGAAGAGCAGCATTCCTGTATTGGTGGATTTCTGGGCAGAGTGGTGCGGGCCGTGCCGTGCGGTTGGCCCAATTCTTGAAGAGATTTCAGATGAGCATGGAGCAAAGTTAAAGATTGTAAAACTCAATACTGATAATGAATCAGCGATTGCGATTCAATATGGAATAACATCAATTCCAGCTATGTATGTTTTTGTTAACGGCGAAGTGGTTAAGACGATTGTCGGGGCCCGACCAAAGCCTGCCATGCTTAAAGAGCTTGAAAGCTTCATCGCTTAATTTTTATTAGGTGTTAAACCATGCCAGATTTAAATGAGGAACAGATACGTTCTTTTCAACAAAGCCGTGGTTTAACTGTTACTGGACGCCTTGATGCAATAACCTCACGTGCCCTAGAAGAGGCTAGATGGAAACTTGGGGATCGATCGCTCAATCTTCAAGAGCCGCCACTTATGCGTGGGGATGATGTTGGAGCGCTGCAGTCGCGTTTAACAGAGATGGGTTTTGATTGTGGCCGCGTTGATGGAATTTTCGGTGTTAGAACATCTGCGGCGGTAAAAGAGTTTCAGCAATCTATTGGAATAATAACTGACGGTAAATGCGGGCCAGAGACAATTATTGGATTACTGCGTTTATCTCGAATAGTTTCAGGTGGAGCGCCCTCTGCAATGCGCGAGAGTGCAACGCAAAGAAACCGGGGTCCAGCCCTTGCTAATAAAGTTATCGTTTTAAATCCCGACGGCGATGATGATCTTGTTTACGATGTCGCTCTCCGTACTGAAGGCCGATTACTAGCACTCGGCGCCTCTGTTTTCTTAACGCGAGGTGTTTCAAATAACCCAACAGAGACAGATCGGATTGCATTTACTAATCAAAGTGGCGCCGATTTGATGATCTCGCTTCACCTTGATAGTTATAAGAATGAAAAGGCACACGGAGCTGCAACTTATTTTTACGGCAGCGATGCACACGGTGTGCATTCAATAGTTGGAGAACGTTTTGCATCCTTAGTTCAACGCGAAATCTGCGCCCGGACAGATTTAGCTAACTGTCGCACTCATGCAATGGCATGGGATCTATTACGACTTACTCGAGCCCCAGCGGTTCAGATTGATTTGGGTTATGCATCTAATCCTGGTGATATCGAGCGAATATCCCGTCCTGATTTCCGCGATGTCATCGCTGAGGCGTTAGTTATCGCTATTCAACGGCTCTACTTAGCTGCAGATGATGATGCAAAGACTGGAACGCTTCGAATCTCTGATCTGCGCAAAGCTGGCATCCGCCGCTAAATAGTGCTCGAGGCAGCCTTTCTCTATGGCAGACTGCCTCCATGTCGGAGATATCAAACCGTTTTGCTACGGGCTCACCTCAAAACCTAGAGGAGCGCTTTGCAAGTCGGGCCGCTCATATGAAGCCCAGCGAAATCCGCTCCCTCTTTGCCGTTGCCTCACGCCCGGAGATAGTCTCTTTAGCTGGCGGCATGCCTAATCTTTCGGCTTTTCCTATGCCGATGATGGCCGAGGTTGTTCAAAAACTAGTTTTAACTAATGGCGCAGAGGCCTTGCAGTATGGAAGTGGTCAGGGCCACCCCAAACTCAGGGAACAGATCTGTGAAGTTATGGCCCTAGAGGGAATCCGGGCCAACCCTGATGATGTTTTGGTAACAACCGGTTCACAGCAGGCCCTTGATTTAATATCCCGAATCTTTATAGATCCAGGCGATGTAGTTCTAGCAGAGGCGCCTTCATATGTCGGAGCCCTTGGAACCTTTCACCAATATGAGGCCTCTGTCGTACATGTTGAGACAGATGACTCTGGACTCGTACCACAAGGCCTTCGTGATGCAATCGTAAGTGTGAGAGCTGCGGGCCGAAAGATTAAATTTTTGTACATGATCCCCAACTACCAAAATCCTTCTGGTGTTTTGCTACCGGCAGAGCGCCGTACTGAGATTCTCACCATCTGCCGCGAGGCTGGAATCTTTGTTGTTGAAGATAATCCATATGGACTTCTTGGTTTTGATAAGCCCTCTCCAAATGCAATGCGTGCTGAGGATTCAGAAAATGTTATCTATCTTGGAACTTTTTCAAAGACTATAGCCCCTGGCCTTCGAGTTGGTTGGGCTCTTGTGCCGCCATCATTAAAGGAAAAATTAGTCATTGCCAGTGAGTCTTCGATTTTGTGCCCTTCCAACTTCGCACAATTAACAATCTCTAGTTATTTAGCTGAGCAACCTTGGCGCGATCAAATCGCCTCGTTCTGTGATCTATATAAAGTTCGTCGCGATGCAATGCTTGAATCTCTTGATGAATATTTTCCAGCTGTTGCCAAGTGGACTAAACCTGGCGGAGGTTTTTATGTGTGGGTAACTCTGCCTCCTGAGATTGATACAACTGCATTAATGCCAAAGGCTATTGTCGCCAAGGTTGCATATGTTCCCGGTACCGCTTTTTACGCAGATGGTTTTGGTTCGTGGTCATTACGTCTGTCGTATTGCTATCCAACGCCAGAGCGCATTCGTGATGGCGTTAAAGCTTTAGGTGGAGTAATTAAGAGTGAAATGACGCGACGCGGGAGTGCTCAACTCTCTTAATTTTTTATAGCTTGGGTAATTCTCTTTAGATCTTCAAGGCCAGCAAACTCAATCACAATACTTCCTCTGCTTACCTTTCCTTGAATTGTAACTCTCGTATCTAGCGCGTCGCCTATGTCATCGGCGATCTCGTTAAACTCTACGATGCTCGAACCGATTTTTGCCACCCTCTTTTTACTACTTTTTGTAGGGCTTTTTGAAATAATTTCTTCCAGGGCTCGTACGCTTAATCCCTCTGTCACAACTCGTTTGGCTAGAGTTTCAATTTGTTGTGAATCACTTAAACCAAGCAGTGCGCGTGCATGTCCGGCGCTAATCGCCCCTGATGCAACCTTGCTTTGTACCGATGTTGGAAGATTCATTAAACGAATAGTGTTTGAAATGAGTGGACGTGACCGACCAAGTTTTTGTGCAAGCTCTTCGTGAGTGCATGCGAAATCATTAAGTAGTTGTGAATATGCTGCAGCCTCTTCTAACGCATTTAATTGACTGCGGTGAATATTTTCAATCAACGCTTCACGAAGAAGTTCGTTGTCTGCAGTCTGGCGAATAATTACCGGGATCTTTTTTAATCCCGCTGCTTTTGCCGCGCGGTATCGTCGCTCTCCCATAATTAACTCGTATCGGCCATCTGCTATCACTCTCACAACTGGTGGTTGCAAAATACCGATCTCTTTAATTGATGCGACTAGTTCATTGAGTGCCTCTGCATCAAAGTTTTTACGGGGCTGACGTGGATTAGGTGAGATCAGATTAATATCTACTTCATCTGATGTTGCAACCTCTTGACCTGCAACCGTTAATGATGTTGGAATTAATACATCAAGGTTTGTTCCGAGTCCCCCACGTCGTGCCATTATGCGATCTCACCTTCACGTTTGTAATGTATTGAAACAACATTAGAGTCGAACGCCTTTGCGCGCGCAGCTAATTCACGTGCTACCGACATATATGCAATTGCACCTGGTGATGAGGCGTCGTAGGTCATGACTGTCTGTTTATATCCCGGCGCTTCAGATACTCGTACTGCGCGCGGAATTGGAATATTAATAAGCTCTTTCGGGTAGTGCTTGCGAATCTCATCGGCAACATCATTTGCTAGGCGTGTTCGACCATCAAACATTGTTAAGACAAAAGTAGAGAGTTTTAAATCTGGATTCAGTCGTTTCTTTACGAGTTCAAATGTTTTTAGTAGTTGTGATAAACCCTCAAGGGCGTAGTACTCGCATTGAATTGGAATTAACAACTCTTTAGCTGCAGAGAGTGCGTTGATAGTTAATAAACCTAAGCTTGGTGGACAGTCGATAAAAATATAATCGAGCGGCTCTCCGCTCTTTATGCGCGCTGCAACTAGCTCCTCAATCGCCTCTTTTAATCGCATTTCGCGGGCGACCATAGGGACTAGTTCGATCTCAGCCTGTGCAAGGGATGTATTGGATGCGACGCACTCGAGGGATGGAAAGCCTTTAACTTTGACGGCGCAGTCGGCCATCGTCTCATCGCCCATGAGAACCTCGTAAATCCCAGGGTTTTCTAGGTGCTCTATGCCAAAGGCGGTCGACGCGTTTCCTTGGGGATCGAGGTCGATGACTAACACCCTTAAACCCCCCATTGCCAAGGCCGCTGCAATATTGACAGTTGTGGTGGTTTTGCCTACTCCGCCCTTTTGATTGGCGACAGTGATTATGCGAAGGCTGGCCGGTTTATCCATCGCCTCTTTTAAACGGCGAACCCCAACGACGGGCTTTGTTTCACGTGAATCATCCACGGGAGCTAGTTAAGCACCTTTACGCACTTCAATGATGCGTCCAAGCTCAATTCCCTCAAGATTCACCTCGTGAAGGATGGATTTAGGGACGAGTTTCATCTCCTCTTCGGCGGATTTGCCTTTAATCGCCATAAGCGAGCCACCTGTTTTAAGTAGGTGCCAGCTCATCTTCTTCAGCTTTTCCAGCGGGGCTACTGCCCGGGCCGTGACGTAGTGGGCCGTGGCCCGAACATCTTGGGCCTGTCCCCTGATAACCTCAATATCAAGACCTTCGACGGCCTCTTTTAAGAACTCAACTCTTCGCTCAAGTGGCTCGATGAGCGTTACATGAAGATCTGGCCGCGCTAGGGCGATAACGATGCCAGGCAGACCTGCCCCAGAGCCGACGTCAAAGAGGATGGAGCCCTCTTTTAATAGTTGGGTTACGGGCAGACAGTTAAATATATGTCGCTCCCAGATTCGATCGGCCTCACGAGGCCCTATTAATCCACGCTCAATCCCTGGACCTGCCAGAAATTCGGCGTAGGTTTTTATACGGGCGCTATCTGGAAAGTAGCGCTCGATCAGGGTTTCACGTGAAACATCCACTTACGCGCTATAGATAACTACGTAGCGGTTTGGATCCTCGCCGTCGGACTCGCTTGTCAGCCCTAACTCTTGGATCGTGTCGTGGATAATCTTGCGCTCAAAGGCGTTCATTGGCGCTAATTTGATGGATTTGCCGGTTGATTTAGCCTCTTCCGCCATCTCGTTGGCTAGCTTCTTTAACTCTACGCGCTTATTGCTGCGAAAGTTGTCAATATCGAGCATGAGGCGTGAGCGATCCCCGGTTGAAGTCTGCACAGCCAGGCGGGTCAGCTCTTGGATTGCATCGAGCACCTCGCCATCGCTGCCAACTAGGTGGCGTAGTTTGCCGCCGACGATAGCTAGGGATGCGCGGTCATTTTCAACGTCGATATCGATATCGCCATCAAGATCTGCGATATCAAGGAGTGCCTCTAGATAGTCGGCGGCGATATCGCCCTCTTCCTCTAGACGGGCAACGCCTTTAACCGGCTTGCCCTCACTTGCCTCAGCTGTCTCGACCGCTTCGGTTGTCTCAAGAACTGCCTCTTCTGGAACCACTGCCTTTGCTTTTGCCATTTTCGCTCTCCCTGTCGGGTTTGGGGTAAATTGATAGGTATTGGGGTGATTTGTCCTAATTAGACAGATGTTTACTTATTCTTCTTTTTCTTCTTCTTGGGTTGGTTTCGCTGGCCTTTGAGATCCTCAACTGGCTCAGTGGGCTCTTCTATGGGGTTCTCGATAACCCCGCCTTTTTTAGACTTCTTGCGTTGGAGCTCTTCATAGGCCGGAGATCCTGGAGTTGGATTTCGTTTAATGACATAGAACTGTTGTCCCCATGTCCAAAGATTTGTTGTCGACCAATAAATTAAAACACCGATAGGAAAGTTAACGCCAGAGATTGCAAAGATAACTGGGAATGCATACAACATAATTTTTTGCTGTTGCAACATCATATTGTTGCTTGAATCCATCTTCGGCATACCTTTGAGCATCAACTGACGTTGAGTGGTGAAAGTAGTTGCAGACATAAAAGTAATCAAAATGACTGTCACAATCTTTACGGTTGTGATGTCAGTTCCAAGAAAAGTCTGTGAGATTGGAGCACCAAAGAATTTAGCGTTGGCGGCGCTTATAACGTCTTCCTGGGTTAAGACCCCGTGTTTAACTGGCGGAGTTTTACCAATTCCATTGAGGACTGTAAAGAGGGCAAAAAATATTGGCGCTTGGGCAAGAATCGGAAAGCATGATGCGAGAGGATTTGTTTTGTGTTCTTTGTACAACTTCATCATCTCTTCAGATTGCTTCTGGCGATCGTCCTTATATTTCTTTTGAATCTCTTTCATATGAGGTTGCAACGCCGTTAGTGCGCGCTGGCTTTTGATCTGTTTCACAAAAAGGGGAATTAAAATTATGCGGATTAAGATTACAAGACCTACGATGGCGAGCGACCATGAGACTCCGCTGTCGGTACCAAAGATCGGTGAAAGAAAATCGTGAAGCGTAACAATCACCCAAGAAACAGCGATATATAAGGGTTTTAGAATGCTATCCATTGTTTAAACTCCAGCCTTTTCTTTAACTGCGTAGTCAACGCCACCATGTGACCATGGATTACACCGCAGTAAGCGCCACATGCTCATTGCAATTCCTTTTATCCCATATGTTTCAATCGCGCTTACTGCGTAGCTTGAACATGTTGGGTAGTACTTACAGCGAGGACCAAACATTGGTGAGATCCATTTTTGATAAAACTTGATGGGGGAGGTGATTAACCTTCTCACTTTTTATCCGCCCTGCTTTTTGCTTTCCTTACCAAGTTCTCAACAACTTCGCTTATCTCTGTCGCGCAATCTGCTTTGGCTGAGTTATTCAATCCTCGAACAACTAACAAGGCACCTGTTGGCAGGGTTGGGTAAGAATCTCGTAAGCAGTGCCGGATTTTGCGCGCTAGTCGATGGCGAGCAACCGATCCACCAACAGCCTTGCTGATTATTAATCCTGCACGGGCAGGTTCAATAGCTGGCGTATTGATGTAGAGATATCCGACAAAGTTGGTCGATGAAAATCGAATGCCACTCTTTGTTGCGCGGGCGAAATCTCCGCTCTCAGTAAGCCGTGCAGTTTTAGCAAGCACGAATCTGTTGCCTTTTAAATCCTTATGCCGAAAGTCGAGCGCGACCCTTAACGCGGCGGGCGGCAAGAACGGCGCGACCTGCACGAGTTGCCATGCGGGCACGGAAGCCGTGCTTTTTGGCGCGACGACGGGTGTTTGGTTGGAAGGTACGTTTTGTCATGTGAAGCTCCTAAGAAGTGTAAAAACATGTGTGGTCAGAAATACGGGGGAAGCGAGGGTGTAACGGTAGAGGTCTGGGGATAAGCGGGTCAAACTGGCTTTTGAGGGCTCTAGAGGGTGGGTGTGTTGTGGATAACTAGTTGCTTTTTTCTCGATTTCGCTCTACTTTTCGACTCCCTCCACAGGTTTTCCTGAGAGAGGGGTTTGAAAGGGCTCAACCTGAGGTTTAGACCACAGGCTGTGGATAACCTTGTGGATAACGGAAAGGTGCTTCGTGGACGTCAAAGAGATTGAGCTCAGCGCCCTTTGGGGACGGGTCATTGAAGAGGTCGCCTCAGATGCACCTCAACACCGCGCCTTTTTGCAACTATCAAAACCACTTGGCTTATTACATAACAGTGATCAAACAACTTTATTAATTGCTACACCAAATCTTTTTGCTAAAGATGTTCTAGAAAGCCGACTACGCACTGCGGTAAGTGATGTTTTAACTCGCGAGCTCGGTGAAAAAACGAATATCGCCGTTACCGTTGATGAGACATTGGAAAGTGCAAACACCCCAATGCCTGAAGTTGATATTGATTTTGTAGTTCCTAAAGCTGGAACCGGTAGAGATGAAGCGCCTCAACAAAATGCGCAAGGTGGGGAAGTATCACAGTTAAACCCACGCTACACGTTTGAAAAGTTTGTTGTTGGTTCATCAAATCGCTTCGCTCATGCCGCAGCCGTCGCTGTTGCTGAGGCACCAGCCAAAGCTTATAACCCATTATTTATTTATGGTGAGTCTGGCTTAGGTAAAACCCATCTCCTGCACGCTATTGGGGCATACGCTAAAGAGCTATATGGAAATGTTCGCGTCCGTTATGTCTCATCTGAAGAGTTTACTAATGACTTTATTAACTCAATTCGTGATGATAAAGCCTCGGCCTTCCAACGGCGCTACCGCGACCTTGATGTTTTAATTGTTGATGACATCCAGTTTTTAGAAAACAAAGAGCGAACACAGGAAGAGTTCTTCCATACATTTAACACTTTGTATAACGCTAACAAGCAGATTGTTATTTCTAGCGACCGTCCCCCAAAACAATTAACAACTTTGGAAGATCGTTTACGCAGCCGTTTTGAATGGGGTTTGATTACCGATATTCAACCTCCTGAGCTTGAGACGCGCATCGCTATCCTTCGAAAAAAAGCGGCTCAAGATAAATTAAATGCCCCTGATGATGTTCTTGAATATATTGCTAGTAAAATCTCTTCAAATATCCGCGAGCTTGAAGGTGCTTTGATCCGTGTTACAGCATTCGCATCTCTTAACCGACAAGGTGTGGATTTGTCGCTGGCTGAGATTGTTTTAAAGGATTTGATTCCAAACGAGGGCAACCCGGAGATAACTGGGGCGACGATCATGGCTCAAACGGCCGTCTACTTCTCTCTCACGATCGATGATTTATGTGGCACTTCGCGCTCTCGCGTCTTAGTCAACGCCCGTCAGATCGCTATGTATCTATGCCGTGAGTTAACAGAGCTCTCGCTCCCAAAGATCGGCCAAACATTCGGGGGGCGTGACCACACAACGGTCATGCACGCCGACCGCAAGATCCGTCAACTGATGGCTGAGCGCAGATCGATCTATAACCAGGTCACTGAGCTCACCAACAGGATTAAGCAGCAAGTGAGATAGATGTCCAAAATCTCCCTTTTGATATTACTTGCCCCCAAGTGTGGATAAGTTGTGGATAAAGGTGAGTTATCTGGTTTTTTGTGTGGGTAAAGTTTAGATTTTCAACGGAAGAGGGAAAGGGGTTTGCGAGATGGCGCTTTTTGTCCACAGTTTTTCGGCGTTTGTCCACAGTTTTTCCCTCTCGAAATCCCGCATTGAACAGGGCTTTTATCTTTTCTCCACAAGAATTGCCGCTGGCTACTACGACTACCTTTACATATATAGATCTGGCTATACAACGAACCTTTCACTAAATTGGGGAGCATTATGAAGTTCACAGTTGAGCAGTCCGCTTTAACCGACGGGGTTAACTGGGTTTCCAGAAGTCTTTCAACAAGGCCGATTAAAACAGAGCTCCTCGGAATAGTTATCGACGCCACCGGCGAAGAGGTCTATCTATCTGCCTCTGATCTAGAGACGGCTAGCAAGGCTCATTTTCACGCTGAGATAAAAGAGGG
>CAEZUG010000010.1_pt1 | contig 20179 bp, 17 predicted proteins | sample 7264411 | NCBI WGS metagenome assembly CAEZUG01 (sample SAMEA6813824, study PRJEB35770) | uncultured Actinomycetes bacterium | biome: Freshwater; feature: Freshwater reservoir; material: water | place: Czech Republic | collected 2016-04-20 | depth 0.5m m | reverse complement strand
GATTCCATAGGGAATCAATAATCTCATCTCGAACAGCATTGTCGGCAAAAGCTAGAAATAGAATGGCACGCGGAATGGGCTGACCAGAGTGGGAGGTGGAGGTTTTTTCTAGTTCTACTCCTAAGTGTTTTAACTCACCAAGTTCTACTAGCCATCGATCCACTACCGCATGCCACTTACGTGCATCACTTTGTTCATCAGAGGATAAAATCTCCTCTACAGCCTTAAGTAACCCGGCAATCTCTTCTTTACCCACCTTGGCTGGTCGACCAATGCTGTGTTCTGGTCCACTGTTTACTCGACAAGCCCTTATTAACTCCTTCTTACCAACTATTAGGCCGCTCGACCCCGGTCCCTTTAATCCCTTTCCTCCGCTGAAAATTGCAAGATCAGCGCCTTTGTCGCGCGTGAAGTACCAAAGATTTGATACCGGAGGTATCTGGTCTGCGGCATCGACAATAAAAGGAATTCCAAGCAAACGTGCCCGATTTAGAAAGAGATCAAAAAAATCCTCCTCATTCTCAACCTGGGGGTAGACATTCGGAAACCACAGCATGGCCGCATCGCTATTTTGTAGCTCATCGACCTCATCGATAATTCTCAATGTGCCACCCGCCATCGTGACGGCGGATAGATAGCCATTATGCAAAACTTGATCAGCTCCAGCAAGGAAACCATCTACATGTTTGCGCCACACAAGGACATCGACTTTTTCTAAACCCGTTGCATTAGGTAGTTCTGCTGCCAGTTCAATGTTGGCTCCTGCTAAACATGCGGCAACTGAAACAAGAATGCCAGCTGCGGCACCGTTAGATACGCAGGCACCCTCGTTATTGGTAATTCTTGCTAACTCCTCACCGGCACGGTCGTGAAAAAAAGGAAGGTCAATGAAATCTTGAGAGGCAAACTTCATCGCTTCAGAAACCCCTGGGGAAAGAACCGATCCACCTAAACGAGAAAGTGCGCCGGCAGCATTTATTACCCTATGTACACCCAAAGAATCATAAGTCACTATCAAAACTAACTACGTTGACGTTGACGATAAGAGGCGGCATGCACTCGAGCACCACAAGTCTTGCTGTCACAATAGGTTCGAGATCTGTTACGGGAGGAATCAATAAATACACGTGAACATTCAGATACTGAGCAGACACGCAGCCTATTTATCTCCCCAGCGCTAATCAGTAATGCCAATGCCATTGAGAAGTCAGCGATAAGGTGATCCGACAATGAGGCAAATGAAGGAAAATAATGGAAATGTATTCCCAAATTATCGTGCTCCACTAAGCGGGGAGAAATTCGGGCGGAGGAGAGAGCGTTATTAACTAGAGTTATCTTTGTTATGTCGTCAGGAGCCACGAAGATTAACCGGAATTGGCTTCGCACCATATGGAGCTGTCCAACATCAAAACTTGTTAGTTCAGCAACTTCCGTAATAATTCTATCTTTGACGAATTTCTTGATTGCTGGCAAATCTGGCAGGTCCTCATTTATTGCAGACGGGGGGCAAGAGTTAACAAGTATTTGCAAAGTGTCAAGAACATGATTTCTATGTTGCATCAGCATTGCTGTTAAATCCTCTTTCCAATTCTCTTTAACATTCTATTGCAAATACCAAAACTATCAGATTCGATTCTATAGTGCAGAGTGATGGAATTGGACAATAAACTTTGAAATAACCCCAGTCATATCTGAGATGAGTTTGGCACCTGTTTGCGCTGAAGCCAAATGAGAATCATCAGTTCGCCCATCACTGGTTTCCCACAGCCCAGGACGGCGTATGTGAGCTAGAGGAATATCTGCCAGCCCAAGAGGTTGTTTTTTACCTTGATCATCCGGTCGATTCTTAAGTTCCACAAGTTCTGGAGCAATCGCCATCATGAGAGAGGTTTCAAAGTGCCCTGCATGTCCAGGTACTGTGGCATCTCCAAAATCTAATGTAAGTAGAGAATCTTGAGCGATCTTCCAATAGGACGCGGCAGCTATATGGATATCAATTTTATTCTGTGAGGCGATCGAATCGACTACCAAATGCATCGGTGATTCATTCCCGCCGTGACCATTTAGGAAAATTAGACGTCTAAATCCTTGACTAGCAAGACCCACAACAATATCGGTCAAAACGTTGACATATGTTTCTGATCGAAGGCTCACAGTCCCACCAAAGGGAAGATGATGCTGTGCAAACCCAAAACGTAGAGTTGGCAGAAGAAGTACTGGGATTTGCGATGAAGCCTGTGCAACAGCCGCCTCTGCCAAATGCGTGACGACGGTAGCGTCAACAGAGACCGGCAAATGATGGCCATGCTGTTCAGTGGAGCCTAAGGGAAGCACAAGAGTTGAACTGCTAGCCATAGTATTGAGCTGATCTCGAGTGTGTGAGTCGAATCGCCATGAATGAGAGGGGCTTAACATCGCACTGTGCCTCCAATTTTCATCGAATTTTAGGCCTTTGTGAGGAATGCTGTCAACCATTACGGTACTGACGATATTTCGAGCCCAGCGGTCATCGAACTAACGCTCGAATTATAACGAAAATTAGCCTCATACTTTGGTGATTTTGTTTGACATAGATTCTTCACTCAGATACCTTAATTTCACTCAGTACCAAAAGAGATTATGCACCTCTTGCCTGGGCTCTCCCTAGAGCCTTCGAGGTTCTGGGTAACGGTCCCAAACCCGGAGCAATCGCGCGACGGGCTATATGAGAATTGAAGGGGAGAGCATGAATCGCAATTTAAAGTTCATTACGGCAACGATTGCACTAAGCGCTATTACGGTTTTCACGTTACCTAGCAGCAGTGCAGCAGAGGCCATCACACTTATAGTTCAAACAGACTCTTATATTCAACCTGCATTTAAAATTGTTGCAGATGAATTTGAAAAGCAGAATCCTGGAGTCAAGGTTGAGTTGCAGGTTCTAGATGCACAAACTCAAACCACTACAAACCTACAAATCATGACTTCAGATAGCGCACCAGATGTGGCCAGCGCTCCAATGAACCTGCCTCCATATGCAGCGATGATGAAGGCAAAGCAGTTCATTCCTATAGATGACGTCTGGAAAGAGGCTAATCTAAAGGCACGTTATGGTGATGGAGTATCTTCAACTCTCGTAGCACCAGATGGCAAGAACTACCAGGTACTTCTTGGCGCTGTGTACTACGGTTTTGCTTGGATCAATAAGGATGCATTTGCAAAGGCTAAGATAAAGATTCCTGCAGATCACCAAATTGGTTCAATGGCAAACTTTATAACTATGGGCAAAAAATTAAGAGCTGCAGGCTATGAGCCAATGTCTGTTGGCGGTAGCTCTGGATATCACTTAACATGGATGTTGGACTCATTCTTGGCTTCTGGAGTACCAGAAAAGAAGCTTAGTAATTTGAGAACTAACTTCGTGAGTGATGTTCCAGTCACAACTTCTTATACTGATGCTTCAGTTGGAAAAGCATTCTCACAACTTAAGCAAGTCTACGATGCCAAGATATTCCAAACTGGAGTTCTAGGTCAGGATCAGAACGTTGGCATGGCCCTCTTTGCAGCTGGAAGAGCGGCAATGATGATGGGACACAACGCAACTCCTGGTGGATTAAAAGACCGTCTACGAGTCAATCTCAATTTGGACTTCTTATTCCTACCTCCAACCACACCCGGACTTAAAGTTCTTCCAAACTTGTCTGGCTCAAATACCTACCAAATCCCAGTTAAGGCAAAGCATCCAGATCTAGCAAAGAAGTTCTTGGTACTGCTTATGTCTGATGAGATGCAGCTTGAGTACGTTAAGAGCGGAGCTGGACTTTCCGCTGTTAAGTTGCCAAAGGCAGCGGTAGAAAAGGCTTACAGCACTCTCGATCCAGCAGTATTGAAGCTTATTCGTTATGCAAACGAGTTCGGTTCTTCACCTGGTTGGGCTGAGGGAGTTCCTGCAGGACTCAACGGGGTTACCGACCCAATGATTCAAAAACTGTTCCTCGGTAAGAAGAACGTAAAACAGATTGGCACAGAACTTGATGCCATTCGGGACAAAATACGTTCAGAGTAATAACGAAAATACATACATAAAATATGACATCTCAATGCATTAGGTTGGAGTCAGGCCATTTTAACTAAGCCTGACTCCACACTAGGACTAACACCAGCGGGCCAGAGTTCGGGGCGCGCTGGTGTTAGTCGCATGTCACTTGCGCCGGTTTTGTTGGCCTGTCTTCCGGCGATTCTACTTTTAGCTGCAACATTTTTTCTTCCAATTATTTCGACATTGAGACTGTCCTTTTCGGAATGGCCTGGTGTTGGAGCGGTCAAGTGGGTAGGTCTTAAAAAATACTCCGAGTTAGTGGTAAACCCTGATTTCCACAGCTCGATCAAAGTCACAATCATCTTTTCGATTCTCTCAACAATCGGGGTCATGGTGACCGCTCTTCTCATGGGCTTGGCAGCAAGTCGCAAGAGGCGCTCGGATGAGCCCTTACGTGCGATCTGGTTTCTACCCGCAATTGCCCCAGCTACTGCGATGGCGGTTTTCTGGACGATTTCAGTCCAACCAGATATCGGAATTGTCACCCAACTCTTGGGCAAAATTGGTTTAGGAAAAGATAGTGCCTGGCTTTCAGAGCCATCGACGGCGCTCTATGTTGTTATTGCCGTATCAATTTGGGCTAGCGCTTCGTTCCCGTTCTTGCTAATTGTTGGAGCAATAGATCGAATTGATCCGGAGGTTTTAGAAGCGGCAAAGGTAGATGGAGCGGGGGAATGGCAGCAAAATCGTTTTTTCATTCTCCCTCTAATTCAACCAGTTTTAGTCATGGTTACCGTGCTGCAATTTATTTGGAGTTTTAATGGCTTCTCTCTGATTTGGGCGATGACTAGAGGTGGCCCGGTTGACTCGACAAGCGTCTTATCGATTTTTCAGTATAAGCAAGCTTTTATGTTTGGGGATTTTGGAACTGCATCGGCAGTTGGCGTACTAGGAACGATTTTCTTGCTCACCCTCGGAATGCTCAGTTTGCGTTTTGCAAAATCTAGATCGGCTATCCAATGAGGTTCAATAACATTGTAGGAAGAGGGACTTGGGGTCTTTATCGGATTTTTATAACCTTGATAATCCTCTTCCCCTTCTTCTTTATTATTCTTCTTTCTTTTAAATCGATGTTGGATATATACATTAATCCACTGAGTTTAAATCCTGATTGGGCACCCGAGAATTTTAAGGAAGCTTGGGGCGGACCTCCAGGAGGAACAGGATTTTCGGTCTATTCTAAGAATTCTGCGATTGTCGTTCTTGTAGCATTGCCAATTTCTGGAGCCGTGGGAGCCGTAGCGGCTTATTTCACAACTTTACTTTCCCCCTCTCTTCGCAAAAAATTTATGGCGATTCCACTACTTGCCACTATGTTGCCTTCAATCGTCTTGCTCTTGCCATTTTTTCAAATCTTTAATGCACTCGGTGTATTGAGCAATCCCGCCGCGTTGGGTCTCCTCTATGCCGGACTCTGTTTGCCAGTGACAATTCTTGTGCTTCATGCCTTCTTCCTTGAGTTTCCGAAGGAACTTCTAGAAGCAGCAGCACTCGATGGCCTTGGCATTTATAGAACATTTTCAAAGATCGTTGTTCGACTTTCGTTTGCTCCGCTATTAGCTGTAACTCTTCTTAATATTATTTGGGTCTGGGGTGAGACGCAGATAGGCCTAGTGCTCTTGCAAGCACCTGGCAGCCAGACAATTCCTGTTGGTATCCTCACCTTTTCAAATGCGCTCAAAGCAAATCCAGGGCCCATTTTCGCTGGGCTCACTCTCGCGACTATTCCTTTAGCAGTGATCTACCTCGTCTTCCATCGTGTAATCAATAGGGGTATAACAATGGGTGGAGTAATTAGATAACTCCCTTCGCAAAAGATTAATAAATACCTAGCGCCCTTGCTCATAGAATCATAAGATAACCCTAGAGACGGAGAACTGCGATGGAACTAAGAGTTAAAGATGTTGAGCGGACGGTCATTCAAGTTCCGCTGAGAGAGCGCAGTCGTCCCTGGGTAGAACTCCTAGTTGGCCAATGGGCAGTTGTAGAGATTTGTAAGGTAACAAGTAATGTGCCTGGGATTGTTGGCTATGGCGAAACAATTCTTTACTACACATGGCAGACCGTGAGCGATGAAGCCATTGCGCGCGTGGTTGGAAGAAATCCAGTTCTACATCTCTCTGATGATTCTCTGGGCGCTGGACTTCAAATGGCATTGTATGACTTAGTAGGTAAAGCCTACGAGGCTCCTATGCATGCACTTCTTAGCCTGCCTGCCGTAAGAGATAAGTGTCCTATCTCGTGGTGGAGCACGAAAATGCCGCCAGATGTATTAGCGCAAGAAGCAAAAGATGCTTACGCCGAAGGTTACATGAGCCATAAATTTAAGGCCCGTCCTTGGTTTGATGTGCGTGAACAAGTTAAAGCTGTTGCCGCAGTTACTCCTGAAGATTACAGACTGGATATTGACTGGAATGAAATGTTGCTCAGTCCAGGTGAGGCAACACCACTTCTTCAAGAGTTAGATCGTGAACCACGCATTGGAATTTATGAAGATCCTATTATGCGAACCGACATTGCCGGTCAAAAACTGCTTAGAAGCAAAGTCTCTCGCCCGCTTGCAACCCACTTTGAACCAAAACTTTTTCCCCATTGGATGAGAGAAGATGCACTTGATGGATTCGTAGTCGATGCTGGCGGAGTTTCACGTTTTCTCAAAGAGGGCCAAGCCTGTGCATCATTTGATAAGAATCTTTGGTTACAAATTTGTGGAACTGGAATCACATCGGCGTATACGTTGCATCTTGGCGCCGTTCTTACCCATGCGAGATGGCCTGCAGTTACAGCTATGAACATCTATGCCGATGATATGTTGGCCGAGCCAATTAAGATCGCACATGGATTTGCAGATGTCCCTACCGGATATGGCCTTGGAGTAAAGATTGACACGGATGCAATCGAAAAATACAGAATGAAGCCCCCTTACTTCATAGAATTCCCGCGCAAACTACTCACTTTTACCCTTCCTACTGGGCATAGACGAAGTTTTGCCGATGCTAATCATCTATGGCGAGACATGGGTCGCAATGGCACTCTTCCTCAGCAAAGTAAGGGAGCCAATCTAGAAGTCTGGGTTGATGATGAATCTGCCGAATTTAACAAGGCTTATTCTCAAGCCGAAAACTCTCCTGGTGGCCAAGGCAAAGGAATTCTCGATCACCTCGCCCCAAATACTGGTGTTGTCTTGCCAGGACTTACGTAAACGTGAAATCACATGAGTAAAGACGTTGTAATCCCGTTACTTCCCAGATATTTCTCTGATCGTGAAACAAAACTCGCGAGCTCAGGAAATCTTACGGCTTCAACCTTTTTATATAGCACAGGAGTAGCTGGGCTCCGAGTTACTAATAGTTGTGGAGAGATAGAAGTTCTCCCCTTCCAAGGACAGCAAATTTGGCGAGCGAATTTTTATAATCGTCAATTAACAATGCACTCGATGTTTGAGGAACCAAATCCGACAACTGATTATTTGTCGACCTATGGAGCCTTCCTAATTCACTGCGGTGCAATTGGAATGGGTGCGCCTACGCCGCAAGATGATCATCCAACTCATGGTGAACTTCCTAATGCACCCTACCGCCAAGCAGAACTGCTTGTTGGGTCAGATGCTGAGGGCCCTTATATGACCATCACTGGGAAATACCAATATTCAGTCGCTTTTTCACATAACTATGTAGCTCAACCCTCAATTACTTTACGTGAGAACCACGGCAAGATTCAAGTAGAAATGTCTATCAAGAACTTGAAAAGCTCACCGATGGAGTTAATGTATCTTGCTCATATTAATTTTCTTCCAGTTGATAATGCAAAAATAGTAGACACGACACTTGAAGGAATTAATAACCTACGCGTGATACATATATTCGAAGAACTCTACAAATCAGACAGTAGCTATCGGGCGATGGTTGATGGCTTTATTCAAGATCCAGAAAAGCACAGGAGCTTTGCACCAGGTGGGATAATTGACCCAGAAATTGTCTTCGCAGTTAACCCTTTGTCCGATAAAGATGGCTGGGCATCGAGCATGCAAATTCATCCAGATGGAAGTTCCGATTTTGTGCGTCACCGCCCGGTCGAATTTGCACATAGTGTCCGTTGGATTTGCCGAAGTGGAGATCAAAAAGCTTTGGGACTGCTACTGCCTTCAACTGCTGAACCAGGTGGCTATCTAGCCGAGCGCGCAAAGGGAAATCTTTTGACAATCGAATCAAAGGCCGAATTACGCTTTACCTTTGAATGTGGAGCTTTAGATGCCTCCGAAGCAATGAAACTCTCGAAGGAGATTGCAGATGTTCGTTCTGCAGGTAACCAAAAGTAAAGAGTAAATAGCTAGAGTGAGTTTAGGAAATCATCCGAGTCGTCCATCTGACTCATTATTCGCTTAGCACGCTGACGAATCGATTCGGATACGCCTTCGCCAACAGCCAGTCTAAAAGGAGTATTTCGATTTGTAACGGCGGCAATAATTGCCTCCACACACTTTTCTGGATCTGGACTTTCACTTCCGTGCCAAGTAAGCCATTCATCGATTTTATTCCATCGCACCGTATATCTTTGAGTAGAATTTTTACCTTTTGCTTGTGGACTGTGACGTGCAATCTCCGTCCGAAAATTACCGGGTTCAACGACGACGACCCTAACTCCATCTGATGCAACTTCTTCAGAGAGAGCCTCGCTTGCACCTTCAAGTGCAAATTTAGAGGCGTTGTAGGCACCAAACATCGCCTCGGCAATCTGGCCAGAGTCGCTAGAGATTTGTACAATCACTCCGGCACTCTCTCGTAACATTGGAAGAGTTTGCCTCACAAGGTTCATTGCACCAATAACATTTACATTGAGCTGATGAGTAATTTCATCGTCTGAGAGTTCTTCCCATGGACCAATTTGGCAAACTCCGGCATTATTTATCAGGGCATCCAACTTTCCCCAACGGTCTTCGACTAGCTGGCCTAAACGGAGAAGATCTGTGGGCGAGGTGATATCGGCAAGTTCGCATGCCCAAGGCACGCCTTTTCCATGCGATAGATCTCTAACTGTGCCAATGACGTCCCACCCAAGATCGTGTAGTCGCGCAGCGACTCCTCGACCAAGTCCAGTAGAGGTTCCAGTAATCAGGGCGTTTGGCATGTTTAGAGGCTATCAGGGGATTTCGCACAAATCATTACCGTAGAAAGCAAATCAAGGGCAATTTGATGCTTGACACGCCTTTTGAGTAGGGATAACTTATGCAAGGTCAGTAGTGAAAAGTTATACGCTACTTACTTTAAGGATCGGTTTCTGCCTCTCCCCAGGCCAACATCACATCCCACTCGGCGGTGGGACTAACCCAAAGCTGGCAAAGCCAGCAAGAGAGAGGCAAGAGTATGAGCGATTCACTAGATGAACTTAGAAATGCAAAGTTACATGCACCTGTAAGTCGACGGTACGTTCTTGGCGGAATTTTTGGCGTCGGCGCAGTAGCAGCTTTTGGCCCGCTTCTTGCTGCATGCGCAAAGTCAGATAGTGCAACTGAGGCAGTTGCCGGCGGCGAGCTCGGAGGGGAGTTGAACTTTATTGGTTACTCCGGTGAAGATGCTGCAACAGTAGCAAAAGAGTTCTTGACGACAAATGGCATTACAGTAAAACCGACATTTATTGCCTCTCCAGATGAGCCACTAACAAAATTCAAAACTGGTGGTAGAGGACAGCTCGACATTATTTCTGATAACAAAGATTTTCAGCGCTCACTCATAGCTTCTGGAGAAGAGTTGTATCAAGCACTTGATCTCTCCCGAATCCCAAACGCCGCTGGCCTCTTTCCTGCATTTGCAAATGCAGAGTGGCTGACTAAGGATGGAAATGTTTATGGAGTTCCATTGATTTGGGGCGATGAACCATGTGTGTATAACCCAACTAAATGGGATGGTGTTCCAGCCAAGTACACAGATTTTGCAGACAAGAAGTACAAGGGTGAACTTGTAATGGTAGATGATGCAGTCGCCAATACATGGCTCTGGTCAAAATCGATGGGAATCGCCGATCCAAGTCGTGTGACTCAAGCACAACTAGATGCAACAATTAAAGAAATGTTAAAGACCAAGCCAAATATCGTCACTTTCTCGGCTTCACTTGGTGATCAGGCTGACGTACTTGTTCGTGGAGATGCCTCGATTGCAATTGGTGGTTGGGCATACCAGATCGTACTTGCCGAAAAGAAGGGCGTAGCACTCAAGTCAGCTTCACCTGCTACTGACGGAACCTTCTTCTGGTCTGATGCATACGGAATCGCGGTAGATTCACCAAATATTGACAATGCATATGCCTTCATCAACTTCATGATGTCACCTGAGGCAAATGCTGCTATTGCAACTGAGCTTGGCTCCGGAGCAACCATCTCAGCAGCTGTTGATCAATTGGATGCTAATACCAAGGGTCTATATGACTACTCAATCGTTGCCCAAACGGGTGGTGGAGTACTCGGTAGCCAGGTTGTTGTTCCACCTACGAAAGACGATGGCGATATTGTCGGAATGCCTGCATGGGTTAAGGCTTGGGAAGCATTCAAGCTTGGCTAATAAGGAATCTGATGGATTGCGGCGCCAATATTTCTCTGAATTAAGTGAAATATGAACAACGGCGCCGCAACTCGTCGACTTCTTTTGCCCGGATCAACTCTTTATGTAGTTTTCTTTGCAATCCCTTTAGCAATTCTTGGACTCTATAGCTTCTGGACTCAAGTCGATTTCAAGATGCATGCCGGTTTTACGTTGGAGCACTACCAAACGGCATTGACGACATCTCTTTACAGAGGTGTTTTTCTGCGCACGATTATTGTGGGGACTTTAACCGCAATTATCGTGGTACCTGTCGCATATATTTTGGCGTACATAATGCAATTTGTCTTTCCTCGTAAGGGAAGAATCTTGTTCAATATAATTCTGGTGTCAATGTTTAGTGGATACCTCGTTCGAATTTATGCTTGGAGAACTATTCTCGGGAAAGAGGGCCTCCTCAATGCTGCCCTTCTTCAACTTGGAATTATCACTAAACCCATTACATTCCTAATTTTTAGTAACTGGTCGATTGCAATTACACTCGTTGGACTATTAATTCCCTTGGCACTTTTACCTATTTCCTCCTCAATGGCCAATGTTTCAAAAGATCATCTTGAGGTTGCCACAGATCTTGGTTCAAGAGGATTGAAGATGCATAGAACAATTCTTATCCCAATGGTCTTACCAGGTATCAGTACCGCATTTGCAATCTCATTTATCTTGGCTGCCGGAGATTTTGTAGTTCCAACAATGGTTGGTGGCACCAAAGGTGTGATGGTTGGCAATTTAATCGCCGATCAATTCAAAGGTTTGGCACCAAATTGGCCCCTTGGTGCAGCATTAGCAATTAGCGTTCTGGTCTTTCTCGTTGCAATCCATGCGGTGGCCATGCGCCTAGTTCGAGAGTTCACCCGATGGTAAGTTCACTCAAGCACCTTAGGCGATCACTACGAAACCTTGCCCCAGCAATTTTTGTTGGAGTTGTTCTTACCTATCTCTTTGCTCCCGTAATAGTTACCGTTTTGTTCTCATTCACGACATCTCCCAGATTGAGCCTTCCGATTGAGGGTTTTACATTTGAGTGGTACAAAAGCGCCTTTGGCAATCCTTTATTTGTAGATGCGACGCGAAATACTCTCCTTCTCGCGCTCGTATCGGCGATAGTGGCAGTCTTATTTGGAACCACTTTTGCCTTTGGTATCACCAGCTTGAAGGGGCGTCGAAGAAGTTTTGCGCTTACCGCCAGCTTATTACCCGCTGCAATCCCTGCATTAGTGCTCGGTATTTCGATGGCAGTCTTTTTTTCCAGCATTGGTAGCAGACAAGGACTCATTAATGCCGCGATAGGGCACGCGATACTTTCAATGCCGTTTGTAATTCTGACGATGAATGCACGTTTGGCAACCTTCGATTTCACCACTCTTGAAGCTGCTAGGGATTTAGGGGCATCACCATTACAAACCTTTAGAGATATAACTCTGCCGCTTATTCGTACCGCCGTCATTGGCGCTGGCCTCTTAGCAATAGCTCTCTCATTAGATGAATTTGTAGTCACATGGTTCAATATTGGAAATGAAATGACGATTCCAATCTTGATTTGGGGATTACTCAGACGCGGAATTGATCCATCAATTAATGCTCTAGCGAGCGTAGTACTAGTTTCCCTAATTATTATTGTTACGCTATCAAATCGGCTCACCAACCGGACGGAAAAATAGAATATGAAGCAACTTGGCGTACAAATTTCTGGTGTCAGCAAAGATTTTGGCGCACACACAGCCCTTCATGGCATCGACTTGAGCATTAAGTCTGGAGAATTTATATCCCTTCTCGGTCCAAGCGGTTGCGGAAAGACAACACTTTTGCGAATTATCTCTGGATTTGAAGAGGCAACCAGTGGAACTGTTCAGATTCACGGCGTGGACGTCACAAACACCCCACCGCACCTTCGAAACACAAATATTGTCTTTCAGCGGGGTGCACTTTTTCCTCACATGAATGTTGCAGAAAATATTGGGTACAGCCTAAAACTGCGCAAGCTGTCAAAAGCGCACATAGCTTTGCGAGTTGAAGAAATGCTAGTCCTTGTAAAACTTGAAGGGTTGGCAGGTCGTGGCCCAAGTGAGTTAAGTGGTGGACAAGTTCAGCGAGTTGCACTAGCTCGGGCACTTGCATCTGAACCTAGTGTCCTATTGCTGGATGAACCACTATCGGCCCTGGATTTGAAGCTTCGCCAGCATATGCAGTTGGAGCTTCGAACAATTCAACGTCAACTTGGCGCAACATTTATTTATGTCACTCATGACCAAACGGAAGCTCTTGTAATGTCGGATCGAATAGCTGTAATGAATGAAGGACGTATTGTGCAAGTGGGTTCACCTCGAGAGATTTATGCTAATCCCGCTAATGAGTTTGCTTCGGATTTTATAGGTGAAACTAATCTCTTTCATGGCATAGTTGCACAAATAGCAGATGGATCGGTACACGTTAAACTGGGAACGGGACAAACCCTTGTTGGCAGAGGCACCAATCTTGAAGTCGGAGAGCCAGTAACTTTGTCGGTGCGCCCCGAATCAATTCGCGTTAATGCATCTAGCTCCTTGGAGGGGTCAAATTCGCGGATAAGCGGGAGTATTGTGGACATAATATTTCTTGGGAGTAGAACTCGGATTCAAATTGACGTTGGCGGCGGTAAGGTCGTTTTAGCTGATGTGGACGATGAGGGTTCACTTGAGCTAAGAATTGGCAGCAATATTGAACTCTCGTGGCAAATTCACCAGGCAAATGTATGGCAATTAGAAACAGGGGGAAATTAGTTATGACATCGCAAATGAGAAACGTTGACATGCTTGTTCGACATGGTTACGTCATAACAATGGATGCCGAGCGCAGAATTATTTCGGATGGGGCGATTGCAATTCTGGACCGCCGCATTGTAGAAGTGGGTGAGGACTCTGATCTATCTAAGCGGTATCTGCCAAAGCGAACGATAGATGCAGGGGGAGCACCTGTTCACCCAGGCCTTATCGAATGTCACATGCACGCATCTTTCCAGACATACCGTGGAGTAATTCCAGATCACATCCCAGAAGATGAAGTTTTCGACGCGATTGAATTAGTTGTTTACAATACCGTCACCGATGAAGAGGAATATCTTGGCGTTTTACTGGCCTCAATTGAGATGGTGCGAAATGGCACGACGTGCTTTCTAGAAGCTGGCACAATTCTTGAGCCAGATGCAGCCGCGCGTGCTGCACAAACAGTAGGCATTAGAGCGATTTTGGGCGATGCTTTTATTTGGGATCGACCTGCAGGACTTGCACAAGGAAAAGAAACACCAGATCAAGGTCCAACGCGCATTAAAGGCGCGATCGAACGCGCACCGCGCAATCTTGAAGAAGCGCTAGCTAGCATGGGTGGTCAAGTACGACGCAACTCCGATCCGAACGCACTCGTCACCGGACACATTGCACTTCTTGGACTCGGTACGGCAAGTGAAGAACTTTTAATTGAGGCCAAGCGACAAGCCGATGCCGCTGGTGTAGTACTAAACATGCACCATGCCTATAGCCCAGCCGATACCGCTGCCGATCAAGTCCGTTATGGAATGGACCCCCTTTTACACTTGGCAAATATCGGAGTCCTAGGGCGAAATGTCACACTAGGACATGCCAATCACCTCACCGATGCAGAAACAGAAGTACTCATAGAGTTAGGTGCAAGTTTGGCGTGGGCACCGGGTGCATCAATGATGTGGGGCCATGGTTCTACTCTGCACGGTCGTCATGCTGAACTATGGCGACGCGGTGCAAATATCTCACTTGGTTCGGATTCAGCAAATTGGTCAAATGTTTTTGACCTTTTCCGCCAAGCAAATCTTGCTCTTCTTACTGCACGTGAGGCCCATCAAGATCGCAACTACTTACATGCCGAAGATGTTCTTGAAATGGCAACTCTAGGTGGGGCCCGTGCATGTGGAATGGAGGATCGAATTGGTTCACTTGAGGTAGGAAAGCGTGCCGACATCGTTATCCATTCACTCCGAAGGACTGAACTTTTGCCAGTTACAGATCTGCTGAGAAATCTGATGTATTCCTCTGGCTCCAAATCGGTAGATACGGTAATTATCGATGGAAAAGTAATTCTCGATCGTGGAGAGTTTCAACATTTTGATGAGCAGGCCCTACTTGCCCAGGTTAATGCTGGATCAAAGGCGATGCTAAAACGCATGGGGCATGAGGTTGCGAGAAATAAAAGACCAACTCCGGGTTCAATACGAAAATAGATATCTGTTAATCACAGTGCACAAGGCTGGCCGCTGAGGCAAACTCCTTAAGACTAGGATTGTCCCCATGAGCGATATGTCGGCAAAGGTGCGTGAAGCACTCGATGCTGCAGTTACCGCAATTGGTGGTGCACCACGCGAGGGCCAGATTGAAATGGCCGAGGCAGTTGCAAACGCTTTAACGGATCGCCATCACTTAATGGTGCAGGCCGGAACGGGTACAGGAAAATCACTTGCCTACATAATTCCGCCGCTTGTCCATGGGCGAAAAGTCTTGGTAGCAACTGCCACCTTGGCGCTCCAACGTCAGTTAGTCGAACGCGATTTACCGGCCGTTGTTCCAGCCCTAGAAAAAGTTCTGGGTCGTGAAATTACATACGCTATTTATAAGGGCGTGGGCAACTACATCTGTTTGCAAAAGATGAATAGCGAAGAGCCTGACCCAGATGGCGAACTCATGTTAGGTGTTTCCTCATTAGAAAAAGATGCCAAGCGGTTACATGAATGGGCGCGCAAAGCCGGAGTATCGGGGGATCGCGATGACGCCCCCGAAGTCGATAGACGTGTTTGGGCAGCTAACTCGGTATCGGGGCGTGAGTGCGTAGGAGCCGATAAATGCGCATTTGGTTCGCAGTGCTTTGCCGCTAACGCTAAAGGCAAAGCGCAGACTGCCGATGTTGTAGTCACTAACCACACGTTATTGGCCATTGAAATCGTTGATTCGCATCCAATTTTGCCAGAGCGCGACGCGGTTGTACTTGATGAGGCGCATGAGTTTATGGATCGCGCAACGCAGGCGGTGACAGAGGAGCTGACATCGGCTCGTGTTCTGCGTGCATCGGCGATGGCCCGCAAATTCATGCCAGGCAAGCTCGCGGATGACTTTCACAAATCGGCCAATGATTTTCATGAATCTATGGTTGATTACGGCGAATCCATTCGGGGAGATTTCACCGCACAAGGGCGCCTAGAGGAAATCCCTCAATCCCTTGAATCACCGATTCGCCGAGTGCGCGAGAGCGCCCAAGCTATTACGCAATTTCTATCTGCCGATGACGAGATTATCGACACCGATGTTTTAGCTGAGCGAGCACGTGTAAAAGGCGCCGTCAGTGAGATTTCTACAACGGCTGCGACTTTATTAAAACTCGGCGATGGTTTTGTATTGTGGTATGAACCAACTTTTTCAACGCTGCATTTAGCGCCATTGTCAGTCTCAGATGTGCTGCGCGAAAATCTATTAACCCAGACACCTGTGATTGCAACATCTGCGACCTTGACCGTAGGTAACTCTTTTAACGCTCTGGCAAAAAGCATCGGCTTTCTTGTGGGGGAAGATTTAAACACCGATGTAAAAGGCGGCGAAGTCGATCCCGCAAATGTACAAATGCTCGATGTTGGCTCTCCCTTTGACTTTGCTAATCAAGGTGTTTTATATATGCCAAAACACTTGCCTGAACCTGGCCGAGATGGTCCGAGCATTGAAGTTCTCACCGAACTAGGCGAGCTTATTGATGCTGCAGGTGGACGCACGTTGGCGCTATTTTCTTCATGGCGAGGGGTCGAGGCCGCAGATGCGCATTTGCGTAAAGTGTTAGCTGAACTTCCGATAAAGATCTTTACACAAAAACGTGGTGATTCAGTTGGCCCGCTTGTGGAAAAATTTGCAAAAGATGAGACATCGATTCTGCTCGGCACAATGTCGCTCTGGCAGGGCGTTGATGTACCAGGAAATAGTTGCATTCTTGTGGCTATCGATCGCATTCCCTTTCCACGTCCCGATGAGCCGGTGATGTCGGCGCGCGCAGCCCAGGCCGATGCCGCAGGTGGAAGTGGATTTATGCAGGTTTCACTTCCGCGCGCAGCTTTGCTTTTAGCCCAGGGCACTGGACGTTTAATTAGATCAGTTGAGGACCGCGGTGTTGTTGCGATCTTAGATTCGCGCATTGTTACTAAGCGCTATGGCAGCGTACTTTTAAACTCTATGCCACCGTTGTGGCGAACTTCAGATAAAGATGTTGTTCGCGAATCACTCAAGCGTTTGAATGAGGGCCTTTAGTCGAGGCCAAGTCTTCGCAAAACTTGGATGAAGATTTAACTCACTTGCCTTATCAATTTCTACCCAGCGCACTTCGTGAGACTCGTCGTTGACTTCATGGGCAATCAGATCGTGCGTTGCGCGAGCAATGACAGTGTCATAGCGCCAGTTGCCATGTTCATCACTGAAAGTATGGAGGGGCGTAAGAAAAGCTGGGTCGATTCCAGTCTCCTCAATGGCCTCGCGAATCGCCCCTTGAATAACGCTCTCATGACTATCGCGCGCACCACCTGGAATTCCCCATGTATCTCCATTGTGAACCCAAGGCGCTCGGTGTTGTAGCAATATTTCATGGCCCCGTACCAACAGAATTCCTGCCGCCCCGTGTAGACCCCAGTGCTTATTTCCACAGTCGCACTGCACCCAACCATCTCCATCGCGCGCAACCATGAAGCAAGAGTGTCACAACTATCCACAGTTAGCGCTGTTATCTCGGTAACCGTCAGCGTAGGCACTTATCGTCGCGCGCATGAAACGCTTAATAATCCTGAGTTTTAGCCTACTTTTATCCATCCCTGCCACCGCTTTCGCCGATTGCAGCGATTCGGCCTGCGTCGATGTGTACACCAAGGACAACCAGATCATCATTGAGGCCCACAAAGGCAGTGGGGGATCAACGACGAAGAGGGCGCCGAAACCTAAACCATCACCAACTGCAACTTTATGGTTTCCGCCTAAGCCATCACCAACTCCCGTGCCCTATGTAAAGCGAACGTATAGGCCGCGCAGTACGAAGCCAAAGACCATTACACAAACTGCAAATTTGAGCGATCGATTAACAAAGTTGGTGCCAACGGGTGGAATCGCATTTCAACCTGAGTTTGAGGCCCTTACCAATGTTCCAGTCATTTTCTGGATTGATCTGCCTGCAATCTTTCAAAGCCGTGTCTCCATAATCGGTGAAACCGTCGATGTTGTTCTGCGCCCTGGGTTTATCTGGTCATTTGGTGATGGATACATGTGGGCAACCACTGATACAGGCTCTGCCTATCCCAACCAATCCATCACGCATACATATTCAAAACCTGGCACATATGCAGTCGTAGTTCTAACAACATGGAATGGCAGCTTCAGCCACAACGGCGCTGTACGTGCAATAACCGGAAAGATCGTTAAAACCTCGGTGGCAACCGTCACCGTTGTATCGGCCCCTACGCGCTTCACGAAATGAGAAAACTATGACAACAGAAAAAGAAACTCTCTCGATTACTTCAATCGAGCAGGCGAGTGAGCCTGGCTTCATCGCACTCGTTAAAAGCTTTGCCGTCATTGAGGATTCACCCGACATCAATGAGCATCAACGCGATGGAGCAACAGCGGTAATCGATTTAGCGGGTGAGTTTGAAAAGTTCGCCGAATCATCTACCCCGCTCAATATCGCTAAAGTCTTAGGCCGCCTCTCGGATATTCAAGTACGTGACTTTGCATTGGGTTCGCATAACGCGCAGAGTTTTCAAACTTATTGGGGGATGTGGCATTACTTGCTTCAGGTGGCCCCCGAGGGATACGTCGCCCCAGTGGCCTGTCTCTTTGCAACCCTTGCCTATGAGCGCGCAGATATACCCCTTGCCTATCAAGCCCTTGACCGTGCAACCCTTGACCAGCCAGCGTATTCACTGACAATTCTGCTGCGCCGGGTCTTTGGCTCGGGCTGGCCAGCCGCCGCCTTTGCCGCCATGCGCACCGAGCTTCACCCAAAGGTCACCGCCGGGATTTTTGACTAAAGAAATCATCTGTTAGAGTCCTCCCAGGTCATGAGTTCTAGCGCATAGCCCCGGCTTGCTAGACGGCAACCCTCCACCACGGTGGGGTGCTCCGGGTGAAGACCAGATCGATAGCAACAACGCCATCGATAAGCGTGGATCACTCGAACCGTATTACTGCCAACGTTGGCTGTGAGCTTTTGAGTGGTCCCATAACTGGGAGGAACGAAAAAACATGTCATCATTTTCATTCGACGAGGCAGCCTTTGAAACCCGTCAGATTCACGCCGGGCAGGTTGCAGATCCAACAACTGGCGCTCGCGCGCTACCGCTCTATCAGACAACTGCATATCAATTCCGCGACACTAAACATGCCGCCGATCTATTTGGACTCGCAGAGCTTGGAAATATCTATACCCGCATCATGAATCCAACGCAGGATGTCGTTGAAAAGCGCATCGCATCTCTTGAAGGTGGCGTCGCAGCATTACTACTGGCATCGGGATCTGCTGCTACAACTTTTGCAGTATTGGCAGTTGCAACTGCAGGCGATCACATCGTCTCATCAAAGTATCTCTATGGCGGAACATATAACTTGTTCCACTACACCTTGCCAACATTTGGTGTCGAAGTTACATTCGTCGATAATCCCAATGATCCAGAGGAGTGGCGCAAGGCAGTGCGCCCGAACACCAAGGCGTTTTTCGGTGAGACAATCTCAAACCCTAATAACGATATTTTAGATATTGCAGCCGTAGCCAAGGTTGCACATGAGAGCCATGTTCCACTTATCGTCGATAACACTGTTGCAACACCATACGTCATTCGTCCAATTGAGTTCGGCGCAGATGTTGTTGTGCACTCTGCAACTAAGTTTCTCTCAGGACATGGAAATGCAGTTGTTGGCGCAATTGTAGATTCAGGTAACTTTGATTACGCACTCTATCCAGAGAAGTTTAAGAGCTTTAACACACCGGATCCTTCCTATCACGGCCTGGTCTATGCCCAAGCTCTCGGTGTCGGTAGTGCATTCGGTGCAAACCTGGCATACATCTTTAAGATTCGCCTGACATTGCTTCGCGATATTGGAGCGGCAGTTAGCCCATTTAATGCTTGGCTACTTGCACAAGGTCTCGAGACGTTGACGCTTCGCATGAAGCAACATTTAGAAAACGCTAAGGCAGTTGCAACATGGCTTGCAGCTCACCCACAAGTAGAGAAAGTGAACTACTCGTGGCTGCCCAACTCTCCATACAACGCACTAGCTACAAAATATGCGCCTAAGGGCTCGGGCTCAGTTCTCTCCTTTGAAATCAAGGGCGGAATCGAAGCGGGCAAGAAGTTTGTTGAAGCGCTGACACTGCACTCTCACGTTGCCAACATTGGCGATGTGCGATCCCTAGTCATTCACCCAGCTTCAACGACGCATTCGCAGCTATCTGCTGAAGAGCTACTCAATGCCGGAGTTAATCCTGGCTTGAT
>CAEZUG010000008.1_pt1 | contig 24969 bp, 24 predicted proteins | sample 7264411 | NCBI WGS metagenome assembly CAEZUG01 (sample SAMEA6813824, study PRJEB35770) | uncultured Actinomycetes bacterium | biome: Freshwater; feature: Freshwater reservoir; material: water | place: Czech Republic | collected 2016-04-20 | depth 0.5m m | reverse complement strand
GTCGGCCTGCTAGCCAATGCCCAGGTTGGAGCGATGAAGGATTATTGGTACGACAAGATTGAGGTCTCCGTATTCTTGTGCGGCTCACTCTCAGAATCACCATCATGTTCTGGCGGAGTAGTTACATCGGCGCAGCGCCTTGCGATTCAACAAGACATCCAGGAAATGGCCGCCGTTGATAGCGTTTTTTATGAGTCACAGGCACAAGCATTCACGCGTTTCCAAGAGAGATTTAAGGACTCAGCAATCGCGGCAAATGTATCTGCCGATCAGCTTCCAGAGTCATTTCGTGTGAAGCTAAAGGATCCAACTCAATTTGCAGTAATCGTTAGTGCATTCTCTGGTCGCCCAGGGGTAGATGTTGTCCAAGATCAGCGGAGCATTTTAGAGAAGTTCTTTAAGCTCCTAGAAGTTCTGCGCAACGGAGCTCTCTTAGTTGGATTGGCATCAGTACTAACGGCAGCGCTATTGATTAGTAACACACTTCGAATCGCCGCCTTTAACCGGCGCCGCGAAACAGGTGTGATGAAGCTTGTCGGTGCATCATCATGGTCGATTCAACTTCCATTTCTCCTTGAAGGCGTTATTTCAGCGATTATCGGCTGGGGATTGGCGACGGGATTATTGGCTGCGCTTAAAAGCGTCGTCGACTCCAAGGTTGCACCTCTTCTGACATTCACGAAGTTCTTTGGCTGGAATGAAGTCTGGGTAGCATCGGGCTATCTACTGGCTACGGGTTTATTTGTATCGACCGTCGCATCAGTTATTACGCTGCGCCGCTACCTGAAGGTCTAATCACCGCTCCTTCAGTTAATAATCTGCGATTTACCTACAAAGTCACCGCAGCACCTGTATTTTCGCTTTGATGATTACACCGCAACGGTATTAATAGGTCTAATCGCCTCACTCTTAATGAGAGAATAAGCACCGTAGTAATAGAGCGAGAAAACTCGTTTTACAGTGAGGGCGGTGATGGGCAGATGGTCAAAGAGGTAGGTCGCAAGCTCATTGCCCAAAATAAGAAGGCGCGCCACGATTATTCAATCGAGGATGTTTTTGAGTGCGGATTAGTTCTCATGGGAACAGAGGTTAAATCTCTGCGTCTAGGGCGAGCATCGCTCATCGATGGTTTTGCTATGGTCAACGATGGAGAGCTGTGGCTCAGCGGGGTTCATATCCCTGAGTACACCGAGGGCACGTGGACGAATCACACCCCGCGGCGCGATCGCAAACTACTTGTACATAAGGCCGAACTCACAAAGTTGATTGCAAAGCTTAAAGACTCAGGAACAACATTGGTTCCGCTCTCCCTTTATTTTAAAGATGGAAAAGCCAAGGTTGAAATCGCAGTTGCCCGCGGAAAGAAAGCCCACGATAAGCGTGAGGCGATTAAGGCCCGCGAGGCAGATCGAGAAGTTGCTCGCGTAGTTTCGCGAGGCAGTTCTGGAAAGAGTGGCAAGGCTTCTAAGCGCTACGAGGATTGATTCACAGTTTTTCAAGGAAAAGCAATCCATGGCTGGTGGCTTCGATTTTTCGCCAGGCAGTATTTCGAAATCCATGAAACTTGATGTATCTGCCGATATTTAGATTGCTTGGAATTGAGACAAAGATAGGATTTCTTCATACTCCTGGCTGCAAATCTGGCTCCAAGCCAATTCGGAACCTGCGCCGCTTATTAACTCTGTGTAACTAAGCGTGAGATCTGTAGATTATGAAACTCTGTGTTGTTGGCCTATAATTGCTTCACCGCCGCTTCGATACCTCAATTTTTGAGGCGATGTTGCGACGGCAAGCAGTAGTTGACAATTAAATAGGGGATAAGAAATACGTTTCTTTTTCTCCAAGTTCTATGTGTGAAAGCACAATAAATCTTGGGGGTGAACGGTCTCGACTTTGGATGTTGAGGCAGGGGAAGCGGGCCGAGGAAGCCGGAATGATCTCGTAAACCAATAATCCGTGCAAAAAATAACTGCTGACACAAATCAGCAAGCTTTCGAACTAGCTGCATAAGCAAGTATCGAAGCCGTTAGCCCAGATGCCGCTCTCGATCTGGAATCTAGCGTCGACAGAGAGCTTTTCATCGCGTTGGTGTTGCGAACAACGTGGGAGAACAGTTTCGCAAATGAGTTCGTCGAAGAGTCGTGTGGAGAAACTTCGGGACTGAGAAAGCGCTAATCACACTACGCCCGTAGAAGCCCTGTTTTTATACCGAAGGACCCGGGTTCGATTCCCGGCACCTCCACAACAACGAGCGACCGAACCCATGTCTACTTGGATTCGGTCGCACTTCTTAATCGCTTTACTTCCAGAGCTTGTTATTCCGGAGCCACTCATTCTCGAGTACGTTGCGCTCCGGCTGGGTTATTTATTGAGCCATCCATCGAGCTCTTCAACCTTGAGTTTCTTGATGATTGTTTTATCGCTGCATTGAATAACTTGGGAGCCAACCATCAAATCATGAAGAGTCCTTTGAGTGCTTGTGAAGATAAATGATGCATCCACAATGTAGTTGGCCATAAATAGAAAGCCTCCAAGAATCCATTGCAGAAGACCTTTGATGAGAACCTCTCGAACCACCATCTTCTTCCAACCGAAAACTGCTCCGGATTTTGCATCGACGATCACTTGGCCCATCAGATAGTGGCCTGGCGTGGTTCCCTTTTCGGCAAGAGTTACAAACCAGATTATCCAGACGATACCTAATCCAACGCCGAAGATTGCTGCATCAAGGAGAAATGCGATCAACCGTGACTGGGGAGTTGCGCGCGGACCATGTCTTTGAATTGTGGGACGGCTCTCGTGACCTCGAGGGGAGTGGCTTGAGACGGCTTCAGGCTTTGAAAACCCCGAGGCTGTAGGTGCTTGATCTGATTTTGGGAGGACGGAGGATGTAATCGGTGATGTTTCTTCGTACTCTCTAATTATTTTTCTATTCATTTCCGCAGGCTAGTTACTAATACTTGCTTACATTTAATGGATGGAATCCTGTGGATATCTAAATAAGTACCGTTCCACCTCTACCGTCCCACCTTCACAAGGAGGGAGTCACCTCGGGGGAAGGCGTAAATCTCGATTTGCGCATAGTTGAAGCTTCAACTAGAGTAGTTGAATATTCAACTACTCTTCATAAGGGGAAATTGGATTAACCCACGTTCGATTTCAACTAATGCCTTCTAAAGGGAGCAGATTTAATGACTAATTCAACAATTTCAACGTTAACCGGAACATACGCAATCGATGCCAGCCATAGCCAGATTGGCTTCACCGCCCGTCACCTAATGGTTACTAAGGTTCGCGGAGCATTTAACGAGTTTTCAGGTGGCGGAATCATCGACTTCGAAACTCCTGCAAACTCAAAGGTCGAACTAAAGATCCAGGCGGCAAGTATTGATACTCGCAATGCCGATCGTGATGGCCACCTTAAGGGCAACGACTTCTTCGACATGGAGCAGTTCCCAGAGATTACTTTTGCTTCAACCATAGTTATAAAGAACGGTGATGCTTATGCAGTCACTGGCGATCTCACAATCAAAGGTGTCACTAAGCCTGTAACGGTCGAGTTCGATTTCACCGGAACAGCCGTTGATCCATGGGGCAACACACGCATTGGTTTCGAAGGCAAGACAACAATTGATCGCACCGAATGGGGCGTCAACTGGAACACAGCCCTAGAAGCAGGCGGAGTTCTAGTGAGCGAGAAGATCAACCTTGAGTTCGAACTTTCAGCTATCCGAAGTGCAGACGTCGCTTAATTTAGTAAATTTTTGAAGGTGCAGCCTCTGCACAACTAACGTAAAAGTTAAGTTGTGTGGAGGCTGTTCTCTTTGCCGGAGACGGTTAGTGCTGGCCTCCAGGACCGTGACCATCATTTCCTCCAGAACGCCCATCGCGGCGCCATTTAATAACAGGTCCATGTCGGGAACTCGAATCGCCACTTCCAGATTCACCTTGAGTTGAATCACCTGTTATCTGGCGCGGAGCGAATCCTTTTAGGCCAAGTCTGGCTAGGAGCGGCGCAATAATTCGAACATCTGGAAAGTACTCGCGACGTGATGCGATGTATCCCATGACTAAACCGTAGAACCCTATGAGATGCACAACGAACGGCACCCCTGGATTGAAAGCGAACATCATGCCAACCCAAAACGACATGGCAACAAAGAAACCGTGGAACATCCGTCGGATCAACGTGATAATGAAATTGCTGGAGTTCAGTTTTGTTAGCGCTATTGCGATTGGTCCGGAAAAGAAGGCAATCCCCATCAAGATTGCAACAAGTAACGCCAAGCTCTCCATTACAACCCCTGCCACTCATCGCGAATCACGGAGTACAAAACCATATCGATCTGTGAACCATCGTATCTGCGTGATTTCTTACGCAGAACACCTTCAAGGGTATAGCCAGCGGAGGCAAGAAGCTTCTTAGAAGCGATATTTTCTACATCAACGAGCGCTTCAATACGCTCAAAGCCCATCGACTCAAAGCCAAAGTTCGTCAACATACGGGCAGCTGTCGTACCAATATTCTTGCCACGAGAATCGGCATTTATCCAATAGCCGAGCTCTGCGACAAGATCTGGCAGATCCATGCTGTGGAAAGAAATTACTCCGGCAAACTTCTTATCCTCGCCATTTCCATATTCGATAGCAAAGGCCAGCTCTGTTTTTTCGATAAGTGATTTCGGAGTTTTTTCACGGACGAAGAACTCTGCATGCGCCAAGGTGTAATCAAAGGGAACTCGAGTGAATTTGGGGATTACCGGATCTTGGCAACTGTTATAAATATCGGGAATATCTTTTTCTGCCAGTGGGCGGAGTGTAATCAACCCATAGGAAAGGGTCGGTACTTCAGTAGGCCACCAGATCATTGCGAAAGTATGGCAGTCAAGAGGGTGTTGGCGCTGATGGGTGAGGCTCGGCAATTTCGGTGCCTCCGTGCGCAGCTTTAAGGAAGGCGTCGACTTTTTTTAGGAAGGCGTCGACTTTAGGCAGTCTCATTTATGGGACGAGCTGGAACAAAATACTTTTTGCCAACAGGTGAAGTCCACTCACATGAGCCATCTGAATTGCTTACAAGATCCCAACGTCCATGCGTTTTTAGTCGGTGATGGCGACGACAGAGGAGACCCAGATTTTCTGGTTTGGTCTCACCACCGCTTTCCCAACTTTGAGCATGATCAATATCAGAGCGAGATGCGGGCTGTCGGCAACCCGGGAATCTGCATGTGCGATCTCGAGCGAGCAGAAAATCCACGAGTGCCTGAGGCGGTTCATATTTTTCGCGGCCGTAATCTAAGAGATTTCCAGTTTGTGGATCAGTTATAAATCTCTTCCATGTTGCATCAGATGCTAATTCACGGGCAACCGATGCTGGAATTGCACCATAGCCCGAAAGTTGGCCAGGGTTTTCTGCCAAACCAAGAAGTGTTGGAAGATCTATCGTCACATTTACGGTTACTGGGCGACGGTGAGGGCGAACCTCATCGACATTGCTAGCCAATGCCTGCGAAAGAATGGCAGTAAGTGCATCTGCACGCTTGTTATCGGCTGAGAGCAAGGACCATGTATCGGTCGCGGCCGCTGCGCCGGCTGCAGAAGAATCTTCACTTACGTCGGCCAGAGCGTTAAAGCTCCTTGCATCAGAACCAGCGTTAGTCGAGAAGTTAGCTACGTAGGCATTGCGCTTCTTCTCGTCGATCTCATTCATCTTCAAGATGTAGGCCTCAATCGACTTCATAACTGTTTGAGCGTCCTGGGCGGGCAAAATTGCAACCACGGTCGCCATTCCATCGGCTTCGTTGTAACAACTTACTCGCCGAGATTCGCGGGCACGATCGACGACCTCTTCGAACTCCGAAGGTGCGAGCTGGGCAATAGTCGTGCGCACTTTATTGGCCACCTGACCTGGAGTATGAAACTCGGCGTGAGCTAACGCGCGTTCCTCAATCTGATAGATAGCAAACTCGCTGATGCCGTTACGGATCGCTGCGGCAGTCTCTTTAGCAATCACCGTTGCGTGCGATGCGGAGATCTCTCCCATCGCAAGTGCAGAACATGTATTTGGTAAGTGATTTACTAGCGTGCGCGCAACATCGATTCGCATCTGCGCAGTGCTTCCCGATAAACGTAGAGCAGCGGCGACATCTTCTCGCTCAGCCTCATCGACACCACCCCATGTATTCTCGGGGGTATTTGAATCGTTGCCGGCTACGGCGACAATCGCCCTTTGCATCACTGCCTGCAACCATGCACTTTGGCGCTCAAGGGCGCTCAAGAAATCGATTCGTCCGCTTTGATTCAATTCATTAGGGTCAATTGCAACTAATCCGCTGAGAGTTTGAATTCCAGGATAGGCAGCGAGTAAAGCAACTACGCGTACGTTGAGATCAGTCTCGGAACCGATAGCCACTGCGGAATCGTTGGCAATCGATCCGTAACTCGTATCCCTTACCGCTGCACTTGTCATAGGTAGGACTATTTACTGCGCCCCTGACATTCCCCAAAAGTTATTAACAGGCATCTTTAACGGGAGGCTAACTTTTCTTTTCTGAGATTCTTAAAAAGTTGCGTGAGGAGATCCTGGGTTTGAGGCTTTTGGCATCGACGATGCAACTTTTCAAGAATCCCCGACCCAGCTAAATCTAAGCGTCTGTGAAGGTTTTCCTAGCCCTCTTGCATCTCCGTTGGCGCTCCATGAACGTTAAGAACCTCGGATGCATTACCCAGATCGGCTTGCGGGGTGGAAACTGAGCTCTGCTTTGAGCCCTCTCCGCTACGGTTCAAAGGCTTCTTAGCATCGCCCTTATAAATCGCTGGAATTGTGCCCAGCAAACCCTTTTGAAAATCTTCAAAGGCCTGAAGAACTTCGCGCTTAGTGTTCATAACAAATGGCCCCATCCATGCAACGGGTTCATTAATTGGTGCGCCACCTAAAATAAATAACTCCAACGCTGGCGAGCGAGACTCTTGTTGATCAGCGGCGCGCACAACAATCGTGTCCCCGTCACCAAAGACAGTCGATTGACCAGTACGCACAGGGCGATGTTCATCTCCGACATAGCCAAAACCTGCAGCAACATAAACCAACGCGTTGTAATCCTTACGCCACGGAAGTCGAAGCTCTGCGCCAGCGGCCACAGTTGCGTGAATTAAAGTAATCGGAGTCTGTGTTGTTCCAGGACCAGAGTGACCATCGACTTCTCCTGCGATAACGCGAATCAAGGCACCGCCATCAGTCGATGATAAAAGTGCAACATCTTTAGCTCGTACATCTTGATAAGCAGGTGCGCTCCACTTTTTTGCAGCGGGCAAGTTAACCCACAATTGAAAGCCGTGAAATAAACCGCCCGACATCACTAAGTGCTCTGGGGGAGTTTCAATATGCAAAATTCCAGCACCGGCCGTCATCCATTGTGTATCGCCATTTGAAATCGTTCCGCCGCCACCGTTGTTATCTTTGTGATCGAAGATTCCATCGATAATGTAAGTAACGGTTTCGAAGCCGCGGTGTGGATGCCATGGAGTTCCCTTTGGCTCACCCGGCGCGTACTCAACTTCGCCCATTTGATCCATCATGATGAATGGGTCAAGTTCGGCCATATCTATTCCAGCAAATGTTCGGCGAACTGGAAAGCCCTCGCCCTCATAACCTTGCGGCGCAGTCGTCACGCTCTTCACCGAGCGTGCGCGGGCACCAACAACCTCTTGGACTCGCGGCAAAACAGTTATATCGGCAACGGTTACAGCAGGCATCTCAACTCTCCTTAGTCGCTTCCAAGGGTAGTTGAACTTTCAACTACATGCAACCCCTGCCCAAACCCAGCGATTTCCGTAGTTAAGAGTTCGCAGAAATCCCAATCTTTGTCTCAAGCGGCTGACGGGGGTGAGCCTTGTATCTACGTAAAGGCCCTGGGATTTCGAAGAAGGGCTTAACAAGAAAATCGAGAGCGTGGATTTTCGTAGTTAAGATTTCGAAGAATGCAAAAATCGGGCCCCGCCGAAGCAGAGCCCGATCTCCGTTAAGTTTTACAGAGCTTTGAGTGCAGAGACAACCTTTGTAAGCGAAGCTTTGGCATCACCGAACAAGAGCATGGTCTTTGGATCATACAAAAGCTCGTTCTCGATTCCAGCAAAACCTGGTCGCATCGAACGCTTCAAGAAGATGATGTTGGCTGAATTTGCTACCTGCAGAATTGGCATTCCGTAGATTGGACATCCTGGAGTGTTTTCAGCCGCTGGATTAACAACGTCGTTTGCACCGATAACAATTGCAACGTCGGTCTGGCTAAAGGTTGGATTAATCTCATCCATCTCCTCTAACTGATCGTACGGAACATTTGCTTCGGCCAATAACACGTTCATGTGTCCAGGCATACGGCCTGCAACTGGGTGAATTCCATATGCAACATCGATGCCTTTGGAAATCATCAAGTCAGCTAACTCGCGCACTGTGTGTTGTGCTTGAGCAACAGCTAAACCAAAGCCCGGCACGATTACAACGCGACGTGCATAGTTAAGAAGGATTGCAACGTCATCAGGAGAACCTGAACGTACTGGACGCTCTTCGGCTGAATCTGATGCTGCTTGAGGCTTCGCGGTGAACGCACCGAACAAAGTTCCAAATAGTGAACGTCCCATTGCCTCTGCCATTAGGCGAGTCAAGATTGTTCCCGATGCACCAACGAGAGTTCCGGCGATGATTAATAGAACTGAATCTAGAACATAACCACTTGCCGCCACAGTTAAACCAGTGAATGCATTTAGAAGTGAGATAACAATAGGTACGTCGGCTCCGCCAACTGGAAGTACGAAGAGCACTCCGAAGAGAAGTGAAAGTCCGGCCAGCACTAGTAAAGGTGTTGTTCCAAGGGCTGCAACAACCCATCCACCAACGCCAATTACGGCGACCAGAGTGGCTGCAATGATGAATCGACCCGCTGGGAAGATCACTGGACGAGTAGTCATTAACTCTTGCAACTTCATGAAAGTAATAATCGAACCGCTGAAGGAAACACAACCCACGATCACGGTGAATACAGTGAAGATAACCTCTGCCTTAGTTGCTTCAGTGCCGAGGTGTAGGTATTCAACGATTGCAACGAGGGCAGCTGCGCCACCGCCGACCCCATTAAATAGTGCAACGAGTTGTGGCATCTGTGTCATCTGAACTTTACGTGCAGCAGGAACTCCTATAGCTAATCCAACGGCCATTGCGCCAAGGATCCATCCCAAGTGGTGAAGGGGAAGGGCGTGGGCAACACCAGTCTTAGGCCCGACTACAAAGAAGAAGACAACGAGCGTTGCCAAAGTTGCACCAAAGGCACCGATCAAGTTTCCTCGGCGGGCAGTCTTTGGGTGGGATAGGCCCTTAAGGGCCAAGATAAATGCGACGCCTGCGGCTAGGCCGATGAGGTCATACAGAGTGCGGCTCATTTTTTCTTTCCCTTGAACATTTCGAGCATTCGATCGGTAACGACGAAGCCACCGACCATATTAATTGTCGCTAATACGATTGCTGCAACTGCAAGACCGAGTTCAAGATTGGTTTGGCTATGGTCGGCAACGATTATCGCGCCAACCAAAATCACGCCGTGGATCGCATTGGCACCTGACATAAGTGGTGTGTGCAAAGTTGAAGAGACTTTAGATACGACTTCAAAACCTACGAAGACCGCTAAAACAAAGATCGAAATAACTGCTATCGGCTCCATTTACTTACCTCCCGCATTTCTACGGGATCCGCCATGCGTAACGGCCGCCCCATTGATAATTTCATCCTCGAAGTTGATAGTGAATGCGACCTTGTCATCATCCTTGGCCGGTGTAGTAAAGAGAGTAAGGAGATTTACTACGTTGCGTGAGTATAAGAAGGAGGCATGGAATGGAAGCTGACTTGGAACATCTTTTCCGCCCCAGATTCGGACTCCACCAGATGTAGTAATAATTTCTCCGGGCTTTGAACCTTCAACGTTGCCACCAGTTTCAGCGGCTAAGTCGATGATGATTGTTCCGGGCGCCATTGAATCAACCATCGCTTGAGTCATCAAGCGTGGTGCCTGTCGGCCTGGAACGGCTGCAGTTGTAATAACAACATGTGACTTTGCAATGTAAGGAGTAAGAAGTGCTTGTTGTTGCGCCGCACGATCTGCCGTCATCTCACGCGCATAACCACCAGTGCCCTCAAGTGCTTCGAGTTCTAGTTCGATAAATGATGCACCCATCGAACGGACCTCATCGGCAGATGCAGGACGAACGTCGTAGGCCGAAACAACTGCGCCTAGTCGACGCGCAGTTGCAATCGCTTGCAAACCTGCAACACCTGCACCAAGAATTAATACTTGTGCTGGAGTAACCGTACCGGCGGCAGTCATGAGCATCGGGAAGAATCGAGGAGATAATTCGGCGCCAACTAAAGCGGCGCGATAACCGGCACACAATGCTTGTGATGACAGAGCATCCATTGATTGTGCTCGCGAAATTCGCGGAACAAGTTCAAGTGAGAATGCAGTAACACCTGCGGCTGCAGCAGCATCGATTGAATCAACTGAAGTAACAGGAGACATGAAACTAATTGTTATTGCATCTTTCTTTAACGTACCCATCTGGGCTGGCGTTAAAGGCTGTACCGAGAGAACGGCATCAGCAGTTTTGAGAACGTCGCCGTTCGAGATCGTTGCACCAGCTTTGACATAGTCAGCATCTGGTGCTTGCGAATGTACTCCGGCACCAGATTCGATAACAACATCGAAACCCAGTCGAGTTAATTTATTAATAATGTCGGGAACAAGCGCCACGCGCTTTTCACCCTCACGAATTTCTTTAGGAACGGCTATAAGCATGCGTGAAATACTAGCGGCTAGAGCCTTTCAGGTCACCTCTGACAAGGTGATAGAGCAGAGATTGAATGGTTGTACGGCGGTGATATGCCTCTCGCCAGATGACGGATCGTGTTCCGTCAATCACAGATGCTTCAACTTCTTCTCCACGATGTGCGGGTAAACAGTGCATGAACACTGAATCTTTTTGAGTCAATGACATTAAATTTTCAGTAACTGCAAATGGCGAGAGTGCTAGCACCTTTTCATCTCGTTCATTATCAGGATCGCCCATCGACATCCATACATCGGTATATAGAACACTCGCATCTTTCGCTGCAGCCTCTGGATCATGTGTGGTTTCAACTTTTCCACCGCTTTGTACTGCAATCTTTTTCGCAATCTCAACAACTTCAGGATTTGGTGCCCATGCTCCACTTGGAGTTGCTGCAACTACATGGGCTCCCATAATCGCGCCCATAACTAACCATGCATGCGACATATTATTTCCATCGCCTAAGTAAACAAATTTGCGCCCTGCAATATCTTTTCCGAACTGCTCGCGAATCGTTAACCAATCTGCAAGTAATTGTGTCGGATGATCATCATCGGTCAGTGCATTAATTACTGGAATGGACGCGTTGGCGCCGAGTTCGTCTACATCGGATTGCGCAAAGGTGCGAATGATTAATGCGCTGCAGTAGCCACTAATTATTCGAGCTGTATCGGCGATTGTCTCTCCGCGTCCTAACTGCAACTCATCCCCACGGATAAAGATTGGTGTCCCGCCAAGATGGGCGACGGCCGTTTCAGATGACAAACGTGTTCGCGTAGAAGGCTTTGTCATATAAATCGCAACGCTCTTATTGGCTAAGGCCGTGTTAGATTGAAGGGGATTAGCGGCGAAATCGGCGGCAGTGTCCAGTAAGAGCTCAACATCTGCGCGGGAGAGGTCTTGAGTACGGAGTAAGTCCTTCATTTGTGAATTCTACCCGTAGTTTCACCGTCGCCGAAGGTATTCTTATCCACCTCATGGGAATCTTTAGAAAAGACGCGATAGAGACGGATTCAAATACCGATCTCTTAAGTAGGCCCGTCTTAGAAGAAGATGATGGCGGACACGACCGGTTCGCACACTATGTAAAGAAGGACAAGATTGTTGAATCTGCCGTGACCGGTAAATCCGTGCGTGCGCTCTGCGGAAAGAAATGGATCCCATCGCGTGACCCCGAAAAATATCCCATCTGCCCAACATGTAAAGAGATTCACGCAGGCCTGAAAAACGAGCCTGAAGATAAATAGCGATGTCGCGTAAATTCGGCATCGCAACGGCATTCATTATCGTCGTAGCTCTCTCATCCTCCCTTTCGGCTAGTGGAGTAGAAAATCAACCCCGCACCATTGTCACTGGGTGGATTCCATACTATTCAGTCAAGACGGTCATACCTTTTATTAAGAAGCTACCCAGCGTCGCAACTCCAGTACCTGGAGCACCGGTGACATGCGAATCAGGGGAGTACTCACCGGAAGATAACGCGGCTTTAAATTCTTCGTACCTCTTTACCAATAAAGATTTGATGAAAGAGGTCATGCCTTTTTGGTACACACTTAAATCTCCGACGGTAATCCGTGATGATTACTCAACTGGTAATCCCTCGTGGCCAATGGCCGACACTCTTTGCTTGATGCGGAAGACGGGCTTAAAGATTATTCCAACAATGACCGATGGAACGGACAAATTAGTTCTCTCGGGCTATTTAGCAAAAGCACAAACCCGCACAACAATTGTTACGACAATTGTTGACTTAGTAAATAAAAATGGCTTCGATGGAATTGACTTGGACTTTGAGGGATTTGCCTTTGTAGATGGAAATACTACGTGGGCAAAGACTGCACCCAATTGGATTCTCTTTATTAAAGAGCTCAGCAATCAATTACATGCCTCACAAAAGCTCTTATCGGTTTCGACTCCGTATGCTTTTAATCCAACTGAAAAGTTAAAGGGTTACACCGTCTACGCATGGGCCGACATCGCATCCAGCATTGATCGATTGCGCATCATGACGTATGACTACTCTGTTGCAAAGCCCGGACCTATCGGCCCTATTGCATGGACCGAAAAAACCTTGCAGTACGCAACAAGCATTATGCCTGCATCAAAAGTATTTATTGGATTGCCGGGCTATGGTCGCGATTGGATTACTGCAATTGCTGGAACCTGCCCAGTCTCTGCGCCACCTGGATTAACGATGAAGGCAAAAGCTGCAACTTTTAAGATGAACTATGCAAATGCCAAGGCGGCGATTGATCAAGCTGTGCCGATATTTGAAGAGAAGAGTAGCGAAGTAACATATTCATATATAAAAATCTTTAATGGCCTGACAAGTAAAGGCGCTGCGACCACATGTAGTGTTTCACGGACAGTGTGGTATCAAAATGATCGTAGCTACACAGAGCGCATGAACTTAGTTGCAAAGTATCAATTAGGTGGAGTATCTCTATGGACTCTGGGTATGGAGGATCCAAGTGCAACTACGGCGATGCGAAACGTTGCCCTCGCTATTGCACCTGCTGAAGTCATCAACTCACTCACTATCGAAGGTGCTCAGGAACAACGGGTTAATTTTGGCGATATTTTCACCCTTAAAGGCGCATTCACGCTCAAGGACAAGGCGCCTATCGCTGGATTAGTTGTCAACGTTGAAATGAAGCGCGCGAATGAAAGTACCTGGAAGAAGATCGCCGAGTCGATTACTTCTCCTGAGGGCACTATCTCAATTCCTGTCACGATTGCAGATACCTCTACTTTTAGATTAAGCACTGGAGGAACATGGGAGCGCGCCGAGTCATTGAGCAGCGAAGAGATTGTAGAAGTGAGCCCTAGGATTATTCTTGAGCATCTGAGTACTATCAAACATGGCGTGCAGTTGCAGATTAAAGGACTATTGCTCCCGAGAGTTTCAGGAGCCCAAGTAACACTTCAAAAATTTGTCGCTGGGAAATGGGCAAATATTGGAGAAGGAGTGGCAACGGATTTGAATAGTGAGTTTATTCTTTCAACGACTGAGGCAAAGAGAGGAGTCGTAAAAATGCGTGTTCGCATAGCAAATGGCCCGCAAACGATCTCCTCGTCAGAGTTTTCGATAGTGGTGCGCTGACAATGGTAAAGATAGATGAAACTACTGAAGAAAAAATCGATGAAGCGATCAAAGAGTTGTTTAGTAGCGAAAAGCCATGGGTAACAATTGTTTGGGATGACCCAGTAAATCTGATGACATATGTAACCTACGTTTTGATGGAGCTCTTCGGATTCACCAAGGAAAAGGCACATCAGCTCATGATGCAGGTTCATACCCAAGGCAAAGCAGTGGTATCAACTGGAAGTCGCGAAGAGATGGAGCACGATGTCGCCCGTCTTCACGAGTATGGATTGTGGGCCACACTTGCGAGAGGAGATCAAGCGATATGAGCACTGAATCTGATGGGGTGCAGTCAGGTTTTACTCGCCACGGAAATAACTATTATCTTGCAAATTTTTCACCATCAGAGAGTGAAGTTCTTATAAATCTAGTAGAGCAGATGCTTGAACTCCTGGGTGAGCGAACTGATAATCACGGCGATGATCCACTTGCTGCAATGGTTGGAATCACAAGCCATGATTCACCACCCGATGATGAGGTTTTACTGCGTTTATTACCTAACGCCTATGCCGACCAAGTCGATGCATCAGAGTTTCGACGATATACCGAGCTAGATCTGCGCGCAAAGAAGTCGGCGCATGCGATGACCATGCGCATGGATTTAAAGGATTCACCCGATGGCATTATTGAGGTTGACCATGAAAGTGCAAATGCTTGGTTAGGTGCCATGAATGACATTCGTTTGGCCCTGGGCGTGAGATTGAAAGTCCAAGAAAATTCGCATGAGGATCTTGAAATCTTGGCGCCCGATGACCCCATGCGCGGTGTTTATGCCGTTTATAGCTGGCTGGGATGGATTCAGGAGAGTTTGATTCAAGCGCTCATGGATGATGATCTATAACTGCGTAAATCGCAGGGTAGGATTAACGATATGAGCGATGCGCCGATTGGAATCTTTGATTCTGGCGTCGGCGGACTTACAGTTGCCAGATCTATTTTAGATCAGCTACCCAGTGAATCAACTATTTATATCGGAGATACCGCCCGTGGACCTTATGGCCCACGCCCGCTTGCCGAAGTCCGAGAGTTTGCGTTAGAGAGTTTAGATTTTCTCGTTGAACAAGGAGTAAAGGCGATTGTGATCGCCTGTAATACAGCAAGTGCTGCGATGTTACGTGATGCTCGCGAGCGTTATTCGGTACCAGTGATTGAAGTTATTCAACCCGCTGCTCGTCGCGCAGTAGCGGCTACGCGTAGCGGACACATTGGAGTGATCGGCACTCGTGCCACAATCGATTCTGCGGCATACCTCGATGCATTTGCTGCAGCCCCACAACTAAAAATTACATCTGTCGCATGTCCTCTCTTTGTTGAATTCGTAGAAAGAGGACAAACTTCCGGCACCGAAATTACTGAAATTGCCCGAGGGTATCTAGCTCCTTTCATTGATGCGAAGATCGATACTTTAGTTTTAGGGTGCACTCACTATCCGCTTCTAACGGGCGTAATTTCATATGTAATGGGTGAGGGCGTGACACTCGTATCAAGTGCCGAAGAGACGGCAAAAGATCTCTATCGAACCTTGGTTGAAAAGAATCTGCTGCGTACTCATCAGAGCCAGGCGCCAACTCATAAATTCTTAGCCACTGGTGATGCAAAGGCTTTTGAAAGCTTAGCGCGACGCTTTCTAGGACCTGAAGTAACCCACGTAGAACATCAAGAACTCTAGATACAACATACTAAGCAATAGGAGCACTACATGGCACGCAACGATGGACGAGAAGTTAATGATTTGCGCGAAATAAAATTCACGCGCGGATGGTTAGATCATGCCGAAGGCTCAGTTCTAGTTGAGTTCGGTAAGACTCGCGTCTTATGTGTTGCATCGTTTTCACCGGGTGTTCCACGATGGTTGAAGGACAGTGGTACCGGTTGGGTTACATCTGAGTATGCAATGTTGCCACGGGCAACTCATACCCGCTCTGATCGCGAGAGCGTTAAAGGAAAACTTGGCGGGCGCACACAGGAGATTTCACGTTTAGTGGGTCGCTCATTGCGCGCAATTGTTAATACAAAAGAGCTTGGCGAAAACACGATTGTCATTGACTGTGATGTATTGCAGGCAGATGGTGGAACGCGTACGGCTGCAATCACAGGTGCATATGTTGCGCTAGCCGATGCAATTGCTTGGGCAAAGAGTGCGGGCCATATCAAGGCAACTGCCAACCCGCTGAGTGACACAGTTGCAGCGGTGAGCGTGGGGATTATTGATGGTGTTCCGATGTTAGATCTTTGTTATGAAGAAGACGTTCGAGCCGGTACCGATATGAATGTCGTCGTAGCTGGTGACGGTCGCTTTATTGAAGTACAAGGCACTGCCGAAGGTGAGCCTTTTGACCGAGAACTACTCAATCAATTGCTTGACTTAGCAGTAGCTGGATGTAAAGAGCTCAGCGAACTTCAACAGGCTGTACTTTCACAGTAGTTAACAATGCACTTCCTACTGGTGAATTTCTGATTGCTATGTCGAAAAAACTTGTCGTAGCAACTCGCAATCCCGGAAAGATTACTGAGTTTCGCAGAATTCTCGATGCGATTTCAGCTGGGGCGATTGAGCTCGTTAGCATCGATCAATTTCCTGATTTAGTTGATGTCGAAGAGACGGGATCAACCTTTGAAGAGAATGCGCTACTAAAGGCGAGATATACGGCGAAAATGACGGGCCTTCCATCGATATCTGATGATTCAGGTCTTTGTATTGATGCACTTGGAGGAGCCCCTGGAATATTTTCAGCTAGGTGGGCGGGCGTCCATGGTGACGACAAGGCAAATCTAGAGAAAGTTCTTGAGCAGTTGAGCTCAGTACCCGATGAGAAAAGAGGCGCATATTTTATTTGTGTCGCCGCCCTTGTCATGCCCGATGGTCGAGAAATGGTTGCTGAGGGTCGATTTGAGGGAAGAATCCTTCACGCAGCCATCGGAGATCAGGGTTTTGGCTATGACCCAATATTTGCACCTCTTGGAATGTCGATTTCTTCGGCACAGATGAGCCCGCAGGAAAAGGATGCATGCAGCCACCGCGGAAAATCACTCCGAGCAATAGCACCGCATGTAATAGAAATGCTCAAGGGGCTGGGGTAGCCTTGCCTTATCGACGTACGTTATTTGCGTACGCACCGCTATCCAAGGAGTCATCGTGGCCGTAAAGAAGAAGAGCGCAGCCAAGAAGGTTGCCAAGAAGGCACCTGCAAAGCGTGCAGTTAAAAAGACTGCAAAAAAGAGCGTTGCTAAAAAGGCAACCGCAAAGCGTGCGGTTAAGAAAACTGCAAAAAAGAGCGTTGCTAAAAAGGCGACGGCAAAGCGCGTTGTAAAGAAGGCGACTGCTAAGAAATCAGCGGTTAAGAAAAAGGTTGCCAAGAAGGCACCTGCAAAGCGTGCAGTAAAGAAGTCCTCAGCGCCGGCAGTTGTTGCAGTTTCAACAACTCCGATTGCACCAGTGGCTCCAAAGCCAGTTGTGTTAGCACCAAAGCCAGTTGCAGCTCCTAAGCAGGGCACATCAGGCCGTGTAGTTTTCTTGGTCGTTGCAGGAATTGTAATTCTCGCAGCGATCGTGTGGTCGAAGTCGGCAGATAAGAGTGATGATGATGCATCTCCTGCCCCATCGATCTCTCAATCTGCAGAGCCAACTGAGTCTGCAACTGCAGAGCCAACTGAGTCTGCAACTGCAGAGCCAACTGAGGCGGCAACTGCCGTTACGGCGGTAGAGGCGCCAACTAAGTTTGTGGCTCTTAAGAGCGCCGATGGATTGAAGCTTCGATGGATTGCTCCAATGGCAGTAGATGGATTGACTGGATTTAATGTTGAAATTCGCGCTAACGGACTCGGTGATTGGGTAACAATTGCAACGGTTCCAGCCGATCAGCTGACACAGAATGTTGCGAAGAGTGGTGATGCCGGATGGACACAGTTCCGAGTGACATCTGTTTACTCTGATGGACAAGTAGCATCAGCTACAGTCTTTGGAATACCTGGTGAGTTTAAGTAAAGTTGTAATTAATAAACCCTCACGCATTGCGTGGGGGTTTATTTTTTTAAGCTTTGTGAATTTAGAGTTTGCTTGATATTGAATCGACATATGCACGAACGCCTGCCGGTACAAGGTGGACACCATCTGGAGCAAAATACTCGGGATGACCAGATGAAATAGCATTCCAATCAATTAGCTCTGCGCCAAATAATTCGGCGTAGCGCGCGATGAGGAGATTATTCTCGTCCCGCCATCCACGTGGCACAGCGGTATTTACGACAATAATTTTGGGTTGATCTTTAACCGCCTCGAAGAGCGCGGCAACTTCTGCCTCGGAGAGCTTGTTATTGTTGCCTAAATTGAAGATAACCGTTGATCCCACAACATTCAATTTATCGTTGAGCATTACATCTATTAACTCAGGGGCTTGGCGACCGACTCTGGCGTTAATGAGCTTGATATGGCTACGACCTTCCAACTCGTAGCGGATACCTAGGATGACAGAGTCGCCAGTAACCCATAATCCATGGGTAGTAGTGGGTGCAACATCGGGGGTAGAGATTTCGGGGCTCTGTGAAAGCTCTTCCTTCACTGTTGCCATTGCGCGGTCACTATCGCTGATTGCACGAGTACTAATGAGAGAGATTATTAAAAGAGTTGAAAAAATGCAGATGCCAAGCAGAGATTTTTGTCGTATCTGTACTCTCTTTGTGCGGTACTTCATCCCCTTAAACCAGTATTCAACTAATCCACTTCGGATGGGAAGTTCAACAAATCGTAGAGAGATATCGGCCAAGGCAAAGACAATGAGAATTCGAAGAGCGGTCAACGCCCATGCAGAGCCCTCAATATCTACGGCAGGACGGGTTAGCTGAAATACAACCCAGTGCCATAAGTAAATTGAGTATGAGCGCTCCCCGATCCATACGGCAACCTTGCTGCTGAGTAGTGGAGCAAAGCGAGAAGCTGGGTGAACTATCGAAGTAATAATTGCGCAACCAAAAATTCCAGCTAAAGGAAATGCTAATTTATAGAGGGTTGGGTCGGTCTCATCAATGAAGAGAAAAGTTGCAATCATTCCGATAAAGCCGAAGACTCCGATTCCATCGATAAAATCCTGCGCCCGTTTTTCAACATCCTCTTTTAGATTTTGAGGAATCCAACTAACGGCTAAGGCCGCACCCAGAAACAAACCAATACTGTGCGTATCTGTACCAAAATAGACATGGCTGATTTGCGAGGTACTTGCGGCATCGACTTGAAAGGAGACAACGAGGAGAGTAATTCCAGAGACTGCTGCGATAAAAAGCGCAGCGCCAGGGATTTTCTTTTTGCCTAAGTAACGGACAGTCAAAAGCAATATCAATGGCCATAAAAGGTAGAACTGAGCTTCTACGCCGAGAGACCACGTATGTTGCAAAAGAGGGGCGCGTGAAATTGAATCAAAGTAATCAGTGTGGCGAAAAACCAACCACCAGTTCATTACGCCTAATAGCGAAAATGGCGAGTCACTGACAAAGCGGCGCATGGTTTCAGGTGCCCAGATGCCGATATAGATTGATGTAGCAATGATCATGAATACAAGAGGGGGAAAGAGACGTCGTATGCGCGCCTTGTAGAAAGCTCGAAGGTCTAGGCCGCCACTGCGTGCGATTGAATCAAGCAGTAAGCGAGTGATGACATAGCCAGAGATTACAAAGAAGAGATCGACACCTAGGAAGCCACCAGGTATCCAAGTAAATCCCAAGTGATAAAGCATGACAGCAACGACTGCCAGACCACGCAGTCCATCGATGGCAGGGATGTATCGGATACCTCGAGCTGTGGCCATAACTAACTACTTACGTGAGGCGGATTTCTTTGCAGCAGATTTCTTTACTGGCTTCTTTGCTGCTTTCTTTGGTGCACTGATAGCCGTTTTGGTGCGCTCACTCGTTACTCTTATTGGCCCAGTATCAATAATCGTATTATCTGAATTTAAATTCTCTACAACGCTCTTTTGCAATTCAGCTAAATGATTAAATGCCGTTTCTAACCGGGAACGAGATTGGAGAATTGCAGCCTGAGCCGAATCTAAAGACTGCGTCTGAATTCGGTAAAGGCGCTCAGCCTCTGCCATTACGCCTGTAAGCCACTGGCGATAGTTAGATACTTCATTTGTGGCATCACCGATGATTCGCTCACCTTCGCGACGAGCGGCATTTGCTAGCGCTGCAACTTCACGCTTCTTAGACTCGAAGAGCGCATCAGCCTCGGCTTCAGCGGCAGCAACCATTTGCCCGGCTTCATCTTCGGCAGCTGAAATATATTTGCGCCCACGGCTCTCGGCACTATTGAGAATTGCACGGGCCTTTGCATCCGCTGCTTCGATTTCTTCCGTTGTTATGCGATTGGTTTCGGCTACCAAACGAGAAGATATTGCATGAGCTTTGCTCTCTCGCGCTTGTGCCGACTTAATCATCGCCATTGCAGTCTCTGTGGCGAGGATTTCAAACTCTTCTTTACTCAAACCTGTGATGTCGCGGCGCGAACGTAGATCAGCTAACTGAGATTCAAGTTCACGAATGCGATCAACTGAAGAGGGCTGATTCGGTTCTTCACCCTTGAAGCCGACCCAGTTAAGGAAACTACTCTTCTCAGCCACCATGCACCCCACAGTTCATTGGAATAGAGCCTTAGGTTAGAGCAAGGCCTTACTTACTGTAAATCGCCACAGAAATCGCCACATACTGCGATATCCACGCTGCAAGTACAAATATATGGAATAGCTCGTGGAAGCCGAAGTACTTAGCCTCACGTCCGGGGCGTTTAAGGGCGTAAAAAATCGCTCCAACAGAGTAGAAGAGGCCACCGATGATGACGGGAAGTAAGACCCAAAGACCACCCGCACGGTAGAGCTGAGGCATGTATGCAACGGCGACCCAGCCAAGTAGCAAGTAGTTGGCAACATAGAGCCAACGAGGTGCACCTAACCAAAAGATTCGCATCGCAACTCCAGCGGCTGCGCCTACCCACACAACCGATAGGAGAATTGTTCGATCACGTCCTTCTAAGAGCGTGACGGCAAAAGGCGTATAGGAGCCCGCAATAAGTAAGTTGATATTTGCATGATCAAAGCGCCGCCAGATTTTCTTTTTTGAAGGAGACCAAGGAACGCGGTGATAAACAGCTGAAACACTAAACAACAAAATTGCAGTCACTGAGTAAATTGCAACTGCAAACTTAAGTGATTCCTTGCTTAAGATGAACAACACTAATGAAGCGATAATAACAACGGGTGTTGCTCCTAGGTGAAACCAACCTCGAAGCTTTGGTGGTGCAACTGGTTGTTGAGTCATGCGCTAAGCCTACGGCTAATTTTCGCCATCCTGGCTCTTTAGCCCTGGACTTGAATTGAGCGCAGGTCTCGAACTGACTTTACAAGCAGCGCCAATAGGGCTGAAACTAGGGTGATGCCACCGGTGACAAATAGAACGGTGTGTACTCCGTAGTACATCGCTAATGGGCCAGCTACAACGATTCCTATTGGGGCAAGTGCAAAAGATCCAAAGGCATCATAGGCAGTGACCCGAGAGAATGACTCTTCGGGTATATGCGTCTGCAATGCAGTGCTCCAATTAACCATAAAAATCTCAATCGCAATTCCAGCGATGAATGCTCCGCAGAGGGTTAATGCAAGTGGGCTCTTGAATGCCAGAGCGAAATCCCAGGCCGCTGACATTGCGATAACTATCATTGCAAAAAAGAGAGGCCGATTTATATGAACTCTTAAGGCGATAAATCCACCGCAGATCATTCCCACAGTTAAGCTCGCTAAATTAAATGACCAGTTGCGGGGGCCATTGGCATTTTCATTGAATGCAAGGGGTCCCAAGACCTGAAGCATCGCTTCAAAGCATGCGTTGATACCTGTGAAGATGATAACAATTGCAACAACCCAGGGACGAGATTTAAATTCGAACCACCCATCTTTCAACTCAGCAAAGACAGTAGTGCGCTCGCGATGTTCCATAGGAGGCACATCCAAGCGCCAGACTAAAATACCAGCGGTTAAGAATGAAAGTGCATCAACTAATAATGCCCAACCCGATCCAAATAGGGTGACAAGGGTGCCACCCATAAGCGCCCCAACAACATAGCCAAAGTTGCTGAGCAGTCCAACGACTGCGTTTCCATCTTTGAGTTTCTCCTTAGGGAGAATTGCAGGTAGTACGCCTGACATTGCTGGCCACCACATTGCATTGAGAACTCCAAAGAGAAGGCCCATCACCATAAGGAGAGGGACCGAAGCGAAGCCAAAGATAAAGGAAACTGCACTTATTGCGACAAAACTACTGCCTAAAATATCTGTACCACCGACGATTCGGTTACGTTTAAAGCGATCGCCGATTACACCACCAAAGAGCATAAGCGCCACCATCGGGAAAATTCTGGCGGACATCACAAGACTTAAATCTTTCCCGGTTGATCCTTCAAGACTTAGTACACCATAGGCAAGGGCGATTGGAGATAATCCATTTCCAACATTAGATATAAATCGCGCCATAATTAACCGCACAAAACCCCGGTGCACACTGAGTTCGCGGAGCTGGCTTGTAATCACGTGGCTAGCATATCTATCGACAAAGGCTTCTAACGCTGATATGAATGCCCAATGACATTTAGATCTGAGATTTTCGAAATTAGTGATGTTTTCATTGATGAGGCCGCAGCCCTAAGCCCAATGGATTGCACCTATCTAGGTAATGGTTTGAATCAAGGCAAGCTCGATGATTTTTCAATCGCAGGAGCGGAAATTATCGCGAGTCTTATTCGCCGGACTTTGAAAAAATTAGAATTAATGCAGCCAATCGATGAAATTGATCGCATAGCAAAATCAGTGATGACCGAGCGCCTGGAATCTGGTCTTGAACTTCATGAGAGCCAAGAGGGATTTGTACTCTGGAATGTTCTTACTTCGCCGCCTTCTAATATTCGTTCAATTTTTGAATTGATGGCAAGAGATAGCGCGCAGGATTTTGAGAATATCGCTAGCCGTTTACATGCAGTTGAAACTGCGCACGCACAATGGATTCAAACTATTAGTACAGTCGCAAAGGCAGGGAAAACAACTGCCCAACGCCAAGTACGTGGAGTCATCGAGCAGTTGGAAAGCTATGCAAATGGTGGATACAGCCAGATGTGTAGAGGTTTTGATCCGGCTGGAGAGTATCCAGCCATGCATAGCGCTGCAAAAATCGCCGAGAAGTCCTCTGCTCAAACCGCGCAGTACTTGAAGAACGAGTATATGAAGATCGCCACTCCTGAGGATGCAGTGGGTGCCGAGCGTTATGCGGTGTGGGCACGATATTTCACCGGAGCGAAGTTGGATTTGCGCGCTACATATGAGTGGGGAATAGCTGATTTAAGAGCTATAAACGAGCGGATGTGGGTTATTGCTGAGCAGATAAAGCCCGGCGCAAAGACCCTTCGTGAAGTTGCCGATGTTCTTGATCACGATCCAAAATATGTGATTAAAGGTAAAGACAATGTCATTAAGTATTTACAGGATTTCACGGATGCAGCAATTAAACGCATGGATGGCGAATTCTTTGAGATCGATGAGCGAATTAAAGTTTGTGAAGCTCGCTTAGCTCCTGAAGGCAGCGCATCAGCGCCGTATTACAACTCGCCATCTGAGGATTTAACTCGCCCCGGGACTACATGGATTCCCATGCTTGGTAAAGATGAAGTAAGTAGTTGGCACTTGGTATCAACCTGGTATCACGAAGCCGTACCCGGTCACCACTTGCAAATCGCGACGGCGACAATTGAAAAAGACCGCCTCACTCGATTCCAACGTACGGCCGCGACTATTAGCGGCTATGCCGAGGGCTGGGCTCTCTATGCCGAACGCTTCATGAATGAACTCGGCGCCTTTGATGAGCCAGGGATAGAGATGGGATATTTATCTGGACAGGCTTTGCGCGCTGCACGAATTGTTGTAGATATAGGCATGCATCTTGGTTATACAGATTTCGACGGCAATGTGTGGAACGCCGAATCCTCACGAAAAATACTTAACGAACAGGCGTTACTCGATGAGGATCATTCTCGAAGCGAGACCGATCGTTACCTGGGGTGGCCAGGACAGGCGATTTCATACAAAGTCGGCGAACGCGTCTGGATGAGCGCCCGCGAGGATGCCAAGGCGAGACTCGGCGCAGCCTTTAATATGAAGAAGTTCCATACATTTGCCCTAAAGATTGGTCCGATGGGGCTCGATACTTTTGCAGAGGAAATGAAGCGCTGGGACGGTAAGTAGTCGCTGGGGATACCCCTCTTCTCTAGATTCCGCGGTAGGTATTGAGAGCTATTTTGTGATTGCCAGTTTCAAGATGCGTGAACTTCTCAGTTGACTCACAATTGTGTCACCCTAAAGTCATTCGAGTTCCTTAGGCTCACCTGTGACTAAAAGGTTAAAGCCCTCAACCGAGGCCTTTAAACCACGCCCTATGGAGGCACATATCTATGCTTAAACTCGACCCAAACCAATGGAACTTGGTCTATAACGTCTTCTCGTTCGGATTAATTTCTATGCTCGCGACAACTGTTTACACGTTAGTTTCGCAACAGCGCGTATTAGCAAAGTATCGAAGCGCACTCGTCATGTCATCAATGGTCACATTCATCGCTGGATATCATTACATGCGAATCATCAACTCATTCACAGAGTCATCTACAGATATGACCGTGAATATCTCTGGCGCACAAGGATCTTTTAACGAGGCCTATCGCTATGTTGATTGGCTGCTCACTGTTCCACTTCTGCTTGTTGAAGTCATTGCCGTTCTAGCTTTAGCAAAATCTGTTTCGCGCTCACTCATCATGCGTCTGGTTCCAGCATCTGCTGCAATGATTGCACTTGGTTATCCTGGCGAGATCTCTTCAAACCAGAGCACACAGGTTCTTTATGGAGTTCTATCGACGATTCCATTCCTTTACATTC
>CAEZUG010000007.1_pt1 | contig 25958 bp, 23 predicted proteins | sample 7264411 | NCBI WGS metagenome assembly CAEZUG01 (sample SAMEA6813824, study PRJEB35770) | uncultured Actinomycetes bacterium | biome: Freshwater; feature: Freshwater reservoir; material: water | place: Czech Republic | collected 2016-04-20 | depth 0.5m m | reverse complement strand
TTCAGGGCGTGTGCATAACGGCATTTTATTACTTGGTTTTGCTGGGTACAGTGACCGTAATCAGATAGAAAAACTGCGCAACACCATGTTGTACTCCGATGTAGATATCAACGAAGAGCGCGAAGATGCCGATGATTACCATGTTTTACAACTCATTGGGTGTCAGGCCTTCCTTGAAAGCGGTGAGCTATTCGGTGAGGTCACTGATGTCGTTAATCTGCCAGGACAGGACTTGCTAGCGATTAAGACTCCAACACGTGAGGCATTGATTCCCTTTGTCCACCAACTAGTACCAATTGTTGATGTGGCGGCAAAGCGAGTTGTTGTGATTCCTCCAGATATGAGCGGAATAGCCGAATGAAGATCGATGTAGTAACGATATTTCCTGATTATTTTCAACCCTTGAAATTATCTCTGCTTGGCAAAGCAAGCGATGCGGGCATCGTTAACTTTGAGATTCATGATTTACGAAGTTTTGCAACCAACAACCACCATGCAGTCGATGACACACCATATGGCGGTGGCGCCGGAATGGTGATGCTGCCAGAGATCTGGGGCTTAGCCCTTGATCCATTGATGGTTCCAGACACTGATTTGATAGTTTTAACACCTGCCGGCAAACGTTTTGATCAACCGATGGCTGCGAAATTTTCAAAGGCTAACCACATAGTCTTTGCTTGCGGTCGTTACGAGGGAATTGATGATCGCGTTCGTCAACACTATGAGTCCGAGCAGTACTCATCTAAAAATATCCGCGTACATGAAGTATCAATCGGGGATTACGTCTTAGGTGGGGGAGAAGTTGCCTCGCTTGTGATGATTGAAGCGATTACCAGATTGCTGCCAGGAGTCCTTGGAAATCCTGAATCATTGAGCGAAGAGTCACATAATGAGGATGGCTATCTTGAGTATCCAAATTTCACTAAGCCCTCTGTATGGCGCAATATTGCAGTTCCGGAGATCTTATTAAGCGGAAATCACGGCGAAATAGCGAAATGGCGTGCGGCTCAAGCCATAAGCCGTGCCGAAAAGAATGTGTAACTCGCTAGTAATAGCAGTTCTGCCGTAACGTACACCCCATGACGAGTGATGCAGAATCAGTTCAGGCACGGTTAATTCGCGACCTCGAACCAGTTGTTGCAGTTGAGCTCGAGCGACATTTAGCGGTACAGAAGAATTGGTATCCACACGAGTATGTCCCATGGTCAGAGGGCCGCGACTTTGCAGGGCCTCTTAATGGCGATGCGTGGGAAGCGAAAGATTCGCGTCTTACGGCCGTGGCTCAAGATTCGCTAGTTCTGAACCTTCTGACTGAAGATAACTTGCCGAGCTATCACACCGAGATTGCAATCTCTATGGGACGCGATGGCGCATGGGGGACTTGGATCGAACGCTGGACGGCCGAAGAGGCACGGCACAGCATCGTTATTAGAGATTATCTAATGGCCACTCGCGGTGTAGATCCCTATGAGCTAGAAGATTTACGTATGGCACATATGTCACTCGGTTATCAGACGCCATATGTCAATGACATGTTACACACCATCGCATATGTATCTTTCCAAGAGTTAGCAACACGTATTTCCCATCGCAACACTGGCAAGATTTCAGATGATCCGATTGCAGAAAATATGATGCAACGTATTGCTCTGGATGAAAACTTACATATGCTTTTTTATCGCAACACACTAGGTGCCGCACTTGATATGGAGCCAAATGCATCTATGCGGGCGATCACCGATGTTGTTACGAACTTCGGAATGCCAGGGGCAAACATGCCAGGCTTTGGCCGTAAAGCCGTCCAGATTGCACTTGCTGGAATCTACGACATGCAACAGCATTTAGATGAGGTAATCGCCCCAGTCTTGCGTGCATGGAAGGTTTTTGAGCGCACTGATTTATCTGGAGATGGACTAAAAGCTCGCGAAGAGTTAGTGGCCTTTCTTGATAAGACAGGTCTTGAAGCATCCCGCTTTAATGAAAAGCGCGAACTCTATTTTGAGCGCATGATTGCTCGTGGGCAAGAGCCGAATAGAATCTCGTAAGAGTTAGCTGCCGGCAATAGGGATGAAAGTGAAAGAACTAGAGAACAAGGTCGCTCTCGTCACTGGTGCGAGTAGGGGCATTGGCCGCGCCATAAGCCTGACATTTGCAAAAGCCGGTGCTCAACTTATTTTGGTGGGCAGAGATCTTGACGCTCTCAATGAGACCTCTAAATTAATTTGTGAATTAAAGCTTGGACCCACTCCACTTGTTTGTCAGATGGATGTATTGGATATCTCTTCAATTGCAAATGCAGTAAAGCTTGCACTAGACAGCTTTGGTCAGATCGATATTTTAGTTAACAACAGCGGCATAACCGGAAGATCTGCTCCGTTGTGGGAGCTAGAGGAATCGCAATGGGATGAGGCGATAGATACAAATCTCAAGGGGCCATTCCTGCTTTCTAAAGCGGTGATCCCTTCAATGATCTCGCGAAAGTCAGGGTCAATTATATTTATCGGATCAATAACAGGTAAGCGCCCCCTTGTTAATCGCAGCGTCTATGCCGCTTCCAAATTAGGTTTGGTTGGGATGATGCGAACGTTGGCCTTAGAGCTGGCAAGAGAGGGAGTAAGAGTAAATCTCATCTCACCTGGATTTGTTGCAGGCCCACGTTTAGATGGAGTCATTGCCCAAGTCGCCAGCGATCAAGGAGTTACGTTGGAAGAGATGAAGGCGACGTGGTTAGAAATGGTACCTACCGGCAAATTTGTTACACCGGAAGATATCGCTCAGGGAGTTCTATTTTTTGCGTCTAGTCGATCCGGTGCCACAACTGGTGAGGACTTAAATATTTCAGGTGGATTAGTGATGTACTCATGAGCGCACATAAAAAGCGTGTAATTTTTATTGAGCACGACCACGTCAGCGTAGGTGGTCCTATATGGAAACAGTTTGAACGGCGCGGATATGAGATTATTCGATTTATAATCGTCGATGAAGCCAATGCCAAAACTCCAAATGTCACGCCGGTATGGCCAGATCTATTGAGCTTTGACGCCGTTGTCGTAATGGGTGCACCTTTTGCCGCCTATGACGATGAACGGATTGGGAATTGGTTATTGCCACAAGTGGAAAAAATGCGCGAAGTGCACAACGCGGGAATTCCAGTGATGGGAATATGTTTTGGTGGTCAACTTATGTCACGAGTTTTAGGGGGCACGGTTTCACGCTCCCCTCGCGCAGAACTTGGCTGGTATGAAATCGAAAGCGTTGATGAATCGTTGGTTCCTAGAGGACCGTGGTTCCAATATCACTGGGACCGCTTTACATTTCCGCCTGGTTCCACAGAGATTGCTCGCAATGAGCTGTGTCCTCAAGCCTATGTGTATGGGCGCACATTGGGAGTGCAGTTTCATCCAGAGATTGATTTAGAAGTTCTAGATATGTGGCTTGCCATGGATGGTGGATGCGCAGAGGTTGAATCCGAGGGCATCGTTGTTGAGGATTTGCGAAAGCAGACTAAAGAGCTTGAAAAGGAAAGCAATCAGCGCGGCTACGACTTAGTTGATCAATTTCTTGATCGAGTCGCGACCGCGCCGATTGTGCTTATCTAATTCTTAATCGTTAGATATAAAGACGTTCTTTACTTCGGTAAATGAATCAAGGGCATCGGGGCCGAGTTCGCGCCCGAGTCCTGACTGCTTAAATCCACCAAATGGTGTCCAGAAGCGCACCGATGAGTTGGAGTTAACCGATAGTGCGCCAGTATCAATTCCACGAGAGACGCGCAGAGCACGTCCAACATCGCGTGTCCAAATTGAACCCGATAAGCCATATTCGCTGTCGTTGGCCATTGCAATCGCTTCGGCCTCATCTTCGAAGGTCATGACCGATACAACTGGTCCAAAGATTTCTTCACGCCAAGAACGGGCCTGGGTATTTTTAGGAAGCAGAACTGTTGGCGCCATCCAGTATCCAGGACCAGTTGGTGCACTACCTTTAAAGGCGATTGGCTCATCTAGGAATGATTCAACGACATCGAACTGCTTCTTTGAAATCAGTGGCCCCATATCTGCCGTCGCAAGATTGGGATCTTCAACACGGAACTTCTTAACCGCTACTTCAAAGTGCTCCATAAAAGTATCAAAGGCTGATTTTTGAACCAAGATACGAGAGCGTGAACAGCAATCCTGGCCTGCATTATCAAAGACGGCCCCAGGTGCACCTGCTGCAGCTTTTGCAATATCAGCATCGGCAAAAATAATATTTGAACTTTTACCGCCGAGTTCGAGTGTGACACGCTTAACTTGCTCAGCACAGCCAACCATGATCTGTTTTCCAACGGAGGTTGAGCCGGTAAAGACAACTTTGCGTACCAATGGGTGAGTAACAAATCGATTACCAACGACGCTTCCCTTGCCTGGCAAAACATTGAATACGCCCTCTGGAATTCCAGCAAGAAGTGCTAGTTCACCTAAACGAATTGCACTCAGTGGTGTGTATTCCGCCGGCTTTAAAACAACGGTATTACCTGCAGCAAGTGCTGGCGCAAAACCCCATCCTGCAATCGGCATCGGGAAGTTCCACGGAACAATAATGCCCACTACCCCAAGAGGCTCCTTAAAGGTTACATCAATGCCACCGGCAACAGGAATCTGTCGACCGAATAAGCGCTCAGGGGCAGCGGCGTAGTACATCAGAGTATTTGCAACGTTGTCGGCTTCCCACAGCGCATTGCCACGCGTATGACCAGAGTTTGTAATCTCTATCTGAGCTAACTCTTCACGATGATCAGTGACGATCTGTGAAAAACTGCGGAGTAATCGTGCGCGCTCACCGGGTGCGATGTGGCGCCAGGTATCAAAGGCTTTAGCCGCCTTCGCAATTACATAATCAGTTGCCTCTAAATCTAAGTGAGGAACATTCTTAACGATTTGTTCGGTGGCAGGGTTAATTACATCGTATGAAGTAGACACGGTTGATTTAAAACCTTTCGAAGTTACGGAATAGTTCCCAATCGGTAATTGCTTTACCGTATGCGGAAATTTCAATCTTTGCCATGTTGGCATAGTGGGCCTGAACTTCTGCGCCAAATGTCTCTTTAATCCATGCACTATTTTCCCAGAGCTCTAACGCCTCGGTCATCGTGGATGGCAATCTGGCAGAGTCTTCTGCGTAGGCATTTCCTTGGAAAGCTGGCTCTAGGACCATCTTCTTCTTAATTCCATCTAAGCCAGCGGCGATAATGCCCGATACGGCTAAGTAGGGATTGACATCTCCACCAGCAGTTCGATTTTCAAGACGCAGACTTGCGCCTTTTCCAACTAGGCGAAGTGCGCATGTACGGTTATCGCGTCCCCAAAGAATTGCAGTGGGTGCAAATGACCCCGGAACAAAGCGCTTATAGGAGTTAATATTTGGGGCAAATAAAAGCGTCATTTCACGCATGTGCGCCATCTGTCCGGCTACGAATTGGCGGCCGACATCACTCATGCCCTGTTCTTTGTCATTATCATCTGCCATCACCATTGAGCCATCAAGACCACGGAATGAAAGGTGAATGTGGGAGGAGTTGCCCTCTTTTTCATTGGGCTTAGCCATAAAGGTCAATGCATAACCATCTTGGGATGCAATCTCTTTGGCACCGTTCTTATAAATAACATGGTTATCGCAGTTTGAAAGTGCATCAGAGTATTTAAATGCAATCTCATGCTGACCAAAGTTACATTCACCCTTGACAGATTCAACGGTCATTCCAGCCTTGGCCATTGATAGGCGAATGCGGCGGAGGAGAGGTTCAATTCGTGAGCCACCTAAAATTGAGTAATCAACGTTGTATTGATTGACTGGGATTAGGTTTTTGTAACCCTTATTCCATGCCTCTTCATACGTATCTTTGTAAACCACGAACTCTAATTCGGTTCCGCACATAGCCTCCATGCCGGCATCTGCCAGAGCCTTAACCTGCTTGCGCAAAATCTGGCGGGGAGAGGCGACGACATCGGTGTGATCAAGCCACTGCACATCGGCTAGAACCAAAACTGCTCCCGGCTGCCAATCGATTAAACGTAGCGTGCTCATATCGGGCACTAGAGCAAAGTCACTATAGCCGCGCTCCCATGAAGACATTGTGTAGCCTTCAACGGTATTCATATCAACATCAACGGCTAGTAAATAGTTACAGCCCTCAGTACCGTGTTTTAAGACCTCATCGATAAAGAACTGACCATGGATACGCTTGCCAGTTAAGCGGCCCTGCATATCGGTCATTGCAACTACGACGGTATCTATTGATCCGTCGGCTACTCCTGCTTTTAACGCTTCAATCGACATTGATTTCATGAGGTGATGCTATCTACTTCCAAGCCGTAAATCCACAAAGAAAAACCCCTGCCGCTTTCGCGACAGGGGTTTTAGTGTTAGTTCTCTTATTATGAGTTGATGTTGCTTCGTGGGCCTGTGAACCACTTCTTGGCAGACAAGCTCCACCAAGCTGCGAGGATAATTAGCGCGCCACCAGTGATAATTGGCGCGTAGTTAACTGCAGTCCAAGTAAAGTCTTTATTACCAGGAGTTCCAGCTGGTGAGAATGGCAAGATGAAGTAGACAGAGATAATTGCTATCTCTGCAACTGCAACGATGTTCATCCACTTGTACTTAGATCCAAGAGTCCATGCACCGGCTTTAAATGAATCTCCAGCCTTAAGGCGCAAGTAAATTGGAATCAGGAATGCAAGATAAAGCGAGATCACACAGACTGATACAACTGCGTAAAATGCAGTAGGAGCACCCGTTGGACTCTTCCATAGTGCTGGAAGTGTCATAACGATTCCACCGAGAGAAGAAGCCAACACCGCATTCAATGGAACATGGTGCTTGTTAACTTTCTTCCATAGGTTGCCTCCGGGAACAGCGCCATCTCGCGAGAAGGCGTACATCATGCGTGAACATGAAGTTAAGCAGGCTGTTACGCAGAAGATCTGGCCAGCAGTGGTAATAATCATGACGAGCTTAAATGCAACTCCGCCACCAAGTGCGCTGTACAGAACTGCAATTACAGAGCCACCACCGAATGGGTTAACCGCTGGATCAAAGGAGCTAATCATGTCGACCTTAGTCGCAGCAAATAGGAAGGCCATCAATAGGATGTAACCACCGATTGCTGAGTAGAAGATTGACTTCCAGATTCCCTTAGCGGCGTTTATGTGTGCATCATGTGTCTCCTCTGAAAGGTGTGCAGATGCATCAAAGCCGGTGATTGTGTACTGGGTGAGCAAGAATCCAAGTGGCAGGACATATAGCCAATAGGAGTTATCGCTAAATCCAGAGCTATTAATCTTTGTAGTAAACATCCACGAGAGTGTCTGGTGCTCGCTAGGAACAAATAGAAGGATTCCAATAACGATTAATGCACCAAAAACGTGCCACCATACCGAGATATTGTTAAATAGCGATAGCAAATGACCGCTGTAAATATTTATCAACGTCACAAGAAGTATGATTGCTAAAAAGAGGAAGAACTGCTGTTTGATGTAGTCGCCACCAAGGAAGTCAGTTGCATAGCTTGGCCACTGTGCTCCAAGGATTACATTCAGGAAGCTGGCAGCACCATAACCGACAGATGCAGTAACTGATACGAGACCAATTAAGTTAAGCCAACCTGTAAAGAAGCCGGCCTTTGGTCCGCCCAGCTTTGATGCCCACCAATAAATTCCACCGGAAGTTGGATATGCAGATGCAAGCTCTGACATACAAAAACCAATGATGAGAATAAATAATGAGATTATTGGCCAGCCAATTGAAATTGCAACAGGTCCGCCGTTGTTCCATGCCTGAGCAAATGTAGTGAAGCAACCTGCCAGGATTGAGATGATTGAAAATGAAATCGCAAAGTTAGAAAAACCCGACCAGGATCGATTTAACTCCTGTTTGTATCCGAGTTCAGCTAACCGTTTTTCGTCATCATTTGTAATTGCCAAGATGTACTCCTCCTTGAGACTCTTCGGGTGTAGCATTTCTACCTCATAGTGTGACTTAAAGGGAAGAGGATTACCGAGAAATGTGCCGGCTAATGGGCTACGTGTCGCCAAGTAAAACCTCGTTTCCAGCCTTAGTCGGAAATGAATTTTTGGATTTTGTCGCACTTTCCTCCGTTCATTGTGATGGTTGGGGACTTTCTACCGTTGATAAAGGGGGAAGCCACACGGTTCTTGAGAAAAAAGTGGAGGCGGCCGCACAAAGCAGCACCTTCGATGACGTAGTTTCTAAGAATGTTGCCGATGGCGCGCTCTTGCATCTTCGCTGGGCAACAAAGGGCTTGTCGATTAGCGAAAATAATACGCATCCCTTTATGTATGGTGACTATTCCTTTATCCATAACGGCTCTATTTTTCCACCTGATGCTGTTGCCCCTTTCATCGACCCAAAATTTCTTCCACTGATTGTCGGTGATACCGATAGTGAGCGATATTTTTATTTAGTAATGACCGAAGTTGAAAAGCTAGGTTTGGTAGATGGCATCAAGAGTGCGCTAAAAATAATTAAAGAACATGGCGAAACAACGAGCTTAAACTGCATGATAATGAACCGAGATTTCTTTATAACTGTAAGCGAGCACAACAGTGCGAAGAAGCCAGACTGGGCCCCTGCCGATTATTATGAGATTAAATACCTGCCTACCCCAGAAGGCGTCCTCTTTGCCTCAAGTGGATGGAATCAACCTGGTTGGAAGAGCCTAGAAAATCACCATTGCGCATTAGTTAACCGTACGACCTTTGAGATTGAAGTTATTGCCCTCTAATTAAGGCTCTACGATAGGCACATGATCCGTACCTACAGCGTTGAAACATATGGCTGTCAGATGAATGTTCATGACTCCGAACGCATCGCTGGTTTGCTGGATGAGGCTGGATACGTGCCTGTCATCGAGGGCGAACAGGCAGATATCGTCGTTTTTAACACCTGCGCCGTTCGCGAAAATGCCGACAACAAACTATACGGAAACCTCTCATTTCTAGCACCGATTAAGAAGTTAAATCCTTTGATGCAAATCGCAGTTGGTGGGTGTTTAGCGCAGAAAGACCAATCAACGATCTTGAAAAAGGCACCGTATGTCGATGTCGTTTTTGGAACACATAACGTTGGCTCACTTCCAGTTCTGCTAGAGCGTGCGCGGATTGAAGAAGAGTCTCAAATTGAAATCCTTGAATCTCTCGAACACTTCCCATCTACTCTGCCAGCTAGGCGTTTGTCGGCTTTTTCATCGTGGGTCTCGGTCTCAGTTGGCTGCAACAACACGTGCACCTTCTGCATAGTCCCCACGTTGCGTGGAATTGAAAAGGACCGTGGAGCTAAAGAGATCTTGGCTGAGGTGCGCGCCCTTGTGGAGCAAGGTGTTATTGAGATTACCTTACTTGGCCAAAACGTAAACGCTTACGGGGTTGATTTCGGTGATCGTCACGCCTTTGCAAATTTGCTGAGGGATTGTGGAAAAGTGGATGGCTTAGAGCGAGTGCGGTTTATGTCCCCACATCCTCGTGATTTTACGGATGATGTTATTGATGCCATGGCGCAGACTCCAAATGTTATGCCGCATTTGCATATGCCTTTACAATCAGGCTCGAACTCAATTCTGCAATCTATGCGTCGCTCTTATCGCACAGATAGATACTTAGGAATCTTAGATCGAGTACGTACTGCGATGCCACATGCCTCGATTACAACTGACATCATTGTAGGTTTTCCAGGTGAGACTGAGGCGGATTTTCAAGCCACATTAGATTTATGTACGCAGGCCCGCTTTGCCGCTGCTTACACGTATCAATACTCAATTCGTCCTGGGACGCCAGCGGCAACAATGCCCGATCAGATCACCCCAGAAGTTGTTGGCGAGAGATACACACGTTTGCACAATCACCAGCAACTAATTTCGCTATCAGTTAATCAAGAGGCCGTTGGTAAAAACTTTAAAGTATTAGTAGGTGATTATGAGGGCCGCCGCGATAGTGCACAGGATCGCCTGACTGGTCGAAGCGAAGATTTTCGACTTGTCCACTTTGATAATTCTGTAACTGCCCGCCCGGGGGATGAGGTTGAAGTTGTTATTACACAAGCTTCGGCACACTATTTAATTGGAACTCCAGGTGTGATTCGTAAAACTCGTGGCGCAGATGCACATGAGGCGCGCAATAAAGAGGCATCTCGAACTGCCACGATGCTCGGGATGCCGACATTATCACGATGAGTCTGATTGTTGTTTGTGGAGCAACTGCTACCGGCAAAAGTGATTTAGCTATTGCCTTAGCTCATCACTTTGACGGTGAAATTATCAATGCAGATTCAATGCAGATTTACCGAGGTATGGATATCGGTACAGCTAAATTGAGCGTTGAAGATCGACAAGGAATTCCTCATCACTTATTGGATGTATTAGATGTAAATCAAGACTCAACTGTCGCCTGGTATCAAAGCGCTGCACGCGCTGCAGTTGCTGATATTGAAAATCGTGGCAAGCGCGCAATTATTGTCGGTGGAACCGGTCTATATATTAAGTCGATTCTGGACGAGCTCAACTTTCCAGATACCGATCCAGCCGTGAGAGAGAGTTTAGAGAAAGAGTTGGAAGAGATTGGCTTAAACGCACTTTTTGAGCGATTAGAGAAGTTAGATCCTGCGGCAGCCATAGCAATAGATCGAGCAAATGGACGACGAGTGATTCGAGCACTTGAAGTAATTGAAATTACGGGAAAACCGTTTACCGCAAATCTTCCGCGCGAGGCCAGTTCTCGATATCCAGATGCCAGACAATTTGGATTAGTCATGGATCGCCCGAGTTTAGATGTTCGAATAAGTGAGCGCGTAGATCGCATGTGGGAGCAAGGCTTTGTCGATGAAGTTGATCAACTCTTGGAAAAGGGAATAACGCAGGGGCGCACCGCCCAGCTTGCCCTTGGTTATTCGCAAGTAATCGCCTTTCGAAAGGGATTAATGAGTGAAGATGAGGCGCGCGAAGATACCAAACGTGCGACTCGACAGTATGCAAGACGTCAAGAGACCTGGTTTTCTCGTGATGGACGCATCACGTGGATATCTCCCGTTCAACCCCGCTTAGAGACCGTTCTTGCCCATCTTGAGAAGATAAACTCAATTCAATGATCGCAACATATGGGCACGGGACTCACAATGACTTCATCCTTGTATTTGATCCAAGTGATGAACATTCGATCACGACTGCTCAAACTGCGGCAATATGTAATCGCGAAAGTGGAATTGGTGCCGATGGCTTGATTCGAATTATTAAGCGCGACGGTAAGTGGTTTATGGACTATCGAAATGCCGATGGCTCACTTGCCGAAATGTGCGGTAATGGTATTCGAGTTATGGCACGTTACTTGGTCGAACGCGGACATATGCCTGAAGGCATCTTCGCAATTAATACCCGGAACGGAATCAAACATCTGCGCGTACCAATGGTGGGGGACATCTCAGTCAACATGGGGCAGGTCACCAATGAGGGCGAAGAGATTACCGCTGCTACTAACTCCTTAATCTGGAATGGTTACAACATCAGTATTGGGAATCCGCACGCCGTCGTCTTTGTTGAAGACATTAAAGATGTAGGGCCATTAAATGAGCCTCCAGTAGTTCGACCTCGTGACTCATACCCTGAAGGCGTCAACGTTGAGTTTGTGCAGATTACCGGTGATCACGAACTCGCTATGCGTGTATATGAGCGTGGAAGTGGTGAGACTCAATCCTGCGGAACGGGCACATGCGCTGTGGCATTAGCGGCAGTCCTGCACACCAAAGATCGTTTGCCATCGACGTGGATTATTAATCCACCGGGGGGTCGACTCGAAGTATCGATTGATGCACATTCGAATGCGACATTAGTTGGACCTGCAGTACTTGTCAGAGATGTAGATATCTCGGAGTTTCTTAATGCCTAATAAAGATGTGGGAGATGAGTTCGAAGCGTTGATGCGTGAGAGTGCGCGCATCGCAGCTGAATACGATTCATCTGAAAGTGATGAGTTAGTAGATCCAACTCTTGAACTCTCAGAGCGCCATGCACTGCGTCGCGTACGAGGTTTTTCAACAGAGCTTCAAGATATCTCCGAAGCCGAATATCGTCAGTTACAGCTAGAACGTGTCGTCTTAGTTGGTGTGTGGACCGAAGGAAGTTCAACGATGGCTGAAAACTCTTTGGCCGAACTAAAGGCGTTAGCCGAAACGGCAGGCTCTGAAGTTCTTGAGGGTTTGATTCAGCGCCGCGACAAACCAGATCCCGCGACATATATTGGCTCTGGAAAAGTTGAAGAGTTACGACAAGTCGTTATAGCTACAGGCGCTGACACTGTCATCTGCGATGGCGAGCTCTCACCTTCACAGCTGCGCCAGCTAGAAGAAAAAGTAAAAGTCAAGGTTGTAGATCGCACCGCACTTATTTTGGATATCTTCGCGCAGCATGCAAAGAGTAAAGAAGGCAAGGCTCAAGTCGAGCTCGCCCAGATTGCATATCTTCTTCCTAGGCTTCGCGGTTGGGGTGATTCACTCTCACGCCAAGTCGGTGGACGAGCAGCCGGTGGCGCCGGAATTGGTGGACGTGGACCAGGTGAGACAAAGATCGAAACAGATCGACGTCGAATTCGAGACAAGATGGCAAAACTGCGTGGTGAAATCGCGCAAATGAAAACATCGCGCGATACTAAACGCCAAGAACGAAAGCGTTTTAATATTCCATCGGTTGCAATTGCGGGCTATACAAATGCAGGTAAATCATCGCTATTAAACCGCTTAACTGATGCCGGAGTCCTTGTAGAAAATGCACTCTTTGCAACGCTGGATCCAACGGTTCGCAAATCTTCAACCAGCGATGGGCGCGTATATACACTTACCGACACTGTTGGTTTTGTTCGACATTTGCCACATCAATTAATCGATGCATTTAAATCCACCCTAGAAGAAGTCTCTGGCGCCGATGTCATCGTGCACGTAGTCGATGGATCACACACCGATCCATTTGAACAAATTCGGGCCGTGCGACAAGTCATTGCCGAAATTGGCGGAGCAGAAATTCCTGAGATTATTGCAATCAATAAAGTCGATATTGCCGATCCTGAAAAAGTTATGGAGATTCTGCGCAAAGAGCCCAATAGTTTTGCATTCTCTGTGCGCACTGGATTTGGTGTTGATGCTTTAGTTCATGCCATTGAAAGCCTCTTGCCAAGACCGAGTGTTGAGATCACAGCGGTGATTCCATACAGCAGAGGTGACCTGATTCACGCGATACATGAGCATGGAGAGATATTTTCAGAGGAGTATGTGGAGGCTGGAACGGCGATTCACGCTCGAGTTGACGGGGGGCTAGCACAAGCGATAGAAATCGCCCAGGTGAGTGGGGAATAACTCCGACACGCCGAAGGTTATAGCACCTAGTACGCATGTAATAGGTCATGATGCGCCCGCAGGACCGTATTGGCATTGATGAATTTGATTATTTAAGGAATCGAGGTGAGAGCAGTGGCAACAGATTACGACACCCCCAGAAAAACCGATGAAGAGCTACACGAGGAGTCGTTAGAAGAGCTAAAAGCCAAACGTGTTGATGCTCAATCCGGTCAGATAGATGTCGATGAAGCAGAGGCGGCAGAGACTCTCGAACTTCCAGGAGCGGATTTATCTGGTGAAGAGCTTGCTGTACGCGTTGTTCCAAAACAAGAGGATGAATTTACTTGTTCACGCTGTTTCTTAGTCCATCACATCACGCAACTTGCAAAGGGTGAAGGCGCGAAAGCTGTTTGTAAAGAGTGCAATTAATTAGAGGTTAGAGCTTTAACTAATTCTTCGCCATTATTACTCGTTATTAGCCAGTATGGTGTTGCATCTCTGGAGTCTAGAATTTCTACGCGTACTCCAGTTGAAGACCAAAATCTTATTCCTAGAAACGCTGCGGGATTGGCATCGCGTGTTCGAAGCACACGCACTTCCTGACTTGTTAAGGATTGCGCCGTACCTAAATACTCGAGCGCTATATGAGCCGGTCCTACACGTAGCTCGTCGTCATCAACTTCAATAACCATTGCCGTTTTGAGTGCGATAAGAACCAATAGAGCAGTTACGGCGATAAATGCCACTAGCGCTGTTGTGTCGCCAAGAGCTGCCCAAATTGAGAGCACTAAAGAGAGGAGAAAGAAGTAAATCAACGCCAGCAGCCACAGTGGCATACGGATCACTTCTCGATATCGCATAGGAGTTACGGTATCGGATACTCTTAACTTATGAGTCGCATCTACAGCACCACGCCACCAGCAGGAGCGATAATTCCAGAGCGCCATCCCAAGGCACCACCGATTGGCTCCAAGATTCCATCACATTTTGGCCACTGCTTTGGTTGCGGTGAACTCCATCCGACAGGTTTGCACTTAGTTGCATATGCCGGTGCCGGTGCAGACATAAGTGCGCAATTTACAGTTACCGAAAATCATCAAGGTGCACCCGGTTTAGCTCATGGAGGTTTGTTGTCTCTGGCCTTTGATGAGGCGTTAGGTAAATTAATGTGGCTATTACGCGCACCAGCAGTTACCGCGCGCCTCGAAACAGATTTCTTGAAACCTGTTCCTATGGGTTCAACGCTTCATATAACGGCAAAAATTACTGGACAGGTGGGTCGCAAAGTCTATTCAAGCGCCGAGGGTCGCCTTAATTCACCCGATGGTCCTCTCGTCGTACGTGCTGCTGCCCTCTATGTCATAGTTCCTATGGAGCATTTCTTAGATAATGCACCGAAAGAATATCTTGCACAGATTTCCAAGAGCCCAGAGTTGTTGGCTTTTGCAGATCCCGACTTTGAGATTAACCCTTAACGCATGGCACAGGTTCAGGTTCTCATTACTCGGATTGACCCACTGGTGGCCTTGCCAACCTATGCAAAGGGTGGTGATGCGGGCGCGGATTTAACAACGACGATCGATTTCACTTTAGCCCCTGGGGAGCGCAAGCTAGTTCCAACTGGAATCGCAATCGCCCTGCCCGATGGATACGTTGCTCTCGTGCATCCGCGATCAGGATTAGCAATTAAAAATGGAGTGACTGTACTTAACTCTCCTGGAACTATCGATGCCGGCTATCGCGGAGAGATTTCCTGCATTCTGATTAATCATGACTCGCGCGAATCTATCTCTTTTACACGAGGAGATCGCATCGCTCAGTTAATCATTCAAAAAGTAGAGCGTGCAAATTTTGTTGAGCTTGCAGAGCTTCCTGGTTCTAGCCGGGGTAGCGGTGGATTTGGATCAACGGGGAGCGCATGAGCGAACATAATCAGGACCGCGAAAAAGTCATGGGAGCCCTTGGTGGGAAAAAAGGTTTAATCGATTCCGGAGTGCCGGCAATTGTCTTTCTTGTTCTTTTTAACGTAAAGCACGATCTTAAAACCGCCCTTACTGGAGCGATTACCCTCTCTCTTCTTCTTGCGATCCTTCGACTTGTTAGAAAAGATACGGTTCAGCATGCCGCTTCTGGCCTATTTGGAGTTTTACTGTGTGCATACTTTGCCAATAAAAGCGGAAATGCCTCAGACTTCTATATTCCAAAACTCGTTACAAATCTCGCCTATGGAACCGCCTATTTACTTGCTAACTTAATTGGTTGGCCGCTGATGGGCATAGTACTTGGCCCATTGTTGGGCGAGAATTTCTTGTGGAGAAGTGATCCTGCGCGTAAGAAAATTTATACCCGCGCAAGTTGGATCTGGGTAATTATGTTTTATCTTCGTATTGCGGTGCAGTATCCAATTTACCGAAGTGGAAACGTCAATTTATTGGGCACTGTAAATCTAGCAATGGGATACCCATTATTCTTTGCTGCAGCTTATTTATCGTGGTTAGTAATCAAAACGGCGCCACCAGTGCACAAAGCTGAGAGCTAAACTATAAAACAGGCTTTAATCTTTGCCTCAGCACTAGCTGATGCAACAAATAGAAGTTCATCTCCGGCTGCAAAAACATCATGCGCCTTTGCGCTGATGACACGACCATCTCTAACAATTGCGGCAAGAATGGCATCGGCCGGGAGTTCTATCTCTTCAACAGTTTTACCAATACATGAAGAGCCATCAGGGAGAGTTAGCTCAACTAAGTTTGCTTGACCTTTCTTAAATGAGAATAAACGCACGACATCGCCAACGCTAACTGCCTCTTCAACGAGGGCTGCAATAACGCGAGGAGTGGAAACGGCCACATCAACACCCCACGAGGAGTCAAATAACCATTCGTTCTTAGGGTGATTAATACGGGCAACTACTCTTGGTACTCCATACTCAGTCTTGCCGAGAAGTGAAGTGACGAGATTTGCCTTGTCATCGCCAGTTGCAGCGACTAGAACATGGCAGTTATTCAAGTGTGCTTTATCTAATGATGTAATTTCACAAGCATCGGCCATTAACCATTCGGCATCTGGAACACTCTCAAGCTTGAGAGCCTTGGGATCTTTGTCAATAAGTAGGACTTGATGCCCATTATCTAGAAGTTCGCGTGCGATAGCACGACCTACATTGCCGGCTCCAGCAATTGCAATTCTCATTCATCGCTCACTTTCTGGAGAAGCGTTGAGAATCGATTCAACGCCCGTTAAATCCTCATCGGCAACCATGACATGCACGAGGTCGCCCTGTTGCAGAACGGTATGCTGATCGGGAACCATGCCAAAACCCAATCGCGTAATGAATGCAACGCGAGCCTTGGTGAGCTCATCAATAAGTAGAATTTGTCGACCATACCAATCCTGATGAGGATGAATTTCGCAGAGTCGAATCGTTCCGCTTGCATCACGCCACTCAGAGCGCGATCCCTCGGGTAGAAGTCTTCGCAGAATCTGATCAGTTGCCCATAAAACGGTAGCAACCGTCGGAATTCCAACACGTTGGTAAATCTCAGCCCGACCTGGATCGTAGATTCGAGCGACAACATTTTTGACGCCAAACATTTCTCTAGCTACTCGTGCTGCCAAGATATTGGAGTTGTCACCATTACTGACCGCGGCAAATGCGTCGGCCCGTTCAATTCCGGCCTCACGCAATATATCTCGATCAAAGCCGACACCAGTGATGGTGTCTCCTTTGAAATCTGGGCCAAGTCGACGGAAGGCTTCGCGAGCCTGATCGATGATTGAAACAGTATGTCCAGCGGCTTCAAGCTCGATAGCTAATGAAGATCCGACTCGACCGCAACCCATGATGACTACGTGCACATGCATTAACTTACACCCATAGGCTTACATACATGGAATCAGGCAAATCAGCGCGCTGGGCAGTAGGGGATAGTTTTGAGGCGGTGATCGAAAAAGTAGCTCATGGTGGACATTTCATCGTTCGTCATGAAGGCGCAGTCTTCTTCGTTAGGCATGGAATTCCGGGTGAGAAATGCAGGATAACTATTACTTCAACGGGCTCTTCATTTAACCGCGCCGATGTTGTCGAGGTTTTAGAGCCATCGATCGATCGCGTCGCCGCCCCATGTCAATATGCTCATCGAAGCGGATGCGGTGGCTGCGATTTTCAACATATCTCGCTTCCTCGTCAGCGCCAGCTAAAGGCCGATGTCATCACCGAGCAGTTCACCAGAATTGCAAAGATGGATCTTCATGTCGAAGTAGAAGAGGTTAGCGGGCCACTTCATTGGCGTACCAGATCGATTGCGACAACAAATAACCGCGGCGAGCTTGGTTTCTACGGAGCACGTAGCCACACAGTTGTGCCAGTTAGCGATTGCCTGATAACTGTCGACGAGATGAAAATGCCAGAGCTTGCTGCGCGCAAATGGAAGCCCGATGTTCGTGTAGAGATTGCTACGTCGAATATGGGCGAGCGAAATATTGCACTCGCCCCAAAGCGCGGAGAGGGTAAGGCCCGATTAACCGAAGGTGTTTCTGTTTTACATGAAAAAGTTGAAAGTAAGATATTGGAAGTCAGCCAGGATTCATTTTGGCAGAGTCATGTGAAGGCGCCAGAGATATTGACTAACTTTGTTCTCGATTTTGCACAGCTTCAACTTGACGAGCACGTATTGGATCTCTATGGCGGTGTTGGGCTTTTCACTTCTGCCATGGCGGATGTAGTTGGAAGTGATGGAAGTATTGTTTTGATCGAGGGAAGCAAAAGTGCAACTGGTGATGCGGCCAGAAATTTTGCAGATAAATCTCAGGTTAAAATTTTAACTGGTGATGTTGCAAAACATTTACCGCACATAGATTCTGCTCACGTTGTTGTTCTAGATCCTCCACGTGAAGGTGCGGGGAAAGTAGTGCTTGCTCAAATCTCACGATTGACTCCCAGAGCGGTGGTCTATGTGGCATGCGACCCGGCCGCCCTTGCGCGTGATACTGGTTACTTTTTAGAGCTGGGCTACTCGCTGACGAAAATTAAGGCCTTTGATCTCTTTCCAATGACGCACCACGTCGAGTGTGTTGCACTGTTCAACCCAGCTTAGGTATTATTCAACCCTGATACTGTGCTTTAGGAAGGCAACTTAATGAGCAAAAACTCTTTTAACGCAAAGAAAAATCTAGAGGTTGCGGGAAAGAGTTTTGAGATATTTGATATCTCCGCCATTGAGGGTGCAAAAGACCTTCCTTTCTCACTAAAAATTCTCCTTGAGAATCTCCTGCGCACTGAAGATGGCGCCAATATCACTGCCGCCCATATCAAAGCCCTTGCTGAGTGGGATCCATCGGTTGAGCCTGATACTGAAATTCAATTCACGCCTGGGCGAGTTGTCATGCAGGATTTCACCGGCGTGCCATGCATCGTGGATCTGGCGACAATGCGAGAGGCGATAGTTGACTTAGGGGGAGATGCCTCAAAAGTAAATCCACTGGCTCCTGCCGAGTTAGTTATTGATCACTCAGTAATTGCCGATGTCTTTGGTACGGAAGACTCTTTTGAGAAAAACACTGATATCGAATATGAGCGCAACCAAGAGCGTTATCGTTTCTTGCGTTGGGGGCAGAGTGCATTTGACGAGTTCAAAGTTGTGCCACCAGGAACTGGAATTGTCCACCAGGTAAATATTGAATTTCTTGCACGAGTCGTAATGACACGCGAAGTAAAGGGAGCGCTAAGGGCATATCCAGACACTGTTGTCGGTACCGATTCTCATACCACCATGGTCAATGGTCTTGGGGTTTTGGGATGGGGCGTCGGTGGAATCGAGGCCGAAGCTGCACTATTAGGTCAGCCTGTCTCGATGTTAATTCCTCGAGTTGTTGGCTTTAAATTGACAGGCCAGTTGCCACTTGGAACAACTGCAACGGATATGGCGTTAACGATTACCGAGATTTTGAGAAAAGTTGGAGTCGTTGGAAAGTTTGTTGAGTTCTTTGGTCCAGGAGTTGTATCTGTACCAATGGCCAACCGCACAACGATAGGAAACATGAGCCCAGAATATGGTTCAACTTGTGCAATCTTCCCAATCGATGATGAGACTCTTCGCTACTTACGTTTAACTGGCAGAAGTGAGGACCAGGTTGCATTAGTAGAAAAGTATGCAAAAGTTCAGGGCCTTTGGCATGATCCATCCATTGCTCCACGTTTTTCACAGGTTGTCGAGCTCGATCTTGCAACGGTAGTTCCATCCATCTCTGGACCAAAGCGCCCACAAGATCGCATCTCGCTCAGTGATTCAAAGATGGCCTTTGAGCAGATTCTTCCTACCTATTTTTCTGACAAGACAGCTCGAGGCGAAGTAGTCGCAGGTAATACCCGCGTAAAGAATGGTGATGTTGTAATAGCGTCAATTACCTCGTGTACCAATACGTCTAACCCTTCGGTAATGATTGGTGCAGCCCTGCTAGCCAAAAAAGCAGTTGAAAAGGGATTGAAATCTAAGCCGTGGGTAAAGACGACTCTGGCACCCGGATCTAAAGTTGTTACCGATTATTATGATCGAGCTGATTTAACAAAGTACATGAAGGCTCTAGGTTTCCACTTAGTTGGCTATGGATGCGTTACGTGTATTGGCAACTCTGGCCCACTTCCGATTGCGATCAGCAAGGCTGTCAACGAGAGCGATTTGGCTGTTACAGCCGTCCTCTCGGGAAACCGTAACTTTGAGGGTCGAATTAGCCCCGATGTAAAGATGAACTATCTGGCATCACCTCCACTAGTCGTCGCTTATGCCATTGCTGGAACAATGGACCATGATTTTGAAAAGGATTCACTTGGAAATGATCAATCTGGAAACCCGGTTTATCTTAAAGATATCTGGCCATCTCCTGCTGAAATTCAATCTGTTATTGATAGCTCAATATCTTCAGCGATGTTTACAAAGGATTACGCCTCAGTCTTTGATGGCGATCACCGTTGGAAGGCACTTGCCACTCCAAGCGGAAAAACCTTTGAATGGGATCCACAATCTACCTATGTTCGCAAACCTCCCTATTTTGATGACATGCCAAAGGTTCCGACTCCTGTAACAGATATTTCGGGTGCACGTGTATTAGCTGTTCTCGGTGACTCGGTGACAACTGATCACATCTCACCGGCAGGAAACATAAAGGCCGACTCACCGGCTGGTGCATATTTAGCAGAGCATGGAATTGATCGCAAAGATTTCAACTCATATGGCTCTCGTCGCGGAAATCACGAAGTCATGATCCGTGGAACTTTTGCAAATATCCGCTTAAAGAATCTTCTCTTAGATGGAGTTGAGGGAGGCTTCACTCGTAACTTCCTTAACGACGGCGCACAATCAACAATTTACGATGCATCTGCTGCCTATCAAAACGCGGGCGTTCCATTAATGATTTTGGCTGGTAAAGAGTATGGATCGGGATCATCTCGCGATTGGGCCGCCAAAGGAACTGCTTTGCTTGGCGTACGGGCAGTTATTGCCGAAAGCTTCGAACGTATTCATCGCTCAAATTTGATTGGAATGGGTGTGTTACCTCTTCAATTTAAAGATGGCGAAAGCGCCAAGAGCCTAGGCTTAGATGGCACTGAAGTATTTTCAATCAGTGGAATCACCGCTCTCAATACTGGGGGAGTTCCAAAAGAACTCACCGTTACTGCAGGGGATAAGAGCTTCAGCGCCATAGTTCGTATCGATACACCGGGAGAGGCCGATTACTATCGCCACGGCGGCATTATGCAGTATGTCCTCCGTTCGCTCTTATGAGTGTAAGCATCTAAAATATCTCCATGTTAGAAGCGATTAAATCACCGGCAGATTTAGCGGGGCTCAATTCTGAGCAGCTAAAACAGCTCAGCGATGAAATCCGCAGCTTTCTAGTTGAGAAAGTCTCTAAGACCGGCGGTCACTTAGGACCTAACTTAGGTGTCGTCGAACTCACGATCGCCATTCATCGAGCTTTTGAATCGCCTAAAGATGTAATCCTCTTTGATACTGGCCATCAATCCTATGTTCATAAAATTCTAACGGGCCGGCAGAACAGCTTCGATCAGCTGCGCCAACGGGGTGGCATTTCTGGCTATCCAAATCGTGCTGAGAGCGTTCATGATGTTATTGAAAACTCTCATGCATCGACGGCGCTTTCGTGGGGCGACGGGATCTCTCGTGGTTTCTCCGTTCAAGGTATTGAAGATCGTCATGTAGTTGTAGTTGTAGGCGATGGAGCACTGACTGGTGGAATGTCGTGGGAGGCTCTTAATAACATTGCAACGGCCAACAAGCGAAATCTCATTATCGTTATAAATGACAACGAACGCTCATACTCGCCAACGATTGGTGGTGTTGCAACGTATCTGTCGACACTTCGTGTTACGAGTGGTTATGAAAAGTTTCTAGATTGGGGCAAGGACGTTCTTCATAAGACACCCGTAGTGGGAGGTCCAATTTATGACACATTGCACGGTATGAAAAAAGGAATTAAAGACATAATCGCACCACAAGGTATGTTTGAAGATTTAGGTCTTAAATATATGGGTCCTATTGATGGCCATGACATCCTTGCTATGGAGCGCGCATTGCTTCAAGCCAAGGAGTATGGTGCTCCGATTTTGGTTCATGCAATTACCGAAAAGGGAAGAGGCCATAAGCCGGCAGTTGCCGACGAGGCTGAAAAATTTCACGCGGTAGGAATTGTCGATCCTGAAACAGGTGAGCCACTTTCTAAGGGCGCACTGACGTGGACAAAAATCTTTGCGGCCGAACTTGTTGAGATCGGCAAAGAGCGTGAAGATATTGTGGCGATTACGGCGGCGATGCTCGGGCCAACAGGTCTTGATCAATTTGCTCAGATCTTCCCAGAGCGTACGGTTGACGTTGGAATCGCCGAACAACACGCCGTCACAAGCGCTGCGGGAATGGCCTTTACGGGAGTTCATCCAGTTGTTGCCGTGTATTCAACTTTTCTTAATCGAGCCTTTGATCAACTCTTACTCGATGTGGCACTCCATAAGGCAGGAGTAACTTTTGTCTTAGATCGCGCCGGTATTACTGGTGATGATGGACCTTCTCACCATGGCATCTGGGATTTGGCGTTGACGGGAATTGTGCCGACTATACACGTTGCCGCTCCGCGAGATGGAGCACGGTTACGCGAACTACTTCGTGAGGCGATAGATATTAATGATGCCCCATCTATGGTGCGCTTTCCCAAGGGCGCAGTTCAAATTGATATTCCAGCCTTTGAGCGACGAGATGGCATAGATGTTTTATATCGCGGCGAAAGCGCCGATGTACTCATGATTAGCGTTGGAGCGATGGCCGCGTTAGCGGTGGAGGCGGCTTCTCAGGCATATCGCGAGGGTGTTGGCGTAACTGTCATTGATCCCCGATGGGTTAAACCATTACCACAGTCTTTAGTTGCGATGGCCCAACGTTATACAAGCGTTGTTGTGCTTGAAGATGGAATCCGACATGGCGGAATAGCAAGTTCAATATCTGAACTATTGCGCGATGCTGGAGTCCACGTTCCACTTCATTCAATTGGAGTTCCACTTGAGTTCTTGGAGCATTCAAAGCGCAGCGAAATTCTAAGCGATATAGGAATTACCGCACAGAACATTGCGCGAAGTGTTGTCGAGTGGAGCAGTAGTTTTAAGGAAGAGATGCAACCCCGCGTGGATGAAAACGCGAACCGCACACAGAATCACTAATACCAGTTCTATCTAGGTACGGCAGAATTCCTCCCAGGTGCATTGGCCATCCCGCACCCATCAGCATGCATAAATCAATTTCCGCCGCTGTTGCAACAACGCCCTCATCGAGCATCATTCGAGCTTCGATTGCAAGAGCGCTCAATGCACGTGTGCGAACTTGCTCGGAAGTAGATGGTGATTCTGCGTGTGGGATGATTGCAAGGGCGGCGGGATTTATTGATACTGAGCCATCCTCGCTCTTAACATAAAAGTTTCGGATACCTTGATCGACCATTGCTTGCATAGTTGGTGAAATGCGATAGCGAGGACCCAGGTTATCGTGAAGCGTTTTAGCAACATGTAAGCCAACTCCTGGACCAACTAGGTCTAGAAGTTGAAATGGAGACATAGGGAAACCAATTGAGCTCATTGCGCTATCAGCTACAGCTGGAGGAGTTCCCTCATCGACTGCATCGGTAATCTCTCCCATGAAACGTGTTAGCAAACGATTAACAACAAAACCTGGAGAGTCCTTGCAGATAATCATCGTCTTCTTTAACTCTTTGCCAACTGCCACGGCCGTTGCTGTTGTTACATCATCGGTTGAGCTTGTACGAGCAATTTCTAGCAGCGGCATAACCGCAACTGGATTAAAGAAGTGGAAACCCACAGCTCGCTCTGGATTTTTAAGTCCTTGACTCATTAATTCAACTGAGAGTGACGATGTATTAGTTGCAAGAATGCACTCGGGGGAGATGATCGACTCTAACTTCTTGAATAGCTCTTGCTTCAGTGAGAGCTCTTCGAAAATCGCTTCGATTACAAAATCACAGCCTGCAAAGATATTTTGATCGGCTGAGCCTGAGATTAAAAGCGACAGACGTTGTGCCGTCTCTGGATTCATACGCTTTTTCTCAACTGCCTTGGCTAACTCATTCTTGACCCACGCCACGCCCTTATCGGCGCGCTCTTGATCGATATCGCTCATGACAACAGGGCATTTAAGGTTTCTCAATAGAAGTAGCGCTAACTGCGATGCCATCAAACCGGCACCAACGACTCCGACCTTTGTGACCTTACGGGCAAGGGCGGGCTTTGGTGCGCCTTCGACTTTCTTGCGCTTCTTTTGAATGAGATTAAAGGCATAAAGGGAGGCTCGAAGCGGATCACTCATTGTTAGATCTGCTAACACTTGATCTTCAGCATCAAAGCCAGCTCCGCGCGTATTGCTCTTAGCTGCTGCAATAAGTTCTAACGCTTTCATAGGAGATGCGATTTCAGCCCCGCCATACTTCTTAAGGGCGGCGGCTCGTCCAGTTGCAAGGGCGCTATCCCATGCAGGATCAGTGGAGTAATCCTTGCGTTCAATGATTGTTTTGCCGCCAAGCACAGATACTGCAAATGCTATCGAGCGTTCGATGAAATCAGCTGGTTCAAAGATGGCATCTACGACGCCTAGTTTGAGTGCATCTTTGGCCTTCATCATCGTGTTGTTATTAAGAGCATTGAGCATAATTACTTGCACGGCACGCTCTGGCCCAATGAGTTTAGGTAAAATTGTTGCACCGCCCCAGCCTGGTACTAATCCCAAAAATACTTCAGGAAGTGCTGTGAATGCCGTACTTGCCACTGTTCGATACTTACAGTGCAGACCAACTTCGAGGCCGCCACCAAGTGCTAGACCATTAATGAATGCAAAAGTAGGGATGCCGCATTCGTCTAATCTGCGAAAGACGTCATGTCCAATTTTGCCGATAGCAAGAGATTGCTCCCGGTTTTGTATATATGACACGGCGGACAAATCAACACCTGCTGCAAAAATAAATGGCTTTCCAGTTATTGCCATTGCTACTGGCTTGCGAGATATCGCTTCCGTAATTGCCGCGTTCAACGATGCAAGAGATGCTGGGCCGAAAGTATTGGGACGGTTATGATCTCGGCCGTTATCCAGAGTGATCAGGGCCAAACTACCCTTTCCACCAAAGGCGGCTAAGTCAACATCACGGACAAGGGCAAGTGTTATTACTTCTTCGGGTGCACCCTCTGGCAATTTAATATCTGTCGTCATTTACTTCACCGCTCCTATAAAATGTGGATTTTCCCAGATAACCGTGCCGCCCATTCCAAGTCCGATGCACATGGTCGTGATGCCGTAACGCACCTCTGGATGATCTTCAAAACTGCGCGCTAAGTTGAGCATCAAACGCACACCTGAAGAGGCGAGAGGGTGACCGACTGCGATTGCGCCTCCAAATGGATTAACACGCGAATCATCATCTGCGATACCGAAATGCTCTAGAAATGCTAAGACTTGCACAGCGAAAGCCTCATTAATTTCAAATAGACCAATGTCGGCGATAGTTAATCCAGCCTGCTTAAGCGCTTTAAGAGTTGCAGGTACTGGTCCATAGCCCATTACCTCTGGCTCGACGCCTGCAAATGCAAAGGTAACTAGCCGGGCTTTAATTGTTAGACCAAGTTCAAGAGCTTTCTCTTCGCTAGCAAGAAGGGCAGCTGTCGCTCCATCATTTAAACCCGAAGAGTTTCCAGCAGTTACACGACCTGCTGGACGAAAGGGAGTCTTCAATCCCGATAAACCTTCAAGTGTTGTAGTTGGACGAGGTGGCTCATCCATCGTTGCAATTGCCCAGCCAAGTTCGGCGCTTCGTGCAGCCGTTGGAATTAAATCTCGCTGGATTAATCCTGCTTCGTAGGCTTTGGCGGTTTTAATTTGAGAGTTAAGTGCGTACTTATCGGCGCGCTCTTTAGTAATAGTTGGGAAGCGATCATGTAAACGCTCGGCAGTTGCACCCATTGCTAGTGCATCCTGTTCGACAATTCGCTCGGCTAAAAATCGTGGATTGGGATCTAGGCCTTC
>CAEZUG010000006.1_pt1 | contig 31038 bp, 28 predicted proteins | sample 7264411 | NCBI WGS metagenome assembly CAEZUG01 (sample SAMEA6813824, study PRJEB35770) | uncultured Actinomycetes bacterium | biome: Freshwater; feature: Freshwater reservoir; material: water | place: Czech Republic | collected 2016-04-20 | depth 0.5m m | reverse complement strand
GCGCTCATTCCAGACTTTTTCAAACTCTTCAAAGCCAGGGATTGATTTCGCTGCCATCGTACGAATTGGTCCAGCGGCAACTAAATTAACTCGTATGTTCTCTGCGCCTAAATCTCGCGCAAGGTAGCGAGATGTCGATTCAAGAGCGGCCTTGGCAACACCCATCCAGTCATACTTTGGCCAGGCAACTGCAGCATCGAAATCTAGACCAACTACTGATCCACCGCCGTTAAAGAGTGGACGCGCAGCCATCGTTAGCGCTTTAAGCGAAAAAGCTGAAACATGCAGCGCCGTTGAAACATCCTCCCATGAGGTATTTAGAAAATTCCCGCCAAGGGCAGCCTCTGGTGCAAAACCAATTGAGTGCACAACACCGTCAAGACCATCTGGAAAATGCTCACGTACACGAGATTCGAGTGCAGCGAGATCGTCAGTGTTTGTCACATCTAACTGAACGATTGGTGCAGGCTTTGGTAAACGTCCTGCGATACGAGTTGTTAAAGAGAGTACTCGACCATAGGAGGAGAGGACTACTTCGGCTCCTTGTTCTTGGGCAATTCGCGCAATATGAAATGCAATCGATGCGTCGGTTAACACTCCGGTAACGAGTATTTTCTTGCCTTCAAGTATTCCCATTTAGTGTCCCATGCCTAATCCGCCATCAACCGGGATTAAAGCCCCGGTTATATAGCTTGCTTGTGGTGATGCGATGAATGCAACTACTTCGGCTATCTCTTGTGCAGTACAGAAACGCCCCAGAGGAACTGAGGCTGCAATTTCATTACGGCGCTTTTCATCCAATCCAGAAGTCATATCGGTTTCGACAAATCCAGGTGCAATTACATTGGAGGTAATACCTCGGCTACCAATTTCACGGGCAAAAGATCTAGCCATTCCCACTAAGCCCGATTTACTGGAGGCGTAGTTCACCTGTCCTGCTGATCCTGTTGTTGCTACAACTGAACCAACAAATATTAAACGGCCGCGTTTTAACTTTAATAAACCTTTAGTCGCTCGTCGTGCAACGCGAAATGCGCCAGTTAAATTTGCATTAATAACATCTTCAAAGTCGGTATCGCTCATTCGCATCACTAGACCATCTTTTGTAATACCAGCGTTGGCAACAATGATTTCTGGTAAACCCCACTGTGCTTCGATGGAGTCAAAGGCTGAATCAACGCTCTCCGTCGAGGTCACATCCATCACAACGGAGTTGAACTCAGCTGGTGCCGCGCCTGAACGATAGGTCACAACAACTTCATGGCCGGCGGCCTTGAGAGCGTGCGCTATAGCCAAGCCGATTCCACGATTGCCACCAGTAACAAGGGCCAATGAACTCATGAATGTAAATCTAGTGGGTACTGATAAGTATTCAAAAGATGCATCGGCGCGTGGCTGGCAATAGGCTTACCTCTATGGCCGATGAAAAGGAAATCTTTGATATTACCAGCGCGCCTAAAGCGTTAAGTGCCGACCAAGCATCTCGACAAAAACGCTACTTTATTTCGATGATGGTTAGAACAGCTTGTTTCATTCTGACGGTGATTCTACCTAGTCCCTATCGGTGGGTCGCCCTTCTCGGAGCTGTCGCTCTGCCTTACTTTGCCGTTGTTATTGCAAATGCCGGCCGCGAAACCTTTATTCGTGGGGTAAACGTACATGAAGAGAATCCTCGTTCACTTTCTTAATCTAAAGTAGAGCCATGCAAAGAGAGCCTTGGGCCATATTTAAATCATTGGTAGCCCTCGCTCTTATCCTTTTATGTTTATGGGCGGCACAATGGCAGTATCAACGTGGAGTTGATCGACATGCTCGCAATTCAATGATTTTGGAGCATATTGCCATTGCACCAGTGCCACTCACCACTGTTGATGCAACACCTGCCCAATTTGAATGGCAGAGTGTCACAACCTCTGGTCAATTCGATTCCAAAAATCAGATACTTCTACGCAATAGGTATTCAGAGGGTGTTTATGGTTTCGAAGTTCTCACTCTATTCACCTCCCTTGATGGTAAACGTTTTTGGGTAGATCGTGGATGGGTAAAAGCGGGAAGAACCGCTACGACTGCGCCCATAGTTACTAAGACTCCACAAGGACAAGTCCAAATAACTGGGCGACTTCGTCTGGATTCCTCGCTGCCCCATGGAAAGTTTTTTGCACTGCCTGAAAAAGGTACGGGTTTAGTTTCAAAACTTAATGCGCAATCCCGACTTCAAACTGAGAAATATTACATAGATTTACTTAACGGCTCCGATGAATCGCTGAGCCCAGCAGTTTCCGCAGAGCTGCCAGTCTTAAGCGATGGCCCGCACATGGCATATGCCCTGCAGTGGTTATTTTTCTGCGGTCTTGTGATTTATGGACGGATACTAATTCGTCGAACCCGTTAAATCTTGGCGGTTATATAGATCGGCATAGAGTCCCCCGAGAGCGACCAGCTCGTCATGCTTTCCACGTTCAACAATCGAGCCATTCTCTAAAACTAGAATCTGATCGGCATCTCTGACCGTGCTTAAGCGGTGAGCGATTACGATGCTTGTTCGTCCCTTAAGTGCGCTTTCGAGGGCGGCATGAACAAGGGACTCATTTTCCGAATCTAGATGCGCAGTGGCTTCGTCGAGGATGACCACAGCCGGCGATTTCAAAAGCAGTCGCGCGATTGCTAATCGTTGTTTTTCGCCACCAGATAAACGATGTCCTCTTTCTCCCACCATCGTGTCTAGACCATTAGGTAAGGCTTGGATCAACTTCCAAATTTGTGCAGCTTCACATGCAGCCTTCATTTCATCTTCAGTTGCATCCGATTTTGCATAACGCAGGTTTTCAGCGATAGTTTCGTGAAACAAGTGGGCATCTTGCATGACCACGCCTATTGAATTTCGCAGCGACTCCAAAGTTAAATCTCGAATGTCATGACCGTCGATTGAGATTGAGCCCGAAGTAACATCGTAGAGCCTTGGAATCAATGCACTAATTGTAGTTTTACCTGCACCCGACGGCCCAACAAGTGCGGTGAGAGTTCCTGGTTCTGCAATGAATGAGAGAGCCTTGAGCACCTCACCGGTTTCAACCGTTTCGGGCTTAGCGGCAGACTCTAATGATGCAAGTGAAATCTCATTTGCTTTGGGATAGGCAAAACCTACATTGGCGAATTCAATACGAGGATTCTTAGCGTGGTACGCAATCGCACCCTCGCGATTTTCCACCATTGGATGCAAATCGAGAACTTCGAAGACCCGTTCGAATGAGACTAGAGAAGTCATCACATCAATTCTAATATTTGAGAGAGCGGTCAAAGGTCCGTAAAGACGGGCAAGTAATGCTGTTATTGCAAGCAGGGTTCCAACCGTGACTCCCCCGTTAATCGCTAAGTGACCACCAATGCCATATGCAAAGGCTGTAGCAATTGCCGCAACGCTTGTCAGCGCGATAAAGAAGAGGCGATTGAGCATCGCCGATTTAATTCCGATGTCTGCAACTCTTCTTGCGCGTGAGCGAAAGAACTCCTCCTCGCGCTTTGGCTGACCGTAAAGAGCTACCAACATTGCACCTGAAACATTGAAACGCTCAGTCATCGTGCTCGACATCTCTGCATTTACATTGAAGGACTCGCGGGTAAGAGCTTGAAGTTTGCGTCCTACCCATTTAGTAGGAATAAGAAAGACAGGAAGCAAGAGCAGCGAGAAGATCGTGATTTGCCACGATAAAATCATCATGGTCACGCCAACTAGGACAAGTGAAACAACATTGCTGACGACGCCCGAAAGTGTGGCGGTAAATGCTTGCTGCGCTCCCATAACATCCGAGTTGATGCGCGATATAAGCGCACCAGTCTGTGTTCGAGTGAAGAATGCGATCGATTGCCGCTGAACGTGGGCAAAAACGAGTGAGCGTAAATCGTAAATTAGACCTTCCCCAATACGGGAGGAAAAGTAGCGCCCCAACAAACTTACGCCAGCATCGGCAATCGCAAGTAGCCCGACAATAACTGCCAACTTTGTAATGAGATCACCGTTTTTAGGAATAACACCATCATCGATCAGGCGCAACAAAAGAAGTGGCGTTGTAACTATCAGTGCGGCATCGACAACAACGGTCGCCAGAAAGATAAGGATTGCTTTTCGGTACGGTCTCGCGAAAGACAAAATTCGCTTAACCGTTCCTGGCTTTAACTTAACTTCTTTGACCGATTGGTCGGCCGTCATTGACCTATGGGTCATCCAAATAGCATGGTTAGACATGGCTCTACCTTAAGCAGTTTGGCGCTAAACCGTAAATCCTAAGGCACGAAGTTGATCACGCCCATCATCAGAAATTTTGTCTGGGCCCCAAGGTGGCATCCAAACCCAGTTAATTTTCACATCACTCGTCATGCCGGCCAACGCTTGTCGCGTTTGATCTTCAATGACATCTTGCAGCGGGCAGGCCGCCGAAGTTAAAGTCATATTGAGAATTGCAATGTTGGCTTCATCTACCATCACGTCGTAAATCAAACCCAGGTCAACAACATTGATTCCGAGTTCGGGGTCAACCACATCCTTCATCGCCTCAGTCACATCATCTACGCTTGTAGTCATCGCTCTCCCCTTGATCTATTTACTTACTCGGCCTGCGCTTGAATTGCTACATCTTTAAAAGCCATCCAACCAAGAAGTGCGCACTTTACACGACCTGGAAACTTTGAAACTCCCGCAAATGAAACTGCATCTTCCAATATCTCAGGATCCCCTACCGAAGTACCCTTGCTAGCCATGAGCTGGGAGAAAGAATTAACGACAACGTTAGCCTCTTCTAAACTCTTTCCCGTGAGTAGATCGCTCATCATTGAGACACTTGCCTGTGAAATTGAACAGCCTTGTCCATCCCATGTTAGGGAGCTAATTACATCCCCCTCTAAATCAATATTCAAGGTAATTTCATCGCCACAGCTTGTATTGACATGATGAACTTGTGCATCAAATGTAGGGCTCAATCCCTTGTTTTGAGGATGTTTGTAGTGATCGAGAATCACCTCTTGATAGAGCGAATCTAACTCCACGTTAGAGCCTTCCAAAATATCTTTGTGCGCCGATTATTCCATCTACTAAAGCATCACAATCGCTTTCATCATTGTAGAGATAGAGAGAGGCGCGCGTAGTTGCAGGAACATCCATTCGTTTAGCAAGTGGCCATGCACAGTGCTGCCCGGTGCGAACGGCAATGCCTTGACTATCTAAAAATTGCCCCACATCGTGGGGATGAATATCGGCCACAGTAAACGAGACTGCGCTGCCGCGCTCATAGGTATCAGAGGGTCCAACAACTCTTATATCTTTAATAGATTTCAATTTCTCCAAGAGATAGCCGGTCAGTGCACGCTCATGGGCATGGACCTTATCCATGCCCAACTGCGTTAGGTATTCCAGAGCAGCGCCAAGACCAACGGCTTGGGCCATATTGGGAACTCCGGCTTCAAATTTTTGAGGAACGGGTGCCCACGTCGCCGTAGTCATCGTCACCATTTCAATCATTGAACCGCCGAAAAGAAATGGTGGGAGTTCGTTTAAGAGTTCAGTGCGTCCCCACAAAACACCAATTCCAGTAGGTCCAAGCGCCTTATGTCCTGAAAACACTAGGAAATCTATACCGAGCGCTTTTACATCTATTGGCATGTGAGGTGCTGATTGGCAGGCATCTAAAATTACGACAGCTCCAACTTCATGCGCCCTTGCGACTATCTCTTCAAGTGGATTGACAGTTCCGAGAACATTGGATTGATGAGTGAGCGCAACCACTTTGGTATTTGGAGTGATCACATCTTTAATCGACGATAAATCCAAGCGACTCTCTGGCGTAACTGAGAACCATGCTAAATCCGCCCCCGTTCGAGCGGCCAACTGTTGCCATGGAACCAAATTTGAGTGGTGCTCCATCTCTGTAACCACAATGCGATCGCCAGCAGCTAAAGTAAACCGATTGCCAATAGGAGCATTGCCCATTGAATATGCCAGTAAATTCAGAGACTCAGTAGCACTTTTCGTGAAAACTATTTCACTTGCGCCTCCTGGTGAACCCAGGAACTTTGCCACGATGTCACGCGCGCCTTCATAGGCATCGGTGGCCTCTTCTGCCAATTGATGGACTCCCCGATGAGCCGCGGAGTTATGAAATCTATAAAAATTACTTTCAGCTTCAATAACCGAGTTTGGCTTCTGGCTCGTGGCGCCACTATCTAAGTAAATGAGTTTTTTACCGTCGCGAACAGTACGCTCAAAGATTGGGAAATCTTTACGTATCTGTGCGGCGGAAAACGACATGCTTTCTTACTTGCTCACATAATCTGCGTAGCCATTTTCCTCTAACTTGTCGGCCAAATCAGGTCCACCCTCTTCAACAATGTGACCATTAGCAAAAACATGAACAAAATCTGGCTTGATGTATTTCAAGATACGGGTGTAGTGAGTAATCAATAGAACACCCAAGTTATTGTTGGCTTTCGCGCGGTTAACACCTTCCGAGACAATGCGTAGTGCATCGACATCTAGGCCTGAATCAGTCTCGTCTAGGATTGCAATTTTTGGCTTGAGAAGTTCGAGTTGCATAATCTCGTGGCGTTTTTTCTCGCCACCAGAGAAACCCTCGTTCACATTTCTAGATGCGAATGCGGGATCCATATTCAGCGCCTCCATGGCCTCTTTAACTTCGCCAACCCATGTGCGTAGCTTTGGTGCTTCTCCGCGAAGGGCCGTGGCTGCTGTTCTCAAAAAGTTGGAGACAGAGACTCCAGGAACTTCAACTGGATACTGCATGGCTAAAAAGAGTCCAGCTTTTGCTCGCTCATCAACGGTCATCGCAAGAACGTCGGCGCCATCGAGAGTGACCGAGCCACCAACAATTGTGTATTTAGGATGGCCAGCGATTGAATAGGCCAACGTTGATTTGCCGGAACCATTTGGACCCATGATGGCGTGAGTTTCACCTGACTTGATTGTCAGATCAACGCCTTTGAGAATATCTACCGCGCCATTTTCAGTATTGACGCTTACTTGCAAGTTACGAATCTCTAAAGTGCTCATAGTCTTCTCTTCTCTCTTAAATCTCTACTGTGACGGAATTTGCAACGATTGTTACTGGATATGTCTTAACTGCAATATTTGCTGGAAGCGTGAGCGCCTCACCTGTACGCAAATCAAACTCTGCGCCATGTAACCAGCATTCAATTTTGTAATCGGTGACATCGCCTTCAGAGAGCGAGGCCTCAGAGTGAGTACAAACGTCATCAATTGCAAAGACCTCATCTCCTACTCGTGTGACACAAATAGTCTTGTCGCCCTTTTCAAACTTGACTGGCTGGCCGCTCACTAGCTGATCTAACTGAAAATCTGCCACTTAAGCACCTGCTTTTTCTAGCTCAGCATCAATTCGATTCATTAACCGATCTTGAATAACCTCATTGCCAATTTCGGTGATAATTTCGTTGAAGAAACCGCGGACAACTAAACGCCGTGCATTCTCAAGGGTAATTCCACGTGACATTAAATAGAAAAGCTGCTCGTCATCGAATCGCCCTGTAGTACTTGCATGTCCAGCACCAACGATTTCGCCAGTCTCGATCTCCAAATTAGGTACTGAATCGGCGCGCGCACCATCACTCAAAAGTAAGTTGCGATTGAGTTCATATGTGTCAGTGCCCTCGGCAACTGCGCGGATTAGTACATCGCCAATCCACACAGTGTGGGCATCTCTACCGGCAAGTGCGCCTTTGAAATTCACCCGAGATTTAGCGTTTGGAACGGCATGATCTACATGCATCCGGTGCTCAAAGAATTGTCCAGCAGTTGCGAAATAGACACCGAGAAGTTCAACGGAGCCACCAGGTGCGATGAATTCAACCGTCGGAAGGATGCGAACTACGTCGCCCCCAACTGTGACAGTAATTGATTTATAGTGCGCATCTTTATCGATTACTGCATGATGGCGCGCGGTGTAAACGCTTTTAGAATCAAACTCCTGAAGAGTGATGAACTTAAGGGATGCTCCAGGTGCTAGCGAGATCTCTAAATCCTCGGCCAAGATGGTATCGCCAGTGTTTTCAACCACGACGGTTGCTACTGCGTGAACACCCAGCGAAATGCGAACTCGTGAGAGTTCAGCGGTATCGAGTGCGCCATTGCTGCGCCCTAGAAATATCGGATCAGATAACTCTGTGTTTGCCGCAATAGAAAGATGTGCAACTTCGCCCGATAGCCCACGAATACGCTCAATGATTACATCATCACTATGTGCAAGTGGCTCAAGGTTCTCACGGATGAAAGTAACGCCCATAGGTAATGCCGATTGAGCAACCAGTGATGAGCGATCGCCCACTACCGCTTGGCCATCGTGCAAACCACGTAAGCGTTTGAGCGGCGTGAAGCGCCAAGCCTCTTCTCGCCCTGTTGGAACTAAATAATTACTTGTTAAAAGAGACATTAACCAACTGCGCCTTCCATTTGAAGTTCAATTAGACGATTGAGCTCAAGGGCGTACTCCATAGGAAGTTCGCGCGCGATTGGCTCGATAAAGCCACGGACAATCATGGCCATAGCTTCATCCTCAGTTAGTCCACGCGACATGAGGTAGAAAAGTTGATCATCACTGATCTTCGAAACCGTTGCTTCGTGACCCATTGACACATCATCTTCACGAATATCAACATATGGGTACGTATCGGATCGAGAAATTGTGTCGACAAGAAGTGCATCGCACTTGACGGTGCTCTTTGAGTGATGCGCGCCCTCTTGAACTTGGACGAGTCCACGATAGGACGTACGTCCACCATTGCGGGCAACTGACTTCGAGATTACTGAAGATGAGGTGTATGGCGCAGCGTGAACCATTTTTGCACCTGAGTCTTGATGCTGACCCTCTCCCGCAAATGCTAGAGATAAAGTCTCACCCTTTGCATGTGGACCCATCAAAAAGATTGCTGGGTACTTCATCGTTACTTTCGAGCCGATGTTTCCATCTACCCACTCCATAGTTGCACCTTCTGCACAAGTAGCGCGCTTAGTAACTAAGTTATAAACGTTGTTAGACCAATTTTGAATCGTTGTATAACGCACGCGCGCACCTTTTTTAACAATGATTTCAACAACTGCAGAGTGAAGTGAATCCGACTTATAAATTGGCGCAGTACAGCCTTCAACATAGTGAATGTATGAATCTTCATCGGCGATGATGAGTGTTCGCTCGAATTGACCCATGTTCTCGGTATTAATGCGGAAGTAAGCCTGCAATGGAATCTCTACGTGTACGCCCTTAGGTACGTAAATGAATGATCCACCTGACCAAACAGATGTGTTGAGAGCTGCAAACTTATTATCGCCAACAGGAATTACCGTAGCGAAATACTCTTTAAATAACTCTGGATGCTCTTTAAGCGCAGTATCGGTATCTAGAAATATGACGCCCTGAGCCGCTAAATCTTCACGAATTGAATGGTAGACAACCTCTGACTCATACTGCGCGGCGACACCAGAAACTAATCGCTGCTTCTCTGCCTCAGGGATACCAAGACGATCGTATGTATTTTTAATCTCTTCTGGAAGATCATCCCATGTGGCTGCCTGCTTTTCAGTCGAGCGTACGAAGTATTTGATTGTGTCAAAGAAAATACCTGATAAATCTGAACCCCATGTAGGCATAGGTTTCTTTTCAAAAAGAGCGAGACCCTTTAAGCGCATATCTAGCATCCACTGTGGCTCGGACTTCTTTTCTGAGATGTCTCGAACGACATCCTCGTTAATTCCGCGGCGTGCATTAGTACCGACTTCACTCTTATCCGACCAGCCGTATTCGTAGTTTCCGAGGCCTTCGAGTTCTGGATGTGCGATTGTCATGCACGTACCTTTCCATTGTTGGAGTTAGTTTGTGGTGTTGGAATAAAAGTTGTACAAACGCCATCGCCATGTGCAATTGTTGCAAGGCGTTGAACGTGTGTACCAAGTAAACGTGAAAGTGCTTCAGTCTCAGCCTCACACAGTTGCGGGAACTCAGAGGCCACATGTGCAATTGGGCAGTGATGCTGGCATAACTCCTCACCGAGTGGGCGAGATTCAAGACTGGCGGCATAACCTTGTTGCGTTAAAAACTCGGCAAGGGCAACGCTTTTCTTAGCTTTCTTTGAGATCGCAATCGCGGCTTGGCGTTCGATATCTTCGGCGCGATTATTTGCAAAAGCATTTACCAGATGATCACCCAATTGAGCCGACATAAATTTAAGGGCTGAGACTGCTAAATCATCGTATGAGTGTTCAAATTTCTGTCGCCCTGAGTCCGACATCAGAAAGACTTTTGATGGACGGCCTCTGCCTCTGGTCAAAGCGGCATGCGGTTCGCGGGCTTCAAGTACCCCATCAGCGACAAGCAAATCTAAATGTCTACGGATCCCTGCCGGCGTTAAGCCTAAACGAGTGGCAAGAGTGGCGGCACTCGATGGACCGTTTTCAAGAATTGAACGTGCGACGAGGTCGCGGGTGCGTGGATCCTCACTCTTTATCGGCTTTTGGCCCCCGTCGATTTTCACAACAGTATTGTGTCGTAATTCGACACAATTGGCCACTTCAAGCCTCAAGCCACGCTGGGCAATAGGGTAAGGCCATGAGTAAAGCCGCCAATCTAGCTAAGCGGATTCTCTCTCCAGCAACTGCCATCCTCCTATTTCTCCAAGCCGCTCTCGTCGTTACAGGTGGTGCGGTCCGATTGACCGGTTCGGGCCTTGGCTGTCCAACATGGCCCGAATGCACTCCAGGCTCCTACACGCCTGTAGCGGGTCAAGCCGAAGGCCAACTTCACTCGTGGATTGAGTTTGGAAATAGATTACTAACTTTTGTTCTCGTTGTAGCGGCCTTGGTAACTCTCATCGCAGTTCTTCGCAGTGGAAGAAAGGATCTGCGCATACTTGCCATTGGACAGTTTCTTGGAATTTTCGGACAGGGAGTTTTGGGTGGCATCACCGTCCTTACCAATTTAAATCCAATTTCAGTTGCAAGCCATTACCTGCTGTCGGCGATTCTTATCGCCGCTGCGACATCTTTATACACGAGGCGACATAGGCCCGCAGCCAAGAAGATCTCACCTTTGCAGCCCGATGTTTTTTCCCGCCTTCACGTGACTCTCTCTGCACTCGTAGTAATCCTAGGCACCATAGTCACGGGTGCAGGTCCACATGCCGGCGATATTGATGCACCAAGATTACATATTCGTATTCAAAGCGCTGCCCTGCTGCACGGAATTTCAGTAGCGTTATTGATAGCACTCACCTTGGCCTTCTTTTTGGCGAGACAGACCAGCGAGCAGACTAAAAAACTACTTGCAATCTTTGCCTTATTAACGATTGCTCAAGGTGCAATCGGATGGATTCAATATATTCAAGGAGTTCCAGAACTACTTGTTGCTGCTCATTTAGCGGGTTCAACTTTGGTGTGGATTGGTGCATGGAAAGTCTGGTTATCAGTACAACGAGAAGAAATGGAAATAAGTAAATGAACTCAGTTGTAGGTTGGACCGAACTCGATGATCGTGCGATTGCATACGCTCGCGCGTTAGCGGCCGATGCTGTTCAAAAGGCTGGTAATGGTCACCCAGGCACTGCAATGTCACTGGCGCCAGTTGCCTACCTCCTATTTCAACGACATTTAGTTCATGATCCAGCTGATCCACAATGGCTTGGGCGCGATCGCTTTATTCTTTCGTGCGGACACTCATCACTTACGTTGTATACCCAACTTTTTTACAGTGGTTATGGCCTTGAGTTGAAGGATTTACAAACATTTAGAACGTGGGGTTCACTAACTCCCGGGCACCCAGAGTATGGACACACTGCGGGAGTAGAAATGACGACGGGTCCACTTGGTCAGGGCGTTGCAACGGCGATAGGAATGGCAATGGCCGCGCGATATGAGCGTGGATTACTGGATCCGGAGGCCGACAAATCAATCTTTGATCACAACATCTGGGTAATTTGTTCTGATGGTGATTTGCAAGAGGGCGTCAGCGCCGAGGCCTCTTCCCTTGCCGGAACACAGGAGCTTGGAAATTTAAATATTATTTATGACGACAATCGAATTTCGATTGAAGGCGATACACATAACGCATTCACCGAAGATGTCTCAATGCGCTACCGGGCATACGGCTGGCACGTTATTGATGTAGCAGCGGCCGCCGATGGCAACGTCGATATAGCAGCTCTCGATTCGGCGATGCTCACGGCTAAAGCCGAAACTATCAAGCCCACTCTCATCCGTCTAAAGACAGTGATTGCATGGCCAGCGCCAAATCTGCGCGGTACTGGTAAATCACATGGTTCTGCCCTTGGAGATGAAGAAATTGCTGCAACTAAAACTCTTTTGGGTTTAGACCCAGAAGAGAAATTTGCTATGCCGGATGAAGTTCTGGCTCACGTTCGTCAAGTTAAAGTACGTAGCGCCGCAATTCGCACTGCGTGGGATTTAGAGTTTTCCAAGTGGTCGGCATCCAATGCGATAGAGGCTGCGTTGCTTCAACGTCTTCGTACTCACGCACTTCCTGCCAACTGGGATGCTGAAATTCCCATTTTTGCACCAGGAAAAGATATTGCCACCCGCGCAGCATCCGGCGATGTCATTAATGCAATTGCGAAAACTCTGCCTGAAGTGTGGGGTGGTTCAGCTGATTTAGCAGGATCAAATAACACAAGCATTGAAGGCGGTGGATCATTTCTTCCACTTACTAGCGCGATCAAAGGCGCTCATCCTTACGGGCGGATAATTCACTTTGGAATTCGCGAACATGCTATGGGATCAATCCTTAACGGAATCGCGCTACATGGTCTGACCCGATCCTTCGGTGGAACCTTTGCAGTCTTTAGCGACTACATGCGTCCTGCCGTTCGATTAGCTGCACTTATGAATATTGCATCGACCTTCGTCTGGACTCATGACTCGATTGGAGTTGGCGAGGATGGTCCAACACACCAGCCCATCGAACACTTTGCTGCGCTGCGTGCAATTCCTGGATTAGATGTAATCAGACCTGGTGATGCCAATGAAGTGGCTGAAGCGTGGAAGCAGATAATTATTCGAAACCGGGCAGCTGGAATCCTTCTATCCCGCCAAAATCTCCCTGTTTTTGATCGTGCGATTTGTGCGCCAGCATCAGGCACGGCACGTGGTGCTTACGTTCTCAAGGATTGTGATAACCCAGTCGCGATTTTGATTGCAACTGGATCTGAGGTCTCCTTAGCGCTAGATGTTCAAAGCGCGTTGTCTCTAGAGTCAATCAATGTTCGAGTTGTGAGCGCTCCGTGTCTTGAATGGTTTGCCGAGCAAGATAGCGCTTACAAGCAGTCAGTACTTCCAGCATCGATTAAGTTGAAGGTGAGTATCGAAGTTGGAATCGCTCAAGGTTGGCGCGAATTAATTGGAGACTCCGGCATATCAATCTCACTCGAGCACTACGGCGCCTCAGCCGATGCTAAGCGCCTATTCAATGAATTTGGTTTCAGCGTTGATAATGTTGTCAGTCGCGTTAAAGCAGCGTTGAAATGAGCGTTACCGACGTAGCTAAGGGCGGAACCTCAATCTGGCTCGATGATTTATCACGCGCCAAAATTACTGGGACCGACGCTCACTCACTCCCCTCTCGTATCGCGCACTCTGGCGTTGTAGGAGTAACTACTAATCCTAGTATCTTCGCTGCAGCTATTGCAGGGGCCGAAGAATATGCCAGTGACATAGCGCTATTAAAAAACGTCAGCGTAGATGATTGTGTAAAGAAATTGACAACCGATGATGTGAGAAATGCCTGCGACCTCTTTCGTGATATTTACTCCTCAAGTAAGGGTGTTGATGGCCGCGTGAGCATTGAAGTTGATCCACGACTAGCCAGTGATACCGCCGCAACTATTGCAGCAGGCAAAGAGTTGTGGAGCATTATCGATCGCCCCAACCTGATGATAAAAGTTCCGGCAACGCTCGAAGGCCTTCCTGCAATTACCGCTCTTATTGCCGAAGGAATTTCGGTAAATGTCACACTTATCTTTTCCGTCAAACGTTACGGCGCAGTTATTGATGCATACATTGCCGGTATAGAGGCGGCAACTAATCCCTCTCATGTTCATTCAGTGGCATCATTCTTTGTCAGTCGTATTGATTCCGCCGTTGATGCATTGCTTAAAAAGGATGGCAGTCCTGAAGCCCTTGAACTCCTTGGCAAAGCAGCTATCGCCAATGCCCACCTTGCCTACCAACTATTTGAAGAGAAGTTCGCGTCCCCACGTTGGTCGACTCAGGTAGAGCGCGGAGCGCACGTTCAACGCCCACTCTGGGCATCCACCGGTGTAAAAGACCCAGCCTATGACGACACTCGCTATGTCGTTGAGTTAATTGCCCCGCACACGGTTAACACAATGCCTCAGAGCACCCTGGATGCTGTTATTGATCACGGTGTAGTTCGCGGTGAGACTATTACTCAAAATTATGCAGCGGCCGTTGATGTATTCAAATCACTCTCTGCCCTAAACATTTCACTCAATGCCGTAACCACCGAGTTGGAAATCGATGGAGTTAAGAAGTTTGCACAAGCCTGGGGAGATTTACTAGCTAATGTAGAGGTCGCTCAGAAACGATGACCAAACTAAGTGGCAATTCAATCTCTACAATTGATAGAACCGATGCACGATATCTCAACCTTCTTGCCGCCCATGAACGCTTAGCCAAAAAGGATCCATCGTTGTGGGGCGCCGAGGCGGCAACTGAGGCTGCTGTTCGCCTAAATTGGATCGACTTACCTGAAGCCTCACGTGAATTACTTCCTGCATTAGATGCCCTCTCGGCCAAGCATCGCGATAAATCACAGATAGTTTTATGTGGCATGGGCGGTTCCTCACTCGGGCCAGAAGTGATTGCGCGCACCTACAACCGCGAACTCTTTATCTTAGATTCCACTGATCCTAATTACATTGCACATATTGCAAACGCTGATGCATCAAAAATGTTGGTCGTTGTCAGCTCTAAATCTGGGGCCACGATTGAAACGGCTTCACAACGAGCTTTCTTTGAAAAACTATTTACCGATGCCCGCCTTGCACCTCAGGATCACATTGTTATCGTTACCGATCCTGGCTCTCCATTGGATATCGCTGCCAGAGCCGATGGCTATGGCGTTATTAATGCCGACCCTCATGTTGGCGGTCGATTTAGCGTCTTGAGTGCCTTTGGTTTAGTGCCGAGCGCGCTCATCGGTGTTGATGTCTCCGTCTTACTCGATAACGCAAGTGAGAGGAAGTCCGCTTTTTTAAAGGATCCAACAATCGTTGTCGACATGGCTTACGCCATCGCTTATAAGGCCGATCAATATATGACTTTCTGCGATGGTGATTCAGGAATGCCAGGTTTGAGCGATTGGGTAGAACAGTTAGTCGCTGAATCAACTGGTAAAAATCAAGTTGGTCGTCTACCAATCGTTGTTGAAAATGGCACAACTGGAAATGTTTTTTCCATAGCCTACGCCGGTGATGCAGATTTAGTTATTGAGAGTGATCTAGCATCGCAGTTTATTATTTGGGAGTGGGTCACAGCCCTTGTTGGAGTTGCTCTTGGAATAGATACATTCAATCAACCCAATGTCACCGAAGCTAAAGCGGCAACATCAACACTCTTAGATGCATGGGCCGGGATTCTGCCCACGTTCTCCCCTGACGTCCTCGATGGCACGATTGAAATCTTTGGTACCGGAGATTCATTGCTCTCAGCGATTGAAAACTTCATAAACGAAATCCCAGAAGGTGGCTATGTCGCCGTTATGGCTTATCTAGATCGAATATCTGATGCAAAGATTGTTGAACTTCGTGCATTGCTCGCGCAAAAATCTCACCGTCCAGTTACCTTTGGTTGGGGGCCGCGCTTCCTGCACTCCACGGGACAGTTCCATAAAGGTGGACAGCAGAACGGAGCCTTCCTCCAGATTACAGGCGATGTTGCTCAAGATTTTGAAATCCCAGGGCAGCCCTTTGGATTTAAAACTCTGATCATGGCTCAAGCCCTCGGTGATGCTGCCGCCCTTGAGAAAAGAAAATACCCACTTCTGCGATTGAACTTAACCAATCGAAGTGTGGGTATTGACGAACTTCTTAACGCTTTAAAATCCCTTTAATCATCACCGCGCATTTTGCGTAGCGCCTCTTCGAGTAGACGTTCGCCCTCTGCATCGGTACGACGCTCTTTTACGTAGGCAAGGTGAGTCTTATATGGCTCGTTCTTAACTGGGTTTGGCGGATTATTGCGATCGCGTCCGGCTGGATAACCACACTTAGGGCAGTCCCATTCAGCTGGAATAACTACAGTCTCTTCAACGGCAAATGATGGACGGACTTCATGGCCATTGGCGCAGAAGTATGAGACATAGGCACGAGCAATCGAATCGCCGCGTTCTGCCTCACCCATTGGTCCGGCGCCGACTCGGCTACCGCGAATTGCACTTGCCATGTATTACTCCCTAAAAGAATTAAATGAGATTAAAAATTACTTAAGAACAAGACTGAGTGCGACAACAAAGGCAAACCATAGACCACCCACGACGATAGTGATGCGATCGAGGTTGCGCTCTACAACAGATGATCCGCCGTAGTTTGATGAAACGCCGCCACCGAATAGATCGGAGAGTCCGCTTCCCTTGCCCTTGTGTAAAAGGACGAGAAGAATCATCACAACGCTTGTTATGACGAGCAAGATAGAGAGAGCTAGTTTCACAGTTCGTAAACTCCTTGTTTCGTAGAGGGTAAGGATACCTATAAATAGGTCAAGGCCATTACTTAGCCTTGCGCGTAAAACTTCACAATCTTGGCTAACTCTTCAGGATCTAGGCTCGCACCGCCGATAAGGGCTCCATCTACATCGGGCTTGGCCATAATTTCGGCCACATTTGATGACTTCACAGAGCCGCCGTAAAGGATGCGCATAGCGGCGGCGATTTCAGGTGAGCCGATATTTTCAACCTCTTCACGTATGGCGGCACATACCTCTTGGGCATCTTCAGGTGTTGCAACTTTGCCAGTTCCGATCGCCCAGACAGGTTCATAGGCAATAACTATTTTCTTGAGTTCAGGCTTGGTCAATCCCTCTAACCCCCCGCGAATCTGTCGAATCACATGGCTAACATGGGCACCTGATTCGCGCACTGATAACTCTTCGCCCACACAGAAAATCGGAATCATTTCATGGGCAAGGGCCGCCTTTACCTTGCGGTTAACTAGAGCATCACTCTCTCCGTGAATTGCGCGGCGCTCTGAGTGCCCAACTAAGACATATGTGCAGCCAAGTTTGTGAAGCATTGAACCAGATATATCTCCGGTGAATGCCCCGTTAGCCTCGGGTGAGAGATCCTGTGCTCCATATGTTAAACGTAGGCGATCTCCATCAATGAGGGTTTGGATGGATCTGATATCTGTAAAGGGAGGAATTATTGCAACATCTACTGCATCGAAATCTTTATCATGGAGTGAGTAAACAAGTTTCTGTGCAACGGCAATCGCTTCAAGGTGATTCAAGTTCATCTTCCAGTTGCCAGCCATTAACGGTTTACGCATTGCCATACTCCTTATATTCCTAATGCCACTAGGCCAGGAAGTTCCTTGCCCTCTAAGTACTCCAGTGATGCTCCACCACCAGTTGAAATATATCCAAAATCAGAGTCAGCAAAACCGAGAGCTCTCACAGCTGCGGCGGAGTCTCCACCGCCAACAACTGAGATGCCGGAGACCTTCGTCAGCGCCGCGGCAACCACTTTGGTTCCAGCAGCGAAGTTAGGGAATTCAAATACTCCCATCGGTCCATTCCAAAATATAGTTACGCATTTTTCAATTTCAGTTGCAAATGCAGCTGCAGACACTGGTCCGATATCGAGCCCCATTTGATCAGCTGGAATCGCATCGACCGAAACTAAGCTCGGTTGTGCATCTGCGCTAAAGCTCGGCGCAACGACGATATCTGTAGGAAGAACAAGTTTTACGCCCTTACTGTGTGCGCTTTGAATTAGTCCTTTTACCGTATCTATCATCTCTTCTTCGACTAAAGAGCTACCAATCTCTTTTCCTTGGGCTGCAAGAAATGTAAATACCATTCCGCCGCCAATAGCCAAGACGTCGACCTTGCCAAGAAGATTTTCTATTACTGCCAGCTTGTCCGATACCTTGGCTCCACCTAGTACAACTCCAAAGGGGCGAGCTGGATTCTCTGTTAGCTTCTTCAAAACTTCGACTTCGGCGGCAACTAGGAGACCAGCTGAATGCGGCATCAACTTGGGTAAATCAAATACGGATGCATGCTTACGATGTACTGCACCGAAACCATCACCAACGTATACATCTGCCAAGTCAGCTAGTTGTTTCGCAAAAACTAAACGTTCGGCCTCGTCCTTACTTGTTTCAGCGGCGTCAAAGCGAATATTTTCAAGCAAGAGGATCTTCCCCGGCACGAGAGTCTTCGCGATTTGCGCAATCGACTCCCCCGTGAGTTCGCCGGTGAAGATAACTTCTTGTCCAATTAATTCGCCGAGGCGCTTAGCCACCGGTGCAAGTGAAAACTCTGGGGCAGGAACGCCCTTGGGTCGACCTAAGTGTGCAGCAATAACTATCGAAGCACCTTTTTTTAACAAAAGTTGAATAGTTGGAAGCGAGGCTTTAATTCGACCGTCATCTTTAATCGTGCCATCTTTTAATGGCACATTCAGATCACAACGAAGAAAAACTCGCTTTCCAGCCACATCAAAATCTGCAAGTGTTGGCATTAAAGCGTCTTGCCTACATAACTGATCAAGTCGACGAGACGGTTTGAGTAACCCCACTCGTTGTCATACCAACCAACAATCTTTACTTGATTGCCAATAACCTTTGTCAGGCCTGAATCGAAGATACATGAGGATGGATCTGTGACGATATCTGATGAGACGATTGGATCCTCCGTGTACGACAGGTATCCCTTAAGCGAGCCCTCTGCAGCGGCCTTCATCGCCGCATTAATCTCTGCAGCAGTCGCCTCTTTAGCAAGCTCGACCGTTAAATCTGTTGCCGAACCGGTAGGGATCGGTACGCGCATGGCATATCCATCGAGCTTGCCTTTGAGCTCAGGCAAAACAAGGGCTATAGCTTTAGCCGCACCCGTTGAGGTTGGAATCATGTTAGTAGCAGCTGCACGTGCGCGACGCAAATCTTGGTGTGGGAAATCTAAAATAACCTGATCATTTGTGTAGGCGTGAATCGTTGTCATTAAGCCCTTAACAATTCCCCAGTTATCGTTGAGAACTTTAGCCATTGGAGCCAGGCAGTTTGTCGTACACGATGCATTTGAAATAATGTGATGGTTAGCTGGATCGTACTTTTCATGGTTAACGCCCATCACAATAGTGATGTCCTCATCACTTGCCGGCGCAGAGATAATTACCTTCTTGGCACCGGATGCGATGTGCTTTCCAGCATCGGCGGCCTTTGTGAAGTGACCAGTTGATTCAATGACGACATCGACATTAATGGAGCCCCACGGCAAGTTAGCTGGATCGCGCTCAGAGTAAACTTTAATTGTCTTTCCATCGACCGTTATTGAATCATCGGTGAAAGTAACCTCAAGACCTAGGCGACCCAAGATTGAATCGTATTTTAGAAGGTGTGCCAAGGTCTTATTTGGTGTGAGGTCGTTGATTCCCACAATATTGATTTCTGGGTTAGTCAGGCTTGCGCGGAAGAAGTTGCGACCGATGCGACCGAAGCCATTGATTCCGACATTTATCATGATATGCGTCCTTGCTACTCAGTGGGGGCTATCAATTAAAAAAAGCCCAACGGATGGTGGTTTGAATTGCTGCCACAACGTTGGGGTCTTGGGAGTAACCCTACCAGTGGCTATAGAGCTCACTCCTGCTTAACAGGAGTGTTTAATTCAACAAATCAGGAGATAGTCCACTTTCGGTATCTGGGATTCCGAGTTCGCTGGCACGTTTATCGGCCATTGCAAGCAATCTACGGATTCGACCGGCAATTGCATCTTTTGTCATAGGTGGCACAGCTAGCGAGCCCAGCTCTTCTAGGGAGGCCTGGCCGTGATTGATGCGCAACTCCCCCGCCTCTTTTAAATGATCCGGGATTGTCGCCCCGAGGATTTCCATGGCGCGTGCAACGCGAGCAGATGCAGCAACAGCTGCTCGTGCAGAGCGTCGAAGATTTGCATCATCAAAGTTTGCAAGGCGATTGGCCGTTGCGCGAACCTCGCGACGCATGCGGCGCTCCTCCCATGCAAGAACGGATTCATGGGCGCCGAGGCGCGTCAGAAGTACTCCGATTGCATCGCCATCCCTAATCACCACGCGATCAACACCGCGGACCTCGCGCGCCTTAGCGACGATTCCCATACGGCGGGCAGCTCCAACTAATGCAAGGGCCGCCTCTGGTCCGGGGCAGGTAATTTCCAATGATGATGAACGCCCAGGTTCAGTTAATGAGCCGTGAGCGATAAATGCACCGCGCCATGCCGCTTCAGAGTCACAGATTGCAGCTGAGACAACTTGAGGGGGCAGTCCTCGAACTGGACGGCCATGTGAATCTACAAGCCCTGTCTGGCGGGCAAGTGAATCACCGGCTTCAATAACTCGAACAACGTAGCGCGAACCTTTACGTAGACCGCTCGATGATAGAACCGCTAAATCAGAGTCATGACCGTAAATATCGGCTATGTCTTTTCTTAAACGTCTTGCACTCTGTGAAGTATCGAGCTCCACCTCGATCAAAATCTTTCCCGCAGCGATATGTAGGCCCCCTGCAAATCGAAGCAGAGATGAGACCTCAGCCTTACGGCAACATGGTTTAGTAATTGAGATTCGACTGAGTTCGTCTTTAACCGATGCTGTCATTGCCATGGGCTTATCCAACCAAACTTTGGCGCATAATGTGGCCCAAATGAAGGGCTAATTGTGTGACATCGTGATGGATGCTGCCTGGCGCTTTGCGAATATCTACAGCAACTACCTGACCTCCGAGTTTTCGAGTCATTTCTGCCAAAGTCTTCTCATTTCGCACAACTGATCTATCGACCAAAAAGTAGTCAATCGAAAGATCGGGGGCGTATTCGGCGAAGAGCTCTAGATGCTCCTCAGGCGTAGAGCCTGCAAACTCTTCACCAGAGCTATTTGAATGAGCATCGAGATTAAGAATCAAAATCTTCTTCGCCTTAGTTCTTGAGAGGGCATCTAACTGCATCGGAACTAATAGATGTGGCATCACACTTGAAAACCATGATCCGGGGCCCATAGTGATCCAATCGGCAACACGAATTGCCGTTAAAGCCTCCATGCGTGCCGGTGGATTTTGTGGAATTACTCGTAAGGACTCTATTCGACCCTTTGCAGTTGCAACCTCTTTTTGTCCACGCACAACAATGCGCCCCGTGGAAGTATTAAATGTTCCCTCAATATCTAATGGGACAGCAGCCATCGGTAGTACTCGTCCGACGACTTTTAACAAAGAACCAACGCGATCAAGACCAATAATTGGATCCTCATCTTCGCTCCACAGTGATGCCAATAATAAATTTCCCATCGCATGTCCATCTAGCGGGCCATCGCTAACAAAACGATGCTGCATGATGTCGGCCCATGTTCGACCCCACTCATCATCGGCACAAAGGGCGGCCAATGCCATCCGTAAATCTCCAGGTGGAAAGATTGAAAACTCTTCTCGCAGCCGACCACTTGATCCACCATTATCGGCCACGGTAACAATGGCGGTGATTTCAGAAGTGATTTCGCGCAGCGACGACAATGTTGCAGCTAGTCCGTGACCGCCACCTAAGGCAACAACTTTGTTCACGCTATTCGCGCCCCACATCACGGTGCGTTGGGTAAGCCGAAATTCCATTGTCGATTGCGTTGAGTTGTTTAGCTATCTCTTGAGTTACTGCAACACTTCGGTGCCGTCCACCTGTACAACCTACGGCGATGGTTAAGTATTTTTTACCCTCGTGCATGTAGCCAGGCACCATAGATGCAACCAAATCTACATAGGATTTAACGAACTCTTTTACTCCGCCGTTGCTCAAAACTTTATCACTCACTTGTGGCGTTAACCCTGTTAGTGGACGAAGCTCAGGAATCCAATGTGGGTTTGGAATAAAGCGACAATCTAGAACTAAATCTGAGTCAACCGGGATTCCATACTTATAACCAAAAGATAAAACATTGATACGTATACCTTGAACTTTTCCGCCACCAAAAATCTCACCAATCCTTTTTTCTAACTGGTGAACATTCAGATTTGTCGTATCGATAGCTATATCGCATTGTGAACGAACCTCATCTAATTTTTCGCGCTCTCGGGCGATTCCATCAACTATGCGATCTGTGCCTTGTAATGGATGAGGTCTGCGAGTGGATTCAAAACGCTGAACTAGCATTTGATCTGTTGCATCGAGAAACACTAGGCGGTACGCAGAGCCATTCTTTTTCAATTGATCCAAAGCTGCCACGAGCTCATCAAAAAAATGTCCCCCGCGTACATCCACGACAACTGCATACTCTTTACCTTCGGGCCCAGTGCCTTTTCCAACTAACTGCGGCAATAGCGAAGGCGGCAAGTTATCAACGACGTACCACCCCAAATCCTCCAGAGCGTGAGCGGCAGTAGATCGGCCAGCACCTGACATGCCCGTTAAGATCAATATCTCGCTACTACTCATGGTCTTATCCTCTTACACCTGTCAAGAACCTGCTAATCCCGCGTGATTTCACCGGTTTGAACATCTATCTTTTCGCTTCCCATGGTTTCAAGATGCGTACTTATTAACTCTGCAATCTTTGGACCTATGCCTGGTGTAGCAGCGATCTCTTCCCGGCTCGCCTTACGAATAGCAGCAACCGAGCCAAAGCGCTTCAGTAATGCCGTACGACGGGATTGACCTAGTCGTGGGATTTCATCAAGAATTGATTCCAACATGACCTTTGATCTCCTCGATCGATGAAAAGTTATGGCAAAACGGTGTGCCTCATCGCGAATGCGTTGCAGTAAGTAGAGGCCCTCACTAGATCTAGGAAGAATTAATGGATCGGGTGAGCCGGGAAGCCAGACTTCTTCTAACCGCTTAGCCAATCCACACAAGGCGATATCTGTAATCCCCAGTTCGCTGAGTGCGCGGGCGGCGGCGTTAACCTGTGGTGCACCGCCATCAACAACGATGAGTTGAGGCGGATATGAAAACTTACTCATCTTTCCTCCCAACTCTGCCACCTCAGCCGTATCTACCGCTCGATCATCGATGAGACGCTTTAATCTGCGCGTAATCACTTGATGCATTGCACGAGTGTCATCAAAACCTTCGTCAGTATTAATGATGAAGCGACGGTATTCACTTTTCTTAGCAAGTCCATCTTCAAATACGACCATCGATGCCACAACGGATGTACCCGAAATATTGGAGATGTCGAAACACTCTATGCGAAGCGGAGTTTTTGCAAGGTTCAGAGCCTGCTCTATCTCTATCAAAGCTTTACCACTGACTGCGGCGTCGGTCGAGCGCTTGCTCAAAAACTGGATTAGCGAATATTGAGCGTTACGTTTAACAGTTGCTAAGAGCTCAACCTTTTCTCCGCGCTGTGGGACTTTGATATCGACCTTAGTCGAACCGATTCCACCAAGCCACTGCTCTAACTCTTCCTTATCGGCTGGGTCTGCGTTGATATAAATATTGCGTGGAACCGGGATTGCCCCAGTTCCATAGATTGAGTACAACAGCGCGGTTAACTCATCTTGGCCTTCAAGAGCCATCTCTTGATCAACTATCCATGACCTGGAACCCTTCACCGACCCGCGTTTCATTGAAAAGATAGAGCCTGCAGCATGGAATCCATCGTGATAGATAGAGATGAAATCACCATCTAGTTCATCGGAAAAATTTCCTTCAGTTGATTTTTGCGCCTTCTCAAATGATTCGATCTGATCTCTAAGGCGTGCCGCTCTTTCAAACTCCTCATTGGTGGCCGCTGCACTCATCTCCTCGTGCAACTTGGGCAGGATATTTTCCATTCCGGACTCCATGAACTCATTGAGTTGTTCAGCTAATTCTTTGTGATCCTCTTTTGAGATCCAGCCAACACATGGTGCAGCACATTTACCAATGTCGCCTAGCAGGCACTGCCTTTTGCTGCGTTGTGCACGCGTGAAGTTTGAAGACGAACATGATCTAACTGGAAAAACCTTGAGTAGGACTTCGAATGTGTTTCGAAGCGCCCACGCATTTGTGTACGGACCAAAGTACTTCAACCCAGGTCGCTTGTCTTTGCGGGTAATAAAAATCATTGGATATTCATCATTGAGCGATAAGGCCAAATAAGGATAAGACTTGTCATCTTTGAATTGAACGTTGTACTTGGGTTGATACTGCTTGATCCAACTAAACTCCAACGCCAACGCCTCTAGCTCGGTACTGACAATTGTCCAATCGACACGAACCGCTTCATGAACCATGCGATGCGTCTTGGTAGCCAAATTTGCCTGAAAGTAATTACTGAGGCGATTCTTTAGATTCTTTGCCTTGCCAACGTAGATGACTTTGTCTTGTTTGTTATAAAAGCGGTACACGCCAGGGTGTTCAGGAATGTTGGTTGGCCGATAACTTTGGGGATCTGCCATCGCCTTACTTCTTAACTGCTACTTTTCGGTTTGTAGCAAGCATCGGTGCTAAATATTGACCCGTATAACTCGCTTTCACCTTCGCCACATCTTCTGGAGTTCCTTCGGCAACAACTAATCCCCCGCGGAATCCGCCCTCTGGCCCCATATCGATAACCCAGTCGGAGCATTTAATAACATCTAAGTTGTGCTCGATAACGACAACGGTATTTCCAGTATCGACCAGACGGTTAAGAACAATAAGTAACTTGCTGACATCTTCAAAGTGAAGACCTGTCGTTGGCTCATCCAAAACATAGATTGTTCGCCCTGTTGAGCGGCGCTGGAGCTCAGTTGCAAGCTTTACTCGCTGTGCCTCACCCCCTGAAAGCGTTGGCGCAGACTGACCTAAGCGCACATAACCAAGACCCACATCGTTGAGGGTTTTTAGGAACCTAGCGATGGTTGGTACAGATTCGAAAAATGCATTCGCTTCTTCAATCGGCATATTTAAGACATCGGCGATTGTCTTACCTTTGTAATGAACCTCTAAGGTCTCACGGTTATATCGAGCGCCATGACAGACCTCGCATGGCACATAGACATCGGGCAGGAAGTTCATTTCGATTGTGATCGTGCCATCGCCTGAACAGTTCTCGCAACGTCCACCTTTAACATTGAATGAGAAACGTCCCTGCTGGTAGCCGCGAATCTTCGCTTCAGTTGTCTCAGAGAACAGGGCGCGGACTTTGTCGAAAAGGCCTGTGTAGGTTGCCGGGTTGGATCGGGGTGTGCGACCAATTGGAGATTGATCGACGTGCACAACTTTATCGAGCAGTTCGACACCCATCACACTTCGGTGGCGTCCTGGCACCAGGCGCGCACCGTTGAGTTTGTTGGCAAGAGTTGTATACAAAATATCGTTAACGAGAGTTGATTTACCCGAACCGCTAACACCGGTGACTGAGACAAACACGCCAAGCGGAATCTCAACATCGATATTCTGTAAGTTATTCTCTTTTGCCCCTTTGACAGTCAATATGCGTTTAGTATCAATAGGGCGACGAGTATCTGGAATGGCAATTGATTTACGGCCAGATAGATAGGCACCGGTAATCGACTCTTTCGATGCAATGAGCTCTTCATAGCTACCAGAGACAACGACGTGACCACCGTGTTCACCCGCCCCTGGTCCAATATCTACAATCCAATCGGCGGTGCGAATCGTCTCTTCATCGTGTTCGACAACAATGAGAGTATTTCCAAGGTCACGCAAGTGTGTGAGCGTTTCAATGAGGCGACGGTTATCGCGCTGATGTAGTCCGATGCTGGGTTCATCTAGGACGTAGAGAACGCCAACGAGACCGCTACCAATCTGAGTTGCTAATCGGATTCGCTGCGCCTCTCCACCAGACAGAGTGGCTGCAGGACGAGCCAGAGAGAGGTAGTCCAGACCAACATCTAGGAGAAATCCCAAGCGAGCATGGACCTCTTTCATTACGCGCTCTGCAATCTGAGCCTCGCGCTTAGTTAGTTTGATGTTTTTTAGAAACTCGGCGCACTCTGAAATTGATAGCTCGGTGATCTCGGAAATATTCTTACTTCCAATGGTTACTGCAAGTACTTCGGGTTTTAGACGTGCACCGGAACAGACGTGACAGGGAATCTGGCGCATATACGCTTCGTACTTATCGCGACTGTAGTCACTATCGGTCTCACCGTGACGGCGATGAATAAAAGGAACAACGCCTTCAAACCCAGTCGTGTAATTCTTTGTACCGTACCGACCTTTGTACTTCATCTTGATTTCGTACTCGTAGCCATTAATGATCGCTTCGCGGGCCTTTGCTGAAATCTTCTTCCAAGGGGTATCCAGTGAGAAAGGCATATCTTTGGCGAGGGCTTCTAATAAACGGATGAAATAATCCGAAGACTGACCACCTGACCAGGGGGCAATTGCACCATCATTAATAGAAATCGAATCATCCGGGATTATAAGATCCTCATCGACCTCCAATTTTGTACCAATACCAGAGCACTCAGGGCAGGCACCAAAAGGTGAGTTGAAGGAAAATGAGCGGGGCTCTAACTCCTCAAAGGATAAGTTGCAATCGTGGCAAGCTAAGTGCTCACTAAAGGTGCGCTCTTTATCCTCCGTTTTTGAGTCAACGAAATCAAGAATGACGATTCCCGAAGCCAGACGCAGCGCAGTTTCAATGGAGTCGGTGAGGCGAGTCTTACTTTCAACTTTGGCTGTTAGGCGATCAACTACTACTTCGATTGTGTGCTTTTCCTGTTTCTTTAACTTCGGCGCTTCAGTTAGCGCTACGACTGTGCCATCTACACGGGCACGTGAATAGCCTTGTGTAATTAACTCTGCAAATAAATCAACGAACTCACCTTTGCGCGCACGAACAACTGGAGCTAAAACCTGAAATTTTGTAGTAGCTGGCATCGCCAAAATCTGATCCACTATCTGCTGAGGTGATTGGCGCGAGACGGCCTTGCCGCAGTTAGGACAGTGAGGACGTCCAGCGCGGGCAAAGAGCAGACGGAGGTAGTCATAGACCTCAGTAATTGTGCCAACCGTTGAGCGAGGGTTTCGGTTAGTGGATTTTTGATCGATAGAGACGGCAGGTGAGAGACCTTCGATGAAATCAACATCCGGCTTATCCATCTGGCCTAAGAACTGACGGGCGTAGGCAGATAAGGATTCAACGTAGCGGCGTTGCCCTTCGGCAAAGATCGTGTCAAAAGCGAGCGATGATTTACCCGAGCCCGAGAGTCCAGTAAAGACGATTAGCGCGTTGCGCGGTAGTTCAATTGAGACGTCTTTGAGGTTGTGCTCACGGGCGCCGCGAACTACTAACTTATCGATACTCACTAAACCCCAGCCTCTTCCATTGAACGAAGTTCACGCTTTAAAATCTTGATTTCATCTCTAAGGCGTGCAGCAACCTCGAACTGAAGTTCGGCGGCGGCATTCTTCATCTGATCAGTGAGTGAGCCTATCAATGCAATCAACTCTTGGCGTGGCAGAGTAACTGAGTTTTTCGTGAAGATACCTGCGGTGGCAAGGGTTTTCTGGTTTGCTTTCTTACTCATTGCCAGAATCGCTTCAGTGTCCTCGGATTCACGGTTTATCAAATCGGTAATATCGGCTATTTTCTTGCGAAGAGGCTGAGGATCAACACCACGCTCTAGGTTGTAGGCAACTTGTTTTGCGCGGCGACGATTAGTCTCGTCGATGGCTTTGGCCATTGAATCAGTGATGTTGTCGGCATACATATGCACTTCGCCTGAAACATTTCGAGCTGCGCGTCCAATGGTTTGAATGAGAGAAGTGGCAGAGCGCAAGAAGCCCTCTTTGTCGGCATCTAAAATTGCGACCAGGGAGACTTCTGGAAGATCCAAGCCCTCTCGAAGTAAGTTAATTCCGATCAAAACATCGTAATCGCCCATGCGAAGCTCACGCAATAGTTCAACACGGCGCAAGGTATCGACCTCGGAGTGCAAATACCTAACGCGCACTCCCTTTTCCTGCATGTACTCAGTTAAATCCTCGGACATTTTTTTAGTTAACGTTGTAACAAGTACGCGTTCATTCTTTTCGGCGCGAATACTAATCTCATTCAAGAGATCATCTATCTGTCCCTTAATTGGCTTAATAACAATCTGTGGATCAATCAAACCCGTTGGTCGAATAACTTGCTCGACAACATCACCTTCGACCTTAGCCATTTCATATTTACCTGGAGTCGCTGATAGGTAGAGTTTCTGCCCAGTTCGCTCTAGAAATTCAGGAAACTTCAATGGTCGGTTATCTAGCGCACTGGGCAGGCGGAAACCATGTTCGACCAAGGTGCGCTTTCGGGAGGCATCGCCTTCATACATTGCACCTAATTGAGGAACCGTTACATGGCTCTCATCAATTACAACAAGAAAGTCTTCTGGGAAATAATCCAGCAGGCAGTTCGGAGCAGAGCCCGATCCCCGTCCATCTAAATGACGTGAATAATTCTCAATTCCGCTGCAGAAACCGATCTGCTCCATCATCTCGACATCAAAAGTTGTGCGCATCCGAAGTCGTTGAGCTTCAAGCAACTTTCCCTGTTTTTCAAATAGATTCAATTGGATCTGAAGTTCATCCTCAATATCCCCAACTGCCCGTTTAATCGTTTCGGGACCCGCTGCATAGTGAGTGGCCGGAAAAATATACATCTCCGTCTCGTCGCGCATAATTTCGCCCGTAAGAGGGTGAAGTGTAGAAATCTTCTCAATCTCATCGCCAAACATCTCTATACGTATAGCCAACTCTTCATACATTGGAATAATTTCGATCGTGTCTCCGCGTACTCGAAAGGTTCCCCGCTCGAAAGCAACATCGTTTCGCTTATATTGAATATCTACAAAACGTCGCAGGAGAGCATTTCGTTCAATCTCCTCCCCTACCTTCAAAGTGACCATGCGATCGATATATTCCTGAGGAGTGCCAAGACCATAGATACAGGAAACGGTAGCAACCACAATCACATCGCGACGCGTGAGCAATGAGTTAGTTGCCGAGTGACGTAGGCGTTCAACTTCATCATTGACGCTGGAATCCTTTTCGATAAAAGTATCGGTCTGCGGAACATAGGCCTCAGGCTGGTAATAGTCGTAGTAAGAGACAAAGTATTCGACGGCGTTGTTGGGTAGCAGTTCGCGAAACTCGTTTGCCAACTGGGCAGCCAAAGTTTTATTTGGAGCCAATACCAAAGTCGGGCGTTGTAGTTTTTCGATCAGCCAGGCAGTTGTTGCAGATTTTCCAGTTCCAGTTGCTCCCAATAAAACTACATCTTGTTCACCAGCCTCAAAGCGCCGGGCGATTTCAGCGATTGCTTCGGGCTGATCACCAGCTGGAATGTAGTCACTAATTACTTCAAAAGGCTCAACCCGTCGCTGCAAATCGGATATCGGGCGCATTAGTCAACTCTACTTTGAAGAAGTGGCTAAAGCCTCCCAAATATTTTCGACTTGTCGCAATAAGTCATCCTTGGAGCCGCTGTTTTCAATGACAAAGTCGGCGATTGAGAGCCTCTCTTCGCGTGAGGCTTGCGCCGCCATGCGAGCCTCTATCTCCGAAGCGTGCAGACCCTTTTCTCGTAACCGTTCGATGCGCCTATCCAACTCGGCTTCAACTGTAATAACCGTTTCAAAGCGGTCGGCCCCACCGGTTTCAAAGAGCAGCGGAATCTCATAGACCAGAGTTTGATTTCCAGTCAGAGAGGCAACGGCAGCCTCGAACTCACTGCGTACCCACGGATGAATGATCGCTTCTAACACAGCTTTCTTTGTGGGATCTTTAAAAACTAGCTCACCCAAAGCTCGGCGATCAATCTCACCATTTTTCAGAATCGAATCACCAAAGATTGCAACAACCTCATCAAAACCACTCGAGCCACGTTCGATTGCCGCGCGCGCCAGTTGATCAGCATCAATAACAAGTGCTCCAAGATCAGCAAAATATTCGGCGGCCAGAGACTTGCCACAACCGATTCCACCAGTCAAAGCTATAACTCGCATGCAGAAAGGATAGCGCGCACTTGCTTTTATTCTTTCAAAGAGAGTCCATTAGAAGTAAGTGAGGTTAATAGACAACAGCTCACGTCTTCAATGGACTCCTTTGAAAAGAGAAAAGGGCCCGGCAGTTACGCCGGGCCCTTTTCAATAAATCCTTATTCTGCTGTTACAGCCTCTGCGACGGCCTCTACTGCGCCATCTTCAGGAGTTGCTGCAGCATCTGCCGCCTTGGCTTCTGCCTTCTGCTTCTTATGTGCTATGAAACGCTCTTGAGCTTGAGCGTATTGACGCTCCCACTCTTCGCGCTGAGTTTCATGTCCTGGCTTCCACTCTTGAGTCTCTGAATCGAAACCTTCTGGGTAGATAAAGTTTCCTTCCGCGTCATAACGCGCAGCCATTCCATATTGCGTTGGATCAAATGCTTCGATCTCAATCTCATGTCCTTCATTTGCCTGCTTCAATGAAAGTGAGATGCGACGACGCTCGAGATCGATATCGATAATCTTTACAAAGAGCTCGTCGTCAACTGCAACAACCTGCTCTGGAATCTCAACGTGGCGTTCGGCCAACTCTGAGATGTGAACGAGGCCTTCAATGCCCTCGTGTACGCGGATAAATGCACCGAATGGAACTAGCTTTGTCACTACACCTGGGACAACCTGATTGATTGTATGTGTGCGAGCAAATGCCTGCCATGGGTCTTCTTGTGTCGCCTTAAGAGAGAGTGATACACGCTCGCGCTCGAAATCAACTTCGAGAACTTCAACAGTTACTTCATCGCCGACTTCGACAACCTCTGATGGGTGATCGATGTGCTTCCAAGAGAGCTCT
>CAEZUG010000004.1_pt1 | contig 33652 bp, 36 predicted proteins | sample 7264411 | NCBI WGS metagenome assembly CAEZUG01 (sample SAMEA6813824, study PRJEB35770) | uncultured Actinomycetes bacterium | biome: Freshwater; feature: Freshwater reservoir; material: water | place: Czech Republic | collected 2016-04-20 | depth 0.5m m | reverse complement strand
TACAACTGCAAGCGTTGAACCACCTGCACCACCGGCGCCTCCTGGATCAATTACATCTGAAACATCACCCACCCCGCCCACACCCGAGGTGTTACTCGTGATAGATGCAGTTTCGCTAATTATCACTGTTGCGTTAGCACCTACGTTTACCTCAACGATTGAGCCACCTGCACCACCGGGGCTACCATCGGCCTGCGCACCCCCTGCACCACCTCCACCTGCAGTATTTGCCGTGATTGTGGTATCACCACTAATAGTCACGGTTGCGTCTGTAGTTGCGTTTACGACAATGACGGAACCACCGGTAGCGCCTTCGGTGGCCCCAGCTCCGACGACATTATTGTGAATATCTGAATTATTGATAGTCACAGTGGTCTCTGCTTGACCAGTAACTGAAATTGCGGCAGCGCCAGTGACATTCTTAACTTCAACATTATTGAGATCTACGGTAACCGGAGCAGCTGCGTCAACGGAGATAGCGCTCACCCCGGCTTTGGGGGCGACATCTAAAATTAAATTATTTAGCGTGAGGCTGGAGTTCGAACAGATCAAACAATTTCCAACAAAAGTACTTGCGGCAGTGAGCGTAAACGTCGTGGAAATAGGACTGCCGATACTGACGGCTTTGTCGGTAAAGACAACTGGTGCCTCAGCGGTGATTGTCGTACCAGCTGCACCACCAAAGATAATTCTCGTTGGCGCTAATGTATCGCCATCGGAGTTGGCACCATCTACTGCAGATTGGAAACCGGCATCATTTTCGAAAGTAAAATCCGCCGCGCTCGCGCCTTGGATTTGGTTTAAGGCAAGCATGCTTCCTAAAAAGAGCGCGCTACTAAGAGCTACCTTGCTGTTTGCAATGGAATAAAGTTGTGCTAACTCGGTTGCGAGTTTTCCCGAAGGCGTTGGTGAAGATCTCGGTTGAGCAGTGGGCTTAAGAGTTGCATCTTGAGTCAGCAGTCGAGGTAAGGGCCGATTTTTTCTCGCCCTTGATTTCGGAATCTGCTCACTCTCCTCTCCACGACATCGTGGTATTTAGCCCAAGCGGCGGCTCACCCTGAGGGGTTAGTTCCCCGAGGGGTAGCACTCATCAGGCTCAACTTTATGTGAGTTAATCGGGATATTCCATGCAGTTCGGGCACGGGAGGTCTCTGAGGTAGGGGCAGCGTAGTTTTTTCTGGATATTTCTTGGAGATTGAGGCTTTAGAGCTCGATTACTTTCCCAGAAACCTCTCGGACTGTGATTCTGGACAAAACGATGGCAAGGGCCTTAGAGCGAGCAACTTCGGCCATAAGAGATTGAATCTGTCCAGATTTTTCAAGTTGATCTGCGAACTCTTGCGGTGACATTGAAAAATGTTGCGCGGTACGAACTAAGTACTCATTAATTTCAGCATCATCAATATGGATTTGTTCTGAACGTGAAACTACATCTAATAAATAATCTGACTTTAACGATTTACGTACTTCAAGATCGACTTCAGTTCTATGTTCGAGATCCTCTGAGCGATTTTCCCTTGCGAGATGTTCGTTGACTTCTTTTTCAATCAAATCCTCTGGCAAGGCAATATCTAGATCACTCATCAATTTTTCCAATACTAAATCCCTAGCCTGTGCGCCTTGCTCAACTTTTTTCATCTCCGTGAGATTAGTAGCAATATCATTCTTAAGCTCAATTAAAGTTTTGAAATCGGAAATTGAGCTGGCAAATGCATCGGAGCCTAGAAATTCATCATCTCGTATTACGCCTTGAGATAACTCATGCTCGGCAAATCTTAATTGGATCTCTTTTAGTTTTTCATTAATATCTTCCTCATTGACTAATGCATCGGAAACTGTTACTGAAATCTCTGAAAAATCTGGTAAATCGATTGCGGGGCGAATATTTATTTCTGTGCTAAAAGTCAGAGGTTGATAATCAATATAATTTTCAACTCTGAATGTGGGTCGTCCAATGGCAAAGAGTCCGTGCTCAACTAAAGCTTTCTCAAAGAAATCTGGTATTGCCGATCTAATCGCTTCGCTTATGACTTTGGGGCGGCCGATTCGTATGTTAACTATCGATGCAGGGGTTTTTCCTCTACGAAAACCTGGGACATTTATTCCGGCAGATGCCCTTGCGTAGGATTTTGCAATATGAACCTCGAACTCTGTAAATGTAACTTCAACACTCAGGTGCACGCTACTCACGGTTAGATTCTCAACGATGCTCTTCATTAGCGCCCCCCTCACTGAGAAAAATCTATAACTTTGTGCCGCCTACTTCATACCGTAATCTTGCCAAGTCTAGGTAATCTGGAGAGTTTACTCGGTACTATTCTGTAATGTTTGAAGTACATTCACTCGCAATAGCTGGATGCTTGTTTCTTGGCGCGATTTTGTATACCTCAGTTGGCCATGCTGGGGCATCGGCCTATATCGCCATTATGACGTTATTTGATCTGCCACCCCTTGTAATCAAACCAACGGCATTAACTCTAAATATCTTTGTCTCGTCCTATACAAGTTTTCGCTACATGCGCAGTAACTTCTTCAATAAATTTCTATTTATGTATCTAGTGATTGGTTCAATCCCAGCGGCATTTATCGGTGGGCATATTAATCTGCCCAGTCACATCTATAAACCTATTATCGGAATACTTCTACTTATCTCTGGAGTCCGTTTCCTGGTTCAAGCCTTGCAGGTCGATCGCTCTCAACGCAGCATTAATTCTGGGTTAGCCGTGTTTATTGGTGCATGCGTTGGCTTGCTATCTGGAATTACTGGCACAGGTGGTGGAATCTTTTTATCTCCATTGATAATTTGGCTTGGCTGGGTCAGTGTTAAACAGGCTAGCGGAACGGTGGCCGGTTTTATCTTTGTTAACTCAGTTGCAGGTTTGCTTGGTAATGTGCAATCAGCTCAATCGCTGCCCGCAGAGCTTCCCCTCTTCGTAGTTGCAGTTCTATTAGGTGCTTTCATCGGAACCCGCTTTGGAATTTCTAGGCTTTCTAGTACCGGGATAAAACGTGCTTTGGGTCTCGTTCTACTCATTGCGGGTGCAAAATTCATTTTTGCTTCCTAGATTAAACACGTAGACTTGCCACATGAACACATTATTTGATCCCCTAACCATTGGCTCAGTAACTTTTCAAAACCGCGTGTGGGTCTCACCTATGTGCCAATACTCAGCCACTGATGGTTTTGTTGGTGAGTGGCACAGCGCGCATTTGAACGCCTTTGCAACTGGTGGACCAGGATTAATTATGGTCGAGGCAACTGGCGTTGTACCGGAAGGTCGAATATCAATTGCTTGTCCAACAATTAACGATGATGCACATGCAGCGGCTTTTAAGCCAATGATCGATTTTGCGCATTCACAAAATGTGAAAATAGGAATCCAATTAGCTCATGCTGGTCGTAAAGGGGCAACAATGCGACCTTGGGATGATCACAGGATGGCTACTCCCGAAGAGGGCGGTTGGCAGAGTGTTTCCTCATCGGCTATTGCATTCCATGGCTATCCCGAACCTCGCGCCTTAACAATTGATGAGATTCACCAACTCACCCATGATTTTGTCGCCGCCGCTAAACGTGCCGTGGCGGTCGGCTTTGATGTCATCGAAATTCATGCCGCTCACGGTTATTTAATGCACCAGTTTTATTCACCTCTGGCAAATACCCGAAGTGATGAATATGGCGGCAGCTTTGAAAACCGAGTTCGCTTCTTGCTTGAAACCGTGAAGGCAGTACGCGCAGCTATACCTGTGAGCACTCCCCTCTTCGTGCGCATCTCTGCAACGGATTGGGTTGATGATGGTTGGAACTTAGTTGATTCGATTGAATTATGTACTCAGCTAAAAGCCTTAGGTGTCGATTTGATTGATGTATCCACCGGTGGCAATGTTCATAATGCACCTATTAAAGCGACCCCAGGTTTCCAAGTTCCATTTGCTGCCGCGATTCGCGCAGAGGCAGCGATCATGACTGCAGCGGTTGGTCTAATCACCGAGCCCGAACAGGCTCAGTACATTATTGAAACCGGTGAGGCCGATGCCGTTTTCCTTGCGCGGGCAATGATTCGAAATCCTCGTTGGGCGCTCAATGCCGCTGAAAAATTAGGAGTAAAGATTGCCTGGCCGCATCAATTAGAGCGCGGACAAAGTATTTAGAGTTTTGGTGAAAGCAGTTCAGAGATTAGCGCCTCAACGCGCGCCTTAATCTCATCTCTAATAACGCGCACTGGCTCGATGCCTTGACCGGCTGGATCTTCGAGTACCCAATCCTCGTATCGCTTGCCCGGATAAAACGGACAGGCATCACCGCAGCCCATAGTTATAACGACATCGGAAGCTTGCACGGCTTCGGTGGTTAATATCTTTGGAACATTGTTGGCGATATCGATGCCGAGTTCAGCCATCGCCTCAATTGCAATTGGATTTATTGAATCCTTCGGTGCAGAGCCAGCCGATAGAACATCTATCTGGCCTTTACCTAGGTGTTGCATAAAACCTGAGGCCATTTGAGAACGGCCAGCGTTATGGACGCATACGAATAAAACCGATGGCTTACTTGTCATGAGTGAGTACCTTTGTTAGGCCCAAACCTATAAGGGCGCCGAGAATTTGAGCTGCGATAAAACGCGGGGCACATCCGGGAGCAATTCCTGCAAAGGAGTCAGAAAGCGTTCGCCCGATTGTTACAGCTGGATTTGCAAATGAGGTTGAGCTTGTAAAGAAGTATGCACTTCCAATCCACGCTGCAACCATCACCGGAATTAACGCCAGCTTCTCCTGCTTGATTAAGAGATTGATAATCAGAATTAAACCGGCAGTTGCAACGATTTCGCCAAGATATAGGTTGCCACCCGATCGCAGCTTTGTGGCACTCTCAATAAGTGGGTGGCCAAACATTGCATTTGCAAGAATGGCGCCAGATATGGCACCTAGAATCTGAGCCACGACATATTGGATAAAGCCCAAAATATTTATCTTGCCTTCAATTAAATCAACCAATGTTACGACTGGGTTGAAATGCGCACCACTAATCGGTCCAAGAATTTGGATTAGGACAAGAAGCCCAAATACCGTTGAGATCGTATTAATGAGTAGCTGAACACCCACATCATGTGATAAATCAGTTGCCATGATTCCTGAGCCGACGACTATGGCAACTAAAGTGAGAGTTCCGAGGAACTCGCTGAGGAGTCTCTTCACGTCAAAATGCTATCAAGGCAAGATGAACAACAGGCAAACTATGAAACACCAATGATGTCGACTACGAAGATTAGAGTTTCATTCGGAGCAATTGACCCAGTGCCACTGGCTCCATAACCAAGATCAGGTGGAATAACAAGCAAACGTCGTCCACCAACTTTTGCACCAGGCAGGCCTTGTTGCCAACCGGGAATTACATTAGCGAGCGGGAAAGTTGAAGGTTGTCCTCTCATCCATGACGAATCAACGATTTCACCTTTTGACCATGTCATTAAGGTGTAATGCACAGTCAGCGTTGAGGTTGCAAGAACTTCAGTGCCCGTTCCAGCAATGACGTCTTGTGTCTGTAAAGTTGTTGGAGGCGTTCCAGTTGGCGCCGCAATCGTTGGTGCCTCTCCTGCATTGCCTGTTACTGAAGGAAGTCCTGCCGCTGCTGTATCTGACACTTTATCTTCTCCTCCGCATGCAGTTAGGGATGTAATCGATAGCGCAATTATCGCTGCGATTGCTAGTTTTCTATGAATTTTCATATCCGTCCTTTACTCGAGCTCACCGATTAATTTGAATTCACCATCGCCTAACTGTCCCTGTGCGCGATACATCTCTAACTTGGCGCGGGTATCGGCAATATCTAAGTTACGCATGGTGAGTTGGCCGATGCGATCAACGGGACCAAAGGCGGCGTTTTCCGTACGCTCCATCGACAATTTATCTGGGTGATAGCTAAGAGCCGGTCCAGTTGTATTAATAATTGAATAATCATCACCTCGACGCATGCGCACAGTAACTGAGCCAGTAACTGCCGATGCCACCCAGCGTTGCAGGGATTCGCGAAGCATTAACGCCTGTGGATCTAACCAGCGGCCTTCGTATAGAAGTCGGCCAAGACGGCGGCCCTCTGCATGGTAATTAGCAATCGTGTCTTCATTATGAATTGCGCTAATTAAACGCTCATAGGCGATGAACAAGAGCGCCATTCCTGGGGCTTCGTAAATGCCGCGGCTCTTTGCTTCAATAATGCGGTTTTCGATTTGATCGGCCATTCCAAGTCCGTGGCGGCCACCAATTGCATTTGCCTCTTGCATTAGGGCGACAACATCGCTGAAATCTTTGCCGTTGATTGCAACTGGGCGGCCTTGAACAAAGTTAATAGTTACATCTTCACTATCGATCTTTACCGATGGATCCCAAAAGCGCACGCCCATAATTGGCTGGACTAATTCAACAGAGGTATCTAAGTTCTCTAAGCTCTTAGCCTCGTGGGTTGCACCCAAGATGTTGGCATCGGTTGAGTATGCCTTCTCGGTACTGTCACGATACGGCAGACCGTTAGCCACTAACCATTCAGACATTTCTTTACGTCCGCCAAGTTCATTGACGAAATCGGCATCAAGCCATGGCTTATAGATTCTCAAATTTGGATTAGCTAATAGGCCGTAACGATAGAAACGTTCGATGTCGTTTCCCTTATAAGTTGAGCCGTCGCCCCAGATTTCAACTGAATCTGAATGCATGGCACGAACTAACATCGTTCCAGTTACTGCTCGGCCCAAAGGTGTTGTATTAAAGTACTGTTTTAATCCGCTACGAATATGAAAAGCACCGCAAGCAATTGCAGCCAAGCCCTCTTCAACGAGTGCGCTCTTGCAATCAACTAGTCTCGCGATTTCGGCGCCATATTCTTTGGCGCGATCTGGAACTGAATCGATATCAGGCTCGTCATACTGCCCAAGATCTGCAGTGTAGGTACAAGGAATCGCTCCTTTAGCGCGCATCCAGGCAACGGCTACCGATGTGTCAAGACCACCAGAAAAGGCGATGCCAACTTTTTGACCAACGGGAAGCGATGCTAAGACTTTGGACATGCGGGAAGTCTAACCGATGAAGAGAGTTGGAAGTTTCTTCTCAAGGGCTGGAGTAATGGCCCATTGGCTGCATATCTCTTTGTACCGTGCAATATCTATGGCCTCTGGGGCTGCGCCTGTCTTAACTGCGCGGATCATCAGATTTCGAGGCGTGTGTTCTCCTCCAATAAACTCAATGAGTTCAACACGATATCCAGCAATACGTAGAATATGAGCTCGTAACGAATCTGTTAATAAATCACCCAAACGCTCTTTCATTAAACCAAACTTGGTCATGGCACCCCATGGTTCAGGACTTGTTTCCATTTGAGATTGAATATCGTGGTGACAACATGGCGCAATAAGTAAAAGTTTAGCCCCGCCGTTAACTGCCCAAGCAATTGCATCATCAGTTGCAGTATCGCAAGCATGCAAGGCGATAGCAACATCGGCATGTTCTGCTGAAGTCGTTGCAATCTCTTCTGCTTTAAAAGTAATTGTTGAAGTAACTCCAAGTTTTTGCGCGATTGCATTATTTCGATCCCGTGATGCTGTACGAACATCAATTCCAGTTACCGTGACTGGGATACCAATTGAGTGAAGATATTGATGCGCTGCAAAGGTCAAGTAGGCATGTCCACATCCAAGATCTACGATTGAAAGTGGTTTGTCCTTAGTTGGTTTATGTATCTGTCCCGCCTCGATTGCCGCCTTTAACGTTGGAGTTAAAAGGCGCAAGAACTCCTCAACTTGCATGTACTTATCTTGCTTAGATGGCTTAATTGCACCTTTGTGGTCGGCTATGCCAACCTCCAACAAAAATGGATCAGATGGATCTAGTAAGCGAACCTTCTTTTTATCGTGGCTAAGGTCTTGCTCCATTGATTTCTTTTCAAAATGTACTTGGGCATCACCACTCTTAGTAACACGTATCGACATAGAGCCATTGATGGAGTCAACTAAAATATTGGAATAACCACTTGAAAGGAGTGCCAGGACATCATCGCGCTCCGGGATCAAGTTTTTAACAGTAGTTGCGCGACCGTCGTTATGACTAAGTTGTAAAAGAACCCTCCCCTTGATCTCAACGGGGCGTATATCAATGCGCTCGAACTCAGTAACCATATTACGACGGCATCCAGATAAAACCACACGCACTAAGCCTGCTGTATCAATAATACGGGTGCATGCATCTTGCAATGCATCTTCTAGTGAGAGCGCCATGATTTATCGTGGCGAAATAACAGCCGTACCTTTTTCGTGCGGATAGATGGTGAGAACATGGTTAGGAAGCGCCTCTGCAAAAGCTTCGGCAAGCTCACGCTCTCCATCACGGTTTACATCATCGATAACGATCACTGCACGGGGTGAAAGGCGTCCTATTAATTCAGAGAGGGCAGGCTTGCGGGCATTCGGATTCTTAGATCCTGGGGGTCCATCAACAATCAAGAGGTCAATTCGCTTTAAATCATTGAACTTTGAAGTGTCATACCAATCAACTCCTGAAACATGTGGCGCAAGCTCAGCTACCCGGATTTCAACTCCGCGAACGCTGTGGGCTTTCAATAATTCACGCGTCTTGTCTGCAAACTCTTCCGAGTTATCCATGCTGATAATTTTCTTAGCGCCAGATTTAGCAACTATGAGAGTCGATACACCTGAGCCAAGCTCAACAACTAACCGAGGTTTATGTATTCGCACTAAGTCAGCGATAGTCAAAAGGAGATCAGGTGATGCCGCCCAACTTCTCGTGGGTGGAATTGGAGCGGAAAATTTAAGCAGCGCAACTAACTGTGAAAAAGCCTCACCTTGGCGATACGACTGCAAAACGGAGGCTTTAATATCTTTAGTGGCGGCGGTTATCTCACGTGAAATGCGCTCAAACTTTGATGAGGTTTTCTGATGTAGTGCCCTTAGAGATCTTACGCAGTACGCGGTTCCAACCAGCAGCGCCGCCAGAAGGATGATTTGGAGTGTTTGCATTGTTTAAGTCTAAGTGCGAGGAAGTTGAACTTCAATCGCTAAACCGCCCAGGTCGCTCTTTCTCAAAGTAAGTACCCCTTGATGTCGCTCAATAACGGCGCTCATGATGCTCAAACCCAGACCGCTGCCACCGCTTTCGCGCGAGCGAGATCGATCAAAGCGTTTTAATCCTTGAATCTTCTCTCCATATGATTGAGAGGGCAAGCCAACCCCACCATCTTCAATAATGAGTTTGATCTCTCTTGCGCTTTGAAGGGTGATTCGCACCGGAACATCGGGCAGGGTATGGATTCTGATATTTGCGAGTGCATTTGTGATAAACCGCTGTAAATATTTCTCTGATCCATTCAGAATTACGGAATCCTCGATATGGACTTCTAGTGGGTGCGTGGAAGCGATTATCTCAAAATCTTTGACACTATCCGTTAGAAGTTCCGAGAGATCTACTGCTGAAAACTCATCGACTTTTTCTTCGCCTAATTCGGCCAACATGAGGAGGTCGGCAATGAGCGACTCCATTCGTTTGATTTCGCTATTGAGGCGGTTAAATGCCATCGCTTCGCGTTCCTGCTCTAATTGCTTACCCTCCAGCAGTTCGGCATATCCCTTTACAACTGTCAAAGGAGTTCTTAACTCATGCGCGGCATCGCCCAAAAACTCCTGCATTTTTTCGCGCTGAGAGCGCTCCATGGCGAGGGCGCCTGATCGATTAATCAGAATAGATATAAATGATGCAATAGTGTTTGCAAAAATGATAAACAGCAATAGTCGCCAGAGATTTGTCTGCAAATTACTAGAGATATCGGTAAGCGGTGCTGCAATAACTAACTGTTCGCCCTCAGGAATATGAATATGGCGGATCTGAAGCTTATCTGGGCCATTGAGTACAGCCTTTCTAGATTGTTTTAATATCGCAATTTCACCGGTGGGTGCCATAAAGGCAACTGTCATATCAAAGTTATTTTGCTCAACACTCAGAAGGGCTGCAGCTATCGGATCCCCTGGACTTAGTTCAACATCTAAAGCAACTGTTTTTAAATGGTCATTGACTACCGAAATCTCTGATTGATAGGAGCCCCATACTGCAAAGCCTCCGATGAGGAGTGAGAGGATTGAGGTAACCGTAATAGTTGCAAAGATTTGTCGAGTTTTATCCTTCATTAAACCTGTTTAGGTTCCTGAATCTGAAAACCTACTCCACGAACTGTTTTGATGCCCTCGAATCCATCTCGGTGAAACTTCTTGCGTAAGTATGAAATGTAGGTATCAGTAACGGTGCTCTCGGATTCAAAGGTGATACCCCAGACCTCATCTAGCAAGAGCTTCTTGCTAAGTACGCGACCTTTTTTCTCCATGAGAATCTGCAATAGCCGATACTCAGTAGGTGAGAGATCAATCTCTTCGCCATTGAAAGTCACGCAATGTTGTTCGTCGTCAATCGTAATCGGCCCACATGTCAGAAGTGTTGGAGCAGTTGTAGACTTATATGAGCGACGCAAAATCGCCTTAATCCGCAGGACTAGCTCTTCGATTCCAAAGGGCTTGATAACATAATCATCAGCGCCGATCTTTAAGCCGCGTGCAATGTCAGTCTTATCTTCTCGAGCAGTAAGCATTAAAACTGGAGTTAAGTCATTAGTGCTCCTCAAGCGCTCAACGAGTTCGAATCCATCCATCAAGGGCATATTGATATCTATCACCATCAACACTGGTTTATTAGTACGCAGAAGCGTCAGTGCTGCCATGCCATCGCCTGCCTCAACGGTCTCAAAACCGGCGATGCTTAAGGTGTCGCGCAGGAGGGCCCGGACCCCAGGCTCATCGTCAACGATCATTATCAGTTCGCCCATGGCCCCACTCTTTCATGTGTGGGCGCCCTTGCCAATTGGCACGGGCTTTAAATACACGTTTCACAGAAAAAACACAACCTAGTAGGCCATCATGAAGCCATGAAGTTCCGACTTGTGGCAGGGCTAACCCTCTCTGTTCTCATTTTTATCATCGCAACTCCTGCATCCAACGCCGATTCCACGCCTTCGCCATCGCCTTCGCCATCGTCGACTCCGCTAACTGCGATTGAGCAGTACAAATTGGATGTGGAAATATATAGAACTCAAGTAGCTGCACGTAAACTGGAGCGCGAAGAAATAGCTAAAGAGTTCATGGCCAAGGTGGAAGCAGCTAACAGCTTTGCAGACAAAGCGTTATTAAAGGCAAAAACAAAATCTGAAATACGTTCGATTAATGCTCAACAGAAAACTGCAATCGCATTAGCCATTGCCATTAAAGAGGCGGCGCTTTCGGAGATGGGACCCGCCCCATTAGAGCCTGTTAAGCCAGTCAAGCTAGAGCCGCTCAAATCAAGCAAGCCAGAGTCAAGCAAGTCCAGCAAGCCAGAGTCTAGCAAGAGCCCTGAAGCCACAACGGCAAAGAAAACAAAATCTCCTAAAGCCAGCCCCTCTTCTTCTTAATCTTTGACTTGGCTATCGTTTAGCCATGAAAAGATTTAATAAATGGCTTGCACAAAAAATTATAAATGGCGTTGCAACAATGTGGTGCGCTTATCTCTTTACGGCGATTGCTTTCATATCCCTTCCCAAGGCGATTGCATCACGCGATTCGATCGTAATTATTTCCTGGCTCGCACAGACCTTCTTGCAATTAGTCTTGCTCTCGATAATTATGGTGGGTCAAAAGGTCCAAGCCATGAACCTTGAAAACACGATTAATGAGACCCATTCGGCAGCAATAGCAGAGTTCGAACTTGCAAAAGAGGCCCGCACCTTGGCACATCGGGAGCTGCGCGCGCTTCACTCCATCTCGCAAGATATGCATAAGTTAATGAAAGAGGTCGAAGCCAAGATTGCGCCGTAAATCGTTATAGAAGCGCAACCTTCTTTGGCTCCTTTCAGGTTTGTTACATTGTTAGGCCTTCTCTGCGTGAAATAGGTTTAGCGCTATGAAATCTACGCCGTGGTGGAAAGAAGCGGTGATCTATCAGATTTATCCCCGCTCCTTCTATGACAGCAATGGTGATGGGGAGGGCGATTTAGCCGGAATTACATCCCACCTTAAGTACGTGCAGGAGCTTGGAGTCGATGCAATCTGGCTCAGCCCCTTCTACACATCCCCTAATAAAGATGGCGGCTACGATGTCGCAGATCCCCGAGATGTTGATCCACGTTATGGCGATTTAGAGGATGCAAAAACACTCATTAATAAAGCACATGAGTTAGATCTTCGCGTGATAGCCGATATTGTTCCAAATCACTTCTCTGATCAACATGAATGGTTTAAGGCCGCTCTAAAATCTGGACGCGGATCACCTGAGCGAAGTCGCTTTCACTTTTATGATGCAAAGCCAGATGGCACACCGCCCAATAACTGGATATCACTCTTTGGCGGAGCTGCCTGGACTCAAGTAGATGATGGCCAGTTCTACCTGCACTTATTTGACTCCTCCCAGCCTGACTTAAATTGGGAGAACGCAGAAGTTAATGCCGATTTCGAAACAACTCTGCGCTTTTGGCTAGATCTTGGGATTGATGGTTTTCGAATTGACGTGGCACATGGTCTTGTTAAAGAAAATATCCATGCAAATCACCCAGATCCTAAGGGCTTGAGTGATGCTCTTCGCTTAGATGTTGAGATGGATACAGATGTACGTAACGCGCTTTTAGAGTCAGTTCCATATTTTGATCGCCAAGGCGTGCATGATATTTACCGCAAGTGGCGAAAGATTTTTGACTCATATGGTGCGCGTGATGTGATGGCAGTTGCCGAAGCCTGGGTACATCCGCCAGTTAATGCCACGCGATATGTACGTGCCGATGAGCTTCATCAAGTCTTTAACTTCGACCTTCTGACTGCGCCTTTTCAAAGTGATTATTTATTCGAAGTAATTGATAGATCTAACCAACTCAATGCAACGGTTAATGCGCTTCCAACATGGGCGTTGAGCAACCACGACTCCCCCCGTGTCGCATCTCGATTGGGCGCTCTTGAATCCCAAGCCCTTGCACTCTTCGTTTTCGCACTGCCCGGTTCGGCCTATATCTTTGCCGGTCAAGAGTTAGGACTACCCGATGGAGAGTTGCACGACTCCGATCGCCAAGATCCATCATTTATTCGCTCAAAGGGTGCAATAAAAGGTCGCGATGGTGCGCGCGTACCATTGCCGTGGAGCGGGAATTCAACACCATTTGGTTTTACATCGGGTACTCCCTGGCTTCCGATTAATCAATCTTGGAAGTCTTTAAGTGTTGAAAATCAGAGCTCAGATTCAAAAAGTGTCCTCAATCTCTACCGAAGCGCCATGGCTCTGCGCACAGAGCACTTAACTGGAGCTGGCGCTATTGAGTGGCTGGAATCGCCATTGCATGGATCAATGAGAGAAGGGGTTTTAGTTTTCAAACGTGGATTAGTCACAATTGTGATGAATCTTTCAGAGCAAATCCTTGAAGTCGATTACTCTGGCCGAATAATTCTCCAGAGTTCGGGAGATGTGGATTCTCGCAATGGAAAGCACAACGTTCCAGCGCGCTCAACGGCATGGATTCTTAACTAACTGACACAATACGCACCATGGAATCTATGACTACATGGCTCATTACGGTTGGCGTTTTGTCTGCGGTCATAATCCTCGACTTAACAATTGCGATCCTTCGTCGCAATAAAGAGACCTCAATGCGCGAGGCAGCCATATGGACGGTATTTTATATTGGAACTGCCATCGCATTCGGCGCACTCATGCCCCACTGGACTGGCGAAACAGGACAGCAAGAGTTCTTTGCTGGTTGGTTAACCGAGTATGCGCTTTCAGTCGATAATATTTTTGTATTTGTCATTCTGCTGACTCAGCTCAATGTTCAAAAGGAGAGACAACAACTCGTTTTGTTGCTGGGAATCATGCTCACAATCGCCATACGAGGCGTTTTAATCCCCCTCGGTGCCACCTTAATCTCACGCTTCTCCAGCATCTTCTTTCTCTTTGGCGCATTTCTTGTCTATACCGCCTATACCTTGGCCAGAGAGAAGCCTGACGAGGAGTACAAAGATGGTCGCACGGTTACTGCGCTTAAAGCGCGCGGTATGAGTGTTTTCTCTATCGCGTTAATAGCCCTTGGCCTAACAAATCTTGTCTTCTCGTTAGATTCAATCCCCGCAATCTTCGGCTTAACCAAAGACCCATATATCGTGACAACTGCCAACGTCTTTGCCTTAATGGGGCTACGCCAGCTTTACTTCTTACTTGAAGGACTCCTCTCGCGCTTAATATTTCTATCTAAAGGTCTCTCATTTATCTTGGCCTTCATCGGAGTAAAGATGATCATGGAGGCCTTCCATGGAATAGGAATTGATAAAATTGCAGGCGTTCATATACCAGAGGTTAGCTTGGAATTTAGTTTGGGCGTGATTATTGCAAGTCTATTGATTACTGCAGTTGCCAGTCTCACCGCCACCCGAAAAGATGGAAGTGCGATTCTCTAAACTACATTTTTTCGCTTTCGCAAAGTTTCGCGATCGTAGTCTTTTGTTTTCTCATGAATCTTTCGAATTTGTAATGCAAAGGCTTTAATGGCTCCGTCAAAGGCGGCAACATCATTGAACTCGGCGGCCTCGGATTTAATGAGCGGACCAGCACCATGTGACGTCAAGATTACGCGGTGCGAGTTTTTCCCTTGGCGAGGGTTGGCTTCATGAAGAACCTCAACCTCTACGCGTTCAATTTGAACACTGAAACGCTCCATAGAGTTGAGTTTTTCTTCGACAATTTCCCTAAAGTCTTCGGCTAGATCTGCATTACGGGTATGAATATGAATCTTCATACCTATAAGGGTAGTACGAAAACCACTGCAGTTGCTATAGCTGCCAAAAGAAAAGATTTAGCAAGAATTTTAAGCGCAGTTTTACGGTCTGCCACTCTGTCAATTGGGTCACTAACTCGTGAGATGTCTCCAAGCTTTCCCAGATTAAATGTTCCAGCAAATCCATATGCTAAACAAAATTTACTCCGCGATTGTACATACCCAACGGAGGCAACCATAAGTGGAAGAAAAATTCCTAAGCGTGCTTCACGCGGTGCATGAATTGCAATAAGGCCGACTAGTGAACTGACTGAAAAAAATAATCCAACTAGCCCCACCATCTGGCGTTGTCGGATTTCATTTTTTCCAAGATTGCATTGTCCCGGAATATAAACAGCATTAGACATCTTCAAACTCATCTTCATCTATCCAAGCATTTGCCGTTGTATCCTCCTGATGTTCAATCCAAGACAGGAAAGAGCCAACAGCCCGAAATGCCAGAAGCGCCACTGTTATCGCGGCAAATATCCGACGAATCGCTTTTATCATAGGTTAAAAATACTCTGTATTGAGAAATAATTCTCTATATGGAAGCTAGAGCGTTCTCGATGTCATCCCAAATATCATCTACATGCTCGCAGCCAACAGATAATCGAATCAATTGCTCTGGCACAGACAGACTCTCCTTTGGCCATCGGCGCCGACGCTCCCACAATGACTCGATCCCACCAAGACTTGTTGCATGTGAGATTAGCTTCGAAGACTCACACACCTTTTGGGTTAACTCTGCACTGCCATCAACTTCAAAAGAGATGATGGCCCCATAGCCTGGATATCGCACTCGAGTGATTTTTGGATGCGCAGAGAGTTTTGGGACGAGAGCTTTTGCATTCTCTTGGGCTTTGTTGAATCGAAGGGGGAATGTCCGTAGCCCACGAAGTGCCAGCCATGACTCAAATGGACCTGGAATAGAGCCATTTACACTCCGGAATTCCAGTAAGCGTTTAAAAAGCGCCGGGTCATTGGTGGAAAGTGATCCCATCAGTACATCACTGTGGCCCGAAAGAAACTTAGTAACTGAGTGCATCACAATATCGGCTCCCATGGCCAAAGGGTTTTGTACAAGGGGGGTGGCAAAGGTGTTATCTACCGCTACGCCAATGCCCATCTTCTTCGCCTGCGAAATCAACTCTGCAAGATCTGCGACATCTAAACAAGGATTCGTTGGGGACTCGAGCCAAACTAAGGCCGCGCCTTTCATGGCATCAATGACTGATTGAGTATTCACAATATCTACAAAACGAACCTCTAGCCGCCCGCTTTCGTGAAAGGAGTTAAGGAGTGACATCGCGCCGCTATATCCTTGATTGGATGCAACTACTGGTGCTCCAATCGGCAAAATCGAAAAGACTGCGTTGATTGCGGCCATCCCCGATGAAAAGGCTAACGTTGATCCACCTTCAAGGGCAGAGATCGCCTCTTCAAGAGAGCTCCACGTTTGATTTCCATATCGGCCGTAGCCAATGGCTCCTTCTGCATGAAATGTTGCACTTAAAACTATGGATGGATTAAGCGCGCCATCAGGTACAACTTCTGGCCGGCCCGCCGTGATCGCGATGGTTTCGGGATGTTGATTCATATCCATAGCCTAAACCTTAGCCAGAATTGCCATTGCCGCATTATGTCCTGGCACCCCACTGACGCCACCGCCGCGAATGGCGCCGGCCCCACAGATAAATATCCGAGAGTCATCTGTCTCTACTCCCCAACTAGGCTCCGTTCCAACTTCACGAAATGGAAAATGCAGATCTCGGTGAAAAATGTTACCTCTAGGTAGGCCAATTTCGACTTCAATATCTAGAGGAGTTTTGACTTCAACTCCAACTATTAAACTTTCAATGGGTTCAGCGAGATAGTGATTCAGTGATGCCAGCGCTGATTTCAATGCTATCTCTCGGACTAGGTCATTGTCTTCATCGAAAAGAGCCGCGGGAGTGTGTATTCCAAATAACGTCAAAGTCTGATAACCCAACTCTGCAAGCTCAGGGCTAAGAATTGATGAATCGCTCAATGTGTGACAGTACATTTCGATCGGCATCATCGCCGGAATCTCGCCCTGCTTAGCCTGTTCAAATGCACTTTCAAACTGTGAAAAAGCTTCATTTGCATGAAAAGTTCCAGCAAAGGCCAATCGAGGATCTACACCTGATTTAAGTTCGGGTAAGCGTTTGAGTAAAATATTTATTTTCATTTGAGAGCCATCCAAACTCTTAGGGCCTATTTTCCCCCTTAGTTTGGCGAGTGTCTGTGGCGCTGCATTTGATAGTACATACAGAGAGCGGATTTCCTCTCCATCCATCGTCGTTACTGTGGCACCTTCACGATCACTCTCTACTTTAATGACTCGCTTGTTAATTTCAATATTCACTCCGGCATCACGCACAACTCTTTCGAGCTCTGAAACCAAAGCCCCCATGCCACCTTTGGGAACTTTCCACTCTCCGGTGCCATTGCCTATGAGGTGATAAAGGAAACAAATATTCGCTTGAATCTCAAAAGCCGAAGAAAAAGTACCGATAAGAGCATCTGTTAATACAACTCCACGAACTAAATCCTCTTTAAAGCGAGCTGTTATAACTTCGCCAATAGGTTTTTCAATCAAGTAGTTCCAAACCGATGGCATTGCAATTAGGGTTTGTAACTCACTTCTTGTCATAAGTGGTTTCAGTAGCGTTGGTGCAATACGTTGTGCGAACTGCGCAATCTCTCCATAGAATTTTTGCCACGCCTCCCCTTCGCTTCCGCTGGAATCAAGAAGAGCAAAGGACTCCTCTGTCGCTGCATCCCACTGGCGCGAAACGAATAATCCCTGATTGACGCCGAAATGTTCATAGGGCGTATAACTAGATACCGTTCGAGAAATACACTCAAAGTTAAGGCCCAAGTCGGTGATGATTGAATCCGGTAAAAGCGAGACAAGATATGAATACCTTGAAATTCGAGCATCAAAGCCTGGAAATGCGCGAACGCTGGTGGTCGCTCCACCAATTTCTCCGTTAGCCTCCAAAATTCGAACGCTCTTACCTGCTCGAGCAAGGTATGCCGCCGCAACTAAACCATTGTGGCCAGCGCCAATAATGGTTACGTCGCAGTCAGAAGCCTTCATTAGAGAGTGTTAAGGATGCGCTCAATCGCCTCAGTAATTATCTCTGGGCTTGTTGCAAAATTAAGTCGCACATACTGTGAACATTGAGCTCCATACAAAGAGCCAGCATTAAAGGCTACGCGGCCTTTTTCAAGCAAAATCTGGGATGGATCTTCACCGAGATCCAGACTGGATAAGTCAAGCCAAGCCAGATAACTATTATCGGGGATATGATATTTAACCGTTGGAAGTTTTCTTGCGAGTAAGTCCCGGAGAAGAAAACGATTGTGGTCGAGCTGGTTCATTACTGAATTAAGCCAAACCCCACCCTCTGCAAAAGCGGCAGCCGATGCGAAGGCACCAAGAATCGAGGCACGAAAGTGAACCGCCTTTGGCATCCGATCCAACTGCGCATTGATTAATGCATTCTGCGAAACAATGATTGCGCACTTTAATCCGGCAATATTCCAGCCCTTCGATGCAGCCGTTACCGTAATTCCTACTTCGCGGGCAGTGTCATTGAGCGCTAAAAATGGGATAAATTCCGCCGATTTAAAAGTGAGTGGCGCATGAATCTCATCGCTAATTACCAGTACTCCGTACCTCTTAGCCATCTCTGCAATTCGAGTAAGTTCGCTCTTTGAGTAAACACGGCCAAGAGGGTTATGGGGCGAGCACAGAAGGTGAACCCTTAATCCTGCAGCATAAATCTTTTCAATCGCATCTAGATCTAACTGCCAAGGATTCTCGGTCTCGTTGTCGGTATCAGCCCGAGTAAAAGGCACATCAATCTTTGTAAGGCGAGTTTCATTGATCCAATTGTAGAAATTCTGATAGACGGGCGAGTTAATAAGTACGGTATCACCAGGCTTTGTAAAAACTCGCAGAACTTCTACTACGGCGACTCCTACATCGGATGCAATCCGCACCTGTGAAGTATCAACGTCCCAGCTCCATTGTTCGGCGGCAAAGCGCGCAAATCCAGTAGGAAGCTCTGGAATTAATCCCAAATACCCTAAATCTGATTTAGCGACCATTTCCTGTAACACTCTGCGGATTGGTTCGGCGATAGGAAAATCCATCTCCGCCACTGGAAGAGGTAAAACATCACGATCAAACTCGCGCCATTTTTCCGAGTGGTGGGTTAGAAGTTCGGCAAGGGTGGGAGTTTGAACGTAAGTGTCAGTCATCTAAGAAGGCTACCTTGCTAGTGCACATAACTAAAGCGGGCTAGGCCTCATCTGGCAGTAGTCTGCGTGTGGTATTTCGTACTACTAACGTTGTAGGCAGCACCAATGATGGTGGAACAACATCGGGTTTACGCAAGCGCTCCATAATCGACCAAGCCGCCATTTCACCCATTAATGTGACTGGTTGCTCAATAGTTGTTAGCTCCGAAAATTCAGCCATCTCATGACCATCAAAGCCAACGATCGAAATATCCTCCGGACTCTTTAATCCGTGACGACGTAACGCCTGCAGCGCCCCCATCGCCATCTCATCGGATTCGCAGAAAATTGCAGTTGGTCTATTAGGTCGCGCCAAGAGATCATCCATAGCACGCGATGCAGTGTGCATTGTGAAATCTCCATGCACTTCGCGCGAAGGCAGCCACTCCAATTGATTCTCGGCTAAAACCTGCATAAAGCCTTTACGTCGATCCTGAGGAACACTGAAATTAAAGGGGTCATCGGGGCGTCCAGACATGAGACCAATCTTTTTATGCCCTTGGTTAACCAGGTGTTGTGTTGCGGTACGTGCAGCGGCTACATCATCTATTTTTACACTCGCACAATGTGCATGCTCCATTCCGACTAAAGCGACGGGGATTCCAAGACTGAGAATCGAGTCAAACTCTTCCTCGGTTGGCGGGAGCGAGATAACGATTAATGCATCTACGCGACCCTTCAACATTTGATGTTGAAATAGACGTTCGCGACCCTTCATGGCACTGAAGTTATAGAGCAGTAGATCTAAGCCGGCTTCACGTAGCGCCTGTTCAGCACCGCTGATAACTTGAGAGAAATACCAGCGGGAAATATAGGGCGCAACTACACCGACGCTGTTTGTGCGTCCTGCCGGAGAATCTGCGCGAGTTAAGGGGTAATCCAATTTTTCTGCGGCGGCAATAATCTTCTGCCGGGTCACTTCATTGACATGCTGTAGGCCGCGAAGCGCTCTTGAAACCGTTGCAGTAGAAACTCCGGCCTCGTCTGCAACCTCTTTTATTCCTGCCATTGTCCCCTCTTTTTTCTGCTCCGTACTGCAAAAACCTGCAAAAGACCCTGCAAGGCATGTAAAACTACGGCAGAAGAGATAAATTGGCAATAATTTAAATACTTTAGCGATAAATTTACGCCTATGAGCCAACAAATTGAGACCCAGATCGATGTCACCCTAACTGAGCGCGACCGAATGAGCGCCTTCTTTCGAATCATTCTCGTCGTACCTATGGCGATTTTTGTAGCCTCTTTTACTCCATCGGATCTGAGTACCTCTAATTCGAACTATTTTGCCGTGGGTTTTCTAGCCCTTCCCGCCGCTCTTGCCATTATCTTTCGTCGAATTTATCCAAGTTATCTTCTGGCCTTTAATGAGGCGCTACTCTCACTTCAGACTCGAGTAGATGCCTACCTCTTGCTCTTGACCGATGAATATCCTTCAATTGAAGAGAATGAAATCGTTAGTGTTGATTTTCCTCCTGTTGATGCCAAGCTTCTCAACCAATGGCTTCCGCTAGTTAAGTGGTTCCTGGCTATTCCGCTGTATATAGTTGGAATTTTCTATATTATCTTTGCATTTTTCTTAACAATCTTTGCCTGGTTTAGCATTCTCTTTACTGGCAACTATCCAGAGAAATGCGCAGAAGGTGTCGTGGGTACGATCGCTTACTGGAACCGTGTCGCAGGCTATGCATTACTCCTTGTCACGGATGAATATCCAAGCTTCTCTCTCTAATTCATGAGCCTTCACTCGGCGCAGAAAATGCGGCGAATCGTTGCTGAAGTAGCTAAGTTAGATAAGAAATTTGAGCCACTCATTGCCCGACGTCCGCTGTGTACCATCGGGCGAAGTGCGCAAACTGAAACTAATTTCGAATCACTGGTTAGTTCTGTAATCTCTCAGCAACTTGCAACGAAGGCCGCCGAGACTATTCATGGGCGCTTAGTACTAGCTTGCAAAGGAACGATAACGCCCCGAAAACTAATCAGGTTAGAGGATCTCGAACTACGCGGTATTGGAGTCTCTGGCGCTAAGGCGCGCACACTTAAAGGTCTAGCCGGCGCGGTTATTGATAAGAGTATTCCTATTGATCGTATCGATGAGATTCACGATGACCAAGAGATTTTCGATGCTCTAACCTCACTCTGGGGAATCGGTCGATGGACCGTTGAAATGTTTATGATCTTTCAGTTAGGAAGGCTAAATATCTGGCCCACTGGAGATTTGGCCGTTCGGCGAGGCTGGGACATTGTGCATAAAAATAGTGAAGAGACACAGGCTAAAACCCTAGATGCATTGGGAGAAAAACTTCACCCGCATCGCAGCGTCGTGGCATGGTATTGCTACCAAGCCGTACATGAATCACGCGGTTTGGATTACTAAATATCCTCAAGTATTAATGAGACAGAGTTAATGCACCAACGCTCATCGGTTGGGACGTCATAACCCTCCCCTTTGAATATATGACCCAAGTGAGAGCCACAGGCAGCACATCGGACCTCTGTGCGGACTCTTGGAAATAACGAGCGGTCTTCAATTAAATCTACCGCGTCATCGCTCGAAGGCGCGTAAAAAGATGGCCACCCACAGCCTGAATGAAACTTTGTTTCGCTTTTAAATAGCACTGCGCTACAAGCTTTACATTTATAGACGCCGACTTTATCTGTATCTGTATATTCACCAGTAAATGGACGCTCGGTCGCAGCATTTCTTAAAACATCATATGAAAGCGGATCCAATGCCGCCGCCAGTTCACTCTCATTTATCTTTACCGGATAGTTTTTCTCACTCATACCGATGCACTTTCCTGAGGATATGCAACCCCGGTACTGGAGTGACAGTCATAGCCATTTGGATTCTTTTCTAAATATCTTTGGTGATACCCCTCGGCCAGAAAATACTCCACTCCCTCGGCGCTAATAATCTCTGTTGCAATCTCATCCAAATTATTTTTACTTAGTACCCCTTGATACACATCGCGTGAAGAGACTGCGGTTACATATTGGGCGGGAGTAGTTGTATAGATAGCGCTGCGATACTGAGTTCCAATATCTCCACCTTGTCGATTCAAAGAAGTTGGATCATGCATCGTCCAAAACTCTTCCAGCAAGCGTAGATATGAAATCTTTGATTCATCAAAACTAACTTTCACCATTTCGGCATGGCCAGTAGATCCAGTACAGACATCTTCATATGTTGGGTTCTGCTGGGTTCCCCCCATGTATCCCACTGATGTCTCAATTACTCCTGGCATCTGCCAAAAGCGGCGCTCGGCACCCCAAAAACAACCAGTTGCAAAGTAGGCGATTGAACTCATAGCCCTAATTCTTACAGTTTCGCAGCTATCGTGCACCCGCTGATAACCTTGCTCTCGTTAACCCATGAGCCCCCGTAGCTCAGGGGATAGAGCACCGCCCTCCGGAGGCGGGTGCGCAGGTTCGATTCCTGTCGGGGGCACGCGCGAGATAAATCACTCTTAAAAGAGGAAATCTTTTCTCATACAACCTTGTTAATACCTACAGAAGGCGAGAGAATTAGCGCCTTGCGCAGCCACAAGTTTGCGTATCAATACGAAGTTAGAAGTGATTAGGCCTCGCCGAAACGGGGCTAGAGGAGGCACGCACATGGATTGGCGACATAGATCGGCTTGCCGCGATGAAGATCCGGAGCTATTTTTCCCAGTTGGAAATACTGGCCCTGCAATCAGCCAAATCGAAGAGGCAAAAAAAGTCTGTAATCGCTGCATCGTAAAAGAGCCATGCTTGGCATGGGCCCTTGAGAGCGGTCAAGATGCTGGTGTTTGGGGTGGACTCTCTGAAGATGAGCGTCGTGCTCTTAAGCGTCGTGCCGCCCGTAACAGAGCTCGTCTACAGGAGCAACAGAGCTCTTTCTAACCGTATTTTCTAATTATTACAGTGGAAAGCGAAGCGAAGCGGTTGTTCCTATATTCGTTGAGGTTAATTTCAATACACCTTTTAACTCATTCTCAGTCAGTGTTCGCACAATCTGTAAACCTAAATTAGCTGAGGTAGCTAAATTAAAATCCTCAGGTAAACCAACTCCATCATCGATGATAGTTATCACGCACTCATTACTGTAGCGCGCTAGCTTAATTGAAAGAGTTGATCCCTCTCGCGCTAAACCATGCTCGAGTGCGTTGTGCATTAACTCTGTCACAACTAATGAGAGCGGCGTAGCAAGACGCGACTCAAGAGAGCCCAATTCGCCATCACGCACAATAGTAAGTTCGCCCATTCGTGGGCTGAGCTCTAAGGCATGAGAGATCAAACTAGTGAGAACGGCATCAAAGGCAACATCACTTTCACTGCTGCTAGATAGAGTCTCATGCACTAATGCAATTGAGGCGATTCTTCGTACCGCCTCATTAAGTGCTGATGCCGCACCTGGATCTTCAATTCGTCGTGCTTGTAAGCGAAGGAGCGCGGATACTGTTTGCAAATTATTCTTAACGCGATGGTGAATCTCTCGAATCGTTACATCTTTCGTAACGAGTTCGCGATCACGGCGCCGTAGCTCTGTTACGTTTTGAAGTAAGACGATTGCGCCAATTCGATCATCGCCAGCAAGTAAGGGCAGTACAAGCAAATCTATCGTTGCGCCTTGATTATCAATCTCTACTCTACGAAGGGTTTTCCCATTTAAGCGCGTACCGATACCCTCTTCGTGGGCATCGCGCGAGTTTTGAACAACGGCTTCAGCGACATCACCTAACTTGCTATTTTCAATCTCGCTTTTCCAACCCATGCGGCTAAAGGCTGATCGCGCATTCGGACTGGCAAATGAGATAACACCGTTTATATCAAGACGAATTAGCCCATCTCCCACCCGCGGAACTGGCTCAAAAAGAGAGCCCGCATTTTTATATGGAAATGAGCCCTCTGCAACCATGCGATACAGCGAGTGTGCAATCTGGCGGTAGTTGAGCTCGAGCGCCCCTGGGGATCGCATTAATTCAGAGTTCCTGTGACGAGAGATGACGGCGATTACCTGGCCATCAAAGACGACTGGAATAGTCTCCTCTTTTATCATTATGTCGCCGATTTTTTCAGGCTCAGAGTCTCGAATGATTTCGCCACTTGAAAGTGCTTCATCGATTCGGCTTCGACTCCCCCACGTAACTTCATCGCCTATTACGTCATCGATGAAAACAGTTGCCGCAGTTGTAGGCCTGATGTGTGCAACTGCAACATGACCCGTCGGCCACAACTTCACATCTTTTCTTATCGGAACCCAAAGAATGAGATCGGCAAAAGACAAATCTGAAAGCAGCTGCCAATCGGCAACTAACTCGCGCAGGCGGTGAGCTTGATCGATAGTTACAGAGCTTCGCCCATGGATTAGAGTCTCAAACTGAGGCATGGCTATTTCCAGCTATCTAACTCTTGAGCGATCTCCTGTGTTGCAAACCAAACCAGCTCATCATCATCTTCATGTGCCAAAAGTGCGCATTGAACTTGGCTCCACGTAATTGGGGCAGATAATTGAATCGAATCCTCTGCGCTCTCACTCCATTGACCCTCTGCAACCTCTATGGCCAAGACGATCCCGGGAGAGTTTTGCGATACTCGAAGATCTAACGCTGACTCTCCCGCCAAAATCGATAACAGGTACTCAAGCTCTTCTTCATCACAATCTAGGTTTTCATTGACAAAGCCACTCGTTGGAGCAAATGCCTGAGCTGGGCTATAACTCTGATCTGCAAGAAATTTCGCAAGATCACTCTGACTTATAGGCAGGTATGCACGCATGTGCCAATGGTATTAGAAATTAACTGACCATCTCACTGGCTATCTTCGCAATCGATTTGCGCAGGCCAGAGCGCTCATTAATCTCTATTAATGATGATTTCTCGGCCTCTGCCGCAGCGCAGGCGCGCCCATCACGAACGATTACTCGAACACTCAAAGGCCGAAGCGAAGTCGTGAGGGCAAGAAACTTTGCCTCTTCATCGCCGCCCTTACGCCCCTGAGAGCGCATATTGAGAGTAAAGCTCAAAGCACTTCGTATAGAGGTTTTTTCTATCAAAGAACCTACTTGTTCCAATCGATGAAGGCCAAGCACATCTGGACGTGCAACAACCATGAGTTCATTGGCCTGGTCGCATGACCAGGTAGTCATCGTAGAAGTCCAGCGCCGATCAGTAAGTCGGTTTGAAAGCCCAGATATAGAGCCCAAATCAATAATAATCTGATCAAATGACTGTGTTGCCAGATCCATCCAAGCATCTACCGACATCGCCTGTTCTTGTGAGATTTCAGCAATCGATAGTGAGGGTGCAATAGTGCGCCATCCTTCCTCGCTATTTACATTTCGCACGGAAAGCAAAGCGGCAACAGATGGTGCGCGAAAATTTGCATCAATAAGAAGTGTGGCTTTTCCTAAGACGCTAAGCTCCATCGCGATATTGATTGCAACTGTTGTACAACCGGTGTTACTTCCCGCCGAACCTATAGCGAGGACATGTGCGCGTCGGCTCTTTGGAGAAAGCTGCGTACTCTGGCGCAGCATTGGCGCGCGAACAAAGCCGCGGACCAGACTAATAAGATCGGTGGCATTTGTTGGTATGAGATGAAGTTCGCCCAATGCACGCTCTTTATCTGGCGAATCAGAAAAGCCGATTAGCTGCTTAACTTTTGGCGCTAAGGCATCTAACCGCGAACGAGTTATACCGGATAGATCTGGCGAAAAAATTATGATGGCCTCAAGGGATGTTTCAGGACTACTCTTTAAATAGCTTTCAAGTGAGTCGATGTCAATTGCACGAAAAATAACACTCCAGCCTTGGGCAAAGAGTGTGCCTGCAATGAATCCCTCAGTTTGCGCGTTAGCAATTGCTGTAATGACGGTCGGTAGCTCCTGATCAGACATGTGAACTAACCACCACTAAGCGGCCATGTGTTGTTGCACTTAATAATCGTAAAACTTGTGTCTCCTCGACGGCGACGGTGAGGGCGGCATCGGTTCCGAAGTTCTTACTCTTTTGATCAAAGCTAAGGAGTCTTACTCCCCCTAAGATCAATATCGGATCAACTGGCATCTCTCCACTTTGGCTATCAATCACCCAGTAGATATCAATAGCTTCTCCGGCGAGAATTCCAGCCGCTAAATCAACGGCACGGATGCTTATCGGTACAGCGCTGGATGCAAGGAGTGTGCTGTCTGAGCTCACGCTTTGAATATTTACAATCTCTCCGGGAGTCATCGTGCTCATCACAATCAATCCGAGAGGGTCATCGGCCTTTCCCATGTAGAGAGAAGCGCTGGAGTCAAGATCGAAGTGTTGTAGTTCGATATCGCCAGTAACAATTTGATGCCCGGGGGTCATATCAACAGAGGCGATCCAAAAATCGCTACCTCGGTGCGAAAATGTTGCGAGAAAGAATGCGGAGAGAAAAGAGGCAACAATTAAGGTAATGGCCAACGGGGTTCTGGAACGCGATCTATCTTTTTTATATGTCATAGCGCGAACTCAAGGCCACTGGGGCAAGATCTATTGAGCTTTATCCACAATCATCAATTTGGATGAGTAACTCTCGACAATAAGGTTGAAGCAATCCAAAGCATAAGCCTAGAGCCTTCTTTCATGACAACTAATCCGATCTTCGACAACGCACCAATATTCAAGCGAATTACCCTAGCCACTGTTTCAAGTGATGAGAATGAAGATTGGTTACACCCAGTTCTTGAAATCTTTCGCCCCCAACCTTCACCGCAGTTGCTCAAGAAAAATCGGCTATACCTTGTACCGAGCACTTTCGATGATGAGTTTGATCCCGACTTTGCACCTGAACCAACCTCGGCCCACGATCTTCCCGCCCTTGACGAGTGGTGTGCAAGCTTTGCTCGAAATGTTTTAGAAGTATTTGCCGGGCGCCGACAACCAGCCCAGCTGACCAAAGCGTTCCACCATCGAATCTATAGTGAATTTGTTAAGAAGTCTGGTACCGAGAAAGAGGTTGGCAAGATAAGAAAACTTCACATAAGCGAACCACTTGATGGAATCTGTGAGACAACGGTCACGGTTAGATTTGGTGAGCGCTTGCGCGCCCTTGTATTTAGATTCGAAGGTATCGATAATCGCTGGCTTTGTACTGCGTTGACACTTATTTAAGCGGCACCGTGGCAACGCTTGTATTTTTTACCTGAACCACAGGGACATGGAGCATTACGTGAAACCTCGCCAGTTGTTTTTACGCCAGATTCATCGGCGGCTGTGTACTGCAGGCCAGTTCTCGGAAGCGGCTTAGCATCAAGGCCGACGCCTGAAACTTCATGGCTTGATGGCTCAACTGTAATTTCAATATTAAACAAGAAGCCTGCAATCTCTTCTTTAATAGCATCCATCATCGCTGAGAAGAGCTCATAGCCCTCGCGCTGATACTCAACGAGAGGATCGCGCTGAGCCATTGCGCGAAGTCCGATTCCCTCTTGTAAGTAGTCCATCTCGTACAAATGTTCGCGCCATTTACGATCTAAGACTGAAAGTAAGACTTTACGCTCAAGCTCTCGCATAACTTCTGCGCCTAAGCTCTCTTCGCGGGAGGCATAGGCCTTTTCGCAGTCCTCAATAATGCGTGCAGTAAGGAACTCGGCGTCAAGGCCGCTACGTGAGCCGGCAGATGCGATGAGTTCATCGACGCTAAATGAGATTGGATAAATAGTTTTGATTGCATTCCAGAGAGTCTCAAGATCCCAATCCTCGGAATAGCCCTGTGAAGTTGCGCTAGTAACATATGCGCTCAAAGTCTCTCGAACAAACTCTGCTACTTGATCTTTAATATCTTCGCCCTCAAGAACCATCCTGCGTTCACCATAGATAACTTGGCGCTGGCGGTTCATGACATCGTCATACTTTAAAACATTTTTGCGCATCTCAAAGTTTTGAGCCTCAACTTGGGTCTGTGCAGAACGGATGGCATTGCTGACCATCTTAGATTCAATCGGTGCATCCTCTGGAATTCCCGCAGCCGTTAAAAAGCGCTCGACCATTCCTGAGTTAAAACGTCGCATGAGCTCGTCCTGAAGTGAGAGATAGAATCGAGACTCACCGGGATCGCCCTGTCGACCTGATCGACCTCGCAACTGATTATCGATACGTCGAGATTCGTGGCGCTCAGTACCAAGAACATAAAGACCTCCGAGAGCGATAACCTCTTCATGTCCTTTCGCAACTGCCGTCTTTTGCCGAGCAATCTCATCAGGCCAGGCAGCTTCGTAGGCATCTGCATTGTCGACGGGAGAGATTCCACGGCGTTGAAGTTCGAAGTCGGCCATGAACTCAGGGTTACCACCAAGCATGATGTCCGTACCGCGACCGGCCATATTTGTTGCAACTGTAACCGCGCCACGTACTCCTGCACGGGCGATGATCGCCGCTTCGCGTTCGTGGTGCTTGGCATTTAGAACTTCGTGGGGCACTCCAGATTTACGAAGAAAGGCTGAGAGCTCCTCGGATTTTTCAACACTGACGGTACCAACTAAAACTGGTTGACCCTTACGATGTTTTTCAGCTATATCTGCCGTGACTGCAATAAATTTCCCATCTTCAGATTTATAGACTAAATCAGCTTGATCGAGGCGAACCATCTCGCGGTTAGTTGGAATGGGTACCACACCAAGCTTATAAATCTGGTAAAACTCAGAGGCCTCAGTCATGGCCGTACCAGTCATACCCGATAACTTGGAGTACAAGCGGAAATAGTTCTGCAAGGTAATTGTTGCCAGAGTCTGATTTTCATCTTTAATCTCAATGCGCTCTTTAGCTTCAAGGGCTTGGTGTAGACCCTCGCTATAACGACGGCCGGCCAGCATGCGACCAGTGTGCTCGTCAACGATTAAAAGCTCGCCATTCATAACAACATAATCCTTATCGCGCTTGAACAACTCTTTGGCGCGCACTGCATTGTTGAGATAGCCAATCATGGGTGTATTGGCAGCTTCGTAAAGGTTACCGATCTGCAATAACTCTTCGACCTTTGTTACGCCTTCTTCTAAGATTCCAACAGTCTTCTTCTTTTCATCAACTTCATAGTGAACATCGCGCTGTAACTTACCAACATGATTTGCAAATTCGACGTACCACTTAGTTGCCTTATCAGCAGGTCCGCTAATGATTAATGGAGTACGCGCCTCATCGATCAAAATTGAGTCGACCTCATCGACAACTGCGAAGAAGTGATCACGCTGCACACAGTCCTCTAGTGACCAGGCCATATTGTCGCGAAGATAATCAAAACCAAACTCATTATTTGTTCCATAAGTAATGTCGGCCAAATATGCCTCGCGTCGCTCCGCAGGTGTCATATTGGCAAGAATTACTCCAACTCTTAACCCTAAGAAGCGATGAATTCGACCCATCCATTCGCTATCTCGTTCTGCTAAATAATCATTTGTTGTAACAACATGGACGCCCCGTCCTGCCAGCGCATTTAAATATGAAGGCAACGTTGCAACAAGAGTCTTTCCTTCACCTGTGCGCATCTCAGCAATATTCCCTCGATGAAGTGCAGCTCCACCCATCAATTGAACGTCATAGTGGCGCTGACCCAAGGTCCGTTTTGCCGCTTCACGTACAACGGCAAAGGCCTCTGGCATTAGATCATCTAGGCTCTCGCCTTGTGCATATCGCCCCTGAAATAGAGCGGTCTGACCGCGAAGCTCGCTATCGGAGAGGGCGCTAATTCGTGTCTCATGTCCATTGACTACCGCGACGACTTTGCTGAGTTCGCGGAGCAGGCGTCCTTCTCCGGCACGCATAATCCTGTCAAAAAACGCTGGCATCACTTGGCCTCTCGAACTCAATGGCTGACTTAACCCCCTTATCTTAGAGGTTGGGCCACGCAAGCGGTAACCGAGGCAAGGACGCTAAAACCCTGACAGGTAAGGGCTCGGACCGCCTCTCGCAGGGTAGAGCCTGTGGTGACTACATCGTCGATGAGAACTAGATCCCCGCGCGGATATGAACCCGCCTTAACTGCAAATGCGCCGCGCAGATTCTCAGAGCGAGCTTCGGCATGTAAACCACTTTGATCGCGAACTTTTCGAACAAGTTCGAGTGAGTCAGATATTCGATAGCCACTCATTTCGCCAACTCCTTGTGCAATATCTACCATGAAATTGCGACCACGTCGGCGACGAGCGGATCGAGATGATGGAATCGGCACAAGTCGAATATCGTGATTACTCAAATTAGCTTGACTTAAAACATGATCGATAGCTTTTATTATGAGTTCGTCGGCCCCTTTCAAACCATTCTCCTTGGCCGAGAGCAGAATTTTACTTGCCGTCTTTGAATAAATTACTCCAGAGTGAACAGGCATCGCAGAAATACGTGTGGAGTACAGATGCGGATGCCATTCCAGACGGCAAGTAGAGCAAATCAAAACTCCAATCTCTCTACAGCCAATGCATCGAGTGGGAAAGAGAAGTTGAGTGAGAGATTCAATCGCAGGCATCACCCAAGGCTAGTAACCTCTAGAAGTACAAGAAAACTGTTGTGGAAACTATTCGTGGTAATCATCGGGCTGTAGTTTTATCAAACGTGCAGTAATGGCCGCCATAGAGATTCGTGGAAGTGTTAAAACGAAATGTGCGCCTTTGCCCGGCCTGCCCCAAGCCTCGAGTTCGCCATTATGCAAGCGTGCATCCTCGAGAGCGATCGAGAGTCCGAGTCCTGTGCCTCCGTGTGTACGAGAGCGCGAGGGATCACCACGCCAAAACCGATCAAAAACCTGCACTAACGTTGAGCCGTCAAGGCCCACTCCAAAGTCACGAACTCCGACAGCTACATCGAATTCACTAGCAAGGATCGTAATTGCAATCGGTTTCTCTTCAGCATGATCGATCGCATTTGAAAATAGGTTACGCAAAATCCGCTCAACGCGGCGAATATCGGCCCTAATAACTACTGAATCCGTAATTGAGTAGACACGCAACTGCGTCGACCGCTCCTTTGCAACTAGGAATAAATCATCGGCACTTCGACGCACTAGTGCGACGAGATCGAACTCCGTGGCTTCAAGCACCGCTACTTCTGCATCGAATCGACTGATTTCGAGGAGATCCTCAAGGAGTCGTTCAAAACGATCGAGTTGGGCGACCATTAATTCGGCACTACGAGCGACAATTGGATCAAAGTCTTCGCGTGAGGAGTTAATAACCTCTGAGGCTAAGCGTAAAGTTGTAAGTGGCGTGCGCAGCTCATGTGAAACATCAGATACAAATCTCTGTTGAACGCGGGATAGGTTCTCAAGCCGAGCAATCTGTTTTTCAATGGACTCGGCCATCTCATTAAATGCATTACTCAATGTCGAAATCTCATCCTGAGAGCGCACATTCATTCGCTCTGAAAAATCACCGGCAGTAAATTGCGTTGCGATGCGCGAGGCTTGACGGACCGGACGCACTACTTGTCTGACCACTAACCAGGTAATCAATCCAATTAAGAGTACTAAAAACAGACCCGTCAGGAGCAAATAGTTCTGGATAAGGTTTAATGTTGTATTTTGATTCACAAGTGAAAAAAGCATGTACATCTCATACTGACCAGCGTTAGGAATTAAGACTTTCTCTCCAATGGCCAAGCCCTGGATGCTGGAACTGCCGATATATTTGATTGTTACGTAGCTGGTTGCGATGTCCTTACTTTTTCGTACCTTATTACTTAAATACTTTGGAATTGAAGTCGGATCCACTAAATTTGATGAGATTTCATAGTCTAGTTTTCTAGAGTTCCCCGGGCTTTTAACGAAGACCACCTCTCGTGCATTCTCATTCGTGGAGAGCGAGGTTGCCGAGGCGATAACGTCATTAATTATTTTCCTGACTTCAGCGTCTTTCTCACCTTGCGCCAAGATAAATCGATACTGCGCATTAAAAATGGTGGAACGTGCCTCAATAATCGATGATTGAAGATTCACTTTTTTTATACCAGTAGCTAATTGCGAATTTAGGGCCGACCCTGCGGCAAAGATGACGGCAAGAGACAGGACTACGGTTGAGACGATTACTTTTAAAGCCAGGGACCTGCGAAATTTGGAGAAGATCAGGTTCATTTTTTATGAACGGCCCATCACTCCAGCTTTATATCCAACGCCGCGCACGGTCACGACGATTTCTGGTCGCTCTGCATCATGCTCGATTTTGGCACGCAACCTCTGCACGTGAACGTTCACTAATCTCGTATCAGTTGAGTGGCGATACCCCCACACCTCACTGAGTAAGGCATCTCGTGAAAAAACACGCCCTGGCTCTTTGGCAAGGGCTACCAATAAATCAAACTCAAGGCGAGTAAGTGCAATCTGTTTGCCAGCCCTTAGAACTTGATGAGCGGCGACATCAATTGCTAAATCTCCAATGGTCAACAGGCCAGAGATATCTGTATTTGTTCGACGCAGGCGCGTTCGAATTCGTGCAACGAGCTCTGAAGGGTGCTTGAAGGGTTTGACCATGTAGTCATCGGCTCCGGCCTCAAGACCTCGCACAACATCATGCGAGTCCCCCCGGGCACTGAGCATAATAATCGGCACCATTGATTCAGCACGAATTAATTTACAGACCTCGACACCGTCGAGGCCCGGCAACATAACATCGAGCAGAACTAAATCCGGTGGATTATTTCGAAAAACTTCGAGAGCTTCATCTCCGCGACTTACAAGGTCAACGTCAATCCCCGCTCCGGTTAATACGATTCCGAGCATCTCTGACAGGTCTTGGTCGTCATCGACGACCATAACCAAAGTCATTAGCTACCGTGCTCCCAAGAGTTCAGGTACATGTCTTGGGCTGGAGTTAGTACATCGATACGTCCGCCCATGCTAACGAGCTTCAAGCTTGCAACTTCCTTATCGATATATGTTGGAACGTCATGAACGCCAGGCTTTAAGTTCTTGGCCTCCTTGACTAAGTATTCAGCCGTCAAGGCTTGATCTGAGAATGACATATCCATAACCGATGCTGGGTGACCCTCGGCTGCGCCTAAGTTCACTAAACGGCCCTCGGCAAGTAGTAGTAGGCGACGTCCATCTGCCAATACATATTCATCAGTCTGGTGGCGCATTTTTGCGTTCTTAACCTTTGAGTTTTGCTCTAACCATGCGACATCAATTTCAATATCAAAGTGTCCGGAGTTGGCCATAATGGCTCCATCCTTCATTACTTGGAAATGCTCTTCGCGAAGTACGTCACGGTTACCTGTAACGGTGATAAATACATCTCCAACCTTTGCCGCATCAATCATTGGCATAACGCGGAATCCCTGCATCATTGCATCAAGTGCCTTAGTTGGATCGATTTCGGTAACGACAACATCAGCGCCCATGCCCTTAGCGCGCTCTGCCACACCCTTACCGCAGTAACCAAATCCAGCAACAACGACAATGCGTCCTGCAAGCAGGAAGTTAGTGGAGCGAAAAACGGCATCGAGTGTTGATTGT
>CAEZUG010000003.1_pt1 | contig 38116 bp, 33 predicted proteins | sample 7264411 | NCBI WGS metagenome assembly CAEZUG01 (sample SAMEA6813824, study PRJEB35770) | uncultured Actinomycetes bacterium | biome: Freshwater; feature: Freshwater reservoir; material: water | place: Czech Republic | collected 2016-04-20 | depth 0.5m m | reverse complement strand
TCATCGAACAGGCCTTAGATAAGTTGGAAAATCTAGATGGCGCACCAGTAATGGTTGCCGACAAGAAGATTGCTTGGCCAGCCCAACTTGCCCTTGGCAGCGACGGACTTGGCAACTCCCTAAATCACATTCGCGAAATAATGGGAACTTCGATGGAGTCCTTAATTCACCACTTCAAATTAGTTACAGAGGGTTTTCACGTTCCAGCCGGTCAGGTTTATCAGGCGATTGAATCTGCTCGCGGAGAGCTAGGCGCACACGTTGTATCCGACGGTGGTACTCGTCCTTACCGTGTTCACTTCCGTGAGCCATCATTTAATAACTTACAAGCAACCTCTGCAATGAGCGAGGGCGGAATGATCGCTGACATTATTGGTGCAGTTGCATCTATCGACCCAGTTATGGGAGGCGTTGACCGCTAATGGATTATTCTCCGCAAGATCTTGCAACCATGGATTCAATTATCAAACGCTATCCGCGCTCCCGCTCTGCAATCATGCCATTACTGCACTTTGTACAGTCGCGCGTTGGCTTTGTTAACGGTGAAGGCATCGAACTTATTGCAAAACTTTTATCTCTAGAAACGGCAGAGGTTTCCGCCGTTGCTACTTTTTACACTCAATACAAACGCAAACCCGTTGGTGAATACCATGTTGGCGTATGCACAAATACCCTTTGCGCTGTAATGGGCGGGGATGCAATATTTGCTGGCCTTAAAGAGCACCTCGGCGTAGAGAACGATGGCGTCACTGCCGATGGCAAAGTCTCACTCGAACATATCGAGTGCAATGCCGCATGTGACTATGCCCCAGTTGTTATGGCGAACTGGGAGTTCTATGACAATCAGACTGTTCAATCGTCAAAAGATTTAGTTGATTCGATGCGCAATGGAAATCCGACACCTCCTACCCGTGGCCCGAACTCATTAGTTACCTGGAAAGAGGCCTCGGCCGTGCTTGCTGGAATCAATGATGGAAAAGCCAATGAAGGCATTCAGGCCGGTGAACCATCACTGCTTGGGTTAAAACTTTCGAAAGAGGGCAAGTAATGGCAAAGTTAGTGCCCGTACTTTCAGCACATTGGGACGAGAAAGATTCATTCACGATTGAGGCCTACACACGTCATGGTGGATATACAGCCTCTAAAAAAGCTTTAGCAATGGATCCAGATGCCGTTATTCAATTAGTTAAAGATTCTGGACTGCGAGGGCGTGGTGGTGCTGGTTTCCCAACTGGAATGAAGTGGGGATTTATTCCACAGGGCGATAACAAAGATCACTACTTAGTTGTTAACGCCGATGAATCCGAACCGGGTACCTGCAAAGACATGCCACTACTTATGGCTAACCCACACGTATTGATTGAGGGCTGCATTATCGCCTGCCATGCAATTCGCGCTAAGCATGCTTTTATTTATATTCGTGGCGAAGTTACACACGTTGTTCGCCGCATGAACCAAGCCATTGAAGATGCCTATAAAGCCGGACATCTCGGTAAAGGTATTGATCTAGTTTTGCATGTTGGAGCTGGCGCATATATCTGTGGCGAAGAAACTGCCCTTTTAGATTCACTCGAAGGCTTCCGTGGGCAGCCTCGTTTGCGACCACCGTTCCCAGCCATTGCTGGTTTGTATGCACGCCCTACCGTTGTAAATAACGTTGAATCAATTGCATCTGTTCCAGAGATAATTTTAAAGGGTGCCGAGTGGTACCAATCCATGGGCACCGAGAAAAGCAAGGGAACGACGCTGTATTCACTATCGGGCCACGTAAATAACCCAGGCCAATTCGAAGCGCCTCTTGGAATTACCTTGCGTGAAATCCTAGAAATGTCCGGCGGAATTCGTAATGGGCATACTTTAAAGTTCTGGACTCCGGGTGGATCATCGACGCCGATATTTACTGCCGAACATTTAGATACTCCACTTGATTATGAAGGAGTGGCTGCTGCAGGTTCAATGCTTGGTACTAAGGCACTACAAATATTTGATGAGACCACTTGTGTTGTGCGTGCCGTACTGCGCTGGACAGAGTTTTATAAGCACGAGTCTTGCGGCAAGTGCACACCATGTCGCGAAGGCACTTGGTGGCTAGTTCAAATCTTACGTGATTTAGAAGCTGGCAAGGGAACCGAAGACGACCTTGCGAAGTTACTCGATCTCTGTGACAACATTTTAGGGCGCTCATTCTGCGCACTAGGTGATGGCGCGACTAGTCCGATAACTTCATCAATTAAATATTTCCGCGATGAATACATCGCACACATGACTCAAGGCGGGTGCCCGTTTGATCCAGTTGCATCAACGCTATTTGTTGGGGCGGGTGCTTAAATGACAACTACTGAAATCGTCGACATGATTACCGTTGTTATTGATGGTTTTGAAGTTAGCGTTCCAAAGGGAACTTTAGTAATTCGTGCAGCTGAGCAGCTTGGAATTCAGATTCCACGCTTCTGTGATCACCCACTGCTTGATCCAGTTGGTGCATGTCGTCAGTGTTTAGTCGATATTGAAATCAATGGTCGTGCATTTCCTAAGCCACAAGCATCATGCACAATCCCTGTTGAGCCAGGAATGATTGTAAAAACTCAACTCACCTCAGCCGTTGCCGATAAAGCGCAGAAGGGTGTGATGGAGCTCTTGCTCATCAACCACCCTCTCGATTGCCCAGTTTGTGACAAAGGTGGAGAGTGCCCACTGCAAAATCAAGCAATGAGCACTGGCCGCAGCGAAACGCGCTTTGAGGGCGTTAAGCGCACATTTGAAAAGCCGATCAATATTTCTTCACAAGTCTTACTTGACCGCGAACGCTGTGTTTTATGCGCACGCTGTACTCGTTTCTCAGAACAAATCGCAAGTGACCCTTTTATTACTCTGAATGAGCGTGGTGCACTTCAGCAAGTTGGAATTTACGAGAAGCAACCGTTCAAGTCATATTTCTCGGGCAACACGGTGCAAATCTGCCCAGTGGGTGCTCTAACCGGTGCTTCTTATCGTTTCCGCGCACGCCCATTTGATTTAGTTTCAACACCATCTGCATGCGAACACTGTGCATCTGGTTGCGATATGCGTACCGATATTCGTAGAGGTAAAACACTTCGCCGTCTTGCTGGTGATGATGCTTCAGTTAACGAAGAGTGGAACTGCGATAAGGGACGATGGGCATTTAAATATGTCACAGCCATAGATCGACTTACCCATCCATTAGTGCGTAACGCAGATGGAGAATTAGTTCAAGCATCGTGGCCAGAGGCTCTTGCCGTCGCAGCTCAGGGATTGAAAGCGAATTCATCGGCAGTACTAGTTGGAGGCCGTGCAACATATGAGGATGCATACGGATACAGCAAGTTTGCACGAGTTGCACTTAATACAAATGATATCGATTTCCGTTCGCGTCTTTCATCGGATGAAGAGCGTGAATTTTTAGCAGCACGCGTAGTTGGTTCATCAACTACCTACCGCGACATTGATCGCGCCGACCATGTACTACTCGTTGGCTTTGAACCCGAAGAAGAGTCACCAATTGTTTTCTTACGTTTAAATAAGCAGTTCCGCAAGCGTGCGCTGAAAGTTACAACCATTGCAAGCAAACTCTCAATAGGAGTTGAAAAACTCAAAGGAGAATTTGTTAAAGTTGCACCTGGTCAAGAAAGCCTTGCAATTTCCTCTCAAGAACTTACGCCTAAATCAGTAATTCTTGTTGGAGAGCGTGCATCTGAAAGCGCTGGAGTGTTAACGGCCGTTGGCGCACTTAGCGATTCAACGGGTGCAAAGATTGCGTGGATCCCGCGCCGTGCAGGTGAGCGCGGTGCGCTCGAAGCTGGAGCCATCGGTAACTTATTGCCAGGCGGACGCCCTGTCGCTGATGCGCCAGCCCGCGTAGATATCGCTGCGCTGTGGGGCATGGATTCATTGCCAACAACTATTGGTCGCAGCAGCGAAGAGATTTTTGCCGCAGTTAATTCAGGTGCTATCGGTGCGCTAGTAGTCGGCGGTGTAGATCCACTCGATGGCGCTAACTCTGTCGCAGCGATGGCCGCACTTGATAAGGCTTTTGTCGTCAGTTTTGAGATAGCTCCTAGCGAAGTCACAATGCGAGCAGATGTAGTCCTACCCGTTGCCGCGATTACTGAGAAGAGTGGATCATTTTTAAACTGGGAAGGCCGCGCTCGTGCATTTGATTCGGCCGTTCAGGACTCACTTAATCGCAGCGATCTTCGAATTCTCTCCATGATTGCTCAGGAGATGGGCACACCACTGAACCTCGGGACCGTCACAGCTGCAGCCAAAGAGATTGCATCTCTCGGTGTATGGGATGGTGCACGGGCAACAATGAAGTCTGTGAGCGCCGCAAAGGTTCCATCACTCAAAAACGATCAATTCATTCTTAACTCATGGCGCCGTTTACTAGATCTCGGAACGCTGCAAAAGGGTGAAGAAAACTTAGCGGGTACTGCACGTCAGACCGTGGCGGTTATTTCACCAAATCGCGCACATGCCATGGGAGTTGTTGATGGAGATCTATTAAAGATTTCAACGACGCATGGTTCAGTAACTATTTCCGCCTTAGTAGAAGATATACATGACGATGCAATCTGGGCGCCACGTAATTCACGTGGCTCTCAATTACTTGTAAACCTAGGCGCCGGACATGGCGCAGTAGTTACGGTGGTGAAGATATGACAACAGCAGAGTTAATCGGGGCAGATCCAGGCTGGCTAATTACCGTAAAGGCCTTACTTGTCTTTATCTTTTGTGTAGTTCTCACTCTGTTATCTGTTTGGGGAGAGCGTCGCTTAGTTGGTCGCATGCAACAACGTCCAGGGCCAAACCGTGTTGGTCCATTTGGATTAATTCAGGCGCTGGCAGATGGCGTAAAACTGGCGCTCAAAGAGGACATCATTCCGGCAGCTGCCGACAAAATCGTCTTTGTTATAGCCCCAATTATTAGTGCTACGACCTGCTTTATGTCCTTTGCTGTTATTCCAATCACCGGTCCAGTAACTCTCTTTGGCCAAAAGACTGCAATGCAGTTAACAGATCTTCCAATTGGCGTTCTTTACGTATTAGCAATCGCATCCGTTGGTGTGTATGGAATCATTTTGGCTGGTTGGTCATCAGGCTCCACGTATCCACTTCTCGGCGGTCTGCGATCAAGTGCACAGGTTATTTCCTATGAAATTGCGATGGGACTTTCACTCGTAGCTGTATTTATCTATGCAGGATCGATGTCAACTTCTGACATTGTGGCTGCACAATCCACAACTTGGTATGCAGTTGTCTTGTTCCCATCATTTGTAATCTATGCGATATCAATGGTTGGTGAAACTAATCGTGCACCATTTGATTTAGCCGAAGCCGAAGGTGAGCTCGTCGGCGGTTTCCATACTGAGTACTCATCACTTAAATTTGCACTCTTCTTCTTAGCCGAATACGTCAACATAATTGCAGTCTCGGCCCTTGCGACAACGCTCTTCCTAGGCGGGTACCACGCTCCACCACTCCTTGGTTTCACTGAAAACTGGCTAGGTGGTTGGTTCACTGCAATTTGGTTCTTCTCAAAGGTGTTGGTCTTCTTCTTCGTTTTTGTTTGGTTACGCGGAACTCTGCCTCGTCTACGTTATGACCAGTTCATGCAATTTGGCTGGAAGGTTTTAATTCCAGTTTCAATTGTTTGGATCTTGGTTGTTGCAACACTTCGTGTACTTTCATTGCAAGGCGCACCACGTTTAGTAGTCGTAGCCTTCGCAAGCTTTGTAGTTCTTCTGGTGATGTTGGTTAACATCGGTTTTGAAAATGCAAAGAAAAAGAAGGAAATGGCGGTCTTCGATGATGCCCCTTCACCAAGTTTCGCCGTACCAGCTTTGCCGACGAAGAGTGGAGCCGACAATGTCTGAGATCGAACCCTTTAATAGCAACGACAAAGGCCTAGAAAAAGTTGAGTTCACTCAAGTTGATCAGCCTGGCTCTGTTGGAGTATTTGGCCATGCAAAGGGTTTCTGGACGACCTTTGCAACCATCTTTAAAAAGCCTGAAACCGTTGAATATCCAGAGGTTAAAGCCCCTACACAAGAACGCTTTCATGGACGTCACCAGTTAAACCGCCACCCAGATGGTCTTGAGAAATGCATTGGCTGCGAGCTGTGTGCTTGGGCATGTCCTGCAGATGCGATTTATGTTGAAGGTGCAGACAACACTGAAGAGAATCGCATGTCACCGGGTGAGCGATACGGCAAGGTTTATCAGATTAATTATCTGCGTTGTGTCTTCTGCGGACTATGCATCGAAGCCTGTCCGACTCGCGCGCTTACTATGACAAATGAGTATGAACTTGCCGATGATTCACGCGAAAAATTAATCTTCGAAAAAGATGACTTGCTTGGACCATTGCGTGCTGGAATGTTGATGCCGCCACACCCAATGTACCCAGATATGAATGACACTAATTACTACAAGGGTGAAGTAACAGAGGCCCATCCGTCACAGGACGTGAATAAATGAACGATCTCGCACTCCAAGTTGGTCAGACAGCGGCCCCCGAAGCAACTCTCTTTTGGATTCTTGCGCCACTGACTTTGATTGCCGCCCTTGGAATGTTGCTAGTAAAGAAGGCAGTTCATTCGGCGATCTTGATGGCGTTTGTCATGGTCGCTCTTGCAATCTTCTACATCGCCCAGGGTGCGCCATTTCTAGGGATAGTTCAAATAGTTGTCTATACCGGCGCCGTCATGATGCTCTTCCTCTTTATCCTTATGCTGGTCGGTGTTGACTCTTCTGATTCACTCACTGAAACAATCAGAGGACTGCGTCCGATTGCAATTACCGCAGCTCTCGGTTTTGGCGGACTTATGGTTTCACTTCTCGGACGAGCAACCCTTGGTCGAGGCGCAGTTGGAGTTGAAGCCGCTAACGCCGAAGGAAATGTTCAAGGAATTGCACAACTTTTATTCTCAACTTTTGTCTGGCCATTCGAAGTTGTATCCGCGCTCCTAATTACCGCAGCCCTTGGTGCAATGGTTTTAGCCCATCATCACCGAGTTCAAGAGCGTCCGACGCAACGACAACTCTCAATCGAACGCTTCCGCGGTGACTCAATAGCAAATGCCGCTGGATTACCTGCCCCTGGAGTCTTTGCTCGACATAACGCTGTTGACGTGCCAGCGCTTTTGCCAGATGGCACGGCATCTGCCGCCTCCGTCAACGCCAGCTTAAAGGCTCGCGGGGATGTCTTAGATTCATCGCTCTTTGAACTAGGCACCGTCGATACAAGCGTTGAGGAGGAGAAGTAAATGAATGCAGCTAACTATCTCTACCTCTCAGCAATGCTCTTTACTATTGGTGCTGTCGGAGTAGTTGTCCGACGCAATGCAATCGTTGTCTTTATGTGCGTTGAACTCATGCTTAACGCTGCCAATCTTTCATTTGTAACTTTCTCTCGAATTAATGGCGATCTCAATGGCCAAGTAATCGCCTTCTTTACGATGGTTGTTGCAGCTTGTGAAGTCGTAGTTGGTTTAGCAATTATCGTGACGATTTATCGCTCACGTCGATCGGCATCTGTTGACGATGCTAGTTTGTTGAAGCGATAATCATGATGACTTCCAACAGCCTCGTATATTTAATTGCCTTGCCTCTTGCAGGTTCTGCGATTCTTCTGCTTTCAGGACGTCGTAGCGATAAATGGGGACATTTACTCGCAACAGCTCTATCGGCATCATCCTTCTTCGTCGGTCTCTACCAACTCTCATTGATGCTCAGTCGTTCAAATGGTCAGCGCCCAGTCTCTCAGAAGTTATTTGAGTGGATCTCTGTTGGAACATTCAACATTGATGCAGGGTTAATGCTTGATCAGCTCTCTATCTGTTTCGTACTTCTGATTACGGGCGTCGGCACACTCATTCATATTTATTCAATCTCTTATATGTCCCATGATCCAGATCGCCGCCGTTTTTTTGCATTTCTCAACCTCTTTATTGCGGCAATGTTGCTTCTTGTTTTAGGCGATAGCTATCTCAATCTCTATGTTGGCTGGGAGGGTGTCGGTCTTGCCTCCTACCTCTTAATCGGATTCTGGAATCAAAAGCCTGCTTACGCAACGGCATCTAAAAAAGCATTCGTAATGAACCGTATTGGCGACATGGGCCTCTCATTTGCCATCATGATCGCATTTGCCACAATGGGCACGGTTTCATTCTCAGGTATCAAAGAGGCTTCCGGTCATACATCTACTGCAGCATTAACTGCAATCGGCATCATGCTTCTCGTAGCTGCCACTGGAAAATCGGCGCAATTCCCGCTACAGGCATGGCTTGGCGATGCAATGGCCGGTCCAACTCCAGTCTCAGCCCTGATCCACGCGGCAACGATGGTTACCGCGGGTGTCTATTTAATTACTCGCTCTAACTTCATCTTTGATGCCGCCCCTACTGCACAGCTTTTAGTTGTAATTGTTGGCGCAATAACATTGATGTTTGGTGCCTTAATCGGTACTGCCAAAGATGACATTAAGAAGGCACTTGCCGCATCGACGATGTCACAGATCGGCTACATGATTTTGGCGGCCGGTCTTGGTCCAGTTGGATATGCCTTTGCAATCATGCATCTACTAACGCATGGATTCTTTAAAGCTGGAATGTTCCTTGGAGCAGGTTCGGTTATGCATGGAATGAACGATGAAGTCAATATGCGAAAGTATGGAGCGCTCCGTAAGTTCATGCCAATCACTTTTGCAACGTTTGGACTTGGATATTTAGCGATCCTCGGAGTTCCTCCATTTGCTGGCTTCTACTCTAAAGATATGATTATTGAAACCGCCTTTAACTCAGGTGGTACTAAGGGAATTATTCTTGGCTGCGTAACCTTGTTAGGTGCTGGAATTACCGCTTTCTATATGACTCGGGTAATGATCCTTACTTTTACTGGTACTTCTCGTTGGGATGAAGAGGCACATCCACATGAATCCCCATGGCTGATGTGGCTGCCAATGGCAATCCTGGCAATTGGCTCGGTTACATCTGGATATCTCTTAAGTCACGGAGATGCGCTGGTTAACTGGCTATCACCACTATTTGAAAACCATGGCGAACACAGCGAGCTCCTATCACCAATGATTGTTTCGGGTCTTGCCTTATTGATGGTGGCAATTGGAGTGGCATTTGCATTCATCAAGTACTCGCTCAATGAGGTTGATGCCGTTGCTCCTAGTGATGTTTCAATCTTCACGACAGTTGCACGCCAAGATCTAATGCAGGATCGCTTCAACGAGGCGGTGTTTATGCGCCCTGGTCAAGTACTTACGAAGCTCCTTGTTAAGAGCGATGAAGCGGTAATAGATGGCGCAGTGCGAGGTATTGGGCGTGCAGCCCTTGGCTCAGGTGCATCTCTGCGTGGGATTCAGAACGGCTTTGTCCGCAGCTATGCGGCGTTAATTTTGATCGGTGCCGTCGCACTGATTGCAGCGATTTGGGTGGTGACACAATAATGATCTGGTTAACACTCTTAATGGCACTTCCACTTGCCGGCTCGGTGGCAGTAGCTGCCCTTCCAAAGAAAAACGAGAAGTTAGTAAAGCAAGTTGCTTTAGCTACCACTTTGCTAGTTATGGGTGCGACAATTGCAATGGCTGTTGGTTTCCAGCGCGATAATGTTGAGCTGCAATTTGTTGAAAAGTACGCATGGATTCCATCTTTTGGAATCAACTATGCCCTTGGTATTGATGGTCTTGCACTAGTGCTGATCTTGATGTCAACGATTCTTGCCCCAGTTGTAGTTTTAGCTGGTTGGAACGAAGCCCATGGCGGACGTTGGAGTGTTAAAACTTTCTACATCCTTATCCTTGTCCTTGAGACGATGATGATTGGTGTATTTGCCGCAACCGATGTATTCCTCTTCTATGTGATTTTTGAAGCGATGTTAATCCCTGTTTACTTCCTTATTGGAGGATATGGCACGGGAGAGCGTTCAGCGGCAGCTGTTAAGTTTTTGATTTACAGCCTTTTCGGTGGTCTCTTGATGCTGGCCTCAATCATCGCCCTGTACGTGATGTCAGGTGCTCAAGGTGGACATACATTTGATTTAGCTGCACTCTCACAACTTGAGATGAGTTCGACTACACAAAACCTTTTGTTCCTAGGTTTCTTCATCGCCTTTGCTATTAAAGCTCCTTTATGGCCTCTGCATACATGGCTTCCTGATGCTGCAGAATCTGCCACGCCTGGAACATCCGTTCTTCTCCTTGGAGTGCTCGATAAAGTCGGCACCTTTGGAATGATTCGTTACTGCCTAACGCTCTTCCCTGATGCAAGCAAGACCTTCACTCCAGTGATCTTGGTCTTAGCGGTAATCTCAATTGTTTATGGTGCATTCCTTGCAATCGGACAGCGTGACCTAAAGCGTTTGATCGCCTTTACGTCGATCTCTCACTTCGGCTTCATAACCATGGGAATCTTCGCCATGACCTCCCAAGGCCACAGCGGGGCAACGTTATATATGTTTAATCATGGCTTCTCGACGGCGGCACTCTTCTTAGTTGGTGGCTGGATGATCTCGCGTCGGGGATCTTCAACGATTTCAGATTTCGGCGGCCTACAACGTGTTACTCCAGTCATGGCATGGATGTTCTTCCTGGCAGGCATGTCATCTCTTGCGCTCCCTGGGCTGTCGAGCTTCGTGAGTGAATTCCTTGTATTAGTTGGAACTTTCACCAGGTATCCAGTCCATGCAATCATCGCAACCTTCGGAATCGTTTTAGCTGCGCTCTATATATTAATTCCAGTTCAGAAAGCGCTTCACGGTCCAACTACTCCCGGTAATGAAAATTTGAGTGATTTAAATCTTCGCGAAAAAATCGCTATCGCACCGGTGATGGCAATTATTATCGTCCTTGGTTTCTATCCATCTCCACTTCTCAAAACCATCAATCCAGCGGCCTCACATGTCATCGCTCAATTGGGCTTTAGCGATCCCGTTCCAACGAATGGAAGCAAATAATGGAGTTCACAGCCCCCGTTCTTAACTACACACTTCTCTCGCCGATTCTGATTCTCCTTGCAGGAGCCTTGATCGGGGTATTGGTTGAAGCCTTTGCATCAAAAGCTCTTCGTCCCGTAATGCAGTTGAGTATCACGGTTGGTACGTTGGTGCTATCGCTTGCCCAAGTCTGGAAAATTCGTAATGAAACTTCAATGACCGCAGCAATGGGATCAGTTGCTATCGACGGTCCAGCGATCTTGTTGCAGGCCTCAATTCTTATTATTGCCATTATCTCTGTCTTTGTAATTGCAGATACCGACCACTTCACCGCCTTAGCGGCAGCTTTGCCAGGCTCCGATGAAGAGCGACATGCAGTCCAGACCGGCAACCAAGTAACCGAGGTTTATCCGCTCACCCTTTTTGCAATCTCCGGAATGATGTTGTTCCCAATCTCAACTGATTTAATTACTTTGTTTGTGGCCCTTGAAATGCTCTCGTTGCCACTGTATTTGATGGCCGGACTTTCACGCCGCCGCCGCTTAGCCTCACAGGAGGCGGCCCTTAAGTACTTCCTTTTAGGCGCTTTCTCATCAGCGTTTTTCCTCTTTGGAATGGCCTATTTATACGGATATTCAGCCTCGGTCACCTTCGCCGGAATCCGCGAAGCAGTTGTCGGCGGAAGTGGCAACGATGTCTTACTTCTGATCGGTATCGCCTTTGTTTCAATTGGTCTGCTCTTTAAAGTCGGCGCAGTTCCCTTCCATGCATGGTCACCTGATGTTTATCAAGGCGCACCAACTCCAATTACTGGCTTCATGGCTGCAGCTACCAAGGTGGCTGCCTTTGGTGCGATGCTTCGTATTTATTACACGGTCTTTGCAAATGCACAATGGTCATGGTCACCTTTACTGTCGGTGATAGCTATTGTCACGATGTTATTTGGTTCGTTAGTTGCAATCGCACAGCGCGATGTAAAGCGTATGTTGGCCTACTCATCGATTGCCCATGCTGGCTTCTTACTTGCAGGAGTCATCGCTTTAAATAAGGCCGGTCTCGATGCCTCTATCTTTTATCTGTTTGCCTACGGAGTTGCAACTGTTGGAGCATTTGCGATCGTGACATTGGTTCGCGACTCCGGGGGAGAAGTTACTGATCTAAATCGTTGGAAGGGCTTAGGAAAGCGTTCCCCATGGATCGCCGCCACATTTGCTGGTTTCTTATTAGCCTTTGCTGGAATTCCTCTTACTAGCGGTTTCATTGGAAAGTTTTCAATCTTTTCAGCGGCCTATGAAAGTGGAGCCAAGGGCGTTGTGATCGCCGGCGTACTATCTAGTGCAATCGCCGCCTTCTTCTACATCCGAGTAATAGTTCTGATGTTTTTCACAGATCCGATTCAAGATGGCACAAGCGTTGAGATTCCATCGGTATTAACACGAGCAGCCATCATCTTCTCAATAGCTCTTACAATCGCACTTGGTGTCTACCCAGCTCCACTTCTTGATGTAATTACGAACCTCGCAACCTTTATCCGCTAATGTCCTCATTTGGCATTCCTAACGTCGCTCCAGCCCTTGAGGCGACATTGGTTGTGCAGATGGAGCAAGTTGAGGCGTTGCTCCTAAGCCACACTAGAAGTGACTACCCATTTGTCGATGAGACTGCCCATCACTTGGTCGCAGCCGGTGGCAAGCGTTTGCGCCCCTTATTAACCCTATTAACGGCTCAGTTTGGCGATCCGATGGGCCAAGGAGTTATCGCCGCGGCCGTTGCCTGCGAGATTACGCACCTTGCAACGCTTTATCACGATGATGTTATGGATGAGGCCCCGCTTCGCCGCGGAGTAGAAAGTGCCAACATGCGTTGGGGAAATACGATTGCAATTTTGACTGGTGATTTTCTTTTTGCAAAATCTTCAGATTTATTAGCCGATCTTGGACCGGAGGCAGTACGCCTACAGGCCCGCACTTTTGAACGACTCGTTATTGGGCAGATTATGGAAACGCAGGGACCAAATCCTGGCCAAGATCCACTAGAACATTACCTACAAGTTGTCGCCGATAAAACAGGTTCTCTTATTGCAGCAAGTGCATGTTATGGTGCCATGGTCTCTGGCGCCTCCCTTGAGATTATGAATACTGTTACCGTCTTTGGCGAAAAAATCGGTGTAGCTTTTCAGTTAGCCGATGATGTTATTGATATTGCAAGCGAATCAAATCAATCGGGCAAGACACCGGGTACTGATCTTCGAGAGGGTGTACCAACACTAGTAACTTTAAATGTAATGAAGTCGACGAATTCTGCAGATCGCGAATTACAGCAACTTTTGTCGGCACCTATTGAAGATGAAGCCACTGTGCAAGAAGTATTAGTAGCTCTTCGAAACCACAAGGCCTTGGGTGAATCTCGCGAGCAGTTACACCAAGTCGCAAAAGATGCCCGGCTTGCACTTGGACCGCTCCCTGTCTGTGATGCGACTGGAGCTTTAATGTCGTTATGCGATGCGGTTATTGATCGCTCTGCTTGATCTAAGCAAAACTAGAGCCAGTACGTTCAATATTCCGCCATGTGGACAGGTTGTCATGGTACCCACGCCTAGATACTAGGAATTATCGGATGGTAAGAATTACTATTCCAACCCTCCGTGAATTCGGGCAGACTAGGGTCAGCCCCTGAATCGCCTACAATGAAAGTTGAGGAAGCCCTATGAAAGCTGCCATTCTTCGCCAAGTCAATGTTCCAATGAAGATTGAGGAAGTTGAACTTCTTGACCCTCGTGAGGGCGAAGTTAAAGTTGCAATGACTGCAACTGGAATCTGCCATAGCTGCCTACATGTTATTGATGGAAGCTTGCCGGGAATTCAACTGCCAATGGTTTTAGGTGATGAAGGTGCTGGAGTAGTTACTGCCATTGGTCCAGGAGTGACTAATGTAAAAGTCGGTGATCACATCATCGTTTCGTGGTCTCCCACCTGTGGCCGTTGTAAGTATTGTGTTTCCGGGCGGCCAGTGTTGTGTATTAATCAACCTCCCTTTGGCTTTCTAGGAGATGGCACCACCCGTATGAAGATTGGCAAGGAAGATATTTTGCACTTTGGTCCAGCGACTTATGCGACAGAGAATGTAATTCCAGCTAGCTGTGCGATTCCTATCAATCCTAAGATGCCTTTAGATATGGCAGCACTTATTGGTTGCTCGGTGATGACAGGCGTTGGCGCCGTTACACAAACTGCGAACGTTCCAGCGGGTGCTTCTTTAGCAGTATTTGGATGCGGTGGAATTGGACTTAACTCAATTCAAGGTGGAGTTATCGCTGGGGCGTCAAAGATTATTGCCGTAGATATAAGCGATGAAAAATTGAAGACAGCAGCATCACTCGGCGCAACTCATCTTGTGAGGGCTGACAAGAATGCTATAGAGGAAATTATTAAGATCACTAATGGTGGCGTTGACTACGCGGTCGTAGCCGTTGGAAATAACAAGGCCCTAGGACAGGCATGGGAGTCGTTGGCCCCTGGTGGCACGTGCGTTTCCCTCGCCTTGTATCCACCTGATCAAAAAATGGATCTTGATCCAAATAAGTTCGCAGCCAAGGAGCTCAAGCTTATTGGATCTCGATATGGCTCAGCCCGTCCTTCTATTGATTTTGCAACGATGGTAGATCTCTATATGAGCGGAAAACTCAAGTTGGATGAATTGGTTTCTAAGCGTTATGGTTTTGACGAGATCAATGAGGCACATCGTGCTCTAGCAGCTGGAGAGAGTGCACGCACTATCGTTGTTTTCTAACTCCATCGTCGGCTAGCCGGCAGTGTCGCTACGCGATACTGGTATTGACCGCTCGGCTTGATCTAATTGCATCAAGGGCGAGCGTCATCAGCGCTAACCAGATAGCAAGAAAACCGATCCAGCGGGCTGTTGGCATATCTTCATGTCGCACCCACACTCCAATACAAAAAGTTAGTGTTGGGGTGATGTACTGCAGTAAACCAATTACTGTCAGCGGCAGGCGGGTAGTTGCACCATTAAATAATAGGAGCGGGATCGCCGTGATGGCGCCAGCGCTAATTAGAAGAAGTGTTATTCCAATGCCATGGCCGAACTGGCCAGTTCCTTTATTGCCAATGTAGAGCAGGTAAAGCAGGTACGGAATACTGGAAATTGCAGTTTCAATAGCCAAGCCATCTAGTGCCTTAAGCCCTAACTGCTTTTTAACGAAGCCATAACTTCCCCACGAGATTGCCAATGTCATCGCTATCCAGGGCAAGCGACCGTAGTTAAAGGTCAAGACAAGAACCCCCAGTGTTGCAGTTCCTAAAGCGACCCATTGCAGTCTACGCATTTTTTCTTTTAGAACTAAAACACCGATGGCAACTGTTGCCAGAGGATTGATGTAGTAACCAAGGGCAGCTTCAACGACATGGCCATTATTAGTCGCCCAGATATAGGCCAGCCAATTAACTGAAACTAAGCCAGAGGACAGGAACAATCTACTTACAATTTTCGGATGCTTCATTGTGGCTAAAGTATTTTTAAGTGAACGCGTAATCGCCAAAATAATTACACAGAAAACTAAAGTCCAAATGGCACGGTGAGAGACAATTTCAAGTGCGGAAGCAGGTTTTAGTAAGGGCCAATACAGAGGGAAAATACCCCAAAGTATGTATCCGCTTACTCCGAAGAGTAAGCCCGTTTTGTTTTTATTCAATTATCTAAAGTTCGTAAACTGAACTGCGAAATCCCAGCCACCATCTTTAATCATTGCCATTGTCTCTTGTAAATCATCGCGGCTCTTTGATGTGACGCGCAATTCATCGCCTTGAATCTGAGTCTTTATAGATTTCGGACCCTCATCACGGAGAAACTTCGCTATCTTTTTAGCATTCTCAGTTGAGATACCCTCTTTTAAAGGTGCAGCAATCTTGTAAATCTTGCCAGATAAGAAAGGCGTGCCTGCATCTAGGTGTTTCAAAGAGACACCACGTTTGATCATCTTGTCCTTAACGACATCGAGTGCAGCCTTGGCCCGTTCTTCGGTATCGGCCTCAATTAAAATCTTTTCACCTTCAAGCTCGATCTTTGAACCAGTATTTTTAAAATCAAAGCGGGTATCGATCTCGCGGATCGCTTGATTGATGGCGTTGTCGAGCTCCATACGGTCGATTTTGGAGGTTACGTCAAAACTGCTATCTGCTGCCACGGTGGGCTCCATTCACTCGTTAAAGGGCGGCCAAATAAAGTGGGTTAGCGCGCCTACGTGCCTACGGTATCCTTACCCTTCGCACTATCCATAATTGCCGCACTACTTGTTCGACCTTGGCGGGTTGCCCGAGCGGCCAATGGGAGGGGACTGTAAATCCCCCGGCTCTGCCTTCGAAGGTTCAAATCCTTCACCCGCCACCAGTTTGCGTAACGGGGGATTTTTGTAAATCCCCATACCTTCGAAGGTTCAAATCCGTACGCCAAGCCACCAAGTTTCGTGGCTATCCGCTAATTCAAATCTATTGCGGAGGGCACTCTTGGGTGTAAGTCTTCTCTGATGAAATCTCAACGCAAACCGGGTACTTGGCCATCTCCACTAACAGCAGAGATGCTTGCGGATGCAGGTAACTTCAATATGTTCTCGCAAGTTGTTGGCGAAGATATTTGGTGGGATGAGATGCGACCTTCTCAGAACGGTCGAACCATCGTTGTGAGCCGACTGCATGGTGATCTCTTTTCTTCTCCTTGGAGCGCATCAACTCAAGTGCATGAAATGGGCGGAATGAGTTGGCACGGAATAGTTCGTGATGGAAAAAGTTGCCTCTACTTTGTAAATAAAAGCGATCAACGTATTTACCGCACCGAGATTGGTAGCATACCCGAAGCAATAACTCCAATTGTGCCAGCGACTGAAATCCATCGTTATGCAGAAATGATTTCAGTAGGCGGAGAAATTTGGTGCGTTCGGGAAACTCATATTGCTGGCGTTGTAACTCGAGCAATTGTTGCGATTGGTATAAATGAAATTCGAGTAATTGAATCATCTTCGCACTTTTATTCCCACTTGCGTCCCTCTGAAGATGAATCTCAATTAGTCTGGGTCTGTTGGGAACACCCTCAGATGCCATGGGATGGCACTGAGATTAAGGTTGCAGAAGTCTTAGCGGGAACTCTTAAAAACATTCGAGTGGTTGCGGGTGGAGTCAACGAATCTTGCCTTGGCCCTGAATGGGGCAACGACAACTTGCTTTATTACATTAGTGATCAAAGTGGTTGGTGGAACCTTTGGAGTTTGGATAAAGATGGCCATAAGAGGCACGTAGTCAGCGATGAATCTGAATGGGGATATCCGATCTGGTTGCTTGGGCTGAGTTTCATAGAAGTTCTCGATGATGGTCGCATTCTTTCATCGCGCGGATCTGTTGTTTCGAGAAAACTAGTTCTAGTAGATCCGGAATCAGGTATCTGCACAGATATTGAATCCCCACTCACAAATTTTAAGCCCACCTTAAGTGCAGGAAATGGCAAGGCTTATGTATTCGGCGGAAGTCCGACGGTCACTTCTGAGTTTGTTGAGCTCGACTTAAAAACTCTCAAAACCCAGACTATATTTGCAACAAAAACTCCCATCGAACCCAAATATTTCCCAACACCATATGAGTTTATTGCGCTCCGCGAGGATGGCCGCAAGGTCTATTCAATCGTTCATCCTGCTCACCATCCAATTTTTGAACCCTCAGAGAAGACACCTCTCGTGGTGGTTGTCCACGGCGGACCTACGGCACAAGCAGTCCCGACTCTCTCAATGAACTATGCATATTTCACAACTCGCGGAATCACAGTAGTCGATATCAACTATGGGGGATCTTCTGGCTATGGTCGGCATTATCGAAATCTCATGCGAGGAGCGTGGGGAATTGTCGATCGAGAAGATGTTATTGCAGTCGTTGATTCACTTATTTCTGCGGGAACCGTGGATGCAAATAAGATTTTAATTCGAGGTGGATCTGCAGGAGGGTTTACAGTTCTCAACGTTTTGGTTAATAGTAATCACTTTGCTGCAGGAGCTTCGTATTACGGTGTAGCGGATTGCTCTGCACTTGCATTAGATACTCACGACTTTGAATCAAGATACCTGGATTCTTTAATCGGAAAATATCCAGAGGATGCAGATTTATATGTAGAGCGATCACCACTAACCCACGCTCATCGCCTGAGTTCACCACTAATTATCTTCCAAGGTTTGGATGACAAAATCGTTCCTCCAGCACAGTCAGAGGCTTTTAGAGATGTCTGCGTGAACAAAGGGATAAAGCACGAGTATCACGCTTTTGAAGGCGAAGGCCATGGCTTTCGTAAAGCATCATCGATAATTACCTCAATGGAATCAGAGATGAAGTTTTATGGGGAAGTTCTAGGTTTCATCCCCGAAAACGGTTAGGACTAGTTGCCCGAGCGGCCAACGGGAGGGGACTGTAAATCCCCATACCTTCGAAGGTTCAAATCCGCACTCCAAGCCACCAGATAGTTGATCTACTAAGGTATTTCCGCACTGTGGAAATCATCCAAAGAATTCTCTGTTGAATCTAAATCCAAGCCAATTTGTGCATGTAAAATCTCACAAAATAGATATTCGCACGATCGGCGATTGGATGGCTAGATGAATCTCCTTGACAGCCTCTATCGTGACACAAAAATGGAAAACATCTGGTCTTTGGAATCCACGATTTCTTATTGGTTGAGGGTTGAGGCCGAATTAGCTGGCGCCCTGGCAGATGCAGATGTCATTTCTCGCAGTGATGCCAATGCCATTAATGATGTGTGTTCAATTGGCAATATTGACACTGACCGCTTGATTCGTGAAAGCGCAAACGTGGGCTATCCAATCGTTTCATTGATTTCGATGGTGTGTGAATCACTGACTCCCGAACAGGCAGGAAAGGTTCATTGGGGGGCAACTACACAAGACATTATGGATTCGGCACTTGTACTCCAAATATGTGATGCGCTCAAACATGTTTTAGAGCTTCAACTGCACTTTGGTAACTCTCTTTCAGATTTAGCCGAGAGACACGCAAAGACGGTTATGGCGGGAAGAACACATGGCAAGCAAGCTACCCCCACAACTTTTGGGGCAAAATGTGCTGTATTTATTGATCAAGTTGTAAGTGATCGACGGCGGTTATTAAATTCCTATCGCAGTATCAGCAATGTTTCGTTGCACGGTGCGGCGGGCACCTCGTCGGCCCTTTTCCCACACGGGGAAGCTGTCAGGGGAGCCTTAGCAAAAAGACTAAATTTGGAAAACAAAATCATCCCTTGGCATGTAAATCGAAGCGCAGTCATTGAAGTGGCAGATGCGATATCAGCTTGTTTACAAACGCTTATTCGCCTTGCGCGTGAAATCATAGATCTTTCTCGGACAGAGATTGCCGAAATTAGCGAGGCGAGCTCTAAGAACAAGGGTGCATCCTCGACGATGCCTCAAAAGGCTAACCCCGTTGAATCTGAATCTATTATCGGTTTCGGAATAAGTGGATCTACACATGCGCAGGCGCTTCATCGTGCAGCTGAATCAGCGCATGAACGATCTGCCGGAGAATGGCAGATTGAATGGCGAGTTCTCCCAGACATTTTTACGTGTTTGTCATCAGCCTTATCGCTAGCGATTTCAGCAACAAAAAACCTTCAAGTCTTTCCAGATCGCATGCTCATGAACTGCGCGCTAGATGGTGGCATGTTGCTGGCAGAGGCAGCGATGATGCACCTTGCCCCACGAATGGGTCGGGATCAAGCTCACAAATTATTGTATGAAGTGTGTCTAAATGCTAGAAAGCTAAATGAGAGTTTTGAACACTCCCTTCGTGAAAGTCTTGGTGCCAAATTCGACGATCTATTCAAGGATTTCTCTTTCGATCCAGCCGGTCATATAGGCGAGGCTCCGCGAGTGGCGCTGGAAGGAGTACGAATTTGGTCTGTTTCAAAAACAGATTTAATTCCCAACTAACCATATGAGAGTAATTATCGCCGAGCTCAAGCAGGAATCAAATACTTTTGCGCCTTTAACAACGGTCGAAGATTTCAATGGCTTTCATTTGATATACGGGGACGATGTAATAGAGAAACTCCATGGAACCAATAGCGAGATAGCCGGATTTCTGAATATATTAGAAGCCAAGGGTCACGAGGTGATACCGATTATGGCCGCATTTGCAGTTTCCGGAGGCCCTCTTACTTCCGAGGCATACAAGTTTTTAACTGATCATCTATATTCTGGAATCCAATCAGCTGGAAAAATTGATGGAGTTCTTTTAGCGTTGCATGGCGCTATGGTGAGTGTCGGCGAATTAGATGCCGACGGAGCAATTATTGAAAGAGTTAGAGAAATAGTCGGTTCAGATGTGCCCATAATGGTGACGATGGATCTACATGCAAATATCACCAAAAAGAAGGTCAAGAATGCAACAACAATTTCAGGTTTTCTCACCTGCCCTCATATTGATCTGATTGAAACGGGTGAACGTGCGGCTCGGATGCTCTGCGGAGTACTCGATGGAACTTCTAATCCGACAATGGCTTGGCAAAAGGTCCCAATGGTTACGCCAGCGTGTAAACAGGTTGATTTCAAACCGGGTCCGTATCGAGATTTGTTGCAAGAAAACATCTCCCTAAATTCACACGGAGCCATCGATAGTTCAGCTTTTACTGTTCAGCCTTGGCTAGATATTCCCGAATTGGGTTACGGTGCGATTGTTATCACTGAAAATGATTCTGCACTTGCAAAAGATTTGGTAAGTCAATTAGCAGAGAAGATGTGGGAGCTGCGCAGGGAACTTATAGATATCGCCCTCCTATCGCCTTCTATAGCAATTGAGAGCGCGCTTAAAAAAACCGTTGGCCCAGTGGTTATGAGTGATTTAGCTGATGGAACTGGTGCCGGCTCACCGGGAGATAGTTCTGCAGTTTTAGCTACCCTCGTTGCGGCTAAACCGAATAAGCGATGCCTGGTAAGTGTTTGCGATCCAGAAGTCGCCGCCTTGGCTGCGTCAGTTGGAGTTGGTGCGCAAATTTCAACATCAATCGGAGCAAAGAAGAGTTTTGCATTTAGCTCTCCTACTCAAATAACTGGGAAAGTCCTCCGTAGCGGAGTTGAACATTTTAGATTTACTCAAAAAGGATATAACGGTATGAAAGTTGAAATGGGACTCTGCGCAGTTATAGAAATTGGTGAGATAAGAGTTCTTGTTACATCGCTACCTGCTTTCACAACTGATCCAGAGTTCTATCGTTGCGTTGGACTTGAACCAACCACTGCACAGATAGTCGTAGTTAAGTCACACGTGCAATTTCAGGATAGTTATGATGCCCTGGCAAGTGAAATTCTTCTTCTTGATACACCTGGTATGAGTTCGGATAATGTTGCAAAACTTCCATTCACAAATATAGATCGCCCACTCTATCCATGGGATCCCGACGCAGTCTTTGATGCGCGAGCTGGACAATGAGTTTTGAATCTCCATGGCCTTCGCCAATAGATTTATGGGCAGACCCTCCTTGGTATATGACTGGAAAATGTTTAACAGCCTGGTTTGAAACAGATATTGATAAAGTCAAGAAAATTCTTACACCTTCATTTATTCCTAAAGTTGGCCAGAGCGGAGTAATTACGCGACTTCGCTTTTATGACATTGATTTTTCCCCAGTAAACAGTGAGCAATTCCCAAACGAAAGATTTTCAGGAGGATTCAAGGAAGCGGTAGTGGCATTTGCCGGTGAGATAGATGGCATAAAAGGTGAGTACTCGGCATTTATGTGGACCGACAATTTGGTCTATTTTTCTTGGGGAAGAGAGAATTTTGGTTGGCCATTGCTGCTCTCTGAAATTGAGCTTTCCGGAGGTTTTTGGGATTCATCGACCTTGGGAGAGACAAAGGGGAGAATAAGCCCAGAGTCGGCAACATGGGAGCTCACTTGCGAGAATGATGTATTGGAGACTTTGGCTGTCGGATCAGGAACAAACTGGTTGACCCCACGCCGCATTCTTTATCCTCAGCAAAATACGTTCGAGAAGAGCAACCTTTTAGTAGTAAACCCCACAATCCTTGAACCGGGCACTCTTACATCCCATCGAGGAGAGGTGAGTTTTTCAGCGGAGAATGATTCAATCTTTGCTGGATTACAACCACTTGGGGCAACGACCATTCATCAACACAGTAATTTCTTGTTAAGTGTTGGACAAGACGTCGAATCTAGACCTGAAAAATAGGATCTCTTATTAATGGTTCGTAGTTGGTTTGCGCCAATAAATTCTTTAGCGCATTACCCAGCCACCGTCGACATTTAATACTTGCCCGGTGACAAAAGAGGATTCTTCGCTTGCTAGAAACATGAAAGCACCTGCCAAGTCTTCAGAGGTTCCTCGTCTTTTGAGCGCTTGAACTCTGTACAAATGCTCGGCCATTTCTTCCTGATTCGGATCTGTTTCAAGCTCCATTTCAGTTCGGATAGCACCTGGCATTACAGAGTTAACACGAATTCCATCTTCACCAAGTTCCCTCGCTAAAGCTCGAGTAATCCCTATGATCGCAGCTTTCGATGCTGAATAATGCAAAGCTCCTGGTTGTCCAGTCTCAACCATTACGGATGTGACCGTAATAATCGATCCTTTAGTTTTCTTTAAATCTTCATATGCCGCCTTGGCAAGTAACCAGGTTCCTCGGCTATTGATATCCTGGAACTGATCCCACTCATCAATAGAAATCTCGTTCCATTTCTTTCTTCCCATAAGCGCGCCATTTGCTACAACGATTGAGATATCTCCGAGTTGTTTCTTTGTCTCCTTGACCAGAATCTCTGGAGTCTCTGGAAGGGATAGATCTCCTGGTAAGCAAATTGCTCGAAAACCTTTTCCAGTTAGTTCACTAACTAAGTCCTTGGCTAACTTCTCCATATGGGGTGTATCCAAATAGCAGATTGCAACGGCTGCGCCTTCGCTTGCATAAAGTCGAGCAACGGCAGCTCCAATTCCCCGGGCACCACCAGTGATTAGAGCATTCTGTCCTTGTAGGCGTCCAGGTTTCATTCACTTACTCCTTTAGTTGAAAGCGATTCTTTCACGAGTTTCCCCACTTGGCCTATGTCAAAGGAGATTGAAGGCGATGTTGGCTTGTATCGAGTCATATCTTTCAAGCCGCTACCGGTAAGAACCACAACTGGTTCGTCGCTGGAAGTTACCTTGCCAGATTGGATGTCTTGATAGAGCCCTGCCAAAGCTAGCGCTGCCGCTGGCTCTACAAATACACCTTCTTCTCGGGCGAGAATATCTTGCATTTGCCATGCCGCTTCGTCCGTGACGCGCACACCCCATCCATTGGAGGCATTTATTTTTTCAACTGCAAGATCTCCATCTGGAGGATTGGCTAATTGAAGTCCCGATATTTTTGTTGTGCATGTAGAAATATTAGGTTGCGCAATAGTACCCATGACGGTTTGTGCAATTGGAGAACACTCATCAGGTTGAGCGCAAATTACTTTCGCAGCTGAACCACCTCTAGCGAGCCCGATAGCTGTTGCGACAAGGAGTCCACCGCCTCCAGTAGGTAGATATACATGGCTCACTGATCCGTGAGTAGAGATCTCTTCGCCGATAGATTCGGCACCCTTCATTCCTTCAGGGTTAAATGCATAAGCCGTAATTGTTAAAAGCAAATTCTCTTCCTCTGCAATTTTCTTTAGCGCTAACATATCCGAAGGCCCTAGATCTAACATTGGAATCATGAGTACGCCGTAAGGTTTAATTGAAGCTACTTTCTCCGCAGGGGCAGTAGCAATTATGCAGAGAATTCCAGGAAGACCAGCTCGAGCACCGTATGCGCTCATTGCTGCGCCGCCATTTCCAGAAGATGTTCCTAGCCATCCTCGACAGCCTTGAGATAACGCTTCAAGCATTGTCGTTCTAGCAATTCGATCCTTATACGAACCGGTCGGATTCAAGTATTCTGCTTTTGCCCAAATCTTCTGCATGCCCCATTTGCGGGCCAAGGTTGGTAAGGAAACTAAAGGTGTATTGCCTTCGCCCATCGAGAGGTTTTCGGTAGTGTTCATAGCTTCGACGCAACTATTGACAGGGTGTCTCCAGGTGAGACTCGAGTTACTCTTTTCATTAGCATTACAATTCCAGAGCTTGGAGAAAATATCTTTTCGCAAGTATTAGCTTCATCGTCAATTACTTCACCCAAAAGATCTCCTTGTGCGACATGCGATCCAACTTCGGCTGTTGTACAAAAATACCCCGCAGTCGTAGAAATCACTCCTTCATCCGTATTGCCATCACCCGATACGGAGATGGTGGTATATGAAGCTTGTGGAGATTGGTCAATCATTGCCAATGAATGAAGTATGCGAAGAACTCCGCTAACGTAAGTTTCTAAATCTGCAGTGCGAACTTGTCCACCGCCTCTACCTTCAACATATATAGAAGGTATTCCTAAAGCTTCAGCCGCTGAAAGCGATCGACCAGGTGAAGGGGGTCCACTATGTATCCATGTATATGGTGCATCAAAAATCTTTGCATATGCCGCCGATTTAATAGACAGCACGGGATCTGAGTCCAAGTAACCACACAGGAGGGCCATATCGAAATTCCTCCCAGCAGAATGAAGATCAATCACAAGGTCTGCTCCCTTAATTAAATTCTCAGTCAAGAAAGCTGCAACCTGTTCTGTTGGATTTCCAGAAGTGTTTCCGGGAAACACTCTGGCAAGGTTCAACCCGTCAGTTGGACTATTTCGTGTTGATGCATTCCAAGCAACTGGGTGGGCTGGCGCTGCAAATTTAACATTGCCTCGCATGAGAGTTCGCTGGAGGAGGTTTCTGATCTGCCTACAGGCCAATACTCCTTCGAATTCATCTCCATGAACTCCTCCAAGAATTGCGATAGTTGGTCCATCGACTTTTCCCTTTACATATTCGATGGTCGGAAGGAGCGAAGTCATGAGTAAAAGCCTATTTCGATTGTTTACATTATGGCAAGGAGTTTAAGACTGGGAAATGAATAATTGTCCAGCCAGTGGAAATTCTTCGGACTGTGCTTTTGTAAAACCTTCTTGCGCTGTCGTAATGAGCAACTGGGACTCATTCAAGCCGCCAATTGCCACGCTTGTTACTTGTTCGGCAGGAATAGACAACTCATTTAAAAAACCGCCCCCTAAATCGTAGAACCTAACTACAGATTTACTATAAATTGCTAACGAAATCCTCCCCGCGGAATCTAGAGAAATTCCATCAGGGAAACCATCATCGGGCGGCAATTGAATAAATATCCTTGAGTTTGAGATATCGCCGGTTAAAACATTTACCTGATGTTGCCAGACTATTCGCTCGTAGGAGTCAACATGATAAAGCTGCTCTCTTTCATGATCCCATGCCATTCCATTTGTTAGAGAGAAGCGGGGTAGTGCCTGCTTGATATCTCCACTCTTGTTAATTCGCAAAAGTGCCCCAGTGCCTTTCGCGCGATCTGGCGAGACTGTTCCAATCCAAATATTTCCGGCAATATCGGCGATACCGTCATTAAGTAGCCAGTTCGGTGGCATTGGAATTTCTATTGATTTGGATATTTCGTGTAAAGCATTTGATTCAGATTCAAAGTATCTCAGAGTGTTCTCCACTGCGACAACAACACGAGAGTCACCAATAGGCTGAACCAATGAGGTTCTAACATTGAATTCTTTTTTGCTTATAGGTAAATTATCCAGTTCATCAATCGAACCGCCTGGTCTCCAATACACAACGCCCTGTTCAGCATCTACCCACCACCAGTGGCCTTCTGCCCATCTTGGACTTTCACCCAAGGCACATCGCGGCGCCCCAAATAATTTAACTTCTTTAAAATCACTTGGCATATATCTCCGGTTAGCAGTTCACTTATTTGGACCAAGCATTCACATTAGTTTTACTGTACCAAGAAATGAGGAAGCGGGTATAGCGGAGGCAAAATACTCACTATATGTCTTTGTCACTATGTGCCCTTAGTCGGGCTGAACCAATCTGTTATCTCGCGTACTTCCTGACTTGATTAAGTCATAGCCGAGAGTTATCAGCGCTATCCAAATAAATACAAAGCCAACCCATCTTGCTGTCGGCATTGGCTCATGACGCACGAAGACTGCGATCATAAATGCCATTGTTGGGGTTAAATATTGCATTAAACCCATCATCGTAAACGGAATCCTGGTCGTTGCACCATTGAAGAGAAGCAGCGGAATTGCAGTTACTACGCCTGCACCAATCAAAAGAGCGGTTGAGCTAACACCATGACCAAATTGACCATCGCCCCGCTGACCAATCCAAATCAAATAGCTACCATAGAAGACGGAAGATATTAAGGTTTCAATCGCAAGCCCCTGAAGCGCACCCAAATTGATCTTCTTCTTTACAAAGCTGTAACAGCTCCATGAAATTGCAAGTGAAAATGAGATCCATGGTGGACGTCCATAGTCAAGAGTTAGAATTATTACGCCAACTATTGCAACAATAAAAGCTATCCATTGAATCTTTCGCATCTCTTCTTTGAATGCCAAGATTCCCATAAGAACTAAGAGAATCGGCTGCATGTAATGACCGAGTGAAGCTTCAACAACCTGTTCGTTATTCACAGCCCAGATATATGAAAGCGAATTTCCTGACATAAAGACTGCCGCCAAGGTAAATTTCCAGAAATTTCCAGGGGCAAGCATCAAAGCAAAAGTGGATTTCAGTTGATTTCCGATAGAAAGTGCAATTACACAAAAGACAAACGACCATACTGAACGATGTGAAACCATTTCCAAAGGCGTTGCTGGTTTTAATAGCGGCCAATAGAGCGGAAATAAACCCCAAAGCGTGTAAGAAGAAAGGCCGTAAATAAAACCAAGACGAGTTTTACTCATCAATTAACGGTAATTCGTAATTTGAATCAGCCAATTATAAGACCCTCTATCACTATGCGGATTTCTAGAAATTACTTATTCTTTCGGGCGCTATTGTAGGGTAACTTATTCTCATGATTAAGAGCTCTCGTAAATTCCCGAGCCTCCCATATTTTTGGTCGTTAATCGATTGGACCATTCCATCGCTTAAACCCTACAAAGGACAGTTACTCCGAGCACAAACCATTAACGACTTAGCCAAAATTGCAAGAAAGCGCACCCCAAAAGTTGTCTTTGATTATGTTGAGGGTGGAGCAGTTGATGAGATCGCATATTCCAGAAGCCGTGAGGCATATTCCAAAATCGAATTTAATACACGCGTCTTGCGCGATGTATCGAAGGTAGATACCAGCGAAAAGATCTTAGGCAAAGTTGTAGATATCCCAATCTGCTTTGCCCCAACCGGATATACCCGCTTAATGCACCATGTTGGTGAGCCAGCAGTTGCAAACGTAGCCAGCAAAAACAATTTAATTTATGCACTTTCAACCATGGGGACAACTTCACCAGAAGAGCTTGCGGTGGCTGTTCCAGATTCTAGACGTTGGTTTCAAGTTTATATCATGAAGAATCGAAGCGATAGCTTGGCTGTGATTAAGCAGGCAGAGGACAATGGATTTGAGGCCCTAGTTTTAACAGTTGATACAGCTGCCACAGGTCTGCGATATAGAGATAATCGAAATGGTCTTACAGTGCCACCTAAAATTAGAATCAATACCGTCTTGGCAATTGCGCGCAAACCAATTTGGTGGCTCAATTTATTTACCACTGGAAAATTAGAGTTCGCAGCCTTCAGAGGTTGGGATAAGCCACTTTCACAACTTGCTGCATTAATCTTTGATCCATCAACAACCGTGGAAGATATAGATTGGCTGCGTTCAGTTTGGAAAGGCCCAATTATTATTAAGGGAATTCAAAATGTCGAGGACGCAAAAGCCGTGGCAAAGCTAGGCGTTCAAGGAATTATTCTCTCCAATCACGGTGGTCGCCAATTTGATCGCGGCCAGATTCCACTAGAAATCCTTCCCGAAGTTGTTAAAGCCGTGGGAAATGAAGTTGAAGTTTATATCGATGGCGGAATCATGTCCGGACTTGATGCACTGGGTGCAATTGCACTGGGTGCTAAAGCAGTATTCATCGGTCGTGCCTATCTGTATGGAGCCATGGCTAATGGTGAAGCCGGTGTAGAGCAAGTAATTGAAATCATGCGTAGAGAGTTTGAAAACGGAATGGCACTCTCCGGTGCAGCCAATATTGCCGAACTTCGCATTAATGGAGCCCGAATTAGGAACTAGCAAGTGTGCTATTTATTGAGGTTATCTGCGCAAGCCGTAAAACCCTGGCGGGTTACCCGAGCGATTAATGAGTGGAAGTACATGAGGGTAGATATTCAGGCCGGGGTGCATAGCCGTTAGAGTTACGGAGTGGCCAAAGCAATCGTTATCGGTGCCGGAGTAATTGGCTGCTCAATCGCCTTTGAAATGGCGGCCAAGGGCTATGACGTTATTGCTATTGATAAAGCACAAGGTCCAGGACAGGGCTCAACAAGCGCCTCGAGTGCCGTCGTTCGATTTAATTACTCTACTTATGATTCAGTAGCCCTTGCGTGGGAATCATTTCACTGTTGGAAAAACTGGCCCGAGCATCTTGGCAAAGAACAAGAGCGCTATTCACAGATGATTGATGTGGGTGTTGTTATGTTGGATGCTCCCGTGATTTCAGGAGAAAAAACATCGCAGTTATTTGAAAAGGTCGGAATCCCATACAAAGTTTGGAATTCATTAGATTTGTCAAAGAATGTTAATGGAATCGATGTTGGTAAATACTGGCCACCCAAAGCATTATCTGATGAAGCATTTTGGGAAGATGCCAAAGATTCACTGGGCGCGATCTATACCCCTAACGGAGGCTATATCGATGATCCATTACTGGCGACACAGAATTTAGCGCAAGCGGCAGTTAATACTGGTGTTACGTTTCGCTTCAAAAGTAAAGTAACGGCGATTCTCCATCAAGGGAATCGAGTTATAGGCATAGAGATAGATGGCTCCGAAAAGATTTTGGCAGATGTCGTAGTCAATGCTGGAGGACCTTGGTCCAATCAGATTAACAAACTTGCCGGTGTTGGGGGAGATTTCACAATCTCTGTTAGGCCGATGCGTCAGGAAGTTCATCAAATAAATACTCCGATGAATTTAATTCCAGGACCAATTATTGGAGACCTAGACCTAGGTACCTATATGAGATCTACTCCAGCTGGAGCAACACTTATTGGTGGCACCGAGCCTGAGTGTGATCGCCTTGACTGGGTCGATGATGTTGAGGCGGTAAATCTCAATAGAACTAAAGAGCTCTTCGAGGCTCAAGTTACTCGAGCAGCACGTAGGTTTCCTGCCCTAAAGATTCCAAACTCACCATCTGGCATTGCTGGCATATATGACGTTGCCTCTGATTGGACACCTATTTATGATCGGACCGGCCTCGATGGGTTTTACGTAGCCATAGGTACGAGCGGCAACCAGTTTAAGAACGCTCCGATGGTTGGGAAGTTGATGACAGAGTTAATCGATGCAGTCAGCGCAGGCAGAGATCACGATGCCGATCCCGTGCGAGTGCGCGCTGCGCATACAGGCAACGAGATCAACATGGGTACCTTCTCGCGAAAGCGCCTATTTAACGCTGACAATTCAGGAACTGTGATGGGATAAAAAGGAAAATCCCAGTGCCAACTCTATTTGTTACTGATTATTTCCACAGATCTCGTTATTGAATTCAGAAACTCCATATCTGGGACAACTCCGATTCCAACCCCATTGGGTACATCTAGATATCCATCAACCATTTCAAAGGGCGTCGTAATATCCTGCTTGAAGAATCTAGATGATGCAGATGTGTCACCAGGTAAAGTAAATCCAGGAAGAGCGGCTAGCGCAAGATTGGCTGCACGACCGATACCTGTCTCTAACATTCCGCCACACCATACTGGAATCGATCTCTCCAAACAGTAGTTATGAATTTTAACCGACTCCAAGTATCCGCCAACTCGTCCTGGTTTGATATTTATTACTGACGTTGCCTCTAACTCAAGTGCATCCTGGGCAGAGGACAAGGAGATAATCGACTCATCTAAGCAAACCGGTGTCGTCATAATCCTTGCCAACTGTGCGTGGCCAAGGATGTCATGCTCATCTAAGGGCTGTTCGATTAGTAGCAGATTAAACTCATCCAACTGCTTGAGATGTTTCGAATCACTTCTTGAGTACGCTTGATTCGCATCCACTTGCAATGGCTTATCGGGAAAGAGCGCACGAATTTTTCTTACCGGTTCAATATCCCAGCCAGGTTCAATTTTAAGTTTAATTCTCTTATATCCAGCCTCAACATAAGAAGTGACTTCATCTACTAAAGCCTCAATTGAAGGTGCTATTCCGACTGAAACCCCACATGGAACTTTGGATTTATTGGCACCAAGATATGTCGCAAGGGAAATGCCAGCGATTTTTAATTCTGCATCCAGAATCGCGGTTTCTAGGGCTGCTTTGGCCATTTGGGCACCTAGGTAAGGCTTTAAGAGCTCGGAAACAGTACGGGCGGAAACATCAGTTGCTCTGTTTAGTGCAGGTATCAAGAACTCTCGCATAGTCTCTAAACACCCTGAAATATATTCAGGTGAATATAGAGGCGAAGACATAGCGACGCACTCTGCCCAGCCGATTACAGCATCTTCAGTCGTAACCTTCACAATCAATACTTCGCGATCGGATTGGGAGCCGAATGAAGTTCTAAATGGTCTTACTAGCGGCAGATGAATTCTCCGAAGTTCATACTCGACAATCTTCACTTACTCTCCTTTGTAAGAATGTAGCCATCAACATTTGAAAAGCCGACGACTTTGTAACCGTTCTCAAATGCTGAAAGGAATTCGGCCCTCACGCGTAAGCGTTCAACCATCGCCTCTTCAGCGCTTCTAGCCCTTAACGCAACAATATCTTCAGGGATGGCAATCCTGATTGCGCCGTGGGGTAAGTCAGAAGTGGCACGTGATGATGGTGGAACGTCTGCCGATACATGCCACTTCACCATAATGCGATCAGATACATCACCTGCGTTCACTAAATCCGTCATCGACCCATAGAAATCTGGATAATATTCTGAAACTTCAACCCCAAGCTTTGAAATATTAAAACCTGCGTTCTTTCGCACAAGGGGATCAAAGGTCCAAGTAATGAAAGGAATATTTCTTTCGAATGCCCATGTGTACTGATGGCGCTTCATTAATGCACCGACACCTAAATCTCGACTGTGCGGGTCCACCGCCGACATATGTGAATGCAGATGAGTTCCACCAGTAATTCCGATAAAGCCAAATGTCGCTCCCAGAATTTCATCCCCGCGAAAAGCCCCAACAAAGTAAGAACCGTTATGGACAAATGCCTGCATTAGATTCTGTGGAATCTCACGGCCACCACCCGGAATGGGCCAAATAGCGTCAAATAAATCTAAACCTATATTTTGATCAGAAATTGTCGCTAGCTCGCGAATGAGAATTGGCTTCACTCCAAGAGTCTAATGAACCTCCTGGGAAGCTAGAAATGGTGAGCGCCCAATGGATACCCATCGCGCTTGATGGCTAAGAAATCCACCAGGCTTTTCTAACCTCTCTAACTAATGAATCCAGTTCGCTGGGGAGAAACGGGGTTTTATCGAATGAAGATCGGAATCGTAGGTGCCGGCTTTGCCGGGCTTTCATCGGCCAAAGTTTTGGCTGAGTTTGGACATGACGTTCACATTTTTGAAAAGGATAGTGAAGTAGGTGGTGTTTGGGCAGCTTCTCGACGCTATCCAGGACTCGGAACGCAGAATGTTCGCAGTACATATGCACTCAGTGATTACCCATATCCAAAGGGAACACCTGAGTGGCCAAGCGGCGAGCAAGTCCAGAAATATATGGAAGGTTATGCGAAGAAATTTAATATCTTAAGCAAAATTTCCTTTAATACCGAAGTAACTATTGCCAAACAAAGTAGTGATGGAACTTGGGCAGTAGAAACTCTTGCTGGTGGAAAGAAAGAAACACACAATTTCGACTTCTTTATTGTTGCTAACGGAATTTTCTCCGATCCATTCATTCCTGAATGGAAGGGCGCAGATGCATTCAAAGCCGGTGGAGGCAAGATTCTTCACACCGTTGATTTCCACAATGTAGAAGATGTTCGCGGCAAGAACGCAGTCTTTATCGGTTACGGAAAATCTTCCTGTGATGCAGCAAATGCCACAGTTGGAATTGCAAAGAAGACTACGGTTATTGCGCGTCACTTGATTTGGAAGGTCCCAAAGCGCCTTAACAATGTCCTTAACTACAAAATGCTTCTACTTACTCGAATGGGTGAGGCGTTATTTCCTTATATCGAGCTTAAGGGTGCAGAGGCCTTTTTGCACGGCAAGGGAAAGAAAGTTGGTGCTGGAATGCTTGGTAGCGTTCAGGGCGTAATCGAGAAGCAGTTCAAACTTGAAAAACTTGGACTACACCCAAAGACTGGCTTAGACACAATTGTTCGAAGCACTGTCTCACTAGCAACCGATGGTTTCTTCAAAAATATCAAAGAGGGAAAACTTGACGTCATTCGTGACACAGAGATCGTAAGTATGAGCGCTGGGAAAGTAACGCTTTCAAACGGCAAGGTTTTAGATGCCGACTATGTAATCTGCGGAACAGGCTTCCATCAACGGGTGCCATTCCTTGAGGACTCAGTAATGAAGGCAATCACCGATGAGCGCGGCAACTTCCGCCTGTATCGTCAGTTAATCCCATTGGATGTGAAGAATATTGCTTTCAACGGCTATAACTCTTCCTTCTTCTCACAGCTAAATGCCGAAATGGGCGCTGTCTGGATCGCGGCATACATTGCTAAGGCAATTAACCTGCCATCTAAGTCCGAAATGCTGGCCCACATCGACAAGCGTTTAGCCTGGATGGAAAAGCGAACTGAAAACAAGCATGCACGGGGAACGAATATCATTCCATTCTCAGTGCACAATATTGATGAGCTGCTTATCGATCTAGATCTCCAGATCCCTGCGCCAGTTCGATTCAATCAATGGTTACTTCCAATTAATCCAAAAAGCTATGCGAAAATTGGTTCGAAACTTCGTTCGCGTTTGGCCAAGTCAGGTAAGTAAATAGATATAAGAAAAGCCCTGGCCGAGAGGCCAGGGCTTTTTCTTTGAAATAAATTTACGCCTCAAGTAAGGGAATTGCAGGTGCTGCTTGTTCTGGTCCCATTGCCGAGTAGCCACCATCGGCGGCCCAGTCGGCACCAGTAACAACTGATGCTTTATCGCTGGCAAGAAAAGAGATTACATTCGCAACCTCTTCGGGGTCTCCTACTCGTTGAGTTAAATGAAATGGTGCGGCAACGCGGTCAGTCTTTTTTCTATCACCCTTTGACAACATGTCCATGATCGCAGACCAAGTCCAACCTGGTGAAACGGAGTTGACTCTGATTTTATCGCCGGCATAGTCCATAGCCATATTACGAGTAAGTTGAACAAGAGCGGCTTTACTAACTGGATAAATCCAACGCCCAGTCTGGGCAACGCTGGACGAGATGCTAGTTAAGTTGATAATTGAGCCGCCACCCTGCTTCTTCATATGGGGTCGAACCGCAGCGCCCAGCATTGCGGCGCTTGCAATATTTACATCTAAAGTGTGGCTCCATTGGGCGCGAGTACTGTCGGCACCTGCATCGTCATACGAGCAGGCGAGATTTACAAGAATATCGATACGCCCCCATGCAGTTATTGCTGCCGCAACCATTTCTGCAATCACCTCATCATCTGTAATATCGCCGTGAAAGAAGATGGCATCTGAACCGCATGCCTTCGCAGCAGCGGCCCCGCTCTCTGGATCTATTTCGACGATCATGACTTTAGCGCCATCGGCGATGAGCGTTTTAGCTACAGCTATGCCGAACAGGGTTCCGCCACCAGTAAGGATTGCTGTTTTACCTTGTAATAGATCTGAACTCATATCTCTCCCTAAGAACTCGCAAGAGAACTACTTTAGTGCTCGAATTCTTGTGATATCGATCCATCCGCGCACAGGCTATCCATAGAACGCAAATAAATCGGGTAAATCTATTGACATGCGCGCAGAGCAAATGGAGCATTCTCTAATGGCGCCGGTCACAGAACTCCTAAGAGAGCACAATCTCTTTAGGACCACCTATCTTGACGAAGCGCGTAGTGAAGTGGCTCGGGTTTTTTGCCCACACGCGCTAACGACAACACAAAAAGACGAAAAGCTGAACACGGTACACAATCGAATCACTTTAGGTGATGTAACTTTAAATTATCTCGACTACGGCGCCGAAGTCAGAATTACTCCAGGTGAGTTGAACTCTTTTTATCTCATTCAAATACCACTAAAGGGTAGTGCCGAGATTTCGTGTGGGAAGGATTCGATTCTCTCAGATATAGCAACGGCCTCCATCCCCAATCCTCTAGAAAAACTCGACATGGTTTGGCACGCTGGCAATCCCCAGTTAATGGTCTACATCAACCGCGCAACACTTGAGAAGCGTCTTGAGGATTTGATTGGCAGAGAGATTCACGTCCCTGTTAAATTTGATTTAGGAATGGATCTAACAACTCAGAAAGCCAAGAGCTGGCGCAACTTAATCGATACCTTGGTTTCAGATGTTGATCATGAGGGATTGACAATGCATGCTGGAATTCGAAATCAATTTCAGGACTTAATAATTACAGGACTCTTACTGTCACAAAAACATAATTACAGTGAATCTATAGGGACAAGCATTGAACCGATAACATCTCGGTCAGTACGCCTGGCAATGGCTGCCTGTGAGGCAAATCCACAAGATCCACTGACCGTGACAGATATGGCGCGCTATGCCGGCGTCAGTATTCGATCGCTACAAGATGGCTTTAAGAAATATGTAGGAATGAGCCCAACGGACTATTTACGGAATGTCCGCCTCAATCGAGTCCGTGAAGAGTTATTGGCCGAGCGAAGCTTCGACTCCTCTATTGCAGATATCGCATTTACATGGGGCTTTACGCACCTAGGTCGTTTTGCAAAGATTTACCATGAACGCTTCGGAGAACTTCCATCTGAAACTATTCGAAAGTAAGTAAACCCTGTAAGCAGTTCTACTTCTTGGCGATATTTAACGCAAAATTTAATGCTGGACCAGCTAATTTGTCATGTAACTTAAAGAAGTTTTCAGTTGCCTGGTAGCCGGCCCAAGATTTCGGTAAAAACTCTGCTGGAAGACCAGGATCAAAATATGGTGCATGCCGCCAATTTGTAAGAATCGTTGTGTAGTCGCGAAAAGCTCTGGAGGCATCGATTGCGTTGTTCTTCGAAGCCCAGTATTTAATGACAGGTTTAGTGGTTTTACTGAAAGAGTTATAGACCTCTTGAATGCCCTCGAGATCCCACCACTCTTGAACCGCTGCAGATGTTGGCTCAAAGGCCATATGTTCTGCTGAAAATATATTCATATATTTTTCAACCTTAAGGGATTTAGCCAGCGATATCGCATCGGTGCTCAGTTGAAGTGGGGCAATCCAAAGTCCACCACTTACTTGTGCAAAACCTATCCGTGTTAAGCGAGATCTAAGTTGATAGCGGATTGCTCGCAGCTTTTCTGGAATTGAAAATGCAACTAATATCCAACCTTCATTGATAGGAGAATCGCGGCGCTGGAGTACACGTGCATCACCTTGGTCGAAAGATCTGCGCATCTCGGGAGAAATTGCATATCCAATTACTCCGTCCTGCTTTTTAGAAATCAAAATTCCCCTTCGCTTGAAACGTGCAAGCGCACTACGGGCCGCATCCTCTGCGACATCTAATTCGGCACAAAGCTGAATAATTGTATTTGCTGAAAACCAACCTCCGTTAGATCGGCTGTAAGCGGCATAAATGGTAATTATGAGGGATTGAGGTCGGGCGGATCTATCAACTAAGTCTCTGGCCTCGCCGCTAAAGATACTGTCCATTCGGGAATGCTAGCCTTCGGGAGTGTGATTGCAAGGGTTATACGAAAATATTTATTAATCGGGTACCTATGTGGGGGTTATAAATGGCTGCAGTGTTTGTAGAAAAAGTCCGACTCTTAGAGTGGATGGAAACTGATGCCGCTGGACATCAACATTACACATCAGCCTTTCGCTGGGTGGAAGAGTGCGAATCTGCTTTGTATCGCAAACTACATCTTCCGACCACATTATTCGGTCAGATCCCACGGGTAAAAGTTCAAATGGAATATAAGCGACGAATCTTTTTCGGTGAAGAAATTCTTACGCGCTTAGAAGTTCTTAGAGTGGGTAACTCATCACTTGAATTCGGTTTTACGGCGCATGTCGCAGGTGAACTTGCAGCAGTTGGAAATTATGTAATCGTGCACTCACCAGAAATAGGTAAAGGTGCACAACGATGGCCAGATGCATGGCGATCGGCATTTCTAGGAGAGTAGTTTTGCAACCATCAATCCGCTGCCACCGCCGACGCCCCCACCCGGCCATGTGCCAGAGCCACAGATATAAAGGTTTTTGATGGGTGTTCGATGTCGAATCCAACCAGGCATCGGACGCAAGAAGAAGAATTGAGCCGGGTGATGACTGCCACCGAGAGAGTCGCCTTTAATTAGATTTGCGTTGTACCTTTCAAGATCAGTTGGTGAGAGAACTTTTCTTGACAAAATCTGTGATTTTATTCCCGGAGCATAAGTTTCAAGATTTTCAATGATTCGATCTGCATACACTTCGGCGATTTCATCCCATGATCTGCCTTGAATAATTCCCGCGCTATCGCCAGTAATTTCAAGGGGAAGAACACGAACTTGAATCCAGAGAATGTGTTTTCCATCTGGAGCTCGTGATGGATCACTTACTGTTGGCTGACCAATCACAAGAGTGGGATTTGCTGGAAGCTTTCCTGCAGCAGCATGCGCATACGTAAGCGCCATCTCATCAACGTATGGTGCGATGTGAACGTAGTTGAATTCTCGAGCCTCCTCATTAACCCAGTTAGGAAGTTCATCCATCGCTAAGTGGATCATCATCGTTGCTAGACCTGGACGGAACTTCTTAAGCTTTTCAATCTCAGGTGATACTTGTGAATCGATTCCCTGTGGCAATAGCGTTGGCATTAAGGCTGGATTCACATTTGCGACCACGCTTCGGGCTTTAATAACCTCACCACTAGAGGTTCGTACGCCTATTGCTTTGCCACCTTCAACGAGAATTTCTACAACACTTGTTTCGCTTCGCAACTCTCCACTATTGCTTCTGATAACACCGCAAAGGGCGTCGACTAATGTTTTCGCTCCACCTTTACCTAAAACCATTCCAAACTCTTGACCACCAATGGATTCCAAGAATGAGAACAGAGCGCCGCCAGAAATATCTGGACCGTAATCCAAATGCATTCCCCACGTTGCAGCAAGCGCCTTCATCTCAGGGCTACTGAAATGCTCATCGGTAAATGCACGACTTGATTGCAACAACATTCTTATGAGCTCTAGCAGCTGCGAAACTCCCAGTACCCGCCACGCTTTAATCAAAACCTTTACTGCAGCAAGCGAGGGGAGCTCTGTACCAAGAAGAGGGAAAAGATGCGGTGCTAACTGGCCAAGCTTTGCAGTAAGTGCCTGCCATGCCGCAACATCTTCGGGTGCTACCTTTTTGATATTACTGATGGTCTGATCGCGATCCATCACTACGCCTATCATTTTCCCATTAGGAAAAACTGAGCAATATGGTTTACCAGAGGGCACAAAGTCAAGACCATGCTGTACTAATTGATCTTTAAGAGCTGCCATTACTCCGCCACCTGCAAATAGGCTTAGATTTGTGGCAAAGAGATCGTGATGAAAACCCGGCAGAGTAACTTCCTCAGTCCGGATGGCACCACCGAAGGCGTTGGCTGCTTCGAGAACCATCACTTTTTTGCCTTTGGCGCTTAAAATCGCCGCCGCCGAAAGACCGTTAATTCCGGAGCCAATAATGAGTACATCAAGCATTGAGGAATCATGCCATGGAGATAAGCATTAACCAATAGACGTAACCGATTGATTGGCATTAGATTAACCAAGTTACTTTCGGGGTAGAACGTTAATTTTAAGGAGTTTACTAATGGAGCGCAATGATGCGATCATCATCGGAAGTGGAAT
>CAEZUG010000002.1_pt1 | contig 44680 bp, 39 predicted proteins | sample 7264411 | NCBI WGS metagenome assembly CAEZUG01 (sample SAMEA6813824, study PRJEB35770) | uncultured Actinomycetes bacterium | biome: Freshwater; feature: Freshwater reservoir; material: water | place: Czech Republic | collected 2016-04-20 | depth 0.5m m | reverse complement strand
TATTTCGGGCCTTGCATCAGAGACCGACTATGTTGCTTATGTAGTTGTTAAAGATTCGGCAAATAACGTATCTTCCGTCTCGCAGATTTCACTGACAACGTTAGACGCAACGGCTCCAACGCTCTCTGCAACGAGTGCATCATCGATTACCGGAACTGGTGCAACCCTGAACTTCTCAACTACAGAGGCCGGCACCTATTACTACCTCGTTCTTGCAGCAGGTGCTTCGGCCCCTAACTCTGCAGCAGTCATGGCCCAAGGAACTGCCGTTGCAAAGGCCACCAGCTCTGCAACCTTAGGAGCTAACAGTCCATCAATTTCAGGACTTGTCGATGGAACTGCTTATAAGACTTATATCGTTGTTAAGGACAGCGCCGGAAATATTTCAGCAGTCTCTACAGTCTCCTTAACAACGCTAGATACAACGGCCCCAACGCTCTCGGCAACCTCTGCATCATCAGTGAGTGGATCCGGTGCAACGCTTAACTTCTCAACGACTGAGGCCGGCACCTATTACTACCTTGTACTTGCAGCAAAAGATGATGCCCCAGATGCGGCAGCCGTCATTGCCCAAGGCGCAGCCGTTGCTAAGGCCACTAGTTCTGCAACATCTGGTGCTAACAGCCCAACTATTTCGGGCCTAGCATCAGAGACTGACTATGTTGCTTATGTAGTTGTTAAAGATTTGGCCAATAACGTATCTTCAGTCTCGCAGATTTCACTGACCACATTAGACACAACGGCGCCAACGCTCTCTGCAACGAGTGCGACATCAGTGAGTGGATCCAGCGCAACGCTTAACTTCTCAACAACTGAGGCCGGTACCTACTATTACCTCGTCCTTGCAGCAGGGGATGCCACACCGAACGCCGCCACAGTAGTTGCCCAAGGATCTGCCGTTGCTAAGGCGACTAGCTCTGCAACCTTTGGTGCTAACAGTCCATCAATTTCAGGACTAGCCGATGGAACTGCCTATAAGACATACGTCGTTGTTAAGGATGCAGCGGGCAATATTTCCGGCGTCTCTACAGTCCTATTAACAACTCTCGACACAACGGCGCCAACAATCTCTGCAACAAGTAGCACAGCGATTACCGGAACTGGTGCGACGCTGAACTTCAGCACGACTGAGGCCGGCACCTACTACTACCTTGTTCTTGCTGCAGGGGATGCTGCGCCGAAAGCTGCAACGGTAAAGCTTCAGGGGACTGCCGTTGCCAAGGCGACTAGCGCCGCAATATCTGGCGCTAACTCCGCATCCATTACTGGCCTTACATCTGAGACTGCCTATATGACTTATCTCGTTATTGAAGATGCCGCCAGCAACATATCTAGCGTCTCAGAGATTTCATTTACAACCGCTGACATAACAGCACCGATTCTCTCAGATGCATCTTCATCATCAATTGGCTCTGATGGCGCAACGCTTAACTTCAGCACAACCGAGGCCGGCACCTATTACTACCTCGTCCTTGCAGCAGCAGATGTTGCACCAGATGCAACAGCGATTAAAGCTCAAGTCTCGGGGCTGGCTAAATCAACATCGGCTACAACAATGGGGGCCAACAGTCCAGTAATTACAGGCCTGCTTCCTGAGACGGACTACATCGCATACATTGTTGTTACCGATGGATCAGGAAATACTTCCGACATCTCCTCGGCTTCATTTACTACCGTTGCCGATGTAATCGCACCAACAATTACTTCAACCTCTGCGACGTCAATTCAATCAAGTAGTATAAAACTTAACTTTACCTCTAGTGAACCTGGAACTTACTTCTACGTTATTTATTCATCGGTCGATGAGGAACCTAGTATTGAGACGATAAAGGAACAGGGCGAGGCACTTGCCAAAGCGACAAGTTCTGCTGTTTCAGGTATTAATTCGCTATCGGTAACAGGACTTACCCTAGAGACCTCGTATATTGCTTACTTAATTATCGTTGATGGTACTGGGAATACATCAACCTCTTCGGCAATCTCATTTACAACTAGTGCCGTTGTTGTTGAACCTCCACCGCCACCACCTCCAGTAGTTGTCGAAACAAAAAGCGTTAAAGTGCGCACTCCTAGACCAATTATCGTGGTTGAGGCCCCAGTCACTATTGCCGATAAAACAATTGTTTTCGTTTACGACGCTAATGCGTTAGGTAATGTTGAAGCAATCAGGATAGCACTTGAAGAATTAAGAGACTTTATTCCAATTATTGCAGAGAGTTTTAACTCAGAAACTCTAAATCTAAACGATAACCAGGTTATCTCAGATGAATTTATTCGTATCTTAGTTGCTAAGGAAGGTATTCAAAACTTCATGACCTTAGTATCAGATCTGCAACGAAACTCACTTAACAGTGAAGATTACATAAAGGCCTTCAAGAATATCTACGGTAAATCTCCAATTGATTGGTACTTACAAGAGGGCGCTCCAAGGATTCTTTCGAAATATGCTTTAAAAAATACTAGCGAAATCCTCTTTGGTGTCACTAATATAGACAATATGGACCAAGTAACATCGAATCAAAGTTTTACTCCTCGAATATTGGAGAGAAGCTTTGATGCAATTCTGCGTACGATATTGGTCAATACGAGTGGCACAACCAAATTTGATCTATTGATTACGAATTCAAGAAACACCAAGAACGGAGCACGGATTGAAAGTATTTTTGAATCCATTTATGGAGTGACTTTCAAGGAATGGTTCACAACCGTAGGTCTAGATGGCCTTAGGGCAAATCTTGGCCTTACTGCGATATCAGCTAATAAAGTTGTGAAAGACCAAACTACGACTGAATTGGTGTCGACTGGTTGGTTGCATTTTCCAAAAGCCATACGAAGTCGTATTTCTGTCATTGCGGGATCTGATGAATAAGAACTTGTGGAAGTTTACTAAAAGAGACCCAAAGGCGCTCCTCGCATTTAAAGAGGCGGAGCAACGACAGAATGAAGTTCTAGCCGAATTAGATGTACGTGGAGTTAAATCGATTAACTTAATCCCGAAAAAGGAAAACAGGGTTTTAGTGGAGGAGGCCCGGGCGCTTTCAAAAACTATCCCTATCTTGCGGGCCAACGCGTCGGGGAAAAAAGCTGATGCAGCCCTGGCGCCCGTGAAAGTTAAGCAGGCTCCTGAAATTTTCTTAGATGATAGTCAAGAGCAACCTGAAATAGAGAAGCCGGCAAAGATTAAAAGCACAACCAAAATTTTGCGCGTGAAGAAAGTTGAACCCCACGTTCATATATTTCCAGAAGGTGGCGCAGAAACTCCTTATTTAAGTAGGGAGATGAATCCTCTGGACATTCTTGCCTATTATGCAAAGTTATCTCCAGATGCGATCGCAATTGTCAATGAAAAGAGAAGCATTACTTTTAGTCAGCTCTATATTATTGTTCGCCAGTTTGCGATTAAGTTCAACGCTGCCGGGATCCAACCGGGCGATTTAGTTGTAACCCGACTTCCCAGCACTCTTGACTGGATCGCAACTCTGGCCTTAATGAGTCAAGGAGCAATAACTTGCTCTAGATCGGGTCGCACCCCCATAGATCCATCTCTGAGTGCAAAGTATTTGGTCTCCGATGGTTCTTTTATTTGGCAGAGTCACAACACCCTTATTCTCAATGACGCCTGGATCGCAGATGCGGAAAAAAGTGATCCCACCGAGTTACCAAATTTGGAGTTAAATGCTGATTTACCGTGCCGCATAATCTTCACGAATGGAACGATCGGGGCGGAAAAGGCTGTTGAGTTCTCACTAAAGCTGCTAAATGCACGTACAGATCAATACAATCGCACTTGGCTAAAAGAGAAGTCGGTAATGCCGCTTTTAGATTTGTCTGCAACGCTCGGCTTCTTTACGTTTTTTTCACTTTTTCTCAGAGGTGAAAAGATTGTGACTAGTTCTCAGCTTAACTTCGATACGGTTCGCGTAGCGTTGAACCAAGAGGTAGAGGTCTTTGTAACTTCGCCTTTACGCGCGGTACAGCTTTTAGAGATTCTCAAACGAACTGAAACTAAGATGCCTAAACTTAAGAAAGTTGTCATTTCAGGGAATGTTCCAACACTCAAACTATTAAATAATGTGGCAAGTACGCTCAATGTTGAAGTTTTAAATATATACGGTTCAACCGAATGCGGGGATGTCTCATTCCTGCAAACGACTGCCGATGCTAAGCCTTCTGATATGGGATGGGTGTATCCAGAGGCCAGAGTGCAGATAGTTGACAGCACCGGTGACATTGTTGAAAATGGAGTGGAAGGACGAATAGGCACAAGCTCGGCGACAATGGTTCATAGGTACTTCAGGACAAATGAGCCAAATCGAAAAGTATTTGTCGAACGATGGTTCTATTCGGGAGATTTTGGATATCTAACTGTTGATGGTCGATTAATCCTCACGGGACGAGATACTGAACTTATAGACATAGGCAAAATGAAGGTGAATCCACAAATAATTGAGGAGCTTGTTTTAGATTACGCCGGTGTACTCGATTGCGGCGCATTTACTTATAAAGATGCAGCAGGGGCTCACGTTCTTTCTGTCGCAATTGTGGGAGATAAGGAGCTCAATCTCAAATTAATGACAAGTGCAATTGCTAGAGAATTGGGTGAGATGTCGCCTCAAACATACTTTGTCACCGATAGAATTCCAAGGGACACCTTAGGCAAAGTACTTCGATCTGAGCTTACAAAGAGTATAAAAGCTAAAATGGCTAGCCAAAGAAATGGAAAAGGTGGGAAATCGTGAGTGCCCAAATATTTATCATAGCTGCCCCTCGATCTGGGGCTGGACTCCTGCACAAACTTTTATTGTTAGATGAAAGTTTCCATGCGGGGGCACTCACTAGTGACGAGAATGTTGTTTCTTTCCTAGAGAAAGGTCTAGTCAAAAATAACTACGAGTTGGGCGAGAAAAAGGCGAAGAAACTTACGCCTGCCCAGAAGCTTAAACTCCAAGCCGAATATGGAAGTAAAAGTTCAAAGGGAGTTAAAGTAATTGCAGATTACAATCCGCGGCTATCTGTACATGTAAGTGAATTAGCCGAAGCGTTTCCAGATGCAAAGTTCATTTTTGTAACACGAAATCCAGCCCAGACGATTTCAAGTGCTAGGAGAGCATGGGAATCTAAAAAGTTTGCCTCTTATCCAGATTTACCAGAGTGGTGGGGGGAGCCTTGGGCATTTCAGTTGACACCAAACTGGCGTGAATTGATTGGTCAGCCAATTTTGAATATCGTCGCTAGTCAATGGGCATACTCCGTAGAGTCAATTTTTGCCGCCTCCGAAGGCATTGATCAAAAACGATGGTTTAACGCAAGCTTTGAGTCCTTAATGACAAATCCGCAAGAAGAGATGTCAAGAATTACTAAGGGCCTAAAACTAGAGTGGAAGGGCAAGATTCCTCATATTTTGCCTACTTCTACTAACGCCCTTTTACTTCCAGGTGGGCGACAACCCAGAATACCTATGGGCCAGATTGGACAAGTATTAGAACCGCATAAAGAGACGGTGATTAAATACAACGTCTTCCGCGAACCATTCTCGCCTCAGAGAGTTCAAAATGCAGCCCCTGGAGCCCCGCGAATGGGTCAGCGGAAAACAGTGAAAAGCGAAGGCACAAACTTTGCCTACACGGCCTCAAAATCATTTTCTAAACTATTGGAGAGCTCTAACTCATCTGTAGTTATTAGTACATATAACAGTGGGCAAGTCATTTTCGTTCGTGCCTCAGATGGTGGTTTAAATGCCGAATTTAAGGGTTATTCAGCTCCCATGGGTATAGCAGTGTCAGAGAACAAATTAGCCGTTGGAGTTCAAAATTCGGTTATTACTTATTCGAATCAGCCACCGCTATCTCAGTTCGTCGAGCCCGCTGGTAAAAGCGATAAAGTTTTTGCGCCTCGGACAGTAGTCTTCACAGGTCAGATTGATATACATGAGATGGAGTTCGGCCAAGGCAAAGACATTGACGACCTCTGGTTCCTGAACACTAGTTTTTCCTGTTTGTGTAAATTAGATATGAACTACAGCTTTCAACCAGTGTGGAAGCCTTCGTGGATTACCGATTTAGCACCTGAGGATCGTTGTCACCTCAATGGAATGGCGATGGTTGATTCCATCCCCAAATATGTCAGCGCTCTATCTCAAACTAATACTAAATTTGGGTGGCGAGAGAAGAAAGGTGTTGCAGGAGTAATTATTGACACCGTGACTAATAAAGTGATCTGTGAAGGATTATCGATGCCTCACTCACCACGATGGCATGATGGAAAACTCTGGATTTTAGAGTCGGGCAAAGGATCCCTTGCTACAGTTTCAATTGAAACCGGCAAAGTGACGACGATTGCCACATTACCGGGTTTCACGCGCGGGCTTAATTTCATAGGACCTTATGCCCTGGTTGGTCTATCTCAAGTACGCGAATCTGTCTTTAAGGACTTGCCAATTACTTCAAAGAAGGATGAACGCAACTGCGGCGTCTGGATTGTGGACACCCGCAACGGTGAAGTTGTTGGAGAGTTAAAATTTAGCGGGGTAGTCAAGGAAATCTTTGATGTTAAAGTCTTGCCTAATACTAAATGGCCAACGATTTTGGATGATCCGGCATTAGTCCAATCGCATTTTGTGTTATCGGCCAATCATGCACAACAAAAGCCCAGATAGAGGATTCTTGAGTTTAGGAGTTATGAGAAATTTAACTCTCGAAAGAAATCTAGGGCTTCAGGATTGGCTAATGAGTCGCTATTTCGAACTTGGCGACCATTTACGATATCGGTCACGGCAAGCTCAACCAATTTATTTGATTTAGTACGTGGCAGAGCTGGTGCGACCATAATTAAATCAGGGACGTGACGTGGGCTGGCCTGCGTCCGAAGTGCGTTATTGATCGCCTTTTCTATCTCCTGGGTGTAACTCATTCCTGGTTTTGGGACAATAAATAAAATAACGCGAGTGTCACCCTCCCAATCCTGGGATACGGCCATAGCCTCGAGAACCTCTGGAAAAACCTCTACGACTCGGTAAATTTCAGCGGTGCCGATACGCACACCCTTTGAGTTAAGTGTTGCATCGCTGCGACCAAACAAAGTAAATCCACCTGTTTCTGACTTGGAAGCAAAATCACCATGAGTCCAGACTCCAGGAAAGCCTTCAAAGTATGCTGCAAGATATCTTTCATTATTGGCGTCTCCCCAAAAGCCGAGCGGCTTTGATGGAAAGGGAAGAGTACAAACAAGTTCACCTTTTTCATCGATCGCAGCTGATTTTCCATGGGCATTAAAGACATCGGTAGCCATGCCTAAACAAGGACCCTGTAGTTCGCCCCGATAAACCGGCTGCGTTGGAACACCTGATAGAAAACTGCCGGCGATGTCGGTACCACCCGACATAGAAGCCAAATGCACATCACTCTTTATGCTCTGGTAGACATAGTCAAAACTTTCAGGGGATAGAACCGATCCAGTCGATGCAATTGTTTTAATGCTTGAGAGGTCATGAGTTTGGACTGGCGTTAAGCCCTCCTTATGCGTTGAATCAATGAACTTCGCAGATAGTCCTAGGAAATCTAATTTCTCTTCCTGGGCAATATCAAAGACGCGAGATGGTGTTGGGAACATTGGCGCACCATCGAACAAGACGATAGTGGCACCTCGACCAAGGGCCATGGCTAGCCAGTTCCACATCATCCAGCCGCACGTAGTGAAGTAAAATATTTTTTCTGTGGCATGGAGTTCAAGTTGGTATAACAACTCAGCCGTAGCTTTAAGCATGACTCCTGCACCACTATGGATAATGCACTTAGGTTTGCCAGTTGTACCCGATGAGAAAAGAATAAAACCTGGGTGATCAAATGGCAGGGGAGTAAAGTCCAGTGGCGCACCCATAAATGGTTCTATCCACGATGCGAACTCACTAACACGCACAGTTTTAGTCAGTGTCGGTAGAAGTTTTTCAATCTCAGGGATTTTTGGCGTGCAGTCAAAAAACTTACCGTTGTATTGATACGAATCAGCGGCCAACAACATTGTGGGTTCAACTTGGCCAAAGCGATCCTGCACAGCCCCTGGAGCAAAATCAGGTGATGCCGTTGAAACAATCGCCCCGATGCTTAAAGCACCGAGGGCGTAAATGATTGTTTCAGTAACGTTTGGAACCCACGCAACAACACGATCGCCTTTAACGACGCCGGCTGCCTTCATTGCAGCAGTCGTTGCACCCACTTGGGCGCGAAGTTGGCCCCATGTCGTCTCAGTTCGCCTTCCATCTTCAAGAATTGAAACAATCGCAACATCGCCATCTCTGCCTTTTGACAAGAGATTTTCGGCAACATTTAAAGTCGCATCACTAAAAAATCGCGCAGAGACAAAATCCTTGCCAGGTGAGTAGAACTGGGATCCTTTATTACCAATTATCGCTGCGTCATCCCATGCCCTTGACCAAAATAGGCCCGGATTCTCAATAGACCACTTGTGTAATTCGGAATATGAATTCAAACCGAGATCTGCTTGTAAGCGAGCAACTGCAGTGCCGCTCGTACCGTGTGGTTGCCAGAGCAGAGTGCTCATTGAGATTTCTTAGTAATGGCTCGCAAGCGAAGGCGGTAATAAGCCCCAGATAAACCGCCTGGTGCGAACATAACTACGAAGATAAAGAGCAGACCTAAGACAAATGCCGGTTCGGCAATTGGCCCCCCGATCCACTTAGGGATTGTTTTAAATGCATCTTGCTGTGTTAAATCCTGCATGCGTGTTGTTGCAATCGAGTAAAAGATTCCACCAATAACCGCACCCCAACGCGTGACCGCACCACCAAGAACCACCATAAGCAAGAGGCTGATTGTGACGCCGGCATCGGCAAAGCGAGGAGCGGCACTTCCTGCGGCAATCAACATAACAGTTCCAAGGAGTGCTGCAAGGGCAGCGCTGATAACAAAGGCCAAGAGCTTGTAGCGTTGAGTATTTAGACCTAAGACTTGCACGCGCAGTTCGTTATCGCGAAGGGCGGCAAATACACGACCTGCAGAGCTCTCGGTGACCCACCAGATTACAGCGTAAGTAAAGATGAGTGCGGCCAAAGCTGCCCAATAGATGAACTTAGTATTTGCAACACTTATGAAGAAACTTGGAATGCGATCGGCGTTGAGGGCAATTCCATTTTCTCCACCAGTTAAGTCAAAGAAGTTGCGTTGGATAATAACGTGGCCAGCTTCGCCAAATGCCAAAGTCACCATTGCAAATGTGATTCCAGTTGTGCGAAGCGACGCGGCGCCAACCAAGAGAGCAAGGAGCGCGCTAACGGCTATCGAAATAAGCGCTGCAAGCCACCAGACCACGACTTCATGATTAATTAAGATGCAGGTTACATACACACCGGTTGCAAAATAAAGGGCATGACCAAAGGATAAAAGTCCGGTGAAGCCAAAGAGCAGATCGTAAGTAAGAGCTAAACCGCCCCACAAAAAAGCTACTGCCATGGTCTGCTGTAACCCGGGTTGACTGAGGGGATTAGACCCGAGTATCGGTGCTAGAGCTAAAAGTGCAAGCAAGAGGCCAAGAAGAGGGCGCGAGTATTTCCAACGCAACATTATGCACGCACCTTTCCAAGTAGCCCTTGAGGTCTAATGAGCAGCACCACTGCCAGCAAGATTACGACGACAAAGTCACCAAGACCAGTCGCATAGTAATTTGCGAACTGGCGAATAACACCGATCATCATCGCCGCTAAGAAGCTACCCGGAACTGAGCCCATGCCTCCAATGACAACAACGATGAAACCATAAATGAGATACGTACCTGCGATGAGTGGTGAAACACCATTTGAGTAAACCGAAACCAAGACGCCACCAACACCGGCGGCAAAACCGCCAAGGAAAAACACGGTACTAAATGCTTTGCGCACATTTATTCCGAGGGCATTTACCATATTTCGGTTCTCGACACCGGCGCGAATAATCAGTCCAATTCGAGTGAATTTTAGAAGTGCCCAGTTACCCACTAATAGAAGAACTGCAGTAGCGATGTAGACAATTCGGTCGGCGGGAATCTTAGCTCCACCAATATCGATGGCCGTCAAAAACCACATTGGCGTTGGGAACATACGTAGATCATTGCCAAACCAGCCACCCAGAACTGCGCCGACCACGAGGGATACTCCGACGGTGACCAGGGCCTGATCAATATGGCGATCGTACAAACGAGTAATAAGTAACTGCTCGATCAGGAGAGCGAATAAACCGGCGGCCAAACCACCAACGATCATTGCCAGAATAAACTCGGGCATCGATGTTTCAAAGCCCATCTTGCTAGCAACCCAGAAACCAACAAATGCGCCAACAGTTAAGAAGCTGCCATGGGCGAAGTTAAGGACACCCATAAGGCCATAGATAAGGGATAGGCCAGAGGCGATAAGAAAATAAAGTGCACCAAGACCGATACCGGTTATGCCGATTAAAATAAAAGTCTCCATTTATTTTCGCCCCCCGCTCACACCTAACATCTGGTGAACCCAGTCAGGATCATTTAAGTTCTCAGGCCCACCTTGAAAAACTACTCGGCCCTGATCCATGACAACAACATGATGGGCAATGCGCTTGACTAGCGCCAAATTCTGCTCAACTAACAACATTGTTGTCTCATGCGCGACTTTTGTAAGGGCGTTAGCGACTTCGGTGACGAGCTTTGGCGCAAGCCCCTTAGTCGGCTCATCAATGAGCAGCACTTCATTCTTATTCAATAATGAACGAGCGATCGCCACCATCTGCTGTTGACCCCCCGAGAGCGAGCCTGCAAGTTGTGCAGCTCGTGTATCTAACTCTGGAAATAGTTCGAAGATCGTCGCAAAGGCTGCGCCATTATCTTTAGATCTGGAGGCAAGAGCTAGGTTTTCGCGGACCGAAAGAGATGAAAAGATTTCTCGATCTTCAGGGACATAGGCAATTCCGGATTGAACAATTTTATATGTTGGAACCCCAATGATTTCCCGCCCATTTAGCTTTACTGAACCAGTTCCAGGATAGAGACCAAGAATGCCTTTAAGCGTCGTTGATTTTCCAACTCCATTTCGCCCAAGCAAGGCCGTAACTTTATGGGCCGGCACATCGAATGTAACCCCATGCAGGATGTGCGACTCGTTAATCTTTACATGAAGATTGGTAACGCTCAGTGCGTTCATAGCGCCTCTCCAATATATGCCGACTGCACAATTGGATTATTAATAACATTTTGAGGAGTGTCACAGACCAGGAGCTCGCCGTAGTTCAATACTGCAATCCGATCAGCCAGACCCAAAATGACCTCCATATGGTGTTCAACTATGAGAACCGTCTTCTTATGCACCGTAGCCAGAGAGCGGATTATTTCTACGAGCTCTGGCACATTTTCTACACTCATGCCCGCCATGGGTTCATCGAGCAGGACTATCTGCGAATTAGAGGCTAAAACTATGGCGATCTCTAATCGACGCTTATCACCGTGAGAGAGCGCACCTGCTCGTTGCATTGCATAAGAAGTAAGACCAACTTTTTCCAAACACTCATGGGCTTGGGCAACGACCTCGGTAAATTTGTAAGCATTCTTAGTCAAATTCATTGACTTACCATTGGCAGCTTGAGCAGCAATACGCACATTTTCTAAGCAGGTTAGATTTGCAAAGACACTGGATGTTTGAAAGGTACGTGCAATGCCAGCATTTGCCCGCTCGTGTGGGGCCATATCTGTTACATCTTGCTCGCCAATAAAAATCTGACCACGAGAAGGTTTACGGATTCCGCTGAGGAGATTAAAGAATGAGGTCTTACCAGCACCGTTTGGACCGATAATTCCAAGGGTCTCATTGTGAAAAACGGAGAGTGATATACCGTCGAGAATTTTGGCACCGCCAATATCGAGTGATAAGTCGGTAACACGTAGCGCGGAATTCAATTCTTGCTCCTTAAAATAATAGGCTTAATATATAAAGAACCCCAGTGTATTTCTACACTGGGGTTCTTTAACGTATATGGGGTGTGTTACTTGCCCACGCCTGCGATCGTCTTCTGCAATACAGGAACATATCCTGTTGCAGTCTTATTCAGACCAACAAGGAACATTGGCTGTATCAGTAAGTGAGATGATGGACTTACGGTCATTAAGCCCTTAACGCCGACCCATGAGTAGCCCTCTAGATTACTAATCATTTTATCGACGTTTTGAGCTGTATTGCCCTTAAGCGCCTGAACGATCATCTTGGCAGCATCTGCACCTGTAGAGGTAAATAGATCCTGTGTCTTCTTATTGGCGGTGAACCAGGCGGCCATATCAGAGGCTGCTTGTGATTTACCAGCACCAGCGAAGTAGCTATTTGTCATGATCGCGCCAGCACCTTCAAAAAGAGTTCCGTAGATGTTGTATGTGGCAGCTCCTGCAAGACCAGTAATTGGCTTTGCCTTTGCAAATACACCCTGAACCTTAAGGGATGTCAGCATTGCACCAGCAGTTAGAGCATTTGACCAAGCGATGAAAATGTAGGTTCCATTAGCATCGGCCGCCTTCTTTGAAAATGGTGTGAAATCTGAAGTTGATGTTGGAACCTTAACTTCTTCAAAGAGCGCGCCCTTTGGTCCCATGAGTGCACGTGCTGCTGCAATGTTTCCAGCACCGAAAGCATTATCTTCAACGAAGAGAATAACTTTCTTTCCATTGATTGGCTTTACGCCACCAAGTGGTGCTAAATCTTGTGTCGATGAGTTTCCTGAGCGGAAAACATACTTGTTAGCAGCTGATGTAACTAAGTCGTTCTTAGCTGGACCTGAGATGTAGAGAACCTTGTTCTGTGCAGCTAGTGGCCCAAGAGTTAGTGCAACTCCTGATGATGCAGTACCGGCGATAATTTTAGTTCCGTTACCGACCATTTCTTTGAATGATGCAGTTGCAGATGCAGGATCTGCAGCATCATCTTTAGTTGTTACAACGAGCTTTGCACCGTTGATCGACATCTTGCCGCCGGTGTAATAGTTAAGTCCCCATGCAAGGCCATCGTTATAGGCAAGACCATATGATCCAAGAGGTCCGGATGATGAAGTGATAATTCCAATTTTAATTTCGTTTGCAGCCTGTGCTGGCGCCATGCTTGGCATGATGACGGCAAGTGAAAGTACTGCTACTCCCACACGTGCTAGTGAGCGTTTGCTCATAGAGTGTTCTCCTTGTTGATTATGTAAGCCACGTTGAGGGATGGCTCGCTGAGGAGAAATCTATCTTCTTAATGGAGTAGTGGATTACCGCCTTGACTACGGTTTTATAACATTTTCATGGGAAAAGGTGCAGAATGAACCCATGTCCATTCCAACTCAGCGCACTCTCGTTCCCGTCTCAGGAGGCTCACTCGCAGTTTTTCGCTATGGCGATGGAATGGGAGAGCCAGTCCTCTTAATTCACGGGGTGACATCTTCCAACCGAGCATTTCAAGTTTTTGCGGATTCATTAATCGCAAGGGGCAAAGCCCCATTCGCCGTTGATCTACGAGGGCGCGGTGATTCAAATAACCTTCCCGGCCCATTTGGCATGGCTGCGCATGCACAAGACATGGCGGCAGTAATTAATCACTTTGGTTGGGTCAAGCCCGATGTCATTGGGCACTCAATGGGTGGTTTTGTGGCAGCAGCCCTTGTTGGTCTATATCCAGAATTAGTAGGTGATGTTGTATTTGCCGATGGCGGAGTTCCGTTGCCACTTCCACCTGGAATGACGGTGGAACAGGTGATGCCTTTTATTCTCGGTCCGGCACTTGCTCGATTAGCGATGGTCTTTGAATCGAAACAGGCTTATAGAGATTATTGGAAACCCCAACCAGCCTTCGCCAAGGGTTGGTCAGCGGTTATGGATGAGTATGTTGATTTCGACCTGCGCGGGGATGCGCCACATATGAAAGCCTCTACAAATCCAGCGGCCGTTGAAGCTGACTCACGCGACTTATTTGGTGATGATCTGATTGTGCGCTCGCTAAAAGCTTTAACTAAGCAGTGCCTTTTTATTAAGGCCGAGAGGGGGTTGCAGAATGAAGAAAATGGCCTCTATCCGATGGCAGTCCTAGATGCAGTTCTGCCACAATACCCAATGTTGAAGCTAGAATTTCTTGCAGATTGCAACCACTATGACATGTTCACGGATTCTGTTGGGGCCGAGAAAATTGCACAAATAATTTATGGAGATCGCAGATGAGTCTAAAAGGCAAGCGCGCATTCATTACTGGTTCGTTCCAAGGAATAGGTCTTGGAATTGCAACAGCCCTGGCCCGCGAAGGAGCTGACATTGTTCTGCATGGCTTAGCCGATGCCGAAACCATTGCTAGAGCCGAAGCGGCAGTTAAGACCGCGGGAGCGACAAAAGTTGAATCCCACGTCAGCGATCTTAGGGACAGCGCCGCTACAGAGGCGTTAATAGGTGCGATTTTAGCTAATGGCCCAGTCGATATTTTGTGCAACAACGCAGGGATTCAACACACGGCAACAATTGCCAATATGCCAAGTGAAAAGTGGAACGACATTATTGCGATTAACCTTTCATCATACTTTGACACGATGCGATTGCTACTTCCGCAGATGCAGGCCCGTGGTTATGGCCGAGTAATTAATACCGCCTCCGTTCATGGCTTAGTCGCATCTCTTGCAAAAGCACCATACGTTTCAGCAAAACACGGAGTTATTGGCCTGACCAAGGTTGCAGCCCTTGAATATGCCGCAAGTGGAAGTCGTGAATCTGGTGGAGTAACAGTTAATGCAATTTGTCCTGGTTGGGTTGAAACAACTCTGATCGAGCCACAGATACAAGCTCGCGTCGATTTGTTCAATGGTGATCGCGCCGCTGGTATCGCTGACTTGCTGGCTGAAAAGCAGCCCTCGAAACGCATGTCATTGCCGGCTGAAATTGGCGCCGTAGCTGTGTTTTTGTGTTCGCCTCTTGCTCATAACATCACTGGTGCCGCGATTCCAGTCGATGGTGGTTGGACCGCTCAGTAATTGAGTAGATAAACAAAACACCCGAACCATAATCGGTCCGGGTGTTTTGTTTATTCGTGGTTATGACTTCTTTTTATCTTCTGTCTTCTTCTTATCTTCTGGCTTTTCAGTTTTAGCTGGCTTTCCTGGTGGCACTGGCTTTACTGGATCTGTTGCTTTGGTTGGGAGTGGTGGCTTAGTTAGTTCAGCGGGTTTAATAGGCTTTACTGGTTCGGCACCAAAGGCGGCGACTGCAGTTTTAAATGCATTGTTAGCTGCATCCATGGCATCGCCGTGAGCTTTAACTGCGAGTTCTAACTGCGCATTAGTTACACCAGCAACTGAGGCCGCGGCGAGGAAATCTGCATCGGCTTTAGTAACTGCAGCTTTGCGTGTAGCGGCAGCGGGTACGATTTTTGCATCATATGCTGCACGAAGTGCTTGGTATTGCTCTATAGCAACTTTCCAGTCGGCATAGTATTTCGCAACTGCAACTTGCCAATCAGAGTTGTACTTGTCCATAGCTGCACGGTTAGTGATTGCATTCTTAATTACTAAAACTCGATACTTTAAAAGATCAATTTGATACTGTGCAAGAGCGGTTTGGTAGGCCGCTGAATTTGTAGATGCAGGCGACGGAGTTGAGTCGGCATGTACTGCGCTGACCGATCCTGTAATTAGGCCAGTGGTCAGAAGGGCCACACTTAAAACTTTTTGTACTTTCATAATCCGCTCCTCGTAAATGATTCGGGTCCAACTGGCCCGTGATCAAAAAGTAAGCCCCGCTCTTGTGCTTTCTCGGAGAGAATTCTCAGGTGTTTCTGTGGTAAATCCTCTCAAAAAGAGCCCTTTTGTGATGCAGAGAACTGGCGCTAACACTCACATTCCATACAATTAAGTATTGTGTGAAATCTCCAGAAAGTAGAATTGATATATGAAATTACATCGAGTCGCCATCGTATTGATCAGCACTCTCATGTTCAGTACTGCGAATCCGGTTTTAGCCGCAGATACAGTCCCAACGAGAGAAGAGCAAGTGGCTCAATTTCATGCCAAATATGACCCTCTCTATGATGCCCAATATGCACGCTTAATGGTCATAAATTCTAAGATTACAAATAATGCCAGCATGCTTCCATCATTTAAATTAGTTGTGGCCGATTTCCTAGGCGTTCGCAAATTCCTAGATACCAGCCTCAGTGGCCCTACTGCCGAACTAGAGACAATCGTTAGTTATGCTGATGAGGAACTGGGAGAGTTCGCCAACACGATCTATCTAATGGAAACTCAAGTATCTAAGAGTAAGACAATTACCTGCGTTAAAGGTAAGACAATCAAAAAGGTAATGGCCTTAAAACCAGTATGTCCAAAGGGCTATATTAAGAAGTAATCCTTACTTGAGAGTTTCAGAGTTCAGAATTTGAGACCAGGAATTACCTCGATCATTTGATTTGAAAACAAATCCAACTTGGTGAGAGCGTTGATCTTTATAGTGCCCTGCTGCATACCAAGTGCCGTCAGACCCAAAGGCAAATGACGTAATTCGAGTCAAGTGATTAGAAAGAGTGGGCAATGCTCCGGCTTTTGTAAATTGTGCACCGTTGTTTTCAAATATGAGAATGGATCCTGAATCATCCCCAAGCAATCCTGAGCTACCTGAGGGATCGTCGCTAAAATAACTCACAGCCCGCGGAAAGGCGACGCCCCCCAATTCTTTCCAGGTGACACCGCCATCCATTGAGCTCAATACCTTCGAGTCGTACGTTGCGCCAAAAATATTTAATGGGTTATTTTTTGAAAATTCAACTACAGCAAATCCACTTTGTAGAGTGTCAATCCTCTTCCATGACAGACCACCATCACTACTTTTAATAACTCCGAGACCTGGGCCAAACATGCTCTCGCCACTACCTTTTACTCTGCCAAAAGTTATGGCGGTCAGGGTTTTGTCATCTAGCGAATCGACACTTATCGCTTGCACGCCGATGTCCGTTGGGGCACCGGTCGGGAGTTCCTTCCAAGTTTTCCCGCCATCTGCGGTTTTGTATATGACTCCTTTGGTGACATAAATCTTGTTGCTACCATCAAGTGCCCGACCATTAGTAGTAGTGCCGGCATACATCACTAACGGATTGGTATGAGAAATTGCGAACCCGGTGTCAATGCTTACCCCAATTCCAGCTTGGACCATTATTTGTTTCCAAGTTTTCCCGCCATTAATTGATTCGTATACCCCGTTGTTTTCAGAGAAATAATCTTTAATTGTTCCAGGTTCTCCTGCACGCGTCATTACAAGATGATTCGCGTTCTGAGTATCCATTTCGAGATAGCCAAACTCCGTGTGACAAGGTTTCTTGCCGTCTGATTTCTTGGGGTAACCAATCAATCCTGTAGATGAAATCTTCCAACTCTTCCCACCGTCTACCGAGAGATAAAACCCTTTGAATTCGATCGCGATTCCCAAATGCATAGGATTTTTGGGATCTACATATAGAGTCTTTTGAGATCGAAAGCCTTGGTTGCCATCAATTCCCTTACAGAGCATTGGTTGGGCCTTGGCACCCGATGTGGAGATTGTCCGGACGACTCCATATATTCCAGCGTTTACGAGCACTGTTTTTGCCTTGCTTGCCGCGTATGCGTTAGGCATCAGAAGTAAGATGAAAACTGAGAGCAAGAGAACAAACTTCTTCACGGGCTGATTATTACACCTGCATGATTGGTGTTTTCGGTTAATTTGTAGCGGTATTTCACCTACTTCGGTGGGTTGTGAGGGATTCGAACCCCCGACCCAGGCATTAAGAGTGCCTTGCTCTACCAACTGAGCTAACAACCCGAAGCATTCAGGTGCCGGAAACACTTGAATGCAGAGGGAAACCTATCAGCAACCAAGAGCTTGCCGCACACAGGCGCCACCGCCAATATTGAGATATGAGTCTCTGGGAAATAAGGGTCGCCCTATGCCTTTCTCTATTTTTGAGCGCTCTTCCTCAGAATTCGCAGGCGGCCCAACCGACAGCTGTCACCGTGGTCGAAATGTTGGCAGTTAAAGGGCGGGCCCCGAAGACTGGATACACCCGCGACCAGTTTGGAACGGCCTGGAAAGATGTCGACCACAACGGCTGCGATACACGCAATGACATTCTCAATCGCGACCTGACCTCAATTATCTACAAAGTGAGTTCCCAAGACTGCGTAGTCCTTTCGGGAATTCTCGTGGATCCCTATTCTGGGGACTCCATAAATTTCCAACGAGGTGTTGCTACGAGCTCTGATGTGCAGATCGATCACGTTGTTGCCCTCTCAAATGCATGGCAGACCGGAGCCTTTAAATTAACCGTTGAAAAGCGCACAGCATTTGCAAATGACCCGTTGAATTTATTGGCTGTTAAAGGAAGATTGAATTCACAAAAGGGCGATGGCGATGCGGCGACTTGGCTACCGCCGAAAAAGAGCTATCGATGTTCCTATGTGGCAAGACAGGTTGCAGTTAAATACAAATATGGATTGTGGTTAACTGCCCCAGAAAAAGCGGCGATTTTAAAACTCCTGCAACCTTGTCCCGGCCAGTTAATACCAGCGGGCTAAGTGAGTTAGTGCGCAGAATCCTTAAGGCGTTTGCGTGAGCGTTCGATTTCAGCTTGGGCTTCCATTGCATCGACCCAGTTGCCGCCAGTAACACTCTTGCCTGGCTCTAGCGCTTTGTAGACTTCAAAGAAGTGTTGAATTTCTGAGAGCTCGAATGCAGGAACATCTTTTAGATCCTGGAGTGATTCTTTGCGAATATCACCGGCTGCAACACAGAGAAGTTTGTCATCGCCTCCCGCCTCATCGGTCATGTTAAACATTCCGATCGCGCGGCATGAAACAACACATCCTGGAAAAGTTGGCTCATCCAACATCACTAGCGCGTCGAGCGGATCGCCATCGAGTGAGAGAGTGTTCTTTACAAAGCCATAGTCATATGGGTAGCGCGTTGATGTGAAGAGCATGCGATCTAAGCGGATTTCACCGGTTAAGTGATCGACTTCGTATTTGTTTCGGCTGCCAGCTGGGATTTCAATTATGACGTCAAAAATCATTGGAGCCGACTTCCTGTTAGGTCTAGCGTGTTAAACAAAACTTGGGGTGAACGACGGGGCTCGAACCCGCGACATCCCGGACCACAACCGGGTGCTCTACCAGCTGAGCTACGTCCACCATGAGTGGCACAGTCTACCTTCTACTAAGGTGCTGGCGGAACGAAGACTGCGCTGCGGTAGTAGGCAAGCTCGGCGATTGAGTCTTGAATATCGCCGAGGGCACGGTGATTTCCAGTTTTGGCTGGGGATGCGAAGTAGGCCTTTGGATACCAGCGGCGCGCCAACTCTTTAATCGATGAAACGTCGATGGTTCGATAGTGAAGGAATTCGTTAAGGGCTGGCATATCGCGGGCGATAAAACTTCGATCGACTCCGACGGAGTTTCCGGCCAATGGAGATTTTCCGGGAGCCAATCCGCACTCCAGTAAATAGGCAATCACTTGTAGCTCGGCCTCGACAATTGAAATGCCATTTGGAATCTCAGTAATTAATCCTGAGGTCGTATGCATCGCTGTGACGAACCCATTCATGCCCGCTAAATCCTCGGCGCTCGCCCGAATCACAACATCGACGCCGTCGCCAATCACATTGAGCTCGGAGTCGGTGACGAGGACGGCGATTTCGACCAGGACATCCTTTTCAAGGGAGAGCCCAGTCATCTCGCAGTCGATCCAGATCATGTTCGGTTGTTCATTGGCCATGCGCGCCTGGCAGGAATCGAACCTGCGACAACCCGCTTAGAAGGCGGGTGCTCTATCCGACTGAGCTACAGGCGCCTGTAGGGTCGAGGATGCCAAGTCTACCGACACATAACGGTAAGGTTTCATCTCATGGCTGAGTTCATTTATACGATGAAAAAGGCGCGAAAAGCGCATGGTGACAAAGTAATTCTCGATGACGTCACAATCATGTTTTACCCCGGCGCCAAGATCGGCGTGGTCGGGCCCAATGGAGCTGGTAAGTCCACAGTCCTTCAGATTATGGCCGGTCTTCAGCAGCCATCTAATGGCGAGGCCTACTTAAGCCCTGGCTACACCGTTGGAATTTTGTTGCAGGAGCCGGTTTTAAATGAGAGCAAGAACGTCATCGATAACGTCAAAGAGGGAGTTGCCGAAACCGTTGCGATGCTCGATCGCTTCAATGCAATCAGCGATGAATTAGGTAACCCCGATGCCGACTACGACAAGTTATTGGCTGAAATGGGAGATCTGCAAGAGAAGTTAGATCACCGAAATGCTTGGGAGTTAGATTCACAATTAGAACAGGCGATGGACGCTCTGCGCTGTCCGCCACCTGATGCCGATGTATCGGTTTTATCGGGCGGAGAAAAGCGCCGCGTTGCACTCTGTAAGTTACTTCTTCAGGCGCCAGATCTATTACTTCTTGATGAGCCAACGAACCACTTAGATGCCGAATCTGTTTTATGGCTCGAGCAGCATTTAAATAAGTATCACGGGGCAGTTGTGGCGATTACGCACGATAGATATTTCTTGGACAACGTTGCGCAGTGGATTCTCGAACTCGATCGCGGGCGCGCATATCCATATGAAGGTAACTACACAACGTACTTAGAAACAAAGTCTGCACGTTTAAAGATTGAGGGTCAGAAAGATGCCAAGCGTGCAAAGCGTTTAACTGAAGAGCTTGAATGGGTCCGTCAAAATGCTAAGGGACGTCAAGTTAAATCTAAGGCCCGCCTTGCACGCTATGAGGAAATGGCGGCCGAGGCCGACAAAATGCGCAAGTTAGACTTTGAAGAGATTCAGATTCCACCAGGGCCACGTCTTGGAAATGTTGTTATCGAAGTCGATCATTTAACAAAAGGCTTTGGTGATCGCGTGCTTATCGATGATCTCTCCTTTACTTTGCCTCGCAACGGAATCGTGGGAGTCATTGGTCCTAACGGTGCCGGAAAGACAACGCTGTTCAAGACAATTATGGGAATGGAAACACCTGATACCGGAAGTGTGAAAATCGGTGAGACCGTCAAGATTTCCTACGTGGATCAGTCCCGTGGCGGCATCGACCCTAAGAAGACATTGTGGGAAGTCGTCTCAGATGGCCTTGATTTCATAAAAGTCGGAATGGTCGAAATGCCATCTCGGGCATACGTATCCTGCTTTGGTTTTAAAGGGCCTGATCAACAAAAACCTGCAGGAATTTTATCGGGTGGAGAGCGCAATCGTCTTAACTTAGCGTTGACACTTAAGCAGGGCGGCAACCTACTTCTACTCGATGAGCCAACAAATGACTTAGATGTTGAAACTCTCGGTTCACTTGAAAATGCATTGCTCGAATTTCCAGGTTGCGCCGTTGTGATCTCTCACGATCGATGGTTTCTAGACCGCGTAGCAACCCACATCTTGGCCTATGAAGGTGATTCAAAGTGGTTCTGGTTTGAAGGTAACTTCGAATCCTATGAAGAGAATAAAATCCAACGCCTAGGCGCCGATGCTGCCCGTCCGCATCGCGTCACCTATAGAAAGCTAACCAGATAAATGAAGTTTACGAATAAGCAGTATGTCCGTTGGGATGATTTAGATGCGATGGCCCATGTCAACAATGCAAAATATTTAACTTTTGCCCAAGAGGCGAGATTTGCCATGCTGGGTTTGTTTAACATGGTGGTCGCACGCGCCGAGGTAGATTTCAAAGCGCCGATTGCTTTAGGTAATATTTTTATCGATGTGACTATGTGGGTTGAATCAATTGGCACATCCTCATTCAAATTGACCTACGAGATCTCACATGATGGACTTCTCTGCGCCGTGGTGAAAACAGTTCAGGTTTCTGTGACGGATGATACGAAGAGTTCGCGCCCACTCTCGCAGGCCCAGCTCGAAGTATTGAGTAAATATCTAGAGACGGAGTAACTATGTCCAATCTTGCGCCGCGCACCGAGCGCCCTTGGTGGAGAGATGCCGTCACGTATCAAATCTATATCCGCTCATTTGCCGATTCCAATGGCGATGGCATTGGAGATGTTGAAGGTATCCGCTCGCGTCTGCCATATTTAAAAAAGCTCGGCATCGATGCAATCTGGATTACGCCGTGGTATCCGTCACCGCAACATGACCATGGCTATGACGTCGCCGACTACATGGATATCGAACCTGATTACGGCACACTGGCCGAGGCCGAGAGATTGATAAAAGAGACACATGAATTTGGAATTAAATTCATCGTCGATATTGTTCCTAACCACACATCGAGTGATCACAAGTGGTTTCAGGCAGCGCTAAAGGCGGCTCCGGGCTCAATCGAGCGCAATCGCTATATGTTCCGAGATGGCAAAGGACCCAACGGAGATCTGCCACCGAATAACTGGGAGGCCGTATTTGGTGGTCCTGCATGGCATCGCGTTACAGAGGCAAATGGAAAATTGGGCCAATGGTATTTACATTTATTTGCGGTAGAGCAGCCTGATTTAAACTGGGAAAACCCTGAAGTCGTTTCACATTTAGAGGATGTTCTAAAGTTTTGGTTAGATCGCGGAGTCGATGGTTTCCGAATCGATGTCGCCCATGGAATGTTTAAAGAGGCGGGATTGCCCGATATTAGAAATGATCCAGCGGCCGAAATGCTTGGTACCGAACACAAACCTTTCTGGGATCAAGAGGGTGTACACGATATTTATCGATCTTGGCGAAAAATCTTTGACTCATACCCCGGAGATCGCATGGCCGTTGCCGAAGCATGGGTAAGTCCAGCATCTCGCATCGCACGTTATGTGCGCCCTGATGAGTTGCAGAACTCCTTTAACTTTGAAATGTTGACTACACACTGGAAAGCTAAAGAGATTAAGAAGAAGATTAACCACTCGATTGACGCTCTGGCCGAAGTTGGCGCACCGACATCGTGGGTATTTAATAATCACGATGTTGTGCGATCTGTAGATCGCTTAGATTTAGGACTGACAAATCACGGAGATACAACGCTTTCGCGCCAGGGTGATGCTGCAAAGTTTAATATTGAACGCGGAACTTTGCGTGCACGTAGTGCAGCGCTCATGATGTTGGCGCTGCCAGGTGGGGCATACATGTATCAAGGCGAAGAGTTAGCGCTGCCAGAAGTTCGCGATATTCCGGAAGCACGTCTTACCGATCCACGATGGAAGATGAGCGGTCATTTAGATCGTGGTCGCGATGGATGTCGCGTGCCGTTGCCATGGTCGAGTAATCCTGCAGGTGCATTTGGTTTTTCAAACGCTGACTCTCTAACACCGGATGCGGCTTGGTTGCCTCAATCACCATGGTGGGGCAGGTTTTCAGTTGATTCGCAAGAAGGCGTTGAGGGTTCAACATTGTCTATGTATCGTGAAGCCCTGGCAATTCGCAAAGCCGAACAGGGTCTTGGCGATGGCACCATGCAATGGATCGAAGCGGGCGCAGATGTCGTTGCCTTCGAGCGTCCAGGTGATTTTGCTTGCTATATCAACTTTGGTAAAGCTATTGAGCTTCCATCTAACTCACAGATCTTGGTTGCAAGCGGCGCAGTTCACGGCCATACACTTCCAACCGATACCGCTGCCTGGGTTAGATTGATTAGTTAATGCCAAATACGCAGCTCCAAAGCCGAGTAGTGCGCACTCTTGCAAGCGCGCAGGTTTTAAACGGTGTTGGAGTTGCCGGCACAGTTGCTGCAGGATCGCTTTTAGTCTCATCGATTACCGACTCTGAAACACTTGCCGGCCTTGCTCAGACAAGTGCCGTACTAGGTGCAGCTGCCCTCGCTCTTCCATTGGCACGCTTAACTGCGCGCGGTGGAAGACGGTTAGCTCTTTCAGTTGGATACTCATCCGGAGTTCTTGGATCAGTATTTGCAATAATCGGCGGGGCAGATCGCAATCTATTTTTTATGCTGCTCGGAACTTTTCTTGTTGGCGCGGCATCTGCAGCCGGATATCAAGCACGCTTTGCTGCAATTGATTTAGCAACTAAAGAGACTCGCGCTAAGCAACTCTCCTTTGTCGTGTGGGGATCAACTATTGGCGCAGTTGCTGGACCAAATTTAATGGATCCATCAGGAAATTTAGCCGAGCTCTTTAATCTGCCACGTTTAGTTGGACCATATCTAGTATCAGCAGCAACTCTATTTTTTGCAATGCTTGTAATTCAGATTTTTCTTCGACCTGATCCATATTTAACCGCTGAAAAGCAGGCAAATGTTGTTCAACATAAGGGATCGACGAAAGCTGCCCTTTCACATATTCGCTCTAACCCTAAAGCTCTCTTTGCGATTTCGGCGATTGCAATTGGTCACGTTGCAATGGTGTCAGTAATGGTAATGACACCTATCCACATGAAACATGTCGATGTCTCTTTGCGCATCATTGGTTTTGTTATTAGCGTGCATGTATTAGGTATGTATGCTTTTTCTCCTATTGTTGGCGCGCTCAGCGATCGTTTGGGGCGTGTGCGCGTAATACAAATCGGTTTAGTGATTCTCTTAGCTTCAACTGTGGTGGCAGGCCTGGCCGCTGCCGATAATGCTGTTCAATTGGGAATTGGCCTCTTCTTGCTGGGCTTAGGTTGGTCATGCACGTTAATTGCCGGCTCTGCCTTTCTATCTGAATCAGTCTCACTTGAAATGCGGCCAGCATCGCAAGGTGCAAGTGATCTAGTTATGAACTTATCGGGCGCCGGTGGAGGAGCTTTAGCCGGAATTATTATTGGAACATTGAGTTACGGGTGGCTCTGTCTATTTGCAGCCATCCCAGTGTTACTTTTGGGCGTGCTATCTATGAGAGTCAATGGCAACGCCGGCTAAGCAAAAAATGCATCCGGCGTGGATCGCTGCGGTCGTTACCTTTTTTACTCTCGTTGCAACGGCTGGATTTAGATCGGCCCCATCGGTTTTAATCGTTCCGCTTGAAGATGCATTTGGCTGGAATCGCGAACAGATATCCCTCGCAATCTCGGTTAACGTCTTGCTTTATGGATTAACGGCGCCCTTTGCTGCAGCGTTAATGGAGCGCTTTACCGTGCGAAAAGTGGTCATGGGGGCGCTCACAACGGTAAGTACTGGTGCTTTCTTAACAACCCTGATTCATGCTCCATGGCAGTTAGTCGCAACATGGGGTGTCATAGTTGGAATCGGTACAGGCTCTATGGCATTGGTCTTTGCAGCAACTGTTGCTAATCGTTGGTTTGTACAGCGCAGGGGATTAGTAATAGGTGGTCTCACTGCAGCCTCTGCAACGGGACAATTAATTTTCTTACCGGGCTTAACTCGACTTTCAGAGCTTCATGGATGGAAATCTATTGGCCTAACTATTGGTGCCGCATCGCTGATTATGGTTCCGATGATTTATTTATTTCTTCGCGAAAAACCTGCCGACCTTGGCTTACTGCCATACGGTGCACCTGCTGACTGGAAACCACCAGTGCACTCAGGAATGAATGCGGCAAAGTTAGCTATTGTTACTTTAAAAGAGGCTAGCGCTAAAAAGGATTTTTGGTATTTAACGGGTTCATTTTTTGTCTGTGGATTATCAACGAGTGGATTAATTGGCACACACTTTATTCCCGCCGCACATGACCACGGAATGGGCACAGTAGTAGCGGCGAGCTTGTTAGCTTTAGTTGGCGTCTTTGATGTCATTGGAACTATATTTTCAGGCTGGCTGACGGATAAGTATGATCCCCGCAAACTTTTGTTTTTTTACTACGGCCTACGTGGACTTTCACTGTTCTTGCTTCCATCAATTCTCTTTTCAACGATGCACCCATCAACCCTCGTCTTCGTGATTTTCTATGGCCTAGATTGGGTAGCAACTGTGCCACCGACTGTGATGTTATGCCGCACGGTCTTAGGCCCAGATCGCGGCACCGTTATATATGGCTGGGTATTTGCATTCCATCAAATCGGAGGCTCTATCGCCGCAATTGGCGCAGCCGTTGTTCGAGTCAAATTCGGAGATTATGCCGCCGCCTTTTATGTGAGTGGTGCCCTCTGCTTAATTACCAGTTATTTTGTGTTGCAGATTGCCAAAGGTAAAGACACGGCTAGCCTTAACGCATGAGTAGTTTTTACGAAGAAGTCGGCGGCGAAAAATTCTTTGCAGATTTGGTTTCGCAGTTTTATGCCCACGTAGCAACAGATCCAATTCTGCGCCCTATGTATCCAGATAGTGACTTAAAGGGCGCGGCAGAGCGGCTTCAGTTATTTTTAGAGCAGTATTGGGGTGGACCAACTACTTATCAAGAGAGCCGCGGCCACCCACGTCTTCGTATTCGACATGCTGGTTTTCATATCGACTCCGCTGCGCGCGATGCCTGGCTCAATGCAATGCACGTTGTAGTTGATGGAATTGAAATGGATGCCGCTTTGCGTGCACAGTTATGGAGCTATTTAGAGATGGCGGCGAACTCTATGGTTAATCAGCCAGATTGAGATTGATTTCCAACTTTTAGAATCTCGCCATTTCGTAAGTACCAGAGTGTTCCCTCGTTATCGCGCACAGTAGTGACACGTAGGCCAACTTTTTCAACAGTACCTTTTATATCTAAGACATCAACACTGTCACCAACGCCATATTGATCTTCAACTAACATAAAGATTCCAGATAATGTATCGCGCACTAAAGTTTGTGCGCCAAGTCCAACAGCCACGCCTAAGATTCCGGCCGATGCAATCAAGGGCCCTAAGTTAAAACCAAACTCGCCAAGCACCATTCCTGCAGCAACGATCCAGATAACGGCTTTTAAAGTAGCGGCGAGGACTCCACCGATTGTTCGGGCACGCTCTTTTTGCCGGGCAACTATGTTGCGAGGTCCTGGAACTAAATCGGCAGTAGCCAAACGGTTCATGGCGCGGTGAATGGCTCGGCTACCAAAGCTCTGGACCAGGATCGCCGTTAAAAGGATGATGAAGACGCGAAGGGGAGTACCGCCGACCCAATCGATGAAGTTTTGCGCTGAATCGCTCATAGGGCTATGACTGTAGCCAAATATTTACCTAAATACCGCTTTGAAATACCCATGCCGGGCCGTGTTGGGTGCAAGATAGGCCAATCGGCGCAGGCCATGCGCCAGATCGGGAGCGATTTATGTCGCGCACACTAGTTCTCAATGCCACCTACGAACCGCTGGGTGTCATAACAGAACGGCGCGCCCTGATCCTGGTCCTTAATCACCGGGCAACGATGCTTGAAGAATCAGGCGATGTTGTTCATTTCTCCGGCGGGCAGATGGATCTGCCTTCAGTGATTCGTTTAAATAAATTTGTTCGCATTCCATATCGTCATGCAGTCCCTCTTTCGCGCCGTGCAATCTTTGCTCGCGACGGGGGACGTTGTGTCTACTGCACCGCGCCTGCCACATCTATTGACCATGTAATTCCGCGAAGTCGTGGTGGTGCCCACATTTGGGAAAACGTTGTATCGGCCTGCCATAAGTGCAATCACTTAAAGGCAGATAAACACTTGAAAGAGATTGGCTGGCGCCTCCGTCAGTTGCCGCGTGAACCAGTTGGAGCAGCGTGGAGAATCCTTGGAACTGGCCGAACCGATGATCGTTGGTTGCAGTACTTACAGCCATTTGGAGTGGCAGCGGCGACTGCATAAGTAAATTACACTTACCCCATGCATCTAATCATGAGCGCCATTGAAGATGGCACCGTCGCGGGCGAAGGCCTTAGCGCAATCGAAACTGCTGTTACTTTTTTCGTTATTCCACTTGCAATGTTTTTTATTGTCGCTGGTATGTCGTGGGTGGGATCGCGTCCCCGCACGGCAAAGACACAATCTTCGATAACAACAATTAATTAATTAACTTACGCCTTGAACATTCAAGGCGCGAATTAGAGCATCGCGCGCATCCACAACTAATTTGCGCAACACGGCTGGTGTGTTCTTGCCAGTTGTATCAAGCCACACTCCCGTCTTATCGATTGTCGTCTTGGATACAACCCATGTTGGATAAAGGCCGCTAACGATTTTGGAGGCACCTTCATATGATTTTGATTCCCAAACCGAAATAATTGAATCGAAGTAACGGTCGACGTAGTTTTCAAGGAGTTCACGCTGGATTGGGCGCTGAAAACCTGCAACTAGGGCTGATCTAACAGAGGTCTGGATATCTTCGTTAATGATTTTGTTCCAGGCATAATCTTTGGCCTCTTTAGTCGGTGCCGCCGCAACTGCCGTTTCAAAGAAGCAGTTTCCACTGGTGGTGTTATCGCGTTCACGCTCTGCATCGAGTTCACTTCTCTCAATTGCACCACGCTCCGACAGAGCGATAATAAAGAACCAGCGCTGATCGGCATCGATGATGAATCCAGGTGCAGAGCCGTTTAATAACGCGCGCACTTCTTGGAAATGTTCAGGTGTAACTGCATTTTGTGCAAATGCTCGCGCGTATAACATTTGCAGATCACTTCCAGGGGCCGCACTCTGAAGGAGTGCATATAAACCGTTGGCTAGTTTCAGACGCATCACGTTGCGTTCAGCATCTTTTGTATATGCCTCAACCGATGTGTACATCTGGCTCAAGGTAATATTTACCACTGCATCATCGCTCTCACCTGGTAAGCCGGCGAAGGCGATATCTAAGAAGGCAGAAGATGAGATTTCTCCATCGCGGTGCATATCCCACACTGCAGCCCAACAAAGAGCGCGGGTGAGGGGATCAGTAATACTTCCAAGGTACGGAGTAAGTGTCTTTAATGAGCGAGAATCAAATCGAATCTTTGCATATGAGAGATCGCGGTCGTTAATGAGCAACAAATCTGCAACCTTTTGACCGGCAAACTCTGGCACAACAGTTAACGCCCCAGCTACATCCAACTCAACTGATGTGCGTAGTTTGATTGCATCTCCAGCAACGTCATAGAGGGCAATTGCTAATCGATGGGGGCGCAGCTCTTTCGAACCCGCCGGAATCAAAGGTGCCTCTTGTTTGATCGCAACGGATGTATATGTATCTCCATCGATAACAAGCTCTGGGCGAAGAGTGTTAATACCGGCAGTCTGTAACCATGTCGCCGCCCATGCATCCAATGATTTTCCACTTGTAGCTTCTAGCTCATCGATGAGATCTTTCAAGGTTGTGTTGGCCCATGCATGCTTAGCGAAGTATTTCTGCAAAGCTGAAATAAAGTTTTCACGGCCGACATGGAATAGCAACTGTTGTAAAACCGATGCTCCCTTGGCGTAGGTGATTCCATCAAAGTTAGCCTTTACAGCTTCGATATCCACCATATCGGTAACGATTGGGTGAGTGGATGGCAGTTGATCGTAGCGATACGCCCAGTTCTTTCGCTCACTATTAAAGCTCGCCCAACCACCTTTAAAGCGCGTGCCTTCGGCCAGAGCAAGGTATGAAATGAATTCGGCAAAAGATTCGTTGAGCCATAAATCATCCCACCACGACATGGTGACAAGATCGCCAAACCACATATGTGCCATCTCATGCAGGATTACATTTGCACGCCACAAATACATTTTTTCAGGCATGTGGCTACGGAAAACTACGAGATCTTCGCGAAAAGTAACTGCGCCGGCATTTTCCATTGCACCGGCATTGAAGTCAACGACAGCGAGTTGATCGTACTTATCAAATGGATAGGCAAGTCCAAATGTTTTTTCAAAGTATTCAAAGCCCTGCTTAGTGATCAAGAAAATATCCTCAGAATCTAAATACTGTGCCATTGATTTGCGGCAATAGAATCCAAGAGGAACCTCTTTTTGGCCTTTATATACATCGTGTACATGCGAATATGGACCTGCAATAAGGGCAGCTAGATAAGTTGGAATTCGTGGAGTGGTTGAGAATTTCCATATCTTCTTTTCGCCGATCACCTGTGTAGATTCGACAGGATTATTTGAAATCGCTTCCCAGTGCCCAGGGGTTGTAACGGTTAAGGCAAATGTTGCTTTTAGTGAAGGCTGATCAAAACATGCGAACATGCGGCGGATATCAGCGGTCTCGCCCTGTGAGTAAAGATAAATCTCACCATCAGATGGATCAACAGATCGTTGAAGGCCTTCACCCGATTTTGAGTAGATTCCCTCGATCTCAATTACTAAATGATTTTGGGCAGCTAGATCGGTTAAAAAGATTGACTGTCCATCAAAGTTCGTCGTATCGACTGCCGCGCCATTTAGAGTTGCAGAGATAACACTGCGCCCGCATGCATCGATAAAGGTGGAATAGCCTGGGGTATCGCACGAGAAATTAACCTCTGACTTGGAGTAGAAGGTTTCAGCTCCGCCAGTCACATCGAGAGTGACGTTATATCCCTCAACTCTTAGGTGGGCCGCACGCTCGGCCGCTTCACTGCGCGAAATATTTATTCCTGACACGGTAAAACTCCCTTTTGTAGGTATCACGCCAACCATGACACTCTTGGGCCATGGAACGCCCCTCGATTCGCAGTTACAGCATCCGAGGTACTCGCATTACTGAAGCGCAGAGGGCTGCAAAAAGTTTACTGCAAGAGATTCATGGAATACCAGTCGAAAACAAGAAGCTAGACCTAAAGGCGATATTTCCAACCTCTCAAAAAGTTATTATGGAGATTGGCTTTGGCATGGGTGAGGCGACGGTGATTATGGCCACCCAATCACCCCACAATGCCTATCTAGCAGTAGATCTTCACCCTCCCGGAATCGGAAAATTGCTCTCGCGTATTCAAGAACAAGGGATAACCAATATAAAAGTTATTGAAGATGATGTTCATGTTGTTTTGCCATACATGATTGAGAATGAAAGTTTGGATGGGGTACATCTATATTTCCCGGATCCATGGCCAAAATCCAAACATCATAAACGCCGAATAGTTACCCCAGCTTTCTTAGAACTGATCGCATCGAAGTTAAAGCCCGGCGGTTACTTTCACTTAGCCACTGATTGGTTTCCCTATGCCGAGGCGATGCAGATTGTATTTAGTACATCAACGCAATTTAGCGGGGGAGTAATCGATAAACCTGATTGGCGACCGGTGACTCGCTTTGAAGGTCAAGGCATCGATAAAGATCGCCGAGTTACAGACCTTCTGTATCTTCGTAAAGACTGATCTTGTTAATGCGTCGAATATGGCGCTCATCATCTGAAAACGGCGTTTGAATAAATGCATCGATAATCGCTTTGCACTCTTCAATCGAATGCATACGTCCGCCGATTCCAACAACATTTGCATTGTTGTGTTCTTTTGCCAACTTCGCCGTTTCAACGCTCCAAGCTAGGGCTGCCCGAACACCTTTAACTTTATTTGCCGCAATCTGCTCGCCATTTCCAGAGCCACCTAAAACGATTCCAAGTGAGCCAGAATCAGCCACAGTTGCAATAGCGGCAGGAATACAAAAATCTGGATAGTCATCTAATGCGTCATACTCATGTGGGCCATGGTCGATAACTGCGTGATTCTTTGATTGAAGATATTCAACCAGCGCGCTCTTGAGTTCAAGTCCTGCATGATCGCTACCGATGTGAATTCTCATATACCCATCCTGCCATCAACCATGAGTAGATAAAGAAAACCCGCCACGTGATTGCTCATGTGGCGGGTTTTCACCCTTAGGAGGAGGGTTTGTATTTTCGAACCTTAAGGTTTCATTCCAAAGCTGTGATCGCCATCCATGTCCCCAGGACCGCGTCCACCCTTTGAGCCACCCTTGCCCATACCCATGCCTGGACCCATTGCTCCACGAACTGCATCAACTTCAGCAGTTACATGTGCAGTAAGACCTGCCTTGAGTGTTGTTGCTTGAGCTGCAGTCAACTTACCTGCCGTAACTGCGGCATCAATACTCTTTGTTGCTTCAGCAACTAGAGCAGTGATGAGTGCAGGTTTCTTTGCCCCCGCAATTGCGCCAAGAGTCTCACCTGCTGCAAGACGTGTCTTGATTGTTGCTGCATCGATTCCAATGGTTGAAGCGATAAGCGCCTCATGCGCTACACGCTGTGCATTATTGGCGGCTTGATCTGCACCACGATTTGCATCATGTGCTGCGCGTGCTGCAGTTAGAGCTGCAGTAATCGCAGTTGATTGTGCCTGTGTGATTGTTCCCTTAGTTACAAGAGCTGCGAGAACAGTGTTCAACTCAGCCTCTTGCCCACCCGTCTTCTGTCCTGCCATTGGGTTACCAATTGCATTAACAGTTGTTTTGGTAGAAGTTGTTCGAACGGAAACTGATTTTGACTTAGCTTGTGATGCACTTGCAACACCAACTGTGCCAATCGAAAGTGCAACGGTTGTTAGAACAACTGCTGCAATTTTTTTGTTTGAAGACATTTTCATGTCATCCTTCCTTCTAGCGGACTTGCCAGTGACCCTTCGTCATCGACTACCCGTAATCAACTCCTTGATGCTTAAAATATTAGTAACTCATCCTTAGAACAACGTGTGAGTATCAACGACGCATCGGGTAAAAATGTCGGGATAACCTCCGAATGAGCACCAATGAGCGCAGGGCCTGCCTTATTTAACCCCCTTATCGCCTACATCACAATGAATCACAGTTCATTCCCAGTATCGAGACAGAGGAAGTTCCCCATGAATCGTCGACGAAACTACATCGCACTCACATTAATTCTCACTTTGTTAACTTCTCAAAGTGCTTTAGCCGCAGGAAAAACATCCGTCATTATTAAAAAAGCAGGTCGGGCTACAACGTTAACCCCTAACACAATCCTTAGCGGGAGTGGAGTTCCAGCCAAAACAATTGGTATCGATGGTGATTTCTATATCGATACAAAGAATGCAAATCTCTACGGTCCAAAATCTAAAGGAGCATGGAAGATCGCAACATCACTTAGACCTGAAGATTCAAAAGACATAGTTATCCCTACCGCTGGTATCAACGGAGCAAAGGGTGATCGCGGCGAACAGGGCGCTACGGGTTCTGATGGTGCAGTTGGAGCAAAAGGCGCTACAGGTGCAACTGGATTAACTGGTGCTGCAGGTTTAGTTGGTGCAACTGGATTAACTGGTGCTGCAGGTTCAGTTGGAGCAACAGGAAGTTCAGGCGGTAATGGACTGGCCGGTGCAACTGGTGCACCTGGATTAAAGGGCGACACAGGAGCGGCCGGTGCAACCGGAGCAACAGGATTTAATGGGAGTAATGGAACAGCTGGAGTAACCGGCGCTACCGGCGCAGCAGGTCCTACTGGATCTATTGGAGCAACAGGATCTATTGGAGTAACCGGACCTACCGGAGCAGCAGGACCAACTGGTCCCACAGGACCTACTGGAGCTACCGGTGCGACCGGCTCTGCCGGCATTTCAAATTCCTACTTCGTGGCCATTCCAACTTTCACTTTGAATGCTGGATTGGATGGTGCTTCAGTTAATTCGGGAGAATTCATTACTTTGGAGGCAAATAGCTTTTACACGATAGAGATAATTCTGAATGGAATTTTCTCACAAATTAGTTCTGAAACGGTTAACATAAAAATGGAACTTTTAGATAGTTTGACGCTCGAAAGCCTTGTCTACACTTCTATTGCTAGCGACTCGAATTCATACGCAAATGGGTATGCCGGTAGGCACTATTCATTTCTGGTCATTGGAAAAATTGCTATCGGGGGAACGGCTTCAACATTAAAAATGCGCGCAGCGGTTCAATATGCGATGTCACCTTCGAGAACTGTGGGTTTTTCTGGATATGCCCTAATCAACAAGGTAGGGGCTATCGGCTAAAAACGTGGAGCGGGTGACCGGGATCGAACCGGCATGGCCAGCTTGGAAGGCTGGGGCTCTACCATTGAGCTACACCCGCATGTGGTGTCTTGAGGCTAAAGATACTGGGTCGGTAAGCGAAGCGTGAAATCTCCTCTAGACTCCTGCATTGCGCCTCGGGGCGTAGCGTAGTGGCTAGCGCGCCTGCTTTGGGAGCAGGAGACCGGGAGTTCGAATCTCCCCGCCCCGACCAGTTCTTTCTTGTAGTTCATAACTTACTTAGGAGCACTTGTGAAAAGCACAGTCGAGACATTATCTCCAACCCGCGTTCGTCTCGATATTGAAATCGAATATAGCGAAATGTCTTCGCATGTAGCCGATGCATACAAGAAGGTTGCAACTCAAGTAAACATTCCAGGCTTCCGTAAAGGAAAAGTTCCAGCTGCGATGATCGATCAGCGCGTAGGACGTGGAACGGTTTTAGATGAGGCAATTAACGCAGCTCTTCCAGATTTCTATGGCAAAGCAGCTCGTGAGCACTCAGTCGCAGTTATTGGGCGTCCAGTAGTCGATGTCAAAGAGTTCGTCGATAACGAAAAACTCTCATTTACTGTTGAAGTAGATGTTCGCCCAGAAGTTAAGCTGCCAGATTTTTCAACGATCACTATTGAGGTTGATGATGTAACTGTTGCCGATTCAGACGTTGATGAGCAAGTTGAATCATTACGCACTCGCTTTGGGACTTTAACAACGGTCGAGCGCGCAATCGTTAAGGGTGACTTTGCAACATTAGATATGGATGCATTCATCAATGGTGAAACTGTTGAGGGTGGACAGGCAAATGATATTTCTTACGAAGTTGGCTCAGATCGCATGATTGAAGGCCTTGATGACATTTTGATCGGCATGTCTGCAGGAGAGACCAAGAAGTTTGAAACAAAGCTTGTCGGTCAGGCCGAGGACGAAAAGGGTGAAGTTGAAGCAACTGTTAAGGCAGTTAAAGAGCGCGAACTTCCAGCAGTTGATGATGCCTTTGCAAAGCTGGCATCAGAGTTCGATACATTGGCAGAGCTAAAGGCTGACTTTGTTGAGCGCCTTGGTCGCGTTAAGAAGATGGAACAAGGAACACAGGCTCGTGATCGCTTAGTTGAAAAACTTCTTGCCGATCTTGATATTCCAGTTCCTGAGAATTTAGTCGAACTTGAAGTTACCGATCACCTTGAAGGCGAGGGTCGTTTGGAAGATGCCGAGCACCGTGCAGAGGTTGATGGCCAGGTTCGCTCATCACTGAAATCAGATTTCTTACTCGATGCAGTCGTACAGGCCGAAGATGTTCAGGTCACTGAGATGGAGCTAACTGAGTATTTGGTTCGCACATCACAGCGATATGGAATGGCGCCTCAGCAGTTTGCTGAAGAGTTGCAAAAGGCCGGTCAGATTGCTCAATTAGTTTCCGAGGTAACTCGCGCAAAGGCCTTGTCATCAGTTCTAGGTCGCATCACGGTAAAGGATGCATCTGGCAATGTGATCGATCTTGAGGCTTTGCGCCAGCCCGCCGAGCTCTCCGATTTAGTCGAAGAGGCTTAATCGCTCTTTGGTTTTCGGCGCAAAGGCTTTAGCCCTAAGCGAACAACGACCACTTCACGCTCCTTTTCCCCGCAATTGGGAAGCATTTAGCGCGCAACATTGTTAGGGTCACTACAGGTAAAAAAATGGCTAATCGGAAGGAATACACGTGGATTTTCTTAACTCACAAGCTGGTGAAAACCATGCCCGCTCATCGAGCATTGGAATGATCGGCTTGGATGATCAGGTCTACAACCGCTTGCTTCGCGAGCGCATCATCTTCCTCGCCGGCGAAGTACGCGATGACATGGCTAATGCAATCTGCGCTCAGATTCTGCTTCTAGCGGCTGAAGATTCAAATAAGGATATTTTCTTGTACGTTAACTCACCCGGCGGATCAGTTACTGCCGGTATGGCCATCTACGACACGATGCAGTACGTCAAGAACGATATTGCAACAGTTGGAATGGGAATTGCTGCATCAATGGGACAGTTCCTACTTACAGCAGGTGCTCCCGGCAAGCGATATGCAACTCCTAATGCACGCATCTTGATGCACCAACCACTCGGTGGCATCGGTGGTACTGCAACAGATATTCGTATCCAGGCCGAGCAAATGGCGATCACTAAGCGCACGATGGCTGAAATAAATGCCAAGCACACTGGCCAAACACTTGAAAAGATTCTGATCGATTCAGATCGCGATAACTGGTTTAACGCCGAAGATGCCAAGGCCTACGGCTTCATCGATCACATCGCAACATCGGATGGCCAAGTATCAGGAGGAAAAGCTTAATGAAGCACATTCAGGATTTCAGCGCTCGCTACGTTCTTCCAACAATTGAGGAAAAGACTGCTTATGGATTTAAGCGCCTTGATCCTTACACAAAGTTGTTCGAAGAGCGCATTATCTTTATGGGCCAGCCAATCGATGACACCGTTGCAAACGATGTTATGGCTCAGCTGCTAACTCTGGAATCAATGGATCCAGATCGCGACATCATGATTTACATCAACTCACCTGGTGGCTCATTTACTGCACTGACTGCAATTTATGACACCATGCAGTTTGTTCGCCCAGATATCAGCACAATCTGCTTGGGTCAGGCCGCCTCTGCGGCAGCCGTCATCCTTGCAGGAGGTGCAAAGGGTAAACGTTATGCACTTGAGCACTCACGTATCTTGATTCACCAACCTTCATCCGAAGGTGGCGGACAGGCATCTGATGTTGAGATTCAAGCTAAAGAGATTGCACGAATTGCACGACTTCAAGAGGAGCTTCTTGCTCGTCACGTTGTTAAATCTGCTGCAGAGATTGAAAAAGATATCGAGCGAGACAAGATTTTGACTGCTGCAGAAGCAGTTGAATACGGGATCATCGATCAAGTATTGGCCTCACGTAAGGCCAAGCCAGTCAAGTAATATTTAGGCATGAAACTATTTGAGGCGGGCTCCCTTTGGTCTTTTAAGGGATACCGTCTCTTTTGGATTTCTACGACCATCTTTGTCCTTGGCGCTTCAGCATTTCCGATTGCACTTGCAGTAACAGTTTTAGATGCTGGTGGTACTGCGACCTCCCTCGGAGTGATTCTCGCAGCCCGTATCGTATCGGGCGTTCTCTTTGCACCCTTTGCCGGAGTCTGGTCAGACCGCCTACCACGCAAACAAGTAATGGTTGTTGCCGACTTATCACGCGCGGGAATTGTATTTGCAATGGTCTTTATTTCATCGCCACAACTTCCACATTATCTTTTGGCGCTAGCCGTCTTCTTGATGGGTGTTGGTGATGCCTTTGGCGCCGCCGCAGCTGGTGCGATCATGCCCTCACTTTTACCCGATGAAAAATTACCAGCAGGAAATGTTGCACGGGGAATCGTTGTTAAATCTGCATCAATTATCGGTCCAGGTATCGGGGGAGTCTCAGTATTTTTAGTTGGGGGCCGTCTAACTTTCCTCTTTACTGCAATCGCTTTCGCGCTCGGAACAATCTTTCTTAATCAAATTAAAGAGGATATGAATACCGGTAGAAAGCCACAGGAGCCTTTCATGGTGGAGATGCGCGAAGGTCTGCGCACTGTCCGAGACATCCCATGGATTGGTGCCATGATTGCAATGGCTTCCGTGCAGTTAATGGTAATTATTGCTGCAGAAAGTGTACTTTTACCTATCATTACAAGGCGAGAGTTTGGGACCAACACGACGTTTGCATTATCGGCCGCAGCTTTTTCAGTTGGTGGAATTATCTCTGCAATCGCTTGCGTCAAACTTAAGATTAAGCATCAGGGTCAGTTTTCTGTCCTGGTATGGATGCTGTTGGTTATCACGACGCTCGCACTAGCCTTTCCAATTTCAGAGACATTTATAGTCATTGCATATCTGCTTGGTGGTTTTTCCGTTGGCCCTTGGGAGGCATTTTGGGCATCGGCCATCCAACGAGAAGTACCGCGCGAATTGCAGGGTCGTGTTTTCAGTATTGATCACATGGGTTCTGTAGGTTTAATGCCACTTGGAATGGTCTTGGTTGGACCAGCAGTAAGCGTATTTGGCGAAAAAGAGTTACTCATCGGAGCATCGATTTTTCATGTCATCGTCTGTTTATTGGTATTACGTGTTCCAGGTGTCAAAGATATGAGGATGCCAGAAAAACAAGCGTAATTATTCTTACGGCGAACAGTTACAGGCTTAAATACCCAGGCAAAAAAAGCCTTGTGAATCTAAACTTTGCCCATGACAAGAATCGGCGAAACTAGCGACCTGCTCAAATGTTCTTTCTGCGGTAAAACTCAGAAGCAGGTTAAGAAGCTTATTGCCGGTCCTGGCGTCTATATCTGCGATGAATGTATCGAGCTCTGTAATGAGATTATTGTTGAAGAGCTCTCAGAGGCAAACTCGCTCGGATTAGCCGAACTTCCAAAGCCCCAAGAGATCTTTGAATTCCTTGATCAATATGTAATCGGTCAAGATCGCGCTAAGAAATCTTTATCAGTTGCCGTGTACAACCACTACAAGCGCGTTCAGGGTGGGCACCGTGAAGATTCAATCGAATTAGCTAAATCTAATATTTTATTACTTGGTCCTACGGGATGTGGCAAGACGCTTATGGCCCAGACTTTAGCGCGCATGCTCAATGTGCCATTTGCTATCGCCGATGCAACTGCGCTGACTGAAGCTGGATATGTCGGCGAAGATGTAGAAAACATATTGCTCAAGCTTTTGCAGGCCGCCGATTACGATGTTAAAAAAGCCGAGACCGGAATTATTTATATCGATGAAATCGATAAGGTTGCACGTAAATCTGAAAATCCATCTATCACTCGCGATGTATCGGGTGAAGGCGTTCAGCAGGCATTGTTGAAGATTCTCGAAGGAACCGTGGCATCCGTTCCACCTCAAGGCGGCCGCAAGCATCCGCACCAAGAGTTCATTCAGATCGATACAACGAATGTCTTGTTCATTGTCGGAGGAGCCTTCTCTGGACTTGAAAAGATTATCGAATCACGCAGTGGAAAAGCAGGCGTTGGATTTAATGCAACTTTGCAAGATGCCGCAACTAAGAATCGCAGAGATATCTTTGCCGATGTCATGCCTGAGGATTTATTAAAGTTTGGAATGATCCCAGAATTCATTGGTCGTCTTCCCGTTCTAACGAGCGTCGAGAACTTAGACAAGGCCGCCTTGATGCAAATCTTGACTGAGCCAAAGAACGCTCTTGTGAAGCAGTACCAAAGACTCTTTGATTTAGATAATGTCGAACTCGAATTTTCCGTGGAAGCACTCGATGCGATCGCAGATTTGGCATTACTCCGTGGCACTGGTGCCCGTGGACTGCGAGCAATTATGGAGTCCGTCCTGCTATCTGTGATGTATGACGTACCAAGCCGCAGCGACATTGCAAAGGTTTTGGTCACTAAAGATTGCATAAATACTGGTGCTCAACCTGAATTCATCCTTCATACGGGCGATATTCCAAAGCGCTCACGCGGCCAAAAGGGTCAAGAGGAGAAGAGCGCATAATCTAGACTGCTCCTCATGTCCCGCGAATTAGCTTCCAGCTTTTCACCAGCTGATATCGAAGCTCCCCTGTATGAAAAATGGGTAGACGCTGGATATTTCAAGGCCGACGCGACATCTTCGAAGCCGCCCTTTACGATCGTGATTCCACCACCAAATGTCACTGGCTCTTTGCATATTGGTCACGCCTTAGATCACACACTTCAGGACACGCTCATGCGCATGAAACGCATGAAGGGTTTTGAAGCGTTGTGGCTACCTGGAATGGATCACGCTGGAATTGCTACACAAAATGTTGTTGAAAAACAGTTAGCTGCTCAAGGCTTAAGTCGCCATGATCTAGGGCGCGAAGATTTTGTCAAGAAAGTCTGGGAGTGGAAATCTGAATCAGGTGGAGCGATTTTAGATCAGATGCGCCGCTTAGGAGATAGCGTCGATTGGTCACGCGAGGCATTCACAATGGATGCAGGTCTTTCAACTGCAGTGCTGACAATCTTTAAGAAGCTATATGACCAAGGTCTTATCTATCGTGCAGAGCGAATCATCAATTGGTGTCCACGCTGTTTGACGGCGCTTTCAGATATTGAAGTAGAGCATCACGATGATGCTGGTGAGTTTGTACAAGTTCGCTACGGTGAAGGTGATATTCAAATTACCGTTGCAACTACGCGCGCTGAAACGATGCTTGGAGATGGTGCAGTTGCGGTGCACCCAGATGATGCGCGCTACAAGCATTTAATTGGCAAACTAGTCTTGCTCCCACTTGCCAATCGATATATTCCAATTATTGCCGATGAATTAGTGGAAATGGATTTTGGAACAGGCGCAGTGAAAGTAACTGCAGCTCACGATCCCAATGACTTTGAAATGGCGATGCGCCATAACGTTCCCTTCGTTGTCATTATGAATGAACACGGCGTAATGGATGGCTCAGGAACACGATTTGATGGCATGGATAGATTTGATGCCCGTAAAGCAGTTGTTGAAGCACTTCGCAGTGAGGGACGCATCATGGATGAAAAGCGTCCCTATATTCACGCAGTCGGTCACTGTTCTCGTTGCGATACAACTGTTGAACCACGTCTATCAAAGCAGTGGTTCGTTAAAGTTGGACCTCTTGCAAAGGCGGCAGGGGATGCTGTTCGCGATGGTCGCGTAAAAATTGAGCCAGCAGAGTTAGCTCCGCGATACTTTGATTGGATCGACAACATGCATGACTGGTGCATCTCGCGCCAATTGTGGTGGGGACATCGCATTCCAGTTTGGTATGGCCCTAATGATGAAGTCGTAGTTGTTGGCCCAGGTGAAAGTGCGCCAGCTGGCTACAGCCAAGATCCCGATGTTTTAGATACATGGTTCTCATCGGCGCTATGGCCATTTTCAACCTTGGGATGGCCTGCAGAAAGCGATGATTTAAAGAAGTTTTACCCAACTTCGGTATTAGTAACCGGTTATGACATCTTGTTCTTCTGGGTTGCTCGCATGATGATGTTTGGATTATTTGCAATGGATGGCGTACAGCCCTTCCATACCATCGCACTTCACGGACTAGTGCGCGATCAATTTGGTAAGAAGATGTCGAAATCAAAGGGCAATACCGTTGATCCAATTGAGTTTATGGATAAGTACGGCGCCGATGCGCTGCGTTTTACTTTAGCGCGCGGTGCTAATCCCGGAAAAGATCAAGCTATCGCCGAAGACTGGATCGGTGGATCCCGTAACTTTGCTACAAAGCTCTGGAATGCCACGCGCTTTGCAATGATGAATGGCGCAACCGTTGAAGGTGATTTACCAGAGCTTGCCTCACTTAACGCCATAGATAAGTGGATACTGAGCCGACTTTCGGAGACAATTTCAGAGGTCGATTCACTTCTCGAGCAGTATGAGTTTGCTCGTGCATGCGAGCTTATGTATCACTTTGCTTGGGATGATTTGTGTGACTGGTACTTAGAGCTTTCAAAAGAGAGTTTCTCATCCGGGGATGCCGAATCAACAAAGCGCGTCCTGGGTTTTGTTCTAGACCAACTATTTCGCTTGATGCACCCGATAATGCCTTTCATTACGGAAACGATGTGGACGGCATTAACTGGGGGAGAGTCCTTAGTTATCGCCGAGTGGCCAGTTGCTAAGGCCGATTACGTTGATAAAAAGGCCGAGAAGTTAATAGGTGAACTACAAGAGATTATTACCGATGTGCGCCGTTTCCGTAACGATCAAGGAATTAAAACCTCACAGAAGATTCCTGCACGATTTGTTGCACCAGCCCACATCAATGACTATGCAGGGGCGATGGCATTTGTTCTTCGACTAGAACTTGGTGAGATAGTTCCAAGTGCGCACTGCGAAATCGGAAGCGTAAAAGTTGAGTTCGACTTAACTGGCTCAATCGATGTTGTCGCAGAGCGTGCACGTCTTGAAAAGGATTTAGCGACGGCTCAAAAAGATAAGCAAACTGCCGAGGTTAAATTAAACAACCAGGGATTTATGGCCAAGGCACCAGATGTAGTAGTAGTTGAGATTCGTGATCGCCTTGAGAAGACATCTGCCGACATTGAGCGAATTACCGCGCAGTTGGCGCAACTGCCACGCTCATGATTATCTCTCCCGATGACCAAGAGCGTGTAGATGCGATAGAGAAAGCGTTACTTGCACGCTGGCCCGAAACTCGCATTGCACCTACAACTGAGCGCATCGCTGCCCTTGTAGATATTTTGGGCTCGCCACAATTAACGTATCCAACGATTCATGTTGGTGGTACCAATGGAAAGACCACAACGTCACGCATGATCGACTCACTTTTATTTGCCCATGGTCTGCGAACTGGGCGTTTTACTAGCCCTCACCTTGAAACCTATCGTGAACGTATTGCAATAAATGGCCAGCCGATTGATCCCAAAGATTTAATATTTGCCTATAACGATATCGCCGCTTACTTAGATTTAATGGATAGTAAATTCGAACATCCAATATCTTTCTTTGAAGCCGTTACCGCTCTTGGTTTTGTGGCCTTTGCCGAACACCCTGTAGATGTCGCCGTTATCGAAGTAGGTATGGGCGGGGAATGGGATGCTACAAATGTTGTCGAAGCCGATGTCTCAGTACTTATGCCTATTGGCTTTGATCATATGGAGTACTTAGGACACACACTTCATGAGATTGCAGCAACAAAGGCGGGAATCATTAAAGAGGGTGGCTTTATCGTTCTTGCCCAGCAAGAGCCAGAGGCTGCCAAAGAGTTAATTCGTAAAGCCGCCGAAGTCGGAGCCGATGTTGTTCGCGAAGGTATTGAGTACTCAGTCTCATCACGTGCAGTTGCAGTTGGCGGTCAACTCATCACTATCGCCGGACTCCACGATACATACGATGATATTTTCCTGCCGCTCCATGGCAAGCATCAGGCGGCCAACGCTGCTAGTGCGCTTGTCGCCGTTGAAGCCTTTTTCGGTGATCAACCTTTAGATATTGAGGCAGTGCGAGCCGGATTTGCCGCAGTGACATCACCTGGACGCTGTGAAGTGGTGCATCGAGACCCAACAATTATTATCGATGCTGCTCATAATCCTCATGGGGCGAAGGCTCTTGCCGATACTTTGACCAATGAGTTTAACTTCGATGAAATCGTGGCAGTTGTTGGTGTATTTGGCGACAAAGATGCGCAAGGGATCCTGCTTGAGTTAGAACCAATTGTTGATCACGTCATCGTGACGCAGAGCTCGTCGACCCGCGCAATGAGTTCAAGTGAGTTAGAAAAAATAGCGTCAAAGATTTTTGGAGTCGATCGCGTATTTGAAGTGAGCGATTTAGCTACTGCTCTAGATCGCGCAGTTAGCGATGCAACTCGCCCCTTGAGCGAGGACACAATCGGAATCATCGTGACAGGTTCGGTCGTTACCGTAGGTGAGGCTAGAAGTTATCTACGAAAGAAGTTTGCCAAATGAGAGTTCTTGGCGCATCGGTCTTAGTAATGGAGTCGCTGACTTTGGGCTTTGCAATCCTGCTGGCAATCAAAGATCAATCCAGTGCCGGAGTCATATACGGCTCAATAATCTCCCTTCTCTTATTTCTAACGGCCGGCCTTCTCAAGCGACGTTCAGGTTTCTACATCGGCTCAGTGCTGCAAATTTTCGTGATCGCCTTTGGCTTTTTCGTCCCCTCCTTTTTCATCATGGGGGTGATTTTCATCGCGCTGTGGGTTGCCGCCATCATTGTGGGACGTAAGGGTGAGGCCGCTCGCGCCGCCCACCTGGCTTCCCAAGGCGAAAAGGCCTAATAGACTAGACCGGTGAACATTGAGAAAACACTGATCTTGGTAAAGCCAGATGGCGTACGCCGGGGCCTAGTAGGCGAAGTTATTTCTCGTGTTGAGACTAAGGGCTATTCCATTGAAGCTCTACGAATGTTGAATGCAGATCGCGCTTTACTTGAACGACACTATGCCGAACATATCGGGAAGCCATTTTATGAACCACTCGTTGAGTTCATGCTCTCTGGTCCGATCGTTGCCATCGTCGCATCGGGTAATCGCGTGATCGAAGGTTTCCGCTCACTTGCCGGAGCAACTGATCCAACAGTTGCCGCACCTGGAACAATTCGCGGAGATCTTGCCCGTGATCAAGGCACCAAAGTTGTACAGAATATTGTGCATGGTTCAGATTCCCCCGAATCTGCTGCGCGCGAGATTGAAATTTTCTTCCCTAAATAATCAAGGAGTATAAAAGTATGAGCTCACAAAACAGAATGTCGTTTATCGGTCGTGACATGGCCGTTGACCTCGGAACTGCAAACACGCTTGTTTATGTACGCGGGCGTGGCATTGTTTTGAACGAGCCGTCAGTTGTTGCCGTGAACCAAGACACTGGCGGAATTTTGGCTGTTGGCTTAGAGGCCAAGAAGATGATTGGCCGTACTCCTGGAAATATCGTTGCAATCCGTCCGCTAAAGGATGGCGTTATCGCAGACTTTGAAACAACAGAGCGCATGCTCCGCTACTTTATTCAAAAGGTTCACCGTCGTCGCTACTTGGCCAAGCCACGTATCGTCGTATGTGTTCCATCGGGAATCACTGGTGTTGAACAGCGTGCAGTTAAAGATGCTGCATATGCGGCAGGTGCCCGCAAGGTTTATATTATTGAAGAGCCAATGGCTGCAGCAATTGGTGCGGGACTTCCAATCCACGAACCAACTGGAAACATGGTCGTCGATATTGGTGGCGGTACAACTGAGGTTGCAGTTATTTCACTCGGTGGAATTGTCTGCTCTCTTTCAATTCGCGTCGGCGGTGATGAGCTCGATCAATCGATTATTAACTGGGTTAAGCGCGAATTCTCGCTACTTTTGGGCGAGCGCACAGCAGAAGAGATCAAGATGGCAATTGGTTCGGCGTATCCTCTAGCAGGAGAGAACGATGCAGAGATTCGCGGACGTGATTTAGCAACT
>CAEZUG010000001.1_pt1 | contig 48958 bp, 49 predicted proteins | sample 7264411 | NCBI WGS metagenome assembly CAEZUG01 (sample SAMEA6813824, study PRJEB35770) | uncultured Actinomycetes bacterium | biome: Freshwater; feature: Freshwater reservoir; material: water | place: Czech Republic | collected 2016-04-20 | depth 0.5m m | reverse complement strand
CGTTCTCATTGATTTTTCCAGATTTAGTTATGCGAGTCGTTCATTTGAGAGTGCGCATGGCGGCCGAGGGAATAATTTTACCGGCGGAAAGCGCCTTACTTGAAAAACACATCGCGCGTAGAGCTAAAGATGGAATCAAACTCAATATAAATCTCTTAGGAGAAGCGGTCTTGGGAGAGAACGAAGCGAGTCAACGCTTGCAGGCGATTATGGAATTAGTTGCACGTCCACACATAAATTATGTATCGGTAAAAATATCTTCGATTGTAAGTCAGTTAATCACAATCGATCATGCTGGATCAGTTGAACGCGCTGCAGAGCGTCTGCGATTGCTATACGCCCAAGCCATCGCACACAATGTCTTCGTCAATTTGGATATGGAAGAGTTTCGAGATTTAGCGATCACGGTGGATGTTTTCAAGAAAGTTCTTAGTGAGCCAGAGTTCGAAAATCTGGAAGCGGGAATTGTTTTACAGGCTTATCTTCCCGATTCACATATCGCTTTTTCTGACTTAGTTGAGTGGTCGATTACGCGCCATCAGAAGACAGGGGCAAGAATAAAGATCCGCCTCGTCAAAGGTGCAAATTTAGCGATGGAAAAGGCAGAGGCAGAGCTACATGGTTGGGTGGCGGCGCCTTATGCAACCAAGGCCGACGTTGATGCCAGCTACACGCGTCTGATCGATTGTGCATTGCGGGCTCAGAACTCTGCTGCGGTAAGAATCGGTATTGCTAGCCACAACCTTTTTCATCTTGCATGGGCGATTGAAGTTGCAAAGATGCGCGGCGTAGAGAACCAACTCGATATAGAGATGTTGGAGGGAATGGCAAATGCAGAATCGTTAGCTATCTCCAGTCACACCCCTAGAGTGCTTCTATATACACCAGTGACGCAGTACGACAATTTTCCAACTGCAGTTGCCTATCTTGTTCGAAGACTGGATGAGAATACTTCTACTGATAACTACCTTCGCGCCTCATTTGATATTGCACAAGATAAAGTGGGTTTTTCCGAGCAGAGAGCGCGTTTTTTAGCTTCAATCCGCGATCGCCATACTATTTCAACAAAGTCGCGTCGACATAACCTCCTTCTAGAAGATGCAGAGCAGGAGTATTCACAAGGTATTTTTATTAACACCAGCGATAGCGATGCAACCAATCCACTCTTTATTCAAAAATTACAGAGTGAGTTAAAGAGTATTTACTCCGATGACACGCTAACTATTCCGTTGGTTATTGATGGAGACGAAGTGCTGGTAGAAGACTTTGAAATTGGAGTAACACCAAATGAACAGGGTAGCCAGTGGTATCGATACAGCATCGCTACGTCAGAGTTAGTTGATAAGGCCTTTGATTCAGCACGTCTTGCGATAACAAACTGGAGTTCACTAGGAGCTCATGGTCGTGGAGAGATTTTGGCAAAAGCGGCGCATCTTATGGATAGTAATAGAGCGAGAATTATTGCCACGATGTCTAGGGATGCCGGAAAGACTTACTCTGAGGCCGATCCCGAAGTCAGTGAAGGAATCGATTTCGCTCGTTTCTATGCGCTCTCTTCACGTGAAAAGGAGCAGGGTTCAACGCCTGTCGGAGTAGTTGTAATTGTGCCACCATGGAATTTTCCATTTGCAATTCCACTTGGTGGCGTCTGCGCAGCACTGGCTGCTGGAAATACAGTTATTCTCAAATCTGCCCCGGAAACCGTCGCTACCGCATGGTTGATGGCGCAGAATCTGTGGAGCGCTGGCGTTCCGAAAGATGTTCTGCAATTTGTATCGACTCGGGATGATGAGGTTGGAAAGTATTTAGTTTCACACAGCCAAGTAGATGCACTAATTTTGACTGGAGCTTTTGAAACCGCTGAGCTGTTCACCTCTTGGAGGTCGGATTTAAACTTATTGGCTGAAACTAGCGGAAAAAATGCGATCCTCATTTCAGCAAGTGCCGATATTGATAACGCTGTTAAGGATTTAGTTCAGTCGGCATTTGGTCACGCCGGACAAAAATGTAGCGCAGCGAGTTTGGCGATTGTTGAAACCGGTGTTTACCGAAATCCCGCCTTCATTCATCAACTCAAAGATGCTGTTCAAACCCTGACAACTGCATCGTCGCAATTAACATCGACTGCCGTTGGTCCAGTGATACATCCACCGACCGGCGCACTCCTTCGAGCGCTAACGGGACTGGAAGAGGGCGAGAGCTGGTTAGTAGCACCGCAAGCATTGGATGCGACAGGTTATCTATGGTCACCGGGAGTCAAGATCGGGGTTCGTCCAGGCTCATGGAGCCATATGAATGAATGGTTCGGTCCGGTCTTGGGCATTATTGAGGCACCTGATTTTGACACTGCAATCGAAATTCAAAATGCATGTGACTTCGGATTAACTGCAGGCATTCAATCACTTGATGTAGTTGAGTGCGAACAATGGATTGACCAAGTTCAGGCGGGAAATCTGTATGTCAACCGTGGCACGACAGGCGCTGTCGTAAATCGACAGCCCTTTGGTGGTTGGAAGCGAAGCAGCGTCGGTGCGACATCAAAAGCGGGAGGTTCGAACTATTTAAATAATCTTCGTTCATGGGAAGCGATGGATGATCTCTCACCGACACAAAGCTCGTCGGCAGATTGGTGGCAATCAACCGGTTCCCAGGCTATTGATCGTTCCGGTTTGCGGGTTGAACGAAATTACCAGAGATATCGCCCGTACTTAAAACCCGTTGTTGTTTGCATTGATTCTACGGTTGATAAAAGCGTCATCGAATATATTGAGTGGGTTTCCAATTTAGTTGGAACGAAAGTCGAGTTCAATAGGTCGAACGCTCCGATTGGTGACTGCTCGAAAGTGCGTTGGCTCAGAGATGGAGCTGCTCCAATCGCCGAACTACTGACGCGTGGGATTAGTGTGGATGTCCGTCCTATAGCTGCGCGTGGAGACGTCGAGACACCACGATGGCTACTCGAGCAGAGTGTTTCGATCACTAATCACCGTTATGGAAATGTAGGAGCAGGGCCACAACCAGAGCTGTAGCTCAATAGATTTATCCACACTGTGTTTTTTTCGAAAGTCGATCTGTCAGCCCCTATCGCGATTCTGGGTTCTCCACACCAGATACAGGGGGCAACACAATGGTTAAAAAGAAGAAAGAGATCGCAGATATTGAGCCCGACTATTCACTCAATGATCTACTGCTGAGAGGGCGGGTATCGGACAAAGCCATTCAGAAGGAGCTGCCAAGCGGTGATACCGTCGTTGAGTTTCGGCTGATAATCGCTAGGGAACGTGGCAAGGGTGTAGATACCCTGGATATCGCTGCCTGGAGCGCCAAGGCTAGGAGAAGTGCTCTAACCCTCAAACCCGATGAGTGGATTGAGGTATCTGGAAGTGTCCATCGCCGCTTTTTCCAGAACGCATCAGGCCTTGCAAGTCGTTGGCAAGTAGAAGCGATTGAGATTGCGCGGATATAGGTACTCTTACCTCTATGGCCAATGACATTTTCTCAACGCTGCGCACATATCTGACGAAGGTCACCGATGGCGATAAGAGTGCAAATGAAGTTGCCTCTGCCGTAAATCAGTGGGTTCGTGAGGGTGGAGAGGCGTTAAAAATCAAGATTGAGGATGAAGTTGAGCGTTCGGTCTCCAAGATGGGCTTTGTTAAGCGCGGTGAGTTCGAGGCGCTTAAAGAGGAAGTAGCTCGTTTAAAGGCAGATTCAAAAAAAGAGAGCGCCACTAAACCGACAACAAAAAAGGCGGCAACTAAAAAACCGGCAGCGAAGAAGGCTGCAGCCAAGAAATCCACGGCTAAGAAGGCGAGTAAATAAATGGATAGCCCAATTAATGGTGAGAGTTTGGTTGAAGAGGTTCGCAATGAGCTTGTTGAGATCGATTCAATGGCGATCAACGATCACGCCCAACGCTTTGAAGAGCTCCATAATAAACTTTCAACTGCTCTCTCCTCAATAGACGGACTTTAATAGGTACAACTACGAATGAAGATACGACTAGATGCAGAGTTAGTACGTCGCGAACTCGCACGCTCGCGCGAAAATGCATCGGATCTTATTGAGTCTCGTTCAGTTTTAGTCAATGGAATTCCTGCAACAAAGCCGGCAACAATGGTCGATGCTCAGACATCTATCAAGTTAGCTGGCAAGCGCGATGACTTTGTTTCACGCGGTGGTCATAAATTGGCAGGGGCGCTCGATGCATTTGCTGGAGTCATTGTCGAAGGAAGACGTTGCTTGGATGCAGGAGCTTCCACTGGTGGCTTTACCGATGTTCTATTGCGCAGAAGCGCCGCTCATGTTGTCGCAGTTGATGTCGGATATGGCCAATTAGCCTGGTCGCTGCGCCAAGATGAACGGGTCAGTATTTTGGACCGCACCAACATACGTCACTTAACGGGGGACGTGGTAGGTGAACCGATAGACCTAGTTGTTGCCGATCTAAGTTTTATCTCATTGACATTGGTTTTACCGGCCCTTGCCGCGGTTTCAAAGCCCGATGCTGATTTCGTTGTAATGGTTAAACCGCAGTTTGAAGTCGGGCGTGAAAAATTAGGCGCAGGGGGAGTGGTGCGCGATCCCCAGCTTCGAAAAGCAGCTGTAATAGATGTAGCCGACTCTGCCTACGACGTAGGGCTCGGCACCATGGCAATTGTTGCCAGCCCTCTGCCGGGTCCTGCTGGAAATGTTGAGTATTTCCTCTGGCTAAAACGTGGGGCGCCAGCTATTGATCATGAAGCTCTCGATCGAGCTATCCAAGAGGGTCCGGCGTAATGCGCAATTTATTGTTTGTCTGTAATCCTACGCGTCCACAGGCCGTTGAGGCGGCCATCAAACTTGCTAAGGATTTCCGTAGCGCTGGCTTTTCTCTTTATACGATTTCCGATATCTCGATCAACGGAGTGACCAACTGCAACGTTGATCAGTTACCAGAGCTAGAAGTGGGTGTCGTACTTGGTGGCGATGGAACAATGTTGCGTGCTGCTGAGGTCACAAGAAATCATCAAATTCCTTTGCTGGGGGTCAATCTCGGTCACGTTGGCTTTCTCGCCGAGGTAGAAAAGCTCTCTCTCGATGTAGTTGTAAGTGCAATCACCGAAAAGAAGTATGTAATTGACTCCCGAATGACTCTTAAATACTCAGTTATTAGAGGTAATACAGAGGTTTCGCAAGGGTGGGCACTGAATGAAGTTACCGTTGAGCGTCGGCATGCAACGATGGTTGAACTATTTTTAGAGATCGATAAACGCCCTATCTCACGATGGGGTTGCGATGGCTTAATTTGTTCAACTCCAACGGGTTCAACCGCCTACGCTTTTTCTGCTGGCGGGCCAGTCGTTTGGCCAGAGGTAGATGCCTTAGTAGTTTTGCCAATTTCAGCCCATGCTCTCTTTTCACGTCCATTAGTAATTTCAACTCAATCTGAGATTGTGGTGCGAATTGAATCGGCACAGGCATTGCTCTCCTCAGATTCCCTTCGTAACTTCGAACTTGTAGAGGGTGATCGAGTACATATTTCGAAAGATAACGCCATTGTTCGTTTAGCGCACTTAAGTAATACTCTTTTTAGCGATCGATTAGTAGCTAAATTCAAACTACCGGTTCAGGGTTGGCGCGGTGAGTGAGCGGACATTTCTCGATGAGATTACGATTAAATCTATCGGTGTCATCGATCAAGCAACGTTAGAGATCTCTAAAGGTTTAACGGTTCTCTCAGGAGAAACCGGCGCGGGAAAAACTATGATTTTAACTGCCCTTAACCTCATTTTGGGCGGCAAGAGCGATAGTGCATTAGTGCGAAAAGGCAGCGAAAGACTTTTAGCCAGCGGTAGTTTTACGATTCCGCAAAAGCAAAACCATAGTTTCGATGATTGTGGCGTGGTTGTTGAAGATAATCAGCTGATAATTACTCGCACCGTCAATGTAGATGGAAAGAGCAAGGCGACCGCCAATGGCGTCTTAGTAACTGCAGGCACATTGGCATCTGTAAGCGAACTATTGGTCGAGGTTCATGCCCAAGCCGCTAATACCAATATTAGTAAGAGCGCCAAACAGCGTGAACTAATCGATAGATTCGCAGGCGAAGAGTTTCAAAGAGCTATGGATCTTTATTCATCTGTTCTCTCTCAATATCAGAGTTTAAAATCTAGAATCCAGGCTCTGCGTAAAAGCGTTGACCAGGCCGATAATGAGCTCAAGGCGTTACGCGAATTCGCCGCCGCGCTTTCGACGCTAAAGCTAAAACTAGGTGAGTATGGAGAAATCAATAGCGCGATAGATCGCTTATCAAATGTTGAAGAGTTACGAATTGCCGGAGAGTCGGCAACACAGGCAGTAGATGATGAAGAGTCAGGAGTACTGACGGCGCTGGGAACCGCGCGTCGCGCTTTGGAGAGCGCTAAATCAAAAGATCATGCGCTCGAGGCTATCCATTCCCAGCTCAGTGAAGCCTTTTTTCTTATCGATGATGCACGGGGCCAACTTGCAACTTATACGAACTCTCTGGAGGCAGATCCAGCAGGATTGGATTTTTTGAACGCGAGAAAACTATCGATTCATACCCTAGTAAAGAAATATGGCAGTGGCGGAACACCTGAGGTTGAAGCAGATCTGCTCATTAAGCGCTTTGAATCTTCATCCAACGAGATAGCTGATTTAGAGGGCGGCGATGATCGTCTCATTGAGATGGAGTCCGAGCTAGTTGGAATTAAGAAGGCGTTAGTAGTTGCTGCAAAAGATTTAACAAAACTTCGTACGAAGGCCGCCGAAGACTTGGGTGTGCGTGTTACATCGGAGGTTCAGCAGTTGTCTATGCCCCATACAACATTCTCTGCACGCGTTGAGAGTGTGGATTACACCGCACTAAAAGAATCTGATTTTACTGCAACCGGTTGCGATGAAGTTTCTATGTACATCTCTTCCCACAAGGATGCACCACTCGTTGCCTTAGCAAAGGGTGCAAGTGGCGGAGAGATGTCACGAGTGATGTTGGCCTTGGAAGTCGTAATTGCCGCATCACATCCAGTGGGTACATATGTTTTTGATGAAGTAGATGCAGGAGTTGGCGGTAAGGCGGCGATTGAAGTCGGAAGACGGCTTCATGCGCTCTCACGCCATGCTCAAGTAATCGTCGTCACGCACCTTCCACAAGTTGCGGCGTGGGCAGATTCACATTTCGTCGTAACGAAAAATATTGATGGCTCGGTAAGCCAAAGTGATGTGAGAAAAGTCGAGGGCGAAGATCGCATAGAAGAGATTGCTCGAATGCTGGCAGGATTTGAGAACTCCGTGAGCGCCAGAGAACACGCCGCCGAGCTGCTATCTCTGAAGGTGTAAGAGGCAGGCTCAATTAAGTGATAGGTTCGACTCCCATGGGCCAGCAACATGTGACGAAACACCTCTTTGTATCCGGCGGAGTCGCCTCATCTCTTGGAAAAGGACTCACCGCCTCATCTCTTGGAAGATTATTGGTAGCTAGAGGCCTTCGTGTCACTATGCAAAAGCTAGATCCCTACTTAAACGTCGATCCTGGCACAATGAATCCATTTCAACATGGTGAGGTTTTTGTAACCGATGATGGCGCAGAGACAGATCTAGATATCGGCCATTATGAGCGCTTTTTAGATACAAATCTGCATGGCTCGGCAAATGTGACTACCGGGCAAGTCTATTCGCGAGTCATTGCACGAGAGCGTCGCGGTGAGTATTTAGGTGAGACCGTACAGGTCATTCCACATATTACAAATGAGATCAAAGAACGCATCCGCGCAATGGCCGCCCCTGATATCGATATCGTCATCACTGAAATCGGTGGCACTGTCGGTGATATTGAATCCCAACCATTTTTAGAAGCTGCACGTCAAATCCGCCAAGAGGTTGGAAGAGACAATGTTTTCTATTTACATGTTTCGTTAGTTCCATACATCGGACCATCGGGTGAGCTAAAAACAAAACCAACTCAACACTCCGTCGTAGCTTTGCGAAGTATTGGAATCGCCCCTGATGCAATTGTTTTACGCTCTGACCGCGCGATTCCATTGGCGGTAAAGAAAAAGATCTCTTTGATGTGCGACGTTGATTTAGCTGCAGTCGTAGCGGCCGTTGATGCACCTTCAATCTATGACATCCCGAAAGTTTTGCATGCCGAAGGTTTAGATGCCTACGTCGTTGCACGCTTGGGGCTCAAAAGCCATGATGTCGTTTGGGGGGAGTGGGATGATCTTCTTGAAAAGGTGCATCATCCAAAGCACCATATCCGTGTTGGCCTCGTCGGTAAGTACATAGATTTGCCCGATGCATATCTATCGGTCTCTGAGGCTTTACGTGCGGGTGGATTTGCAAATGAGGCAAAGATTGAGATCGTCTGGATAGCAAGTGATGAGTGTGAAACACCGGAGGGTGCTGCCAAAAATTTAAAGGATGTAGATGCGATCTGCGTTCCAGGCGGATTTGGCATTCGAGGTATTGAGGGCAAAGTCGGTGCACTTAAATATGCGCGCGAGAATAAAGTTCCAACGCTCGGTCTTTGTCTCGGTCTGCAATGTATGGTTATTGAAGCTGCGAGAAATTTGGCTGGTATTCCAGATGCAATCTCAGCAGAGTTCTCAGATACCGGTACTCCTGTTATTGCAACAATGGAGGATCAAAAAGATATCGTTGCCGGCAATCAAGATATGGGTGGAACGATGCGTCTTGGTCTCTATAAGGCAGATCTCGTTGCCGATTCCCTGGTTGCAAAAATGTATGGTGCGACACAGATATCTGAGCGCCACCGTCACCGCTATGAAGTTAATAACACCTTTCGCGCGCAGATTGCCGATGCTGGGCTTGTCTTCTCTGGCTTCTTCAAAGAGCGCGACTTAGTTGAGTTTGTAGAACTGCCTTCCGAGGTGCATCCTTACTACATAGGTACGCAAGCTCATCCAGAGCTTCGATCTCGCCCAACTCGACCTCATCCACTATTTGTGGGTTTAATCGCGGCGGCAGTAAAAGCGAAGGGCTAACACACTCATGATCGTTGGAGTTCCGAAAGAGATTAAAGTTCACGAATCACGAGTGGCGATTACACCAGAAGGAGTTAGCGAGTTCATCGCAGCTGGTCACAGCGTAATAATCGAAGATGGAGCTGGAGTTGGCTCATCACTGACCAATGAGGATTTCGTCGCAGCCGGTGCCACGATCGTCAAAGATGCCGATGCGATTTGGAGTACCGCTGAGTTAGTTCTCAAAGTTAAAGAGCCGATAGCCGCTGAATATCCAAAGATGCGTCGCGGACAGACGCTCTTCACATATCTGCATCTTGCAGCATCATTGCCTTGTACCGATGCACTGGTAAAAAGCGGCACAACGGCGATTGCATATGAGACTGTTGAAGTAAATGGCTCACTTCCCTTGCTTGCCCCAATGAGCGAGGTCGCAGGACGTCTAGCAACTCAAGTCGGTGCAACCGCGCTTCAACGCCCCAACGGCGGAAGAGGCGTTCTACTTGGCGGCGTTCCAGGAGTTTCACCGGGGCGAGTAGTCGTTATTGGTGGGGGAGTCTCAGGACTTAATGCAGCTGTTATCGCAGTTGGTATGGGCGCAGACGTTACAGTCTTTGATCGCTCAATTAATCGCCTTGCTTACATCGATACTGTTTATGGCGGACGCATTAAGACTCTAGTTGCATCTGCCCATGCAATTGAACGAGAAGTACGAATGGCCGATTTAGTAATTGGCGCAGTACTTGTCCATGGCGCTAAGGCCCCAAAGTTAGTGTCAAATGCCTTGGTTAAGTCGATGAAGAGTGGCTCAGTTTTGGTCGATATTGCAATCGATCAAGGTGGTTGTTTTGAGGATAGCCGTCCGACAACACATGCCGAACCTACATACATGGTGCATGGTTCAGTATTTTATTGCGTGGCCAATATGCCAGGGGCCGTTCCCGTTGCATCGACATATGCGCTTACAAATGCGACTTTGCCTTATGCGCTGGCTATAGCCAAGCACGGTTGGAAAGAGGCATGCAGTAAAGATGCAAATCTTGCAAAGGGTTTGAACGTACACGATGGCAAGATTTACTATGCAGCCGTAGCAGAGGCCCATGGTTACGAGCACACTAAAATTTGATTCGATCGCGCAATCATTTCTGAACTACTGTGCGATCGAACGTGGTTTATCGGCAAATACTGTGGCGGCATATCGTCGCGATTTAGAAAAGTTTCAGGGCTGGCTCGGATCTACTCCAGTTTCTGAGATTGACACTTCAACTATCGCTGATTTTGAAGCTAACCTAAAGCTTCTGAAGTTTTCGCCCTCCAGCATAAATCGAATCGAATCGACGTTACGTACATTCTTCAAGCATGCACAGCAAGAGCATGGATTGATTAATCCCACTCTCGAAATTGTGAGCGGTAAGTCCAAACGACGTTTGCCAAAAGCGTTACAAATCGATCAGGTAATCTCTCTCATTAATGCTGCTTTCCATGAAGGCCAACCAATTACTATCCGCGATCGCACAATTATTGAACTTCTCTATAGCAGTGGAGCGCGTGTGAGCGAATTGATGGATATTAATATGTCTGACATAAACACAGTTCCCACCGAAGATGGCGATATCACTACTGTTAAATTACGAGGCAAAGGTGGCAAAGAGAGAATTGTTCCCCTCGGTTCATTTGCAACAACGGCGATCGATGACTACCTCATTCGAATTAGACCTATGCTCGCAGCAAAGAACGCAAAGGTAGATGCTGCTTTATTTCTCAATGCGCGGGGAGCACGATTGACGCGACAGACTGCTTGGAACATTGTTCTTAAGGCGGCAGAGGTTGCAGGAATTAGCGAGCAGGTTTCACCGCATGTTTTTAGACATTCATATGCAACGCATCTATTAGATGGAGGGGCCGATATTCGTGTCGTGCAGGAGCTATTGGGCCATGCATCGGTGACGACGACACAGATTTATACTTTAATTACGATAGATAAAGTCAGGGAAAGCTACCGAATGGCCCATCCTCGGGCATAGATTAAAGAGTTATAGCCCGCGCAATCGTCTTGCTAAAATACTTTGATCACCCTTAGCTTCAAGATCGGCGATTATGACGGCAATAGATTCACGAACGATACGTCCACGATCGGCGGCCAGTCCTAAGTCACCGCGCAATAACAATCTCGCTTGATCCAGATCAAATAATTCATCTGGTGATAGATAGACAGTTATTTTTTCATCATGACGTTCACGTCCTGATGGGGAGCGATCCACAGTTGTTACTCGTCGGCGCGCGATTGAACGCACTCCCTTTTTCACTGAAGGAACTTTCGGTGTTGCAATTGCAGGTGCCACTAGAGGAGCGGTGTGCTCTTGTGTGGCCGGTACTGATGTAAGTGCAGGTGTAGTTGATCGAAATAATTCATCTGCTCCAGGAAGATTGGCTCTGCGGGTCATCTGGCGCCTCCTCGGGCGATTAATTCACGGGCAAGTCTGCGGTAGGACGCAGCACCATCGGATGATGATGCATATGTGGTTATAGGTTCGCCAACGACAGTTGTCTCAGGAAAGCGAATTGTTTTAGCGATAATAGTTTCAAAGACATCGGCAGGAAACTGTTCAAGGATTCGCTCAAGTACTTGGCGATTATGTGATGTTTTTTTATCGTACATTGTTGCCAAAATTCCAATAAGAGTCAGATTTGGATTAAGGAAGTTCTTCACCTTATCTAAATTGCCCTTCAACTCTATAAAACCATGTAGAGCGAAGTATTCACATTGCAGAGGAACAATAACTTCATCGGCGGCAACGAGTGCGTTAATGGTCAGTTGTCCCATGGTTGGTTGGCAGTCGATCAAAATAACATCGTAGTAATCTCGAAGCGATGTTAATGCTCGCTTTAAATACTGCTGTCCGCCGATTTCGGCGCCAAGCGTGGTCTCTGCCGTTCCAAGATCTCGGTTAGCTGGAAGAAAATCCAATCCAGGAACTGCTGACTTTAAAATAATCGTTTCAATTGAAGCCGTTGGTGTCATCAGAGCGTAGTAAACCGTCTGCTCAAGAGGCAGAGCATGAGCGTTGACACCAAGACCTAAGGAGAGTCCGCCCTGCGGGTCAAAGTCGACCAGAAGTACGCGCCTACCTAGTTCGGCCAATGATGCGCCCAGGTTTATCGTGGTCGTTGTCTTTCCGACCCCGCCCTTTTGGTTGAAGATTGCAACGACCTTAGCCGAGCCATGCTCAACGATGGCTGGTGGGACAGGAAAGCTCTTGGCCTTCTTGCCCAAAAGCGTTGCAGTTGTAGAGATCTCTTCGCGAATTGTCGATTTAGCGCTCAAACGTCAAACCTCTTTCTAGATATACGCGGGAGCCTACGCGTTACACAGAAGTAGGGCAACTGTGAAGTAGGGTGCGCTCATGGATCTATCAATAGATGAGTCAACCGATGTCAACGCTGCCAGCAGCGCTGCCTTCTCGGTTCACCTTGAAAACTTTGACGGACCTTTTGACCTGCTGCTGCAGTTAATCTCTCGCCACAAGATGGATATCACGGAGATATCCCTAAGTATCGTCACCGATGAGTTCATAACATTCATCCGAGCCCTTGAGCTAAGTGGTGAGGGTTGGCGTTTAGACCAGGCCACCGAGTTCTTAGTCGTTGCTGCAACACTGCTGGATTTGAAGGCGGCCCGTCTACTGCCAAGCGGTGAGGTCGATGACGAAGAGGATCTAGCACTCCTAGAGGCAAGGGATATCCTCTTTGCCCGTCTGCTGCAATATCGGGCCTTCAAAGAGATTGCGGCGACCTTTGCCGAAAGAATCGCACTGGCCGATAAGTCATTTGCCCGCGTAGTAGCCCTTGAACCGGCTCTGAGCGCCCTTTTGCCGGAAGTACTCATTGGAGTCGGCGCTGCCAGATTTGCCGCCATCGCTGAGCGTGTATTAACCCCTAAGACCATCCCAGTTGTCAGCGTCGAGCACCTACACCTGCCCCTGGTGAGCGTTACAGAGGAGTCTAAACGCGTTGTTGAGGCTTTGCGTAGGTCGACCTCACTATCCTTTAGAAATCTCATTGCAGATGCCGACAGCACCCTTGTTATCGTCGCTCGTTTTTTAGCCCTCTTGGATCTCTACCGCCAGGGGGTTCTTCGCTTCAATCAGGTGATTGCGCTGGGGGAGCTTCAGATTTCATGGACCGGCTCTCTCGAGGGCGAGGTAGAGGTCAGTGATGAGTTCGATATTCCAGTGGTTTTAGAAGATGACGAGATAAACGAAAGTGGCGAAAATGTCTAATGTAGAAGTTGAGCGTTCGATCGAAGCGATCTTGATGGTCGTCGATGAGCCCGTAACAGAGATTACCTTGGCTCAAGTGCTAGAGCGCACGGTCGATGAGATCGATGCCGCCCTTGAAAGATTAGCTGCCAGTTACGATGATCGAGGATTTGCCCTTAAGAAGATCAGCGGGGGATGGCGTTTCTATAGCCATCCAGATCTCTCCTCGGTAGTTGAAAAGTTTGTCCTCGATGGCCAGCAATCTCGCCTCACACAGGCTGCCCTAGAGACGCTTTCAGTCGTGGCCTATCGCCAACCTGTCTCGCGTGCTCGAGTCTCTGCTATCCGTGGCGTTAATGTCGAGGCGGTCATGAAGACACTTATTACCCGTGGATTGGTGGAGGAGTCGGGTCTTGAACATGAGACCGGGGCGATTCTCTATACGACTACTAGCTATTTCCTTGAGCGCCTTGGATTGAACTCTCTTGAGGATCTGCCGGCCTTGGCTCCATATCTGCCAAACCTGGATGGCTTGGACGATATTCTCGATTCGCTAACAGACTAACCCTCCCGCTAGACTGGCCTTCGACAGTCGGGAGACAGCCATGGGCGATATGCGCCTTAATAAGATAATCGCAGATGCAGGTATTACTAGCCGTCGCGGTGCAGATGAGCTCATAGAGTCTGGGCGCGTAACCGTTGATGGGATCGCAATTAGGGAGATGGGCTCTAAATTCGACCCCGAAAAAGTTCAAGTAGCAGTTGATGGTGAGACAATTAAGCGCTCTATGACTAAGAGTTATCTTGCACTTCATAAACCAAAGGGTGTTTTGTCTACCATGTTCGACCCAGATGGAAGGCCATCTCTTAGCGACTTTATCGACCTTCGAAAGGAACGGCTTTTTCATGTAGGCCGCCTCGATAAGGACTCTGAAGGACTGATCCTTTTAACCAATGATGGTGATTTGACCTTTCGTGCAACTCATCCATCCTTTGGGTTAGAGAAGACCTACATCATTGAGTATGACGGAAAACTGCCTACCGGTGTCGACAAGGTACTTCTTAAAGGGGTAGAGCTTGAAGATGGAATGGGCAGAGTTTTAACATTTAAAGAGCTCTCGCCCCGATGGATTGAGGTCTCGATCCATGAGGGCCGCTATCACATTATTCGTAGGCTCATGGAGGCGGTAGAGGTCGACGTCCTACGATTGATCCGTACAAAGTTTGGACCGATTTCCCTGGGAGATACCCCTGAAGGACGATGGCGTGACCTCAATAATGGGGAGTTAACAAATCTACGTAACGTTTTAGGGTTATAGCGATTTTACGATATGTCGATAAAAACGCTAAAAGCGTTATATTGACATATCGATTATATGAAGTATGAATATAGATTTATCGATTTAGACTAGGCTCAGTTACTACAGTAAGAGTTGATAAATCGATATTCGTTGAAGGCCGGAGCAAGGTAGGGCAGGCACAGAAGGTGATATGAAAAGTCGTAAAGAAGTTTAATCGATATATGAATAAAACTCTTAGCAGAGATAGATTTGTCCACACAAAATGAGCAGGAAAGGTACCCTTATCCCATGAGTATTAGAGCTATCCGGGGCGCCATTCAAGTGAGCGCAAATACGCCTGCTGCAATAGGAGAGGGTGTTAAAGAGCTAATTGGAGCGATCATGCGCCAGAATTCCTTAACTCCGGAGTCTGTAATATCGGTCATTTTCACATCGACGCCTGATCTTAATGCCGCTTTTCCTGCCGCTGCATGCCGGGAGATTGGATTCGAATCCGTTCCTCTTATCGGTGCTCTCGAGGTCGATGTACCTGGAGCCCTTGAGCGTGTTATCCGAGTAATGCTCCACTGCGAGACTAACGCCCCTGCCGCCTCAATCTCACATATCTATCTACATGGCGCGCAGTCTCTGCGCCGAGATATCGCTCAGTAATGCTTACACAAGTACGCATAGTTGGATCGGGATTGATCGGAACCTCAATCGCCCTGGGCCTAACTGCCCGCGGAGTTGAGGTGGAGCTAGTCGATAGTGATGCCGATGCCGCCTCCTTAGCGAATGCTCTCAATGGCCATGCATCTGCTCCAACTCCTGAGCTCGTTATCCTGGCACTTCCGACATCGGCGATACCCCTTGTCATTGAGGCAGAGTATGCATTAAACCCGAACTCGACCTTTATGGATGTTGGTAGCGTAAAGAATGAACCTATAGTCCACATTAAGAATTCATCGCTTCCGATTTCACAGTTTGTCCCTTCCCATCCGATGGCCGGTCGGGAGGTTGGGGGAGCACAGGCGGCAAGGGCCGATCTATTTATGACTCGTAGTTGGATTATCACTCCCACGGCCGAGTGCGACCAGAAATCTCAGGATTTAGTCAAAGAGCTCATTGAAGGGCTTGGGGCTAGCGTCGTAGTTCTTGATTGTGATGAGCATGATCGGGCCGTCGCCGCCATATCCCACATTCCACAAATAACCTCGACGCTATTAGGAGGCTCACTCGCCTCAATGCCAATCGAATGGCTTGCACTCTCTGGGGCCGGCCTTCGAGACACAACACGTATCGCCGCCTCTGATCCAACATTGTGGAGTGAGATCATCCATGCAAATAGAGTCGAAATCGCTGCGATCGCTAGATCGATGCATGCGGCGCTGGGCGCACTAATCGAAAACTTGGATGATAAAAATGAGATTGCCGCCTTTATCGATGCGGGAAGAGTCGGACGATCGCGCATTCCAGGTAAGCATGGCGGAAGCGTGCGCGAGTACACATATTTACCAATTGTCATCGATGATAAGCCCGGTCAGTTAGCTGCAATATTTAATGAATGCTCGGCAATATCTGTCAACGTCGAAGATTTAGCAATTGAACACTCACCTGGACAGTTGAGTGCATTAATAACTTTGGCACTCTCTGCCTCTGATGCGCAATCGCTCTCAGATCATTTATCCGCGATCGGATGGAACGTTCATCCGGTTCTTAAATAGAAGTAGGCTTCCAATATGGGCATAGTTGTAGCAATAGATGGCCCAAGTGGCGCAGGTAAATCAAGTACGGCCAAAGCAATTGCGATTCGTGCTGGATGGAATTATTTAGATACGGGTGCGCTTTATCGAGCGGTAACGTGGCTTGCACTTGAAAACAATGTTGAGAGCCCGAAAGAAATTATCTCGCTTTTAAGATCTTCTCCGATTCGATTTGTCTCCGATCCTCATGATCCAAATATTTTTGCGGGGGATATACAGATTACGCATGCAATTCGTGGAAGCTCTGTTACCGAAAAGGTCAGCAGAATTAGTGCGATGCCAGAGATTCGACATGAACTCCTCGCACTTCAGCGGATGATTATTGATCGTGCAGAAAAAGGAATTGTTGTTGAAGGACGAGATATTGCAACTGTAGTAGTGCCAGATGCTGCGTTAAAGATCTATTTGACCGCTGACTTAGACGCTAGAACGCAGCGACGTGAGGATGAAACTGAAGATAAGAATGTCGATGTTCGCACATCTCTAGATACGCGCGATGCAATCGATTCAACACGTGAAGTTTCACCCCTTGTGATGGCAAGAGATGCTGTTGAGATCGATTCAACTCACTTAGATTTAGATGAGACTATCGATCGTATTTGGGAGTTACTACGAGAGCGTTCGCTTTTGGGCCTTCCAATTGTTGCAATTTTGGGCCGTCCAAACGTAGGAAAATCGACGTTAATCAACCGTTTTATTGGTCGCCGGGAGGCGATTGTGGAAGATACGCCAGGCGTCACGCGGGATCGAGTGCAGTACGAATGCGAGTGGGGAGGTCGCCGATTTATTGTCATGGATACGGGCGGCTGGGAGGCAAAGCCTGATGGAATTTCGATTCAAGTAAGTGCCGGAGCTGAAATAGCAATGGATGAGGCCGATGTCCTGGCATTTGTTGTTGATGCACAAGTTGGTGCATTAGATGAAGATGACATTCTCGTACAGCGCTTACGTAAAGCGAAGAAGCCGTTAATTTTAATTGGTAATAAAGTTGATGGCGAGCGTGAGGAGTCTGAAGCTCATGGTTTGTGGAGTCTTGGACTCGGAGAGCCATATTTCGTCTCTGCATTGCATGGACGTGGCAGTGGAGATTTACTAGATCGAATCGTTGCCGAACTTCCAGAGGTTGGCGGAGCGCAAACACAGGATGGTTACCGAAAAGTTGCCTTGATTGGTAGACCTAACGTTGGTAAGTCATCATTACTCAACGCATTAGCGGGGGAGAATCGATCCATCGTTGATGATGTTGCTGGGACAACGCGAGATCCAGTTGATGAGTTAATCGAATTCGGCGGGTCGACCTGGCGATTTATCGACACTGCGGGTTTAAAGAAACGTGCGAATCAAGCATCTGGAACTGACTACTACGCATCGCTTCGTACGCAGAGTGCACTAGAGCGATGTGAAGTCGCAGTCGTTGTTTTAGATGCATCCGAACCCATTACCGAACAAGATCTTCGAGTTATCACAATGGTTGAAGAGGCCGGTAAGGCAATGGTCATCGTGATGAACAAATGGGACTTGGTAGATGAGGATCGACGAGATCAGTTAGATCGCGAGATTGATCGACATCTAGATCAAGTTGAATGGGCGCAGCGCGTTAATGTCGCTGCGAAAACTGGATGGCATAGAGATCGATTAGCCCCTGCAATTCGCACAGCGCTAGATAGTTGGGAGCGCCGAGTTCCTACGGCAAAACTCAATTCTTTCTTGGGTGCACTCATTGGCGCTACGCCGCCACCAGTAAGAGGCGGAAAGCAGCCAAAGATTTACTACGCAACCCAGGCCGGTATCGCCCCTCCAAAGTTTGTCGTCTTCTCAAGTGGCTGGATCGAGGCCTCTTATCGTCGCTTTATTGAGCGACGCCTACGCGAGGAGTTTGGCTTCCCGGGCACGCCAGTTCAGGTGGCGATTCGAGTTAAGGAGCGCGATTAGAAGAATGGATAGCTCACTTCTTACGGTTCCAAATGCTCTTACCTTTCTTCGCTTCTTGGGAATTCCACTCTTCATCTATCTGACTTTATCTCTGCATGCCGATGGTTGGGCGATCGCTGTTTTAGCTCTCGGGGGAGCCAGTGATTACTTTGATGGCAAACTCGCTCGCGCGTGGGGTCAGACATCGCGCTTTGGAGAGATTGCAGATCCAGCGATAGATCGACTCTATATTTCTGCAATTCTCGTGGTCTTCTTAATCCGCGACATACTTCCTATCTGGTTAATAGCTCTATTGGTAGCAAGAGATTTACTCCTAGGCATATTAACCATTCTGCTTAAGAGAAAAGGCTTCGGAGTTTTGAAGGTCACATATCTTGGGAAAGCGGCGACATTTAATCTTATGTATGCCTTCCCATTTCTACTCCTGGCCACAATGGAGAACGCTCTGGGCACTGTGGCCTATGTCCTAGGGTGGAGTTTTGCTATCTGGGGCGTTGCCCTCTACATTTCTACAGGTATTAGTTATTCATACGAAGCTATTTCTAAGATAAGAGGCGCACATGTCATCAACTCCTGAAAACCTGCACTACACCAAAGAACACGAGTGGGTATCTGTCGATGGGAGCATCTACACGATGGGCATTACTGATTATGCGCAGTCAGCCCTCGGCGACATTGTCTATGTACAGCTTCCGAAGGTTGGCGAAAGCGTAACTGCGGGCAAAGTCTGCGGAGAGGTTGAATCAACGAAGTCGGTCTCAGAGATTTATGCGCCAGTTACTGGAGTTGTTACGACCATAAACGATGCATTATCAAATTCACCGGAATCCCTCAACTCCGATCCATATGGAGCGGGCTGGTTGGTCACAATTGAAATCAGTACGCCGCCAACTGATCTTTTATCAGCTGCCGAATACGCCACGCTGACCGCTTGACCAAATCCTCTCACCCCTTTAATGTCAGCCTAAGGTTGAGAGTAAAGGGGGTGTCGGTGTGGATCAGTCAGGAAATGAGCTCACAAGCACTCTTCATCTCTCCTCTCGCGAGAGTGCAGCTGCAACGCCTGGAGTTCTCGAGGAGTACATCTCTTCATTAGCCACAGATGATCAAGCTGTAGTGAGAGAGATTCAATCGCTACAGGGCGATAAGGCGATGATTCTTATTTATAGGGGAGAGGGCAAAGGTTCACGATTTCTCATTACCAGTGAGGGCGTAACCATCGGACGATCCTCCGCGAGCTCTATTTTTCTAGATGATGTAACAGTCTCTAGATCGCATGCAGTGGTAGAAAAACAAGTAGTAGATTTCATGTTGCGCGATAGTGGTTCCTTAAATGGCACATATGTCAACGGCGAACCGGCAACTGAAGTAGTTCTTCATTCAGGTGATGAGATTCAAATCGGAAAGTTTCATCTACTTTTTGTATCCGGTGCTTTGCCAAGTAAAAGTAATTAGAGAGATTTTTAACGAATGAATATTCGAAAAGGGGAGCACTAATGGCAGTTCCAGCACGGGCCTACTTGAGCATCGGCGAGGTTCTAAACCGTTTGCGTAGCGACTTCGCAGATATCACTATCTCTAAGATTCGTTTTCTAGAGTCTGAAGGTTTGATTGAACCTCAGAGAACTCCCTCGGGCTACCGAAAATTTACAAGCTCTGATCTCGAACGACTTCGTTATGTTCTCCTTGCTCAACGTGATCAATATCTGCCATTGAAGGTAATAAAAGATAATCTCGATGCGATGGACAGAGGTCTTCCGCCGGCTGCAATAGCAGGAGTTCTTCATCCCTCAATCGCCTTGGCCACTGTCGATGGCGAAATGGCCCCATCGGCCTTCTCCGAAAATAGCGAGATGCGCCTATCGCGCGATGAGCTTTTGAAGAGTTCTGGTATCAGCGATCAAGAGCTAGTTGAGATCGAGAGTTATGGGCTCATTGCAGTGAGAGGTCGCCATTACGATGGTGATGCCCTCGCAATTGCCAAGGCGGTAACAGAGATGGCCAGCTTTGGAATTGAATCTCGTCATCTTCGCTCTTTTAAATCTGCCGCCGATCGTGAGATCGGATTAATCGAGCAGGTTATTTCACCTTTGACTCGTCAAAAATCATCTGAGTCCAAGGCCCGCGCCGAAGAGGTTCAAAAAGAGATCGCCTCATTATCCATTCGACTCCATGCAGCACTTGTCCGCGCTGGTCTGCACCGACTTCGCCCATAAGCGATGTTTATTGGAATGGAAGTAGTCGGCGTTCGAGTCGAGATGCCATCGAATCAGCCGATAGTTTTATTAAAAGAGATCGATGGCTCTAGATTTTTACCGATTTGGGTGGGGGCAAGCGAGGCAAGTGCGATCGCCTTTGCTCAGCAGGGCGTTGAGCCGGCCCGTCCGCTTACCCATGATTTGATGCGCGAGCTTCTCGATACTTTAGATGCCACGGTTACCGCAGTTCATCTGACTGAGCTAAAGGATGGTGTCTTCTACGCCAATCTAATAGTTCGGGATGGGGGCTCAACAACTAGGACGGTTTCAGCGCGGCCATCAGATGCGATAGCTCTGGCGCTACGAACTCATAGCAATATCTTGGCCTCAACCGAGCTCCTCGACGAGGCGGGTATTGAAATCCCCGTTGAGGGCGGTCAGGAGAATCAGGAGGTCGAGCGCTTCAGGCAGTTCCTGGAGGAGATCAACCCTGAGGATTTTGCAGGATAGGGCGAAAACTCTCAATCTCTACTAGAGGTTTGGGTCGTGTCGGTTATTGAAAGCAGGGCACATCTACCTTAGATTTACCAGCACTCCCCAAGAGAATCGAGCACCACGTGGTTTCCCAGGAATTAGAGATCGGCTATCGCGGCGCAACTGCTTGTTCGGCCGCTGGAATCACTTATCGCCAGTTAGATTACTGGGCACGTACATCTCTCGTTGAGCCAAGTATTCGTAGCGCAAGCGGCTCCGGAACTCAGCGTCTCTACGGCTTTCGCGACATTCTGGTATTAAAGATTGTTAAGCGATTATTGGATGCAGGTGTCTCTCTACAAAATATTCGGACAGCGGTCGATCATCTTCGCAATAGGGGAGTGACGGATTTAGAGCGTATTACTTTGATGAGCGATGGAGCTTCGATTTATGAGTGCACTAGCTCAGATGAGATCATCGATTTACTTGCAGGCGGTCAGGGAGTGTTCGGGATAGCAGTTGGAAAAGTCTGGCACGAGGTCGAAGGCTCCCTTTTGATGCTACAAGGGGAGATTAATGGCGAGATTGTTAGTGGCCAAGATAACGATGAGCTCTCGCTTAGACGTAAGAGCAAAGGCGCCTAATTCGCTCTAGTCTGGGACCATGATTGAATACGATGCTTTTTCGCGCCGACATATAGGACCATCTGAAGAGCAGGAACAGACGATGCTCATGGAGCTTGGCTATTCCACTATGGCCGACTTTATCGCCGACGTAGTTCCTGCAAATATCGCAATCGCCGAAAAACTCGATAAACATTTACCCGCACCTCTTAATGAAGTTCAAGCCATTGCAGCGCTTCGCGACCTGGCAGATAAGAATCAAATCTTCAGATCACTGATTGGTAGTGGTTACTACGGCACGATTACTCCGCCAGTAGTAGTGCGCAATGTTTTAGAGAATCCCGCATGGTACACGGCCTATACGCCGTATCAACCTGAAATTTCACAGGGAAGACTCGAAGCCTTGTTTGCATTTCAAACAACGGTCTGCGACCTAACTGCATTACCAATCGCTAATGCTTCGATGTTAGATGAGGGTACTGCCGCTGCAGAAGCGATGACACTTGCTCGCCGCGTTTACAAAGGCAGCGATGATGCAGTATTTCTAGTTGATAGCAAGTGCCATCCACAGACAATTGCTGTTGTACAAACACGTGCAAAGCCACAGGGCATAACCGTCAAAGTTGTTGACCTATTAACTATTCCGACAATTGATGCTGTTTTCGGCGTAATAGTGCAGTATCCAGACACGCACGGCGCGATTAATGATTATTCCGAGCTTGCTACGTGGGCACATAGCAAAGACGCATTACTTATCGCAGCCACTGATCTACTCGCATTGACACTTATCAAAGCACCAGGGGAGTGGGGTGCCGATATCGCAGTGGGTTCGGCGCAGCGCTTCGGTGTTCCAATGGGCTTTGGCGGTCCGCATGCAGGTTTCATGGCCGTGCGAAGTGGATTAGAACGATCAATGCCGGGTCGATTAATTGGACAAAGTATTGATTCACATGGAAATCCTGCATTTCGCTTAGCTCTTCAAACACGTGAACAACATATTCGTCGTGATAAAGCGACGAGCAATATTTGTACGGCCCAGGTTTTGCTCGCAGTCATGAGCGCCTTCTATGCAATGTGGCACGGTCCATCCGGATTGAAAATTATTGCGCAGAGAATTAATGATCAGACGATGCAGGTTGCTTCATCGATTAACGCCTCAGGGCACCGCGTCGTTAACGCCAGCTTCTTTGATACGTTGGAAATACAGGTGAAGGATGCTGAGGCTATACATGCCAGGGCTAAGGCCAAGAAGATCAATTTGCGCCGCATAGATTCGCAGCACGTCGGTCTCTCACTCGATGAGTCGACGGATGCGGTTTTAGTCGCAGATCTGATTGAGATCTTTGGAAAAGGCGCAATCTCTTCAGCCGCGCCATCGATTCCACAGAGTCTTTTTAGAACTTCTTCCTATCTGCGTCATCCAATCTTTAATACTCTGAGGTCAGAAACATCGATGCTGCGATACTTACGCATGTTGTCGGATCGCGATCTAGCTCTAGACCGAACAATGATTCCTCTTGGCTCTTGCACAATGAAATTGAATGCAACGACTGAGATGGAGGCCGTTACATGGCCAGAGTTTTCTTCACTGCATCCATTTGCTCCAATAGATCAGAGCGTTGGATCTCGCCAGTTAATCTCGGAGCTATCTGATTGGCTCATTGCAATTACCGGTTATGACGCAGTCTCACTACAGCCCAATGCTGGTAGTCAAGGCGAGTTCGCGGGACTACTTGCAATTCGTAATTACCATGATTCGCGTGGAGATAATGCTCGGACAATCTGTTTGATCCCATCCAGTGCACATGGAACAAATGCCGCGTCGGCTGTCATGGCAGGGATGAAAGTCGTTGTTGTTGAGTGCGATGAAAATGGCAACGTCAGTATCGAGGATTTGAAGAGCAAAATCGCGCTCCATGCATCGTCCTTAGCGGCGATCATGGTTACCTATCCTTCAACGCATGGAGTCTTTGAATCGGCGATTACAGATATTTGCGCAATGGTTCACGAAGCCGGTGGCCAGGTATACGTAGATGGTGCGAATCTAAATGCTCTTGTGGGTCTATCACAGCCAGGAAAATTCGGCGCAGATGTCTCCCACCTCAATCTTCATAAGACTTTTTGTATTCCTCACGGAGGCGGGGGACCGGGTGTTGGACCCGTTATCTCTCGTGCACATCTGGCACCATTTCTTCCCAATCACCCTCTCGATGCCTTGGCAGGACCACAAACTGGTCCTGGGCCAATTAGCGCAGCCCCATATGGCTCTGCCAGCATTTTGCCAATCTCCTGGGCCTACATTCGAATGATGGGTGGAGCTGGATTAACACGAGCGACATCAGTTGCGATTTTGTCGGCCAACTACATGGCAGCAAAACTCAATCCATACTTTCCCGTTCTCTATACGGGGGAGGCCGGTCGTGTTGCCCATGAGTGCATCTTGGATCTACGCGAGATTACTAAAATCAGCGGCGTAAGCGTTGATGACATCGCCAAGCGTTTGATGGATTACGGGTTTCACGCCCCAACCATGAGCTTTCCTGTCTCTGGAACTCTGATGATTGAACCGACTGAGAGTGAAGATATCGCCGAAATCGATAGATTCATTGCGGCGATGGTTTCGATTCATGGAGAGATTCAATCGATTATCGATGGAGAGATAAGCGTGGAGGAGTCAGCGCTCCACCACGCCCCACACACGATTGAATCGGTTATTGGAGCCAACTGGGAGCGTTTGTATCCTCGTGAGCTCGGTGGCCTGCCTACAGTACGTAGCGGCCTAGTCAGCGGCGAGATCATTGGAATGCCGGGCAAGTACTGGCCAACGGTGGGGCGTATCGATGGGGCTCACGGGGATAGGAATCTAATCTGCTCCTGCCCACCCATCTCTGAGTTCGCCTAACTTTACATAATGTAACTTATCGGCGTTAGATATAGCGCTGACTGCGCTTACGCCCAAGGGCAAATAGCCATAACAATGTCGCTATCAACGCCCAATCTCCAGCTCGATCTCTGGGAGTTTGGCTAGTGATTAACTCTGGCTCGGCAAATATGTGTGCCGGTGTATGAATCTGCGTACTTTGAATTATTTTTCCTGCGTAGTCAATTTGTGCAGATATTCCAGTTGTCGACACTGAGAGAATATTTCTTCCATGTTCAATAGCTCGAACTCTAGAAATCGCTAACTGTTGTGCAGTCTCTGCCGATCTGCCAAATGTCGCACTATTTGTCTGTACGACTATGAGATTCGACGAAATTGCCGCCTTATGAAGAATCTCATCGTCGATGAGTTCAAAGCAGATTATCGGCGCAATTTTGGCAGCTCCAATTGAGAATATTGTCGATTTATCACCGGCTGAAAAATCCTCCACTGAATCGGTAAATGGTGAGATTTTCTCGGCTAAGGCTCTTAATGGAATGTATTCGCCAAACGGGGTTAAATGCTGCTTTATATATATTTTCTTCTCATCCCATCCCCAAAGTATCGAAACATTTTGAAGCTCATTGTTTTGACGTATTACTGCGCCGACAATCAATGGGTGTTCGAAAGCATCGAGTGTTTTCGAAAGCTCTTGGTTGGTGAATGGATCTACATCTACGGCATTTTCTGGCCACAATATGAAGTCGACATCGCTATTTAATTGTAAAGCCTTATTTGTTTCCTGTACGTGATTGTTAAAGACTTCAGTCGCTCTGGAATTAAAATCCAAACCTAACTGGGGCACATCGCCTTGAACCATCAATACTTTGACAGTTCCAACGTTTTGTATATTCAGTGGAATCAACAGAAGAAATAGAGGCAATAAAGGCAGAATTGTTAAACGCTTTTGTAATATTGAAAATAACACCAATGCGATTGAGAGAGTTATCGCGCTAAGACCCGCTGCCCCACCGAAGGCTGCTATCCCCCGATAAGGAGAGTCTGCTTGTGAATAAGCGATTCGTAACCATCCAAAACCTTGGAATGGAAAACTCCCCCGAATCTCTTCAAGAATCAAAAATATCAAAGGATAAAACGCAATTGAACACTTTTTTATCAGACCTAAGGGAATAAAAAGCACGGCTTGACCTACGGCAAGGATTATCCAGGGTGTTGAACCCACATAAATACTCGTCCAATGCAGTGCAATTGTATTAAAAGTTAGTGCAAAAATAAATGCATTAAGGAATGGCCGAGAAGAGCTCTTTAAACTTTGCATATGTAAGGCAATAGCCAAAGGAGCAGACCACCACAGTGAAAGAGGAGCAAAGGCTGCACTTAGTAATGCACCGCTGATAATACTGAGGAGAATATTTACCAACCGAGTGCACTGATCAAACGATCAACGCTGGCACCCAGTCCGTAGCGCTCCTTAAACCGATAAATCTCTGAAAGATCTGCAGGCGCCTTGGGCATCGACAGATCAACTTGAGGTAAAGCTACATTTCTGGCAACTTGTACAACTGTTGGGGCAATTTTAAGGTAATCAGTACCAGCGATGATCTTTTTAGCTAATGCGGCTGGCAAGGCATCATGTCCAGCATGGGCTCCGGCTAACACCTCATCCACAGTTGCAAAGTTGTTGACAATCAACGCCGCACCTTTTTCGCCAATACCGCGAACACCTGGAAGACCGTCAGATGGATCCCCGCGAAACATTGCAAAGAGGGCATACCTCTCCCCCGGAATTTGATACTTATCTGAAACATATTTAATGTCGACTAAATCATGGGCCGATATTCCCTTAGCCAAATAAACCACTTTGATATCACGTTGATCATCGACCATTTGGAAAAGATCACGGTCACCTGTAACGATTCTAATTGGCCCCTTTTCAACCTCGGCATATGTAGCCATTACATCATCGGCCTCGAAATCATCGACGCCCACAACTGGTATTCCAAAGAGATCAAGTAAGTCTAAAAGAATTGGAATCTGCGGTGTAAGAGTTTCTGGCTCTTCCTCTTCATCCCCCTCCTCTTCTAAACGGTTAGCTTTGTAGTCAGGAAATAACTCCACACGCCATGTTGGTCGCCAATCACCATCTAAACATGCAACGATGCGATTTGGTTTATAGATACTCATCAATCGTGCGGTCATATCGATATAGCCACGGATAGCATTTACTGGAGTGCCATCAGGTGCAACCAAAGTATCTGGCATTCCATAATATGCGCGATACCAAAGTGAGGCGCTATCTAAAAGCATGAGGGTCATATTTCTCCCATAAGGTAGGAAACTACCCCGCGATCAATTCGTTTGACGGCGTCCCTACAGACTGGGCGCAGTTTTTCACTAGCACCCGCTATTTGATTAAGGAGATCGATTAACTGTTTAGTAGTGCGAACAAAATCACCGACCGACATATCGCTACCTTTGAGCACGCTTTGAAGTGAGCCACCACTTGCCCACTTATATGAAATCCAACAAAAACCAGCATCGGGTTCACGTTGAGTCTTGACTCCAAACTGCGTCTCTATCTCCTCCAGTTGCGCCCAGATTGAAATGACTTCGGTGAGCGCATTCGAAACCTTAGGACTTGGCATTTTCGGAGCTTGCTTTTCGATCGATCTGGTCTCAAAGATCATGCATGACGCGATCGATAGAAGTTCATTTGCAGTCAGTTCATCAAAGAGTCCGCAGCGAATCGATTCGGTCAATAAAAGATCTGATTCTGCGTAGATTTTAGTCAGAATCTTTCCTTGTGGCGTTGGCTTTTCACCCTCGATATAGTTTAAATGGTCTAGTACCTGACAGATTTGGTCGAAAGTCTTTGCAATAACATTCGTACGGCTCTCAACGCGATTACGCAACCCCTCGTTTTCACGGTTTAGGCGTCCAGCACGTTCGGCAAAACGGGCATGATCTTCACGCTCGTTGCAGCTATGACAACTGTGATTGCGCATCGATTTTCGGAGATCGCTTAAGTCACTCTCTAGACGAGAGCGCTGACGATTATCGAAGCTCTTCTTTTGATCGCGGCGACTAAGAAGAACTTCAACCTCTTTGATTTCACGGCGAATACTTGCGTAGTCGATGAAATCGCCAAGGTGGCACTGCGCGTTGACTAAAATCTCTTCGATTGCAACTTCATTCTTGCGAATCTGCCTTGAAAGTCCCACGACGGCGCGGTCGGCCTGGAACTGAGCAAAGGATGATTCAAGAGATCTGCGTGCACGCTCTTTCCCAAAGCGTGCAATGAGATTTATCGACATGTTATATGAGGGGCTAAAAGATGAACGAAGCGGATACGTGCGAGTTGAAGCAAGGCCTGCGGCAGCGGCTGAATCAACCGTTGGCGACCATTGGATTACAGCGTTACCTTCAATATCGATTCCCCGGCGGCCAGCTCGACCAGTCAACTGGGTGTACTCCCCCGGCGTAATAGGAACATGGGCCTCGCCATTGAACTTCATGAGCTTTTCCAGAACAACGGTACGGGCAGGCATGTTAATTCCGAGTGCCAGAGTTTCAGTGGCAAATACCGCCTTCACCAAACCACGTTGGAACAAATCCTCAACAGCGCCTTTAAAGCTTGGAAGCAGACCAGCATGGTGTGCGGCGATTCCACGCTCTAGAGCCGTTAACCATTCATTGAAGCCTAGGACTTCTAGATCCTCAGTCGAGATGTTAGAGATATATTTCAGAGCAGTGGCTTTTATTTCGACGCGCTCTTCAGGCGAAGTTAAACGAATGCCTGCTGCGAGGCACTGTTTAACGGCAGCATCACAACCAACTCTTGAAAATATAAAGGTGATTGCTGGAAGCATATTTTCGCGCTGTAGTTTCTCAACTACGTCTGCGCGCGTTAAGCGCTCTTTTGGTTCGCTGTATCGACCTCTACGATGTCTATCCATCGATGACTTGCGCATCGCTTCGCGCTCTCGCTGCAAAATCTCTGGGTTAATCTCTCCAGGCCGTTGGAAGAGATCCATCATGCGGTTTCCAATAAGAACATGCTGATACAAAGGTATCGGCCTAATTTCGCTCACTATAACCGTCGTATTTCCACGTACCTCTCCAAGCCACTCACCAAACTCTTCGGCGTTGGAAACGGTGGCCGAAAGAGAAATAACCTGAACGCTCTCCATGAGATGGATGAGTACCTCCTCCCAAACAGCGCCTCGAAATTTATCAGCCAGGTAATGAACTTCATCCATGACTACATAACCCAGATTGGTAAGAGTTGAGGAGCCGGCATATAACATATTGCGAAGAACTTCGGTTGTCATAACCAAGATATCGGCTTCGGAGTTAATACTTGTATCGCCAGTAAGCAGGCCGACCCTATCTTGACCAAACTTTGCTACAAACTCTGAGTACTTCTGATTGGATAGAGCTTTAATCGGCGTTGTGTAAAAACACTTCTTGCCCAAATTAATCGCAAAATATGCTGCGAACTCTCCCACTACAGTTTTTCCTGCACCAGTCGGTGCCGCAACAAGTACACCACTGCCCTCTTCAACGGCGTGACATGCAGCGATTTGAAATGGATCAAATTCAAAATCGAATGTAGAAAGGAACTCTTGGGTTACAGGATGAGCGCCGCGAACTTTGGCAGCTGCATATTTTTGAGCGGGTGTACTCATGGAAGCCACGTCTGCATAACGCCTGGGATACATTCTGCGGTTATTGGAAGCGGGCCAATCCGTTCGCCGTCTGCATAGGCCACCGCTTCGGCTTTAATGCTTACTTTCTTGCTTCGTACAATCTCAACTGCTGGATGTGTCACGTGGGTACCTTTAAAAACCCGTGGAAAGACTTTCAAGAACTCAAGTTTTGATACAGGGTGCAAGACCATGACATCGAAGTACCCATCGTGAATATCTGCATCCGGACATACCAACATTCCGCCACCATAAGAGCGCCCGTTTGATACAGCGATGAGCATCGCTTGAGTAGAGATTGTCCGATCATCTAAAGTTATTTCGTAATGACGGGGTGAGAAACGTGGCAGTTCGATCGCTATTGCGACGTTATATTTCATTGGGCCCTTTGGCCAAGACATTGTGTTGGCCTTCTCATTTACAATCGAATCAAAGCCCGTTGATAAAATAGCTCCGAACCACTCGCCATCTACTAACCCTAGATCCATAGTTTTCGGTGACGTGGAGATAATTGACTCTAGATACGGATCAATTGAGTCAAGTGACCATCCAAGGGTTCGGACAAAATCATTACCGGTACCCGCTGGAATGACAGCTAGAGGAATCTGGGCCGGCACCGTCTTTTGGAGTACAACGTGGGCTAACCCATCTCCACCAACGGCGATGACGCCCTGGCATTGAGGATTCTTTGCAATGAAGATTGATAGGTGTGTGACGAGAGAGATCGCTGAATCGCCAGAGACTATCTCGTGCTCAACTCCACGCGCGCTTAAGAATCCAGCAACATGTCGGCCTATAGATGCACCTCTTCCGCTACCAGAGGTTGGATTTATAACTAGCGCCCACATAGGGCGACCTTATCGCTCAATCACTCGATAGGTGTTGCGGCCTCGATAGTTGAAACACCTGTTTGAAGGCTAGAGGAACGTTTATCGCGACGCCTATCGACTAATAGGGCGATTCCACCAGCCATAAAGTACAGAAGGCACAGGGGAAGTGCTAAAAGCGCCATGGTAAATGGATCTGCCGTCGGGGTAAAGGCGGCGGTAAAGAGAACGATGCAAAAAATCCAAATTCGCCATGGCCGAAGTATGGTCTCTCCCCGAAGAAAACCAATGAGGTTAAAAGTCACTAGAAATATCGGAAGTTCAAAGGCTAAGCCAAAGAGCAAGATAATGCGCATAACAAAATCTAAGTAATCATCGAACTTCACCAAGTTTGAAAGCGCATTAGGCGTAAAGCCGAAGAGAACTTTTATAGCAATGGGAAGTACGAGATAGCCTAAAGTCGCACCAATTGCGAAGAAAGGTGTTGCACTCACTAAGAAGAGGACTGAGTTTCGCTTCTCTTTACGGTGCAGGCCTGGAGCGATAAATGCCCAGAGTTGATAGAGCCAAAGAGGCGCCGAGAGAATTACACCGGCAAGGAGTGCGACCTTGATTTGTAGATTAAGCGGACCGAGAACACCATTGATATAGAGCGAACCGCAATGCGTAGCCCCAGAGCTTTGTGCCGCTTTAAGATCACAGACAGGCAGAGCAAGCTGAGTAATAATCTCATTATAAAAATACCATCCAACAAAGGATGCAAGGACTATCGCGATAGCTGCGCGGAAAACCCTCTTCCTTAGTTCGCGAAGATGATCAAGCAGGGGCATCCGTGCGTCTGAAATGGACGCCATGAGTAACTACTTCTCGGGAGTTGTTTCGCCCTCACTCTTTTTTTCCTCAGTATTCATCTCCTTTATCTCACTCTTAAAAATACGCATTGAGCGACCAAGTGAGCGAGCAGAATCTGGGAGGCGCTTTGCGCCGAAGAGTACGAGTACGACAATTAAGAGAATCAGGATATGACTTGGCTCTTTCAGAAACATGAGGTGAACTCCCTTTTTGACGTATATGAAATCGAATGGAGAAAGGCTACCGCAGAGCCCTCAACAATGGGTAGGGGGATTTATCGCCCCTGGTAGCGACTGAGTAGCGACTGTGCCGAAAGCAGGATTTCGTTACGAATACTGGCAGGTTCCACCACCTCGACGCTCCCTGCCGATGCCAATACAGAACGTCTAATCCACTCTGTGGAAAAAGAGACGACCCGAAGATTTGCTGTGAACTCCTCTTTATTGATGGCAAACCTCTCAATTACGTGTCGAGGTCTGGAGTGGGCGTGAATTGTGTAAGAAATCCCCTGGCTCTGAACATGTGCGCTCATTGGGATTGATTCAATAACCGTCGATTTCGCAGCCGCCTCTTGAATCCGGTCCAGTCTAAAACTGCGCAATGCATGAGCGCTTTGGCACACTCCCCACAGATACTCAAAGCCATTCTCTTGACGTAGTTCAATTGGAATGACTACGCGCCTTGAAATTTCATCTGAATAGGATGAATGGTAGAGAATCTCTACCGCTCCTTTTTTTATTAGCGAGCTCTCGATTATTGCGCGCATTGAACCAGGAGTTGCAGGAACCGCACTCATCTTTGATGGAATTGAACTTCGATGTGAAAGTCGGTTGATCAAGTCGATTGCGAGCAGTTTAAGATCGTCGCGATCACTTGGAAGGGATGCGACTACAACATCAAGACCAAGCAAGAGCGCAATTATCTCCTCATCGCTGAGAGCACGAGGACTGGAAAGAGTTTCGGCATTGTGTATCGTTACAAATCCCGATTCGAATGATAGATCCATGAGTTCAAGCGGCGTATAACCGGGCAGTCCGCACATCCAAAGAGTGGTTAAATCTGCAATCATTTGAGCATCGGTGACATCAAAATTCTCACTTAAAGCCTTGAGCTCTATCCCTTGGTGAGAAGCTAGAAATGGCACAAGATCTAAGAGTCTGGCGGTACGCCCAAGTGGAGTTTGAACTGGCTTAGACATGGTGAGCCACAATCTCATTAAGCTTCGCGATAATCTGCGTTTTCAAACTCTCAGGCTCGATTATCAAAGCATCTTCACCATGCCAAAGCACAAGCTCTATAAATCTCTCAGCGTCGATGTAGCTCGACGTGATCCGATCCCACTCACCCATGTCTGTTATCGTCAATGCGCTGGTGCGGAGTAATTGAGCTTTACCTTTTCGCAGATCTATAGTTGCGGTGCCAGCTATCTCTTGATTTTCAAAGTGGGCAAATAGATCAAAGCCAACCGGTATCTCATAACCCTGATTAGCTTTAGAGATAGAAATATCTCCCTCTATTCGATCCAATCTAAAGATACGTATCTGTGATTTATCAACATCGTTACCCGCTAGATACCAGAATGAATCTCTAGTAGCGATGGTAAACGGCTCAATAGTTCGCAGCTGGATCTCTAAGTTTGAGGAAATATAAGAAAAACTTATGCGCGCCCGCTTGGATATGGCGTTTGTAATAATTTGAAAGTCCTTGTGCGCGGGATTAAAACGAGGAGCTATTGCAGGTAGTGCATCCAAATCAGACTCCACTCCGACTGAGCGAAGTTTAGTCAGGGCGTTATGTGCAGGTGCATCGAGTGCAGCGCCTCTCCACGCTTCGGCCGCTAATGAGAGTAGAGCGATCTGAACCCCAGAGATTTCGCCAAGATCGAGCGAATACTTTTCCGGTTTAATGCGATAACCCGCTTCATCCTCAAAAACCGAATCAAAACTACCTACCTCAATTGCAACACCTAGGTTACGAAGATCATCTTTGTCACGTTCAAACATTCGCTCTTTAGTCTCTTCACTCCCCTCGTATCCATCTACCGAGCGAAAAATCTCACTCTTGGTTAGATATCTTTTGGTGGCGAGTAAGGCGATAGTTAGATTGATTAACCTTTCAATCTTCCGAGACACCGTAGGCCCCTTTTGCAGGTCGGCGGCGACGAGCTAGAACTTCAACACCTGGAGCCATGCGACGCGATTGAATAAGAAAACCTGTGTGACCAATCATGCGTTGTTGGGGACGCACAGCTAAACCTTCATGATGCCATCCGCGCACAATCGTCTCTGAACTCTCGGGTTCGGTAAATCGCCCATCGGCTTTAATCGCTTCGGCTGTAACTGATAACTGGGTTGTTGTTGCCACGTATGCCATAAAGACTCCGCCAGGACGAAGTGCGCGCGCAGCTAAATCTACGCACTCCCATGGAGCGAGCATGTCTAAAATCACTCGATCATACTCATCGGACACAACTTGCTCCTGTAGATCCCCAACGGTTAATCTCCAATGAGTCGGTAAGGATCCAAAATAATTTTCTATATTTGATGTCGCATTCTCTGCGAAGTCGGCTCGGCGTTCAACTGAATGAACGCTTCCCGTATCCCCCACAGCGCGAAGCAGAGAGATAGTCAGGGCGCCGCTTCCGACGCCAGCCTCTAAAACACGGGCCCCTGGGTAGATATCGGCCAAGCCTAGGATCATCGCAGCATCTTTTGGATAGACGATGGTGGCGCCCCGTGGCATCGTTAAAACATAATCGGCAAGTAGAGGTTTAAAGGCAGTGAATTTAAGACCTGCCGTCGTGCTTACTACTGAGCCTTCTGGCATCCCCACTAGATCATCATGAGAAATCCACCCCTTGTGAGTGTGCCACTCTTTTCCGGCAACGATGGTGAAGCTATACAACTTGCCCTTGGGGTCGGTCAATTGAATACGATCACCGATTGCGAAATACCCTAAGTTCGACACGGGAGTATCTTAGGCGAAAATATTTGTCGAGATACGAGTATCTTGCGTGACGTGAGTACAGATCCCAGACTTCGGCTTTCGCCTAGCAGCGTCAATGATTACAACAACTGTCCACAACTCTACAAGTACCGTTCGATAGATCGGCTACCCCAGCCCCCCAGCCTTGATGCCGAGCGAGGAACTTTGGTTCACACGGTCCTTCACGATCTCTTCGAAAGTATTGCAAGTGAGCGAACTCCTGCAACGGCCATCGAATTGCTGCCTTCTAGGTGGCAGGCACAGCTAGAGGCTAAACCCGAATTAGCCGGCATGGTAAGCAATGAGAAAGAGTGGCTCGACAGAGCTTCATCGTTGCTTGAAACTTATTTCACTCTTGAGAAACCAACGACTTTCGAAGCGACGCATCGCGAAATGCATCTGGAAAATGACTTTGAGGAGAACGTCTACCTCCATGGCTACGTTGATCGCCTCGATGTCGCGCCAACCGGTGAGGTACGAATCGTTGATTACAAAACGGGAAAGGCACCGAAACCCGGCTGGGAGGAAAAAGCCCTCTTCCAACTCCGGGTCTATGCTCTGCTCTACTGGAAATCTACGGGCGTACTCCCCCGCTTACTTCAATTGATCTACTTGGGTGATGGAAAGTTAGTAAAAAGTAATCCAACACTGGCCGATCTTGACTCTGCTGAAAAATTCCTACATCGCACCGCCGATGATATTTTCATTTCAATAGAGAAGGATTATTGGCCACCTAAACCGAGTCGACTATGTGATTGGTGTTTCTTTAAAACAATCTGTCCAGCTCATGTATCCTAAATATCGACGCTGAAATCGTAAAAAAGCTCCTCCAGCTTTGAATAAGATAGTTGTTCAAGTGATTTGATGCTACGAACTCGCTCGCTTTCAGAAACAACGACCAAATGTGGCACAGCTATAAGCCACGCACCACTGGCTTTGGCCGCCGCTACCCCGGTCAGGGAGTCTTCGAATATGAGGGAGCGTGAGATTTCAGAACCAATTTTTTTAGCCGCTAACAGATATGCATCTGGATGTGGTTTGGTATTAACTACATCATCACTGCTTATTGAAAAGGGAAACGGGCTCCCCCCTAGGTTTTCAAGAACGGCATCGACAATATTTCGAGGACTTGCAGATACCAAAGCAGTTGGGATGCCCCCATCTTGCAACTGCCGAACTAACTCCATCACTCCAGGCATCAACGGTGTATTTCCACGTAGTTTTGCACATTGAACATCTATAAGTTTTTGTGTGAAATATGAGGGTGATTTCTGATGATTACATCGTTCAAACATGTATTCACCCACTCGGGATAGTGGGCCGCCAAGACAGGCAACTTGGTCGGCCTCCGACCACCTATAACCAAATTCTCCCGTAATCTCCGTCTCCGACTCCAACCACAAAGGTTCTGAGTCAACCAAAAGTCCATCCATATCAAAGAAGACGGCATCAAAAAAACTGGTATTCATAGGGTTGGTCACTTGTGGAAGGTTACCGTAAGGTTTGTTGATGTGGAGATACACCAGATACCTACCTTACGAAATCCAGTAATGATTGTGGCCTTCTCTGGTTGGAACGATGCGGCAGAGGCTGCAACGGGCGCGCTCGATCACCTCCTATCTGCTTGGCAAAACACTGATGACGATGCCATCATCCATCTAATCGCAGAAATTGATCCTGAGGAGTTTTATGATTTTCAGGTTAATCGCCCGAGGGTTTTTACAAACGAGAGAGATATCAGGGATATTAGTTGGCCTAGTACCGAGATATTTGGAATAGCACTTCCTCATCTTGAACGTGATTTGGTAGTCGTTAAAGGTGCGGAGCCATCGATGAAATGGAGGACATTTGCAGCTGAACTTTTAGATTTAGCCGATGACCTTGAGATATCCATGGTTGTAACATTGGGATCATTATTGGCAGATATTCCGCATACGAGACCAATCACTGTCAATCTAAGTACCGTCACTCCAAAATCCGCGTCTCACCTGAATATAGAGCTTTCTACTTATGAGGGCCCAACTGGAATTTTGAGTGTAATTCACGATAATTGCCTACGCCGAGACATCGAATCGATCTCGATGTGGGCTCCTGTCCCCCACTATGCATCGAATCCACCCTCACCAAAAACCTCTCTCTCATTGATCCATGCGCTAGAAGATCTCTTCTCTATTGCGATTCCGCAAGATGATCTAGCGGCTTCGGCGGATTCATGGGAAGTTGAAATAAATAATTTGGCAAATGAAGATAGTGACATCGCCGAATATATTAATGCTCTAGAGAAATCGAAGGATGCAGCCGATATTCCGGATGTTTCAGGAGAGATGATCGCAAAAGAGTTTGAACGCTACTTACGTCGCCGTCGGACAGATTAGAGCTTTAAGCCAAGAAGTGCATCCAGGCAATCTACGAACACCTCTTTATCTCCCCCAGTATCGCCACTAAGGCTTGCATCAACCCAAGCTTCTATCGCCTTAACAACTTGGTCGGTATTGAGATCATCGGCCAAAGCTCTGGTAATGGTTTGCAAGACATCCTCGGTCTTGGCAACCTTATCTAAGGAAAGGGCCTGCCTTAATCTCTTGATTGAAATCTCTGCGCGTTTCAAAATCTCATCGCTCCACATTCGATCGATTCGATAATGATCGCCCATTAATGCCAGCCGAATGGCCATTGGATCAACACCATTTGAAACTAAGGTAGAAACTAAAACCAGATTTCCCAGACTCTTGCTCATCTTTTCGCCATCGAGACCAATCATTCCCGCATGCACATAGTTGGCTGCTAACTCTTTTCCTGTAAGAATCTTTGCTTGAGAGCGACACATCTCATGGTGAGGAAAGATTAAATCGCTTCCTCCACCCTGTATATCGATGAGTGTCTCTTCATCGCGATCGGGTTTTAGATACTCAATTGCAATTGCTGTGCATTCGATATGCCAGCCAGGGCGTCCAACACCAAAACTCGATGGCCAGCCGGGCTCCCCCTCTCGTTGCGACATCCAAACAAGGCAGTCGAGAGAATCCAACTTACCCAGCAGATTTGGATTGCCCCCACGTTCGGCGAAGATGAGCTCCATCTCGGAGCGGCTCAGGTGCGAAAGCTCTCCGAATGTTGAGGCGGGCGAGTTTGAAAAATAATAATCCTTTTCAATCGGATAGATCGAACCCCTCTTCTGTAAATCCTCAATTGCATCTACTACCAAAGGAATCGCTTCAACAGCACCAATGTAATTTTTAGGCGGAATAACACGCAGATTGACCATATCGCTAGTAAAGAGATTGATCTGAGAAGTCGCTAGCTCTGACCATTCAAGGCCATCGCGTTTGGCCCGCTCGAGTAATGGATCATCGATATCGGTGATGTTTTGAACATAATTGACCTCGGCGCCTTGTGCACGAAGAAATCTATTGATTAAATCAAAAGTTAAATACGTCGCGGCATGGCCTAAATGTGTCGCGTCGTATGGAGTTATCCCGCAGACATACATTCGGTAAGTAGATTTGAGCGGAACCAACTCTTTCACGCCTGATTTTGAGTTTGTCAGATGTAGAGCAGGAAGAACAACGGCTTTATCCAACATAGGAATGTCAACGCTGGCCCAAGATTTCACGTTCTCATCCTAGTTAATGCCGCTCTAAAATGCAGGCCATGGGACGGCCGGCCAATCAGGATTTGGTTCAGGCATTACTGCCGTCGTAATTAATCTCTGTATTCTGACTGAAAGTGCGACTAGTTCCTCTTGAGTCAAATATGGTGAAAGATCGATCTCACCATCTAACTTCTTCAGACTCTCTCTTAGCATCGAGAGTTCTCCATCTGTTAAGTCATCCCCGGACCATTGCCAGAGCACGGTGCGCAGTTTGTCCTGTGAATGAAAGGTGACACCATGGTCACATCCATACAAATGACCCGATGGGCTCGGAAGTAAGTGGCCAATTTTTCTATCAGTGTTATTTATAATCGCATCAAAAATCGCCATCGATCGAAGGGCGGGGTCATCACTTGAAAAATAGTGTGAGAGATCAATGCTCTCGTCTATATCAATCCACTCTTGCACCATTCCAAATCCATATGGACCATCTCGCAAGATGGTTAATGGAACAAGGTTGAAACCTAAACGCTCGCTCAACACATATGCCGCATATTCGCGATGAGCTAAAGCTCCCTCTGGGAAATCCCATAAGGGTCGCTCTCCGGCTATTGGTTTGTAAATACAGTTCATTGACTCTGCGCCATGAGTGACTGCTCCAAATAAAGTGGCGTTGGAAGCATCAACTAACCGTCCTGTTACTACTAAATCTCCACTAGTTAGAAGAGCGGATTTATCGTCGATAACCATTTGCCCTCGGACAGAGATGGCCTTGGGCATCTATGGGGATTCCACAGAATGGGCAGGGTAATCGCCCTGCACCAATGAGCGCTTTTGATCTCTTAACAAATGCATCACACACGGATAGATTCAACGAAACTCTTAAACAGTTCTCTGGCTCTTCCTCCTCCGAAGTAATTTCGAAAAGCTCTATTATCATCATCGATTGAGTTTCATCCCATGCCATAGAGATTGCACCTATTTCAAACTCCGGTTCAATTGGCGTATCAAGAGGTGCATCATCTCTAGTTTCAGAGGCTATAAGACGCGAAAGACCATTCTTACGCAGATCATTGACAACTATTTCGAGTCTTTGAGCAAGGGCTGCGACTTGAGCCTTCTCTAGAGCGACCGTTACTAAGCGAACTCCGCTCTTGGCTTGTATAAAGAAGGCCCTCTCCCCGGGCTGCCCAACTGTTCCTGCAACAAATCGATCCACGGAGTCAAAGAGGAAACTCACTTACCAGCTCCCCCGCCCAAGAGATTACGTTTTCTATAAGGAGCGTTTATAAAACTCTCCAAATCTGCGCGAGAATCATTGAGAAGTATTATTCGAGGATTATCTCCGCTGAAGTCAATGACAGAGACCGATGCTGGATCAACAACAATGCGTTGAAAACCATCGAGATGCAGTCCAAGTGCCGATGCAACAATAGATTTAATCACATCTCCGTGACTGACTAAGACTGTGGCGCCTTTTCTTTTAGATTCAATAGCACCGTAGACTGCCCGCATTGCCCGCTCTTGCATCTGCGCCAAACCCTCACCTGATGGAAAGTACATACCACTTGGATTGTTTTGCACAGTCTTCCAGAGCTTATTCTTAGATAAAAGAGATAATTTCCTTCCGCTCCATTTGCCATAGTCAACCTCAATAAGCCCGTCATCTTTGAAAATCTCGACACCCGGATTGCTTTTCCTTCCAACGCTTTCCCACCATGGAGAAATCGTTTCGACGCAACGCTCAAGAGGGCTAATTCGAAGTTGCGATACTTTTATCGCTCCAAGTCTGCGTGAAAGCTCTTGGGCCTGTTTCAATCCAGTCGATGATAAATGTACTCCTGAGATTCGTCCAGAAAGTATGCCCTTGGCATTGGCCTCGGAATGGGCATGTCTAATCAAAACCACCTGCATAAAGCTAAGGCTATCGCAGCTTTTCCTAGACCGCCTTGCTAAGGTCGCCCCATGGAAATGCGCAAAGCCGGTAACAGCGGGTTGATGCTCTCGCGTTTGGGTCTTGGAACCATGACATGGGGACGAGATACAGATGAACATGAAGCGGCAGATCAGTGCCGGGCATACTTAGATGCAGGTGGCAATTTCTTAGACACGGCAAATACATATGGCGATGGCGATAGCGAAAGAGTTATTGGTGGATTAGTTGGAACGCTCGTCAATCGCGATGAGTTGGTAATTGCAACAAAGTCGGGCTTAAGTTTTCCAGATGGTCAAAGAAACGTCGACGCTTCACGCCAGTCATTGATTTCCGAGCTTGATAAATCACTAGCTCGCTTGGGAAGTGAGTTTGTTGATATCTGGCAGATCCATGCCTGGGATTCCAACACTCCTCTGGATGAGACATTGGCAGCTCTCGACTATGCATATACAACCGGGCGCGCTCGTTATGTTGGGGTCAGTAACTATGCAGGATGGCAGTTAGCGCGAGCAGCGACGAAGCAGCAGTCAAACTCAATGAAGGCACCGATTACCAGCATTCAATCGGAGTATTCACTTCTTAATCGAGATGTAGAGATAGAACTTCTGGAGTGCGCACAGGATTGTGGCGTTGGTTTTCTTGCGTGGTCACCACTTGCTCGTGGTGTTTTAACGGGTAAGTATCGAAATGGAGTTCCGAGCGATTCACGCGGTGCAGCGCCTCACTTTGCTAAACATATCGAACCCTATTTAGATTCTCGTAGTTCTAGAATCGTAGAGGCCGTGGCAGTTGCAGCTAGCGGCCTTGGCTACTCACCCCTTGAAGTTGCTCTCGCATGGGTAAGGGATGCTCCAGGAGTAACTAGCGCGATTATCGGTGCGCGAACGGGAGCTCAACTCCGTGGAGTCATAAAGAGTGAAGAGATTTCGCTTCCAGATATTCTTCGAAGCGCACTCAACGACGTAAGCGCTTAAGAGTTTTCCAGAAAATCTTTCAATACGCGGACGCCGAAAGTTAAGCCCTCAACTGGTACACGCTCATCAACTCCATGGAACATCGCCATGAAATCGAAATCTTCATCTAACTTCAAAGGTGAAAAGCCATACCCGATGATGCCGAGCTCTGCTAATGCCTTGTTATCTGTTCCACCGCTCATCAAATACGGAACAGGAATTGCCTCCGGATCCTCCTTAAGAATGGCATGACACATGGCATCTACAAGATCGCCCTCAAAAGGTACTTCTAGCGCCTTATCGCGCGCAATAGTTTCAACGACTATGTGCGGTCCGATAAGAGAGCGGATCGTTTCATTCAGCTCATCTTCAAACCCAGGGATAAACCGTCCATCAATCACCGCACTTGCCGAGCCGGGAATTACATTTGCCTTATAACCTGCCTCCAGGATAGTTGGGTTCGCAGTATTTTGAAGCGTTGCACCAATCATGCGAGCAGCAAAGCCAACTTCGGAAAGCAGTGGGCGTAGATCTTTTTCATCATAAACCTTGCCTGCTGCACTAGCTACACGTTTGAAAAGCGCCTTTACCGTTGTGCTATAGCGCTGAGGCCATTGATGGTTACCAATTTTTGCAACGGCCTCGGTCAATCTCGTTAAAGCATTCTCATCATTCATTAGCGAGCCATGACCTGCGCGACCATGTGCAGTTAATCTCATCCAGTGAATACCTTTTTCAGCAGTCTCAATCATGTAGAGGCGTTTACCGTTTCCGATAGTGACGGAAAAACCGCCAACCTCAGATATCGCTTCGGTACAACCGGCAAAAAGCTCTGGGTGGTTATCAACCAACCAGTGTGATCCGTAAATACTTCCCGCCTCTTCGTCGGCAAAAAAAGCTAGGACAATGTCGCGCGGTGGAATATAGCCATCTCGAGACCATTGTCTGACCGTTGCCAAAATCATCGCATCCATGTTCTTCATATCTACCGCGCCACGGCCCCAAATCATGCCGTCGATAATGTCGCCGCAGAAGGGATCAACGCTCCAATCAGCGGCATTTGCCGGTACAACATCTATATGCCCATGCACAACTAATCCCGGTCTAGTCGAATCCGATCCTTTAATTCTCGCCATTACATTGCAGCGACCTGGTGCCGATTCGTAGACTGTCGATTCAATTCCTGCCTCGGCAAGAGATTTCACTACGTATTGTGCGACCGCTCTCTCATCACCCTTACCGTCGCCGAAGTTAACGCTGGGGATTCTGATTAAATCCTGGCATATCTGGATGGCTTCGTTTTCAATAAGGCTTCTAGTCGTCATTTCGCTATCCTCTCATCAAATTGCTGCTTTTAGCAGTTCTCAAGAAAACTCTCTAAGACTTTTACTCCGAAAATTAATCCATCCACGGGAACTCTTTCATCGACGCCGTGAAAGAGTGACATAAAATCTAAATCAGGCGGCAAGAGCAATGGGGCAAATCCATAACCTTCAATTCCTAGCTTTGCGAGGGACTTATTGTCTGTGAAGCCACCCATAAGAAATGGAACTGGAGTTCCATCGGGATCGCCCATTAACAAGGCCTTATTCATAGCTGCCGAAATTGCCCCGTCAAAAGGAAATTCAAGACCTTCTCCCTTGGCGATTGTCGTTATCTCTATATTAGGCCCCACGATATTGGCCAGGGTTTCTTCAAACTCATTTTCAAAACCCGGCAGAAAGCGTCCATCGATGACGGCAGATGCCGATTGAGGGATCACATTTGCTTTGTAACCCGCTTCTAGCATTGTTGGATTAGCTGTGTGTTGCAACGTCGCTCTCATCATTCGAGAAGCCGATCCCAACTCATTTAAGAGTGGGCGAAAATCTTTCATGTCGATGGGTTTTTGCGCAACTTTGGCTACGGTTGTAAAGAACTCTTTAACTGTTCGCGTATATTTTTGAGGCCATTGATGGGCGGCGATCTTTGTCACGGCTTCGGCTACGGCGCTAACAGCGTTTTCTTCATTGATCATCAATCCATGTCCAGCTAGACCCGTGGCAGTTAATCGCATCCAGTGATACCCCTTTTCCGCCGATTGCACTGGGTACAAGCGTTTTCCGTTCTTCAAAGTAACTGAAAAGCCACCTACTTCGGATATTGCTTGATTACATCCAGCGAATAACTCTGGGTGATTGTCGACCATCCAGCGGGATCCAAAAATACTTCCGGCTTCTTCATCGGCAAAAAATGCTACAACAATATCGCGTGGTGGAACGTAACCATTTCGACCCCACTTGCGAACGATCGCAAGAATCATGGCGTCCATGCCTTTCATATCTACAGCGCCACGGCCCCAAATCATGCCGTCGATAATGTCACCACAAAAGGGATCAACGCTCCAGTCATCTGCATTCACCGGTACAACATCTAAATGTCCATGAAGTACCAACCCTGGCCGAGCGGAGTCACGACCATTAATTCTCGCAATGACATTGCATCGACCAGGAGCTGATTCATAAATCGTTGACGCAATTCCAACCTCGGCTAGAGAGGCGACAACGTAATCTGCAACCTCTTGCTCGTTTCCCTTACCCTCACCAAAATTAACGCTAGGGATGCGGATGAGCTCTTGGCATATTTGGATCACTTCGCCTTCAAGATGGGCATTAGTGGTCATTTCGCCATTCTCTCATCGAATTGCTATCCTTACCCTTCACTCAGTCCGGGTGGCGGAATTGGCAGACGCGCTAGCTTGAGGTGCTAGTTCCCGCAAGGGATTGGGAGTTCAAGTCTCCTCTCGGACACATGCAGATAGATGAAGCCCTTTCGCTCATCCGTGAAATCCCTGATTACCCCAAACCTGGTATTCGGTTCCAGGACATCACTCCACTCCTTGCAAATGGAGAAGCCTTTACAGCGGTCACAAATCATTTTGCCACCTTTGCAAACGCGCCAACATTGATTGCAGGTATCGAAGCACGGGGCTTCATTTTTGCCTCAGCGGTTGCCCATTCTCTTGGCTCTGGATTTATCCCTATCCGTAAAGCTGGAAAGCTTCCACATACTGTTATTTCGCAAAGTTATGGCCTCGAGTATGGCAGCGACGTTCTCGAAATTCATACCGATGCGATAGCAGAAGGATCCAAGGTTCTGCTCATCGATGATGTGCTAGCCACGGGCGGAACGATTTGTGCCGCTATTGATTTGATCCATCGCAGTGGCGGCACAGTCGCCCATGTTCTTGCTCTCATCGAAATTGCAGATCTTCCAGGAAGAGAAAATGTTAAAAGCAAATTCCCTGGCATTGATATCACTACTCTGATACTTACATAAAAATGCGTGTACTCCAGATTCAAGGGTTGCGCGCTTTCGCGGCAATCGTAGTAACTTTCTTTCACGCACGTTTAGTTCCTGGTGGATTCATCGGCGTTGATATTTTTTATGTTATTTCTGGCTACTTAATAACTGGTCTAATTCTGCGCGAAATAGAAAGTACCGGCCATCTCAATCTCGCAGCTTTCTATCAGCGCCGTATAAAACGTTTGTTGCCAACATCGGTCTTCGTACTATTTACTACCGCTTTCGTCGGATGGTTTGTGTTGCCAGCAATCACACGAGATGTTCTTGGTAGAGATCTCTTTGCAGCTGCTGCATATATTTCTAACTACTTATTTGCCTGGTGGGAGAATGATTACCAGAATCTGAATGCAACCCCTTCCCCATTTATTCACTATTGGTCACTCGCAGTTGAAGAGCAGTTCTACTTAATTTGGCCGATACTAATGATTCTCTTGGCTCGATTGGGAAAACGGGCAGTGTTATTGGGTATTTCAGTCATAACAACCCTCTCTCTTATTCTCTCGATTTACCAAACTCAGACTTCCCCAATATGGGCCTTCTATTCATTACCAACACGCGCATGGGAACTGGGGATAGGTGCGCTGCTTCTATTCATCCCAGTTAATGCATTTAAACACCGACTCTTACCGTGGCTTGGTCTATCAGCAATCCTTGTCGCATCCTTTAACTTTAACGACAACACCGCCTTCCCCGGCATTAATGCATTACTTCCAGTTGTAGGTACTGCAATATTGATTGCCAGTATTTCGAAGTGGCCACCAGTCTTTAATCATCTCTCAAATAACCGTATTTCTCAGTGGCTCGGAAAGATTTCGTATCCTCTTTACTTATGGCACTGGCCAGCTCTTGTTATACCGAGCAGTGCACTCGGTCGACCTTTACACGTGCTCGAACGTTTTGCCTGCATCGGGCTGACTGTTGTTTTGGCACATCTTACAAATAGATTTATAGAAGAACCCCTTCGCCATGTAAAGATTGCACCAAAGAAACTTTACAGGGCTGCCTTGAGTACCACCGTCGCCTCACTTGTGATTGGAATTCTCATTTCAACTTCCGCGACATCGGTCATCGCAACTAAGGGCGATCACCCATACAGCTTTGATTTGACCCAAGTTATGTCAAAACCAGCGGTGTATGGCGATGGCTGTCATGTAAATTATGGTGAAACGAAATCGGGCTACTGCACTTACGGTGATAAGAGTTCTTCAGTGACAATCGTCCTTTATGGCGATTCACATGCAGCTCAGTGGTTCCCAACTCTTGAAAAACTGGCAATCAAGAAATCCTTCAAATTGATCTCTTTCACTAAGTCCGCCTGTCCATCAGTTGACTCACCCCGTCCAGATCAAGGCGCTTTTAAGAACGCTCACTGTGAAAAATGGAGAGAAAATTCGATTGCTCGAATTAAAGACATCCGTCCAGCCACGGTATTCGTGAGTAGTTTCCAGTACTACACACCTCGTGCCGGCAATAATGATCGTGCCAAATGGTGGAGCGAGGGTCAAAGAAAACTTCTGAGTTCGCTCAAAGGATCGAGCCCTCATCTAATTTATATCAGCGACACTCCTCATCCCTCGCGAGATATACCTTCATGTCTAGCCTCACGAAACTCGAGCCAGTGCGATCTATCCGAGAAGTCGATCGTTAGCGTCGTAAAAGGTTTTGAAGTCATCGACCCAACTCCATGGCTTTGTACCTCTTACTGCCCCGCCATCATCGACTCAATAGTTGCATATCGTGATGCATCCCATATATCCGTTGCGATGGCACTTCATTTATTGCCGCAGCTTGAGCGGGCTTTAAATGCCAAGGGTCTCTTTGACTAAAGTTATGGCAAGATAGTTTGCATGGCTGAGTTAATCTATTACTGCGGGACTATGGATAGCGGCAAGTCGACGCTTGCCCTGCAGACGGCACATAATCATCACAGTCGTGGTCGAAGCGGTGTGATATTCACAAACAAAGATCGCGCCGGAAGTGGTGTCATCTCATCGCGTTTAGGACTCTCCTCTCCCGCCATTGAAGTTATCCCTGGCATGGATCTACATAAGCATGTCGTAGACCATTTATCGGCAGGTGATCGCATTGATTACATCGTTTGCGATGAGGCTCAGTTCTATGAGCGTGCCCAAATCGAACAATTAGCTAAAATCGTTGATGGACTGGGCATCGACGTGTTTGCATTTGGAATTCTGACGGATTTTCAAACCTTGCTCTTTCCAGGATCTGCACGATTGATTGAGCTGGCAGATCGCGTTCACGCTTTGCAGGTCGAAGCGCTGTGCTGGTGCGGTTCACGTGCAACACACAATGCCCGTACATCGGGTGGTGTAATGGTTGTTACGGGCGAGCAGGTCGTTGTTGGCGATGTAATACCGGGCGCAGAAATCGCATATGAGGTTCTTTGTCGTCGTCATCACATGCGCCAAGTTACAGCGCGCGCTTCCAGGGCCGCTCACGTATCCTCGCAACCTCTTCCATTTAAGGAGTAATCACGTGAAATCTCAAGGACTAGCTGCATTAAGCGCGGGAGCACAGTTAACACCATTTACCTTTGATCGTCGTGACTTAGGCAGCCACGATGTAGCTCTAGATATCTCCTACGCCGGTATATGTCACTCCGATATTCACCAGGTTCGAGAAGAGTGGGGACCGGCCATATTTCCAATGGTGCCGGGTCATGAAATTGCAGGTGTTGTAAGAGCAATCGGAAACTCTGTTACTAAGTTTGCCGTTGGGGATTTAATCGGAGTTGGCGTATTTATTGATTCATGTCGAACATGCCCAAGTTGTTTGTCAGGGCTTCAGCAGTATTGTGTCAATGGAATGACCGGCACATATAACACCTTGGAGCGCGATGGTAAGACGGTCGCATACGGTGGTTATTCCAATAATTTCGTGATCAACGAGGACTATGCCGTCCATATTCCATCAAACCTTTCATTAGCAGGTGTCGCTCCGCTTTTGTGTGCAGGAATTACTCTGTACTCGCCATTGAAAAAATGGGGTGCGCGTGCTGGCATGCAGGTAGGTGTCATGGGTCTTGGAGGATTGGGGCACATGGGAGTTAAGTTTGCCCACGCAATGGGGGCAGAGGTTACCGTCTTCTCCCACTCCCCTGCTAAAGAGATCGATGCAAAGGCTATGGGAGCAGATCACTTTGTTGTGACACGAGACCCAGCCGCTCTCACGCCTTTGCACAAGAAATTCGATTTAATACTAAATACTGTCAGCGCCGATCTTGATATAAATCTCTATCTAGATTTACTCACCTTAGATGGCACATTGGTCGTTATAGGTCTACCAGGAAAGCCGTACACCGTTAATGTCGGTTCGCTTCTTGATGGGCGTCGTCGAATCGCCGGGTCAATGATCGGCGGAATTCCTGAGATACAAGAGATGCTCAATTTCTGTGGAGAACATTCGATAGTAAGTGATGTGGAGATTATCCGGGCCAGCTACGCCGACACTGCCTATGCGCGAACAGTTGCAAGTGATGTTAAATATCGATTCGTGATCGATGCTTCTACCTTTTAGTTGTTATAGAAAACTATGAATTGCGAAAGCAAATAACGGAGCGACAGCTAAAGCGGGAAGAAGATTGCCGACGGAGACCTTCTTAATATTGAGTAAACTTAAGCCGATCGTAATTAGCATCACTCCCCCGACAACTGTCATTGCATCGATTTGATAGGTGGTTAAAACCGTACCTAGAAACAGACCGATGACTGTCCAGGCTCCTTGGTAGATTGCTACTGGAATTGCAGCAACTGCAACCCCCCAACCAAGTGATGAGGCAAAGGCCATGGCGGCAAAGAAGTCCAATGTGCTCTTCAACAAGAGTTGATCAATACCAGTCGACATACCATCGCTAATAGAGCCCAATATGGCAAGCGGCCCAATTGCAAACAGTAATGCGGCAGAAACGAAACCCTCAACGAAGGTTCCATTTTCAGAGACTTTGAATTTCTTGCGTAGATTTTCTCCAAGAGAATCCAACTTCTCATCTACTTTCAACGCACTTCCGATCAATCCGCCGATCAATAGTGATCCCAAAACAACTAGTAATGGCCAACCGCTTGGAAACGCCGATCGAAATTGCGATGACCACATGGGCATTAGAGCCGATGCTGCGCCAAGTAATGTAACGAGCCCCAGCACATCAGTGGTCAACGTCCGGGTTTTTATACTTAATCGATTACCAACAAGCACGCCGATGGAGCCCCCGCAAATGATTGCAACAACATTAATGACAGTGCCAATACCTGGAAACATTCCTGCAGGTTACGCATTATCGATTAAAGGCGCAACATGGACTAGGCTCTCATGGTGTCAGTAAATGCTTTCGCCGAGTTCTTGCGCCCTCATAGATCGGTTCCGCACACTCCTTGGACAGCAACAGGTCGATGGGATCTTAATTTTCTTAGAATCGTAATATTGTTTTTGGGCCTCTTCATTTTTGGAATCGGGGATGCATTCGTTATCCAGAGCAATATTGGTAATGGCCCCTGGTCTGTGCTGGCACAAGGCATTTCTGTCAATCTAAATATCTCAATGGGTTGGTCCACTTTTGCAATCAGCGCGGTTGTGCTTCTTGCATGGATTCCTCTACGCGAAAAGCCAGGCTTTGGAACTCTCTCAAATTTGATCATCATCGCGATCGCGATTCAACTCGGAACATCAATTATTCCCTTACAGAGCAGTTTCATATGGGGAGTAGTTTTCGCACTTCTTGGCATCGCAATGGTGGGAGTCGCGACGAGTTTATATATCACGTGTGGCCTCGGATCTGGTCCTCGTGATGGCTTAATGACGGCAATTCATCAGCGCTCTGGGGTCCGCGTCGGACGAGTTCGCTTAGCGATAGAGCTCACCGTTGTAGCCCTCGGCGCCCTCCTAGGCGGAAATGTCGGCCTTGGAACGCTTCTATTTGCCGTTCTTATTGGTCAATCTATCGCCGTAGCCCTTGGTGTCGTAGCCCGTCTTACTGAGAAGTAGCCGATAGCCTCATGCTATCCCCCGACCGTTGTGCTGGTCGCTTCATCGCACACGGGGTCCTAAACACCCCCGTTATCAAAATTAGAGAGGCTGCAATTATGCTGGATTCATATTTTAAAATCTCAGAACGTGGTTCTTCGATCGCCCAAGAGGTCAGAGGTGGTCTTGTTACCTTCTTCACCATGGCTTACATCGTTGCCCTTAACCCAATTATCTTGGCTTACTCGCCAGATAAAAACGGTCAGTTCCTCTTTGGCGGCGCGCAGCCTGCACCGGCCATGGTTGCAGCGACAACAGCACTAGTAGCAGGTGTATTAACTATTCTTATGGGTTCGGTTGCTAATTATCCGCTTGCACTTGCAACTGG